>OMFM01000056.1_pt1 | contig 58677 bp, 53 predicted proteins | sample 1645661 | NCBI WGS metagenome assembly OMFM01 (sample SAMEA103958128, study PRJEB25191) | human gut metagenome | reverse complement strand
CATCACCACGGAAGCCTGCACCCAGTACTACGCAGACGGCCGTCAGATCAACGACGAGATCACCGCTGACATTTTCGAGCACGTCAAGGGCCTCGAGAAGATCACCGGCAAGACCTTCGGCGACAACGAGAATCCGCTGCTGGTCTCCGTCCGTTCCGGCGCACGTCAGTCCATGCCCGGCATGATGGACACCATCCTGAACCTGGGCCTGAACGACGAGGCTGTTGAGGGTCTGGCCAAGAAGACCAACAACGCCCGTTTCGCATACGACTGCTACCGCCGCTTCGTGCAGATGTTCGCCGACGTCGTCATGATGGTCCCGAAGAGCCTGTTCGAGGTCGAGATCGACAAGATGAAGGAAGCCAAGGGCGTCAAGAACGACGTGGACCTGACTGCTGACGACCTGAAGGAACTGGTCGGCACCTTCAAGAAGATCTACGAGGACAACGAGGGCAGACCCTTCCCGCAGGATCCCAAGGATCAGCTGATCGAGGCTGTCAAGGCTGTCTTCCGCAGCTGGGACAACCCCCGTGCAAACGTATACCGCCGCGACAACGATATTCCTTATTCCTGGGGTACGGCAGTAAACGTAATGCCCATGGTATTCGGTAACCTGAACGACAACTCCGGTACAGGCGTTGCCTTCACAAGAGATCCTGCTACAGGTGAGAAGAAGCTCATGGGTGAGTTCCTTACCAACGCACAGGGCGAGGACGTTGTTGCAGGCGTTCGTACTCCTATGCCTATTGCTCAGATGGCAGAGAAGTTCCCCGAAGCTTATGCTGATTTCATCAAGGTTTGCGATATCCTCGAGAACCACTATCACGATATGCAGGATATGGAGTTCACCGTTGAGAACGGCAAGCTCTTCATGCTCCAGTGCCGTAACGGTAAGAGAACCGCTCAGGCTGCTCTGAAGATCGCTTGCGACCTCGTTGACGAAGGCCACAAGACCGAGCAGGAAGCTGTTCTTATGATCGACCCCAGAAACCTCGATACTCTTCTTCACCCTCAGTTCGATGCTAAGGCTCTGAAGGCTGCTACTCCTCTTGGAAAGGGCCTCGGCGCTTCTCCCGGAGCTGCTTGCGGTAAGGTTGTATTCACTGCTGATGATGCAGAGGCTTGGAACGCTAAGGGCGAAAAGGTAGTTCTCGTTCGTCTTGAGACTTCTCCCGAAGATATCACCGGTATGAAGGCTTCCCAGGGTATCCTCACAGTTCGTGGCGGTATGACCTCTCACGCTGCCGTTGTTGCACGTGGTATGGGTACCTGCTGCGTATCCGGCTGCGGCGATATCAAGATGGATGAAGAGGTAACATCTACGGCGAGATTATTCCTACCGTTGATGCTCAGATCGCCGGTGAGTTCGGCCGTGTAATGGCTTGGGCTGACAAGTACAGAAGACTTAAGGTTAGAACCAATGCTGATACTCCTGCTGACGCTAAGAAGGCAAGAGAGCTCGGCGCTGAAGGTATCGGCCTTTGCCGTACAGAGCACATGTTCTTTGAGGCTGACAGAATCGCAGCATTCAGAGAGATGATCTGCTCCGATACAGTTGAAGAGAGAGAAGCAGCTCTTGCTAAGATCGAACCCATGCAGCAGGGCGATTTCGAGGCTCTCTACGAGGCACTCGAGGGCAACCCTGTTACTATCAGATTCCTCGATCCTCCTCTTCACGAATTCGTTCCTACTGAGGAAGCTGACATTGAGGCTCTTGCAAAGGCTCAGGGCAAGTCCGTTGAGACTATCAAGAACATCATTGCTTCTCTCCACGAGTTCAACCCCATGATGGGCCACAGAGGCTGCCGTCTTGCTGTAACATATCCTGAGATCGCTAAGATGCAGACTGAAGCTGTTATCAAGGCTGCTATCAATGTTAAGGCAAAGCACCCCGACTGGACTATCGTTCCTGAGATCATGATCCCCCTCGTTGGTGAGGATAAGGAGCTCAAGTTCGTTAAGAACATCGTTGTAAAGACTGCTGATGAGATCATCGCAGCAGCAGGTTCCGATCTCAAGTACGAGGTTGGTACTATGATCGAGATTCCTCGTGCAGCTCTCACAGCTGACGATATCGCTAAGGACGCTGACTTCTTCTGCTTCGGTACTAACGACCTTACTCAGATGACATTTGGCTTCTCCAGAGACGATGCAGGTAAGTTCCTCAACGCTTACTATGACACCAAGATCTTCGAGAACGATCCTTTTGCAAAGCTCGACCAGGTTGGCGTTGGCAAGCTCATGAAGATGGCTATCCAGCTCGGCAAGCCTGTTAACCCCAAGCTCCACATCGGTATCTGCGGCGAGCACGGCGGCGATCCTACATCTGTTGAGTTCTGCCACGAAATTGGCCTCGACTATGTATCTTGCTCACCTTTCCGTGTGCCTATCGCAAGACTGGCTGCTGCTCAGGCTGCTATTGCAAATAGGTAGGAGTTCTCTTTCCTTTGAATTGCCGCTTAGTTTCGAGCAGGCAGCAGCCTATCGAAAGGCTAACGGACAGTATGTAAGGAAAAATCAGTGGAGAGATACCACTGTAAGGGTATTCATAGACCTTGATTAACAGTTAAATACGATAAGCGTATCATTAGAAATAGTGGTACGCTTATTTTTTGTCCCTTTTTGCAGATTTGTCCTTTCCCCTACTTTCCAATATAATGAAGCTAAAGAAGTGGAGGTGTGCTTATGAGAGAGAAATTTAATCATCTGTATTTGGATAGCCACGAAAGAAAACTTTTGATACATAGCCTTGTAGAGTTAAAAAATCAGCTCATTCAGCAAGGCAGATATACGGATTGTGTTGACGAGCTTATTTTTAAGGTCATAAATGCACCGACCAAGAGAATGAAAATTGAATATGTCTAAGGCAAATTACAAAGCCGCTTATTCTTATTGATTTTAAGAGTAGGCGGCTTTTTTGCGTTCTCTGGTACTGTTTACATAGCCACCTTGACAAAGTGGCTAAATCTATGCGAAAGGAGGACGCATCTATGTCAAATTGCAAAGTGATTGCTCTGACTAACCAGAAAGGCGGTGTCGGAAAAACAACCACAGCGGTCAATCTGGGTGTAAGTCTGGTGCAGCAGGGTAAAAAAGTCCTGCTGATTGATGCCGATGCACAGGCAAATCTCACGATGGCTCTGGGTTATAACAGACCAGACGATATTCCCATAACGCTTTCTACTGTGATGCAGAACATCATAGACGATAAAACGCTTGATGTTTCACAGGGTATTATCCACCATAGCGAGGGCGTCGACCTGCTTCCGTCAAACATTGAGATGTCGGGCTTTGAAGTAAGGCTAATCAATGCAATGAGCCGTGAGCGTGTGCTGAAAACCTATGTCAATGAGGTTAAAAAGAATTACGACTATGTGCTTATTGATTGTATGCCGAGCTTAGGCATGATAACCATCAATGCTCTGGCGGCGGCTGACAGCGTGATTATCCCGACACAGCCCCACTATCTCTCGGCTAAAGGTCTGGAGCTTTTGCTTCGCTCCGTATCAATGGTCAAGCGGCAAATCAACCCAAAGCTGCGGATAGACGGTATCTTAATGACTATGGTAATGCCCCGTACCAACATTTCTAAGGAAATTACGGCAACGGTCAAAAGTGCATACGGTAAGAAAATCAAGGTATTTGATACCGAGATACCTCATTCTATCCGTGCGGTGGAAGCTACCGCAGAAGGCAAAAGTATTTTTGCTTACGACAAAAGCGGCAAGGTTGCCGCAGCCTATGAGCAGTTAGGAAAGGAGGTGGCAGAGATTGGCGAGAAGCAGAGAAACCAAAATCGAGCTGACCGCATACGATGACCTTTTTCAGACGGACGAAAGCCGTGAGGAAGCAAAGCTAAGCAAGATACGGGATATTCCCATATCGGAGATTGACGAGTTTCCAGACCACCCGTTCAAGGTTTTGATGGACGAAGATATGGAACAACTTGTTGAGAGTATCAAGCGAAACGGTGTAATGACCCCTGCGACAGTTCGCTTAAAAGAGGACGGACGGTATGAGCTTATCAGTGGTCACAGGCGAAAAAAGGCTTGTGAACTTGCAGGACTTGAAACGCTGAAATGCGAGGTCAAAGAGCTTACCCGTGATGAAGCCATTATTGTCATGGTGGAAAGTAATCTCCAACGCTCTGTTATTTTGCCGAGTGAGAAAGCGTTTGCGTATAAAATGCGGTTGGAAGCTATGAAACGACAGGCAGGCAGACCCCCAAAAGAAAATGCGTCGCCATTGGCGACTAATTTATCAAAAGGGCGTTCTGATGAGGAATTAGGAGAACTTGTTGGAGAAAGCAAAGACCAGATACGCCGCTATATCCGTCTAACGGAGCTTGTTCCCGAAATCCTGCAAATGGTAGATGAAAGGCAGATTGCTTTTCGTCCTGCGGTTGAAATTTCCTATCTGACCGAGGAACAGCAATACACCCTGCTTGAAGCAATGGAGTACAACGATGCTACCCCGTCATTGGCACAGGCTATCAAAATGAAGAAGTATAACCAAGACGGCAAGCTCACTTCCGAGGTTATCCAGTCCATTATGGAGGAAGAAAAGCCCAACCAGAAGGAAAAACCTGCTTTCCGTGACGAGAGGATAACCAAGCTCATTCCCAAGACTGTTCCCAGAGGGCAGGAAACGGATTTTGTTGTCAAGGCGTTAGAGTTTTATAACCGACACTTGCAGCGGAACAAGGCTCACGAGAGATAGCCACACATCGAGGGCGAGGTCTGCCCATTTGAGTGGATAGCCATTATTTCGGCTTCCCCCTCTCCACACCTCACCCCCTAACTACTGCCAGTAACTATCCGAGAAAAGAAATACTTTAGGCTGTCCATAACGGGCAGCTTTTTTCGGTCAGTAAGGCAAAATATTCAATCCAAATTACAGGAGGTAACTATGAAAATCCCTAAATTATTCAAAAAGGCTGCGGCTTTTGTAATGGCTGCGGTCACGGCATTATCCATAATGCCTGCGACGGCGTTTGCTGCGGGTGACATCGGGACGATTTTCTTTTCCCACACCTATGACAGCAACGGCAATGCGATGAGGTACAATTCCAGTGCGAATATCGGCGGCTATACCGCAGGCGGAACGGGAAATTATAAGTACCGTATGTTTGTGGACGGTGAGAATGCGTTTTGTATTCAGCCGGGAGTACCGCTGAAAACAGGAAACACCTTGAAAAAGGCTTCCTCTGATACTTGGAACGCCCTTTCAGCCAATCAGAAAAAGGCGGTTGGGCTTGCCCTGCTCTATGGGTATCAGGGCAACCGAAATAATCTGTCGGGAAGTGATGATGAAAAATGGCTTGCCACGCAGACCCTCGTATGGGAGTTTGTCACAGGCTGCCGTGAAGCCACAGGCTCATATAACCAGACAAGCACCACCGTTTACAGCCTGCACTTCGGTTCAAATTATGCCAACAGCGGAGCAAGGGCAGTGTATGACCAGATTGTTGCAATGCTGCGTGAGCATAACACCATTCCGAGCTTTATGTCGGGCGGTAAGAATGACATCACAAAGGAGCTTGCCTACAAGGACGGAAAGTACAGCATCACATTGACGGACAGCAACGGCGTCCTTTCCGATTACAGCTTTTCAAGCTCTGACAGCAATGTGAGTGTATCGAAGTCTGGAAATAAGCTGACAATCAGCTCCACCGTAGCTATCAGCGGTTCTGTCCGCATTACGGCAAAGAGGAACAATGTGCCGACTGTCAGCAGCAGTGCAAAGCTCATTGCCTATGGCGACCCGAACTTGCAGGATTTGGTAACAGGTGTGGAGAATGCTGATACCGTGTCTGCATATATCAATATCGAAACGCCGACAGGCACGATTGCCCTCAAAAAGACTTCTGAGGACGGAGTTGTGGAGGGCATCTCTTTTACAATCAAAGGTGATAACTTCAATAAAACAGTTAAGACAGGAAAGGACGGCTCTGTCTCCGTGGAGGGATTATTCCCTGGCACTTATACGGTCACAGAACAGTCTATTGACCGTTATGAGCCGCAGAAAACCCAGACCGTCACACTTATCGGAGGAAAAACCTCTACTGTGACCTTCAGCAATACTTTGAAGCGTGGCAGTCTGGAAATCGTCAAGACTTCCGAGGACAATCTGGTGGAGGGAATGAAATTCCACCTTTATGGCACATCTTTAAGCGGCTTGCCTGTTGACGAGTATGCCGTGACTGATAAAAACGGACTGGCTAAGTTTGAAAATGTCCTTATCAGTGGCGATACCCCGTATGTGGTTGAGGAAGTGGATACCGCAGTCCGCTATGTCGTTCCTGCTTCCCAGACAGCTCCGATTGAATGGAACAAGGTCACAAAACGCAGCTTCGACAATGTGTTGAAGAAATTCCAAGTGACTGTGACAAAGACCGATGCAGAAACAGGTTCTCCGCAGGGCGACGCTTCCCTTGCAGGTGCGGTTTACGGCATCTATAAAGGTGAGGAACTGATTGACACCTACACGACTGATGAAAACGGTCAGTTTACGACCAAGTATTATATCTGTGATAATGATTGGACTGTCCGTGAAATCAGCCCGTCCGAGGGGTATCTTCTGGATACCGCAATCCACAAGGTAGGTGCAGAACCAGAGCTATACACGGTAGAGCTGAACAGTACCGCAAACGATGTGAATGAACAGGTCATCAAAGGCAATATCGCACTCATCAAGCATACGGATAACGGGGAAACCCAGATTGAAACACCCGAAGAAGGTGCGGTATTTGAAGTGTTCCTCAAATCCGCAGGCAGCTATGAAAATGCAAAGGAAACCGAGCGTGATGTGCTGACCTGTGACGAGAACGGTTTTGCCCAGACAAAGGATATGCCGTATGGCATTTATACCGTCCGCCAGACCTTTGGTTGGGAGGGGCGTGAACTGATGAAAGACTTTGATGTGTTTATCAGCAAGGACGGTCAGACCTACCGCTACCTTATCAACAACGCTAACTTTGAGAGCTATATCAAAATCGTAAAGAAAGATGCAGAAACAGGCAATACAATCCCGTATGCAGGTGCAGGCTTCCAGATTTACGACCCGAATGGAAATCTTGTGACTATGACTTTCACTTATCCCGAAGTGACGACCATTGACACCTTCTATACTACGGCAGACGGCGACCTAATCACACCGCAGACATTGGAATACGGCAAAGGCTATTCCCTTGTGGAAGTACAAGCCCCCTATGGGTATGTCTTAAATTCCGAGCCTGTTTATTTTGATGTGGTGCAGGAAAATTCCGAGGAAGAAAGCGGCATTACCGTTATTGAGGTAGTACGCTCCAATATGGCACAGAAAGGTACAATTACAGTAGAAAAGTCTGGCGAGGTATTCAGCTCCGTGGCAGGCGATAAGGGATTGTATCAGCCGATTTTCTCTGTCAGCGGTCTTGAGGGTGCAGTCTATGAGATTACCGCAGCCGAGGATATTGTCACTCTGGACGGGACGGTCAGAGCAAACAAGGGCGAGGTTGTGGATACCGTTACGACAGGAAAAGACGGTACAGTAAAATCCAAAGAACTGTATCTCGGAAAATATGAGGTTAAGGAAATCACAGCTCCGTATGGAATGGTGCTGAACGAGAAAGTCCATTCTGTTGAGCTTGTGTATGCAGGACAGAATGTTGATGTAACGGAAACGGCTACTTCTTTCTATAATGAAAGACAGCGTGTTGAAATCGACCTCATCAAGAGCCTTGCCATTGATGAAGCCTACGGCATTGGCAAGAACGGGGAAATCTTTGATGTGACCTTTGGCTTGTATGCGGCGGAGGAACTCACAGCCGCAGATGGAAAGACCATTCCTGCGGACGGTCTGATTGAGGTCATTTCCCTTGATGAAAGCGGTCACGGGAAAGCAATCAGCGACCTGCCGATGGGCAGCTATTATGTGCAGGAAATCTCGACCAACTCCGCATATATTGTCAGCGATGCAAAATACCCTGTTACTTTTGAATACGCAGGACAGGATACCGAAACTGTCCGCATTACAGCCAACGAGGGCGAAGCTATCACAAATGACATTATTTACGGCTCTGTAAGCGGTAAGAAATCTGATGAGGACGGAAAAACTCTGGGCGGTGCAGTTATCGGTATCTTCAAGACAGGAACTACCGAGTTTACAAAGGAAAATGCGATTGCCGCTACCACATCAAAAGATGATGGTAGTTTTTCTTTTGCCAAAGTGCCGTATGGAACTTGGATAATCCGTGAAATCGAAAGCCCGAAGGGATATGTACTCTCCGAGGAAGAAATCGCCGTGACTATTGGCAAGGTGGACGAAGTTGTGGAAATCGAACTTGTCAACTACTTCATTAAGGGCAATATCGCTTTGACAAAGGTTGATGAGGATTATCCCGACAACAAGCTGTCTGGTGCGGTATTTGAGGTTTACTCCGATACCAATGGCGATGGGAAACTGGATAAAGACGATACGCTGCTTGGCGAAATGAAGGAACTTGACGGCGGCGTTTACCAGATGAGTGAACTCCGCTACGGCAAATATCTGGTAAAGGAAACCAAAGCTCCGACAGGCTTTGTGCTTGATGAAAATGTGTATGCCGTATCCATCGAGGAGAACGGCAAGCTTGGCAAAAATCAAAATGTTACGCTACCTGTCTTGTTGTCGATATGTGAATATTTGAAATGTGATTTTGGAGATATTATGGAAGCGTTACCAGATGATGTTGATAAGGAGCGTGAAAGCTGATTATGAATGAAAGTATTTTAATTGTAGACGATGAAAAAGAGATAGCCGACTTGATTGAGGTTTATCTAAAAAATGATGGTTACACGGTACATAAATTCTATAATGGTCTGGATGCTTTGGGATGTATTGAAACGCAAAAAATGGATTTGGCAATTTTAGATGTAATGCTTCCAGATATTGATGGATTTCGTATTTGTCAGAAAATCAGAGAACAGTATTTTTATCCTATTATAATTCTGACGGCAAAAGTTGAGGATACTGATAAAATTATGGGACTTACCATCGGAGCTGATGATTACATTACAAAACCATTCAACCCTTTGGAGGTTGTCGCAAGAGTAAAAACACAGCTTCGTCGTTATGTTCGTTATAATAATGCGGCTAATACCAAGGAAAAAGCTGCTCCCATTGCAGAACATGATGTAAGAGGACTTATTATAAACAAGAATACTCACAAATGTACTTTGTATGGAAAAGAGGTTACTTTGACACCTATTGAGTTTTCTATCCTCTGGTACTTGTGTGAGAACAGAGGAAAAGTTATTTCGTCTGAGGAATTGTTTGAAAATATTTGGGGTGAGAAATTCCTTGATAACAATAATACTGTTATGGCTCATATCGGAAGATTGAGGGAAAAGCTTAATGAGCCTGCAAAAAAACCGAAATTTATAAAAACTGTGTGGGGAGTGGGATATACCATTGAAAAATAAAAGAAATAGCGAAAGAGATGATTATCGTCTTCTTAAAAACAAATTATTGATTAGAATTTTTGGAATGTTGTTTTTTGCGTTTGCTTTTTTAGCAGCCTTGTACTCTCTATTTTTAAAGGGGCACATAGCAGACACTTTCGTGGGTTTTTTGGATAATTTTGTCTACCATGATTATGACCGAGCTTATAATGTATATTCAATATATATTAGAGATTATATGAGTATTTTCTACGTAGTGCTTTCCTTACTGTTATTTGCAATTATTTTGCGCTTTTATCTAAATGAATTTTCCAAGTATTTCAAAGAAATTAACCGTAGTATAGATGCTCTGATAGAAGAAAATTCAGGAGATATTGTTTTGCCTTCTGAATTAACTGCAATCGAAAAGAAAATCAATCATATTAAGCATACTCTTGAACAACGAAAACTGGCAGCAGAGCTTTCAGAACAGCGGAAAAATGACCTTGTTGTTTATCTTGCCCACGATTTGAAAACCCCACTCACCTCAGTAATTGGGTATTTAACTTTGCTGCGGGACGAAAACAAAATTTCCGAAGAATTAAGAGAAAAGTATTTGTCAATTTCTTTGGAAAAAGCAGAACATCTTGAGGATTTAATTAACGAATTTTTTGAAATCACGCGGTTTAATCTTTCTAATATCACTCTTGAGTACAGCAGGGTCAATTTGACCCGTATGCTTGAACGGCTTATATACGAATTCAAACCAATGCTTTTAGAGAAAAATTTAAAATGTGAGCTTGAAATAGCCCCAGGCACTATGATAAAGTGCGATGTCAATAAGATACAGCGCGTTTTTGATAATCTGCTGAGAAATGCAGTGAATTATAGCTTTGATGACAGCACGATTCATATTACTGTAAAACAAAACGGTGAAAATTTGTGTATTCAGTTTACCAATTGCGGCAATACCATTCCAAAAGAAAAGCTTGTACGCATTTTTGAACAGTTTTATCGTCTTGATGTTGCACGAAGTTCCAGAAGCGGAGGTGCAGGATTGGGTCTTGCAATTGCAAAAGAAATCGTTGAGCTTCATAACGGAACAATTACCGCAAAAAGTGAAAATGAGCAAATCGAATTTACAGTCACTCTTCCGCTCCTGTAAGAAAATCGTAAGAAATTCCGCAGGAAAACATAGGAAACTCTTGTGGGGAAACGAAAAAAAAGCACGCTTGCTTTTGGTATACTTACAGTACCAAAAGCAAGCGTGCTTTTTTAGCTTATCAGGGAGGAAAAACGATGTCAACTCATACCCAACAAACCAAGAAACGCCGTCCCCACTTATTTATCTGCATCCTGATTTTACTGATAGCATTAGCCTGCATCTTTGTTCAGCGTTTTGCAGGGACAGATATATACAACAAGGCATCATTGCCTTCCATTGATTTTGGTAATGAAAACGAAGCAGATGGAGAATGGTGCTTGATACTGGTGAATAAATGGCATCCCCTTGAAAGTGACAATAAAATCGATTTAACAGAGCTATCAAACGGACAATGCGTGGACAGCAGAATATACCCTCAGCTTCAGAAAATGTTTGATGATATGAGGGATGATGGTGTATATCCTGTTGTTGCCTCCGGCTACAGAACAGAGCAGGAGCAACAGCAAATATACGATGAATCAATGGCGGAGTATATCGAAAAAGGATATTCTGAATCCGACGCAAAAACAGAAACAGAACGCTGGGTTGCTATTCCGGGAACAAGTGAACATCAACTTGGTCTTGGCGTTGATATAAATGCTGATGGCATAAATTCATATGGTTATGAGGTTTATAACTGGCTCGCTCAAAATGCCTATCGCTATGGGTTTATATATCGCTATCCAGAGAATAAAGTTACAATCACAGGTATAGCCAACGAGCCATGGCATTACCGATATGTCGGTGTTAATGCGGCTACCGAAATATACAAACGAGGAATATGCCTTGAAGAATATCTGGGAGAAACAAACTAAGAGGATGAATTTATGAAAAGAAAAAGACTGACACAGGTGTTTCCCTTTTTACTTCCTATCCGTAAATGGCAAAGGAAAAAACTGTTCTATTTAGAAATGCTGATAGACGGAAACAAATACGCCAAAAATAAATCTGAGGCTCTATTGCCTAATACGGTATTTGAAACTTCATCACTTACAGTATTAAATATAAAGATGCTGTTGTAAGGAAATTCGCTGAAATAGAGATTTTGTAATTTGATTTAAGCAAGTCTTTATTGAATTGCAACTAAAAGGATGTAATTCTGTTTGAAAAAGAAAAATGATGAAATAACTATCCGTTCAAGTGCGGCGGAATATCTGACTTATGTTGCCTCTGTGGGAGATCAGGCGGATAGCGTTGAAATGCGTTATGAGGATGAGAATATATGGCTGACGCAGAAGATGATGGCTACAGTTCAGAATAAAATGCATTTTGCTGTTCACGGTCATACGGCGGCAGAACTTATTGCGGAACGTGCCGAGTGTTATTCAGGATAGGCTATTTGTGTCTGACTTTGATAAGTATATATTGGAATTAGAGGAAAACACAAAGAAATAGTGTCCTGATTTTCGGGTTGAGGTTATGTCTTTTTGAATGTGATAAACTATGATTGTCATTCATTTGACAGTCCCTCTTTCGATATTATGAGGTCGCCAAACCGGCTTTTATTATATCATAAAATCAAGTCGGCGTAAGCCGTCTTTTGCCTTTCGGCAAAAGCTTTTATGTTAAAATGTTCTCAGACCGGCGGTGTGCCGCCGACCGTGCAGAGCACAGCAAAATCCGCTATCGGCTGATTTGTGTCTGAGGTTATGATATCATAGGAGGTTTTTTTACTAAAGTCTTTTATTTCCCACCGCTTCAAGCGGTGGCTTATTTTTGCTAAAGCTACAATTAAAAGCGGAATGCCGTGTCAGCACTCCGCTTTAGCTTATTATTCATCTTTCTTAAGATGTACATCGAGTTGATTATACGGTATCTCAATACCATTCGCATCAAACTGCTCTTTAACAGCTTCGTTGAGATCAAAATATACTGTCCAGTAATCCTCTGCCTTGACCCAAGGATAACAGGTTATCCTTACCGCACTGTCCGCAAGCTCGGTTATCCTTATCTTCGGCTCGGGATCTTTGAGTATGAGCTTATGGTTATCTGTAATACTTTTGAGAACGCTAATAGCCTTTCTGAAGTCGGCATTGTACGAAATCGTATAAACCATATCCACGCGTCTTATTCCGAGTGAAGTAAAATTCGTCACTTTCTTTGCTGTTATCTGTCCGTTTGGGTAGAATATAGCTTTATTGTCATACGAATGAAGTTCTGTGTACCAGATATTTATCGCTTCAACAACGCCTTCGACATCATCGACCTTGATATAATCTCCGACCTTAAACGGCTTTGTAAGCATTATACTGAAGCCGCCGGCAATGTTTGAAAGACTATCCTGCAGTGCAAGACCGATAGCCACACCCGCCGTACCGATAACTGCGATTATCGATGTCATCGGAACACCGAGAACCGCAAGTACTATGGTTGCCAGCAACGCATAGAGCAATATTCTTACAAGCGAATAAACGAAACGTGATATCGTTTTATCTACAACATCATGTTTCATACCCTTTTTCATAACCTTGAGTACAAGCTTAGAAACGATAAGTCCGACCGCAAGAATTATTACTGCGGCAAGAAGCGTAGGCAGATAGCCGATAAAAGCATTCCACAAATGACTGAAAAATGTTTCAGCTTCTTTTATCTGCTCCTGTGCATTTCCCAACGGATCGGAAGTATTTCCGACCGCTTCCGTTATCATTGTCAGACTCAAATATTATCACCCCTGTCAGCTGCTGCTTGTCTTATCCTCTGCACGCTCTGTAACCATTACAGACACCTTGTATTCACCTGTGACCCAGCTCTTCACCTTAGTGCCACGCAAGGTAAACTCGGCATTGATATCCTTCAGACCCGCCGTGAGCGTAGTTCCCATAAGATCTATCGTAGCATATATATCCTTAGAGGCAAGTGCCGCTATCTCATCGGCAGGACCGGTTACATTCACACTGAGTTCGTTTGTGAGAACCTCAACATCAAAGTTATCGGGCACGTTTATTACTCTTATATTATCCTTCTGCACAGCATAGCTTAAGAAGGTGTAATTCTCGGCATCCTCAAACGAAACCATAGCGGAGGTATTGCCGCTTATGTTCTTATAACCCTCAGGAAGTGTTATGGGCAATGTCAGCTTCTGCAGATATTTAGTTGTAAGCTGACTCAGATCTATCGTTCCCACCTCGAACTTTTCCTGTGAATCAAGCGAATCGTCAGGTGAAGAAACTGTCAGAGTTTCGGGATAGATGCTGTATTTAAGACTGCTTAGATCAAAGTTCGACGGTACATTGGTAAACTGCACGGTGAGCGGTAAAGTTTTTTGCTTATACAAAGTAACTTTTACAGTAAAGCTCTCGTTGTCATATTTGATATCGGGATTTTCGATCACCTCTCCGTTAGCCCCAAGGAGTACTATCTGCCCCTTTGAGGTAACCGATTCGGTCGTTTCACCTGCAAATACCGAACGTATCTCAACCGCCTTTACCGCATCTACCGCGGCGCTGTCACCGGTCAACGTTATAGTTGACGGTTCGGCTGTGACACTGTCTATCTTCATACCCGAGGTAGCTGTTACTCCGTCTGCGGTAGCTTTCATGTTTCCGCTTGAAACACTGTAGGTCTTTGACTCCGTTTTTTCGACTTTCAGTCTGAGAGTAATGTTTTCGTCATCAACCGTACAGCTGTTTTCCTTTACAGGGGCAACATTTACCTTAACGGTATACTCTCCGTCTGACGTGATCGCCGATAAATCGGCTTTCGCCGTGAAGTCATCTGCGGTCATATTACCGACCTCGTAGCGCTTTCCTGTTATCTGAACAGAAACCTTGTCTACATAACCGTCTGTCACCGACAGGTTGTTCTGCGTCATATAATCGGTCGCTTTCACCTCGACAGGTATATCGCCGACATGAGTAGTCACATCGGGAAATATCTGCATTGAAATTGCAAACCAGACGATTATCGCTATCACCAGCGCAAATATAATATTCTTCAGGTCTTTAACGAAGCTGTGAAAAAAGTTCTTTATCCATTCTTTCATTATTTATCCGCCCCCTTGTCTTTTTGGTTGTCGGGTGCGTCCTTCTTCGGCTTCTTTGCTGATTTCTCCTTGCTCTTCCTGTTCTCGGGTTTTTCGGGAATAAGCTTTGAAGTCAGTAATTTGCGCAGTGTATCTTTATTATAAAAACGAGTAAGACTGCCGTTTTCGGCAACCGATATCGTACCGGTTTCTTCCGAAACGATAACAATGACAGCGTCAGACACTTCGCTCATTCCTATAGCTGCCCTGTGACGTGAACCGAGCGCTTTCGATATCAGCTCCTCCTTCTGGGGCTTTGGTAAAAAGCAGCCTGCGGCGTATACCTTACTGTCACGGATAATCACAGCACCGTCATGCAGCGGTGTATTCGGGAAGAATATGTTTCCGAAAAGCTCGGGGCTCGGTGTTGCATTTAATATCGTACCCGTATCTACCTGCTCGCCCAGTCTTGTTTCACGCTCAAATACTATAAGCGCTCCGGTCGCCGTCTGCGAAAGCTGCTCACACGCCGTACAGACAGCCTCGATGCAGTTATGTATATCGGCTGATGCGCCATCGCTCTTTCCCTCAAAGTTAAGAGCAAGCTTCTTTACCTTTGTAGTACGTCCCATTTTTTCAAGAACTCGTCTGAGCTCCGGCTGAAACACAATAAGTATCGCTATAATTCCGACATTGAGGAAGGTTTCGATAATTACCTTCATCGCTTTGAACTCAAACTGATTGACCACAAAGAAAAGTATTGCAAGCAGTATAATACCTTTGATAAGCTGCTCTGCACGCGTTTCTTTGATGATTTTTATGCCTTTATATATAAAATAGGCAAGCAGGAGAATATCAAGATAGTCAACAAGTCCCATTGTCGCAAAAACACTGAGTATATTCTCCCAGATATCCGCTAAATACTGAATCAACGTGTTACTCCATTTCCAAAACTGCACAACGCAGTGAATTTCATCGTAAAATCTATATAAATATTGTACCATTAAACAGTTGCGATTTCAATAAGCAGACGAAATTTTTTGTTATTTTTCACAAACAAAATCAGCCCCTATGAGAACAAGGTTCGACATCTGTAAGCAACACAGAAGTTAGCTTTGGCATACCGCAGCTTTATGAGATTTACTAAAAAAATTCTTATTTTTTTCACTTTTAGAGGTTTACATTCAGAGACGATTATGATATAATACTAAGTTGAAAGCATACGTCTTGATATGGCGATATGCAAAAACAAAGGAGGACGATTCCCATGGGAAGACAAAAACTTACTATGGACGGTAACAACGCCGCAGGTCACGTGTCTTATGCGTTTACTGACGTTGCAGCGATTTACCCCATTACACCATCTTCAGTTATGGCTGAAGTAACAGATTCCTGGTCAACAGCCGGAAGAAAGAACATTTTCGGACAGGAAGTAAAGGTAGTAGAGATGCAGTCAGAAGCCGGCGCAGCAGGCGCAGTTCACGGCTCTCTTGCAGCAGGTGCATGTACTACAACTTACACAGCATCACAGGGCTTACTGCTCATGATCCCCAACATGTACAAGATCGCAGGTGAATTACTGCCCAGCGTTATCCATGTTTCCGCTCGTGCTCTTGCAACACACGCACTTTCTATCTTCGGCGACCACAGTGATATCTACGCTTGCCGTCAGACAGGTTATGCTATGCTCTGCTCCACTAACCCTCAGGAAGTTATGGATCTCGGTGCTGTAGCTCACCTTTCAACATACGAAGCAAGAGTTCCTTTCCTTCACTTCTTCGACGGTTTCAGAACATCACACGAGATTCAGAAGATTGAAGTATGGGACTATGAAACACTCGACAAGATGCTCGACCACGAAGCTGTAGACGCTTTCAGAAACAGAGCTCTCAATCCTGAGAAGCCCGTTCTGCATGGCACAGCTCAGAACCCCGACATCTTCTTCCAGGCAAGAGAAGCAAGCAACAAGTACTATGAAGCTACACCCGCTATCGTACAGAAGTACATGGACAAGGTAAACGCTGAGATCGGTACAGATTACAAGCTGTTCAACTACTACGGTGCTCCCGATGCTGAGCAGGTAATCATTGCTATGGGCTCTGTTTGCGATACTATCGAAGAAACAATCGACTATATGTTAGCTCAGGGCAAGAAGGTTGGTCTTGTTAAGGTAAGACTTTACAGACCCTTCAGTGTTGATGCTTTCGTATCGGCTATCCCCGAAACTGTTAAGAAGATCACAGTTCTTGACAGAACAAAGGAACCCGGCGCACTCGGCGAACCCTTATACCTCGACGTTGTTGCAGCTCTCAAGCAGGCAGGCAAGTTCCAGGATGTACCCGTATTCACAGGTCGTTACGGTCTTGGTTCTAAGGATACTAACCCCGCTCAGATCATAGCAGTTTACAATAACACAGAAAAGCCCAGGTTCACAATCGGTATCGAGGATGATGTTACAGGTCTTTCACTGCCTATCGGTGAGAACCCCAACACAACACCCGAGGGTACGACCTGCTGTAAGTTCTGGGGTCTTGGTTCAGACGGTACTGTAGGTGCTAACAAGAACTCTATCAAGATCATCGGCGACCACACAGATATGTATGCTCAGGCATACTTCGCATATGACTCAAAGAAGTCGGGCGGTGTTACAATTTCTCACCTTCGTTTCGGTAAGTCACCTATCAAGTCAACTTACTTTGTAAACAAGGCTAACTTTGTAGCTTGCCACAACCCCTCATACATCGACAAGTACGATATGGTTGAGGATGTTGTACCCGGCGGTTCATTCCTGCTCAACTGCCAGTGGACAGTTGACGAGCTTGACGAGAAGCTCCCCGCTCCCGTTAAGGCATACATTGCTAAGAACAACATCAACTTCTATATCATCAATGCTATCAAGGTAGCTAAGGAGATCGGTCTTGGCAACAAGACAAACACTGTATTACAGTCTGCATTCTTCTCAATCGCTAACATCATCCCCGCTGAAGATGCTATCGAATACATGAAGAAGGCTGCTTACAAGTCATTCGCTAAGAAGGGTGACGATATCGTTAACATGAACTACGCCGCTATCGAAAAGGGTGCAGGCGAGGTTATCAAGGTTGACGTTCCCGCATCATGGGCTGACGCTGAGGGTACACTTCCTGTACACACAGCTACAGGCGACAGAAAGGATCTCGTTGACTTCGTTAACAATATCCTTATCCCCGTTAACGCTCAGAGAGGCGACAAGCTCCCCGTATCTACATTTGTAGGCATGGCTGACGGTACATTCCCCCAGGGCTCTGCAGCTTATGAGAAGCGTGGTATCGCAGTAGACGTTCCCGAGTGGATCCCCGAGAACTGTATCGAGTGTAACCAGTGTTCATTCGTTTGTCCTCACGCTGTAATCCGTCCTGTAATCCTCTCAGAGGAAGAAGTTGCAAAGGCTCCTGCAGGCGCTAAGATGAAGGACGCTATGGGTCTTCCCGGCAAGAAGTTCGCTATGGTAACTTCTGTTCTCGACTGCACAGGCTGCGGCGTTTGCGCTCAGGTTTGCCCCTCTAAGAACAAGGCACTCGTTATGAAGTCACTTGATTCTCAGATGAACGAACAGCCCATGTTTGACTACGCTGTTAAGGAAGTAGCAGACAAGCCCGAGGTTCACGAGAAGTTCAAGGAAACAACAGTTAAGGGTTCACAGTTCAAGCAGCCCCTGCTCGAATTCTCAGGCGCTTGCGCAGGCTGTGGTGAAACTCCTTACGCTAAGCTCATCACACAGCTCTTCGGCGACAGAATGTACATTGCCAACGCTACAGGCTGTTCATCAATCTGGGGCGGCTCTGCTCCCTCAACTCCTTACACAGTAAATAAGGAAGGCAAGGGTCCCGCTTGGGGCAACTCACTGTTCGAGGATAATGCTGAGTACGGTCTTGGTATGTTCATCGCTCAGGATACATTAAGACACAGAGCACAGGGTCAGTTAAAGGCTATCGCTGAAAAGACTGACAACGCTGACGTTAAGGCTAAGATCGATACATACTTCGAGACAGCTGACGACGGTAAGGCAAACGCTGCTGCTACAAAGGAGCTCGTTGCAGCTCTTGAAGCTCTTAACTGCGACTGCGCTGAAAAGACAGCGGTTCTCAAGGCTAAGAACTACCTTGCTAAGAAGTCCAACTGGATATTCGGCGGCGACGGCTGGGCATACGATATCGGTTACGGCGGTGTTGACCACGTTCTCGCATCAGGCAAGAATGTAAATGTATTCGTATTCGATACAGAGGTTTACTCCAACACAGGCGGACAGGCTTCTAAGGCTACAAACATCGGTGCTGTTGCACAGTTCGCAGCAGGCGGTAAGGATGTTAAGAAGAAGGATCTCTCCGGTATCGCTATGAAGTACGGTTATGTATATGTTGCTCAGATCTCAATGGGTGCAGATATGAACCAGTGCTTAAAGGCAATCGCCGAAGCTGAAGCTTATAACGGTCCTTCACTGATCATTGCTTACGCTCCTTGTATAAACCACGGTATAAAGGGTGGTCTTACAATCGCTCAGAAGGTAGAAAAGGAAGCTGTACAGGCAGGCTACTGGCATCTGTTCAGATTTAACCCCGCTGCTCCCGCAGGAACAAATCCGTTCACTCTCGACAGCAAGGCTCCTACAGGCGATTACAAGGAATTCATGATGAGAGAAGTTCGTTACAACTCTCTTATGCGTGCTAACCCCGAAAGAGCTAACGTACTGTTCGACAAGGCAGTTGCTAACTCCAAGAAGCGTTATGAAGATCTTGTAGGCCTTGTTGAATACTACAAGAAGGAATACTGCGGTGAATAATCACTGTTATTCCTGACGGATAATAAAAGCCCAAAAATTTTGAATAGTCGGAATAGAATAGGTTTTTACGCCCCTCCGGTAAAACCGGAGGGGTTATTTTTTCCGATATTTATACTTTTGTTCGCTATTATTAGTAAACATTAACTATTCATATTTTTATCAGATTTTACTGTTTTTTATAATTTTTCTGTAACGCGAACACAAATACCCCTTCTCCGACGCAATAAATACATATCGGTGTATAACGCATTCCGACAGTCATAAAGAGCAAAATCACGGAATACAAATTACCAGAGAAAATAACGTACAGGCAAACACGCTTGTACAAGATAGAAAAGGAACAAGTCAGTATGGAAATATTAGAGTGGATAAACGAAAACATAGTATGGGGCATACCGGTGCTTATCCTGTTTGCAGGCTCCGGCATTATCTTTACGATAAGAACAAAATGCTTACAGATACTGCACTTTCCTACTATCATAAAACGTACACTCCTCACAAAACAGCCCGAAGCTGACGGTAAGAAAGTTTCCCCGTTCAGGACGCTCACAGCGGCTCTTGGCGCGACAGTCGGCACAGGTAACATTATAGCTATCGGCAGTGCCATAGCTTTTGGCGGCGCAGGCGCTATATTCTGGATGTGGATATCTGCATTGCTGGGTATGGCGACAAGCTTTTCCGAGAACTACCTCGGTGCAAAATACAGAACCGTACAGCCTGACGGTCTTACAGGGGGAGTGCCTTTTGCGTACATAAAAAAAGCATTCGGCGGAAAAAAGCTCGGTACTTTCTTCGCGGGAATGTTTGCAGTATGTTGCATAGGCGCAAGCTTTGGCATTGGAAATATGGCACAGGTAAACTCAGCGTCAATGGCACTTCAGAACTGTCTGGGCGTTCCGCTATGGGTTTCTGGCATTCTGTGTGCAGGCGTTATCGCCGCGATAGCTCCCGGAGGAATCCACCGTCTTAGCAAAGTCACATCGTGGGTTATCCCGATAGCCGCAGGCGGTTATCTGCTTGGTTGTCTTGCTGTTATAATAATGAACATTGAGAATGTTCCGTCGGTATTTGCACGTATTTTCACAGAAGCGTTTTCATTCAAAGCAGTAGGCGGAGGTACTGTCGGCGTGGTAATGCTCGAAGCGATGAAATGGGGCGTAAAACGAGGCGTATTCTCAAATGAGGCAGGTCTTGGCTCATCTGTTATGATCAACGCCAACTCCAGTGCCGATCAGCATCATACACAGGGTATGTGGGCTATGCTCTCGGTATTTATCGACACGATCATCATCTGCACTATGACAGCACTCTGCATTCTTTCGAGCGGCGCGGATCAGAAATCAAGCGTAGGCTTTGATATGGCGCTGATAGCATTCCAGGACGGACTCGGTGATTTTGCCGGCGCATTCCTCAGCATTGCAACGTTTATCTTTGCGATAACAACCGTTACAGGCTGGTGGATATACGGCAGAAGCTGCTTTGTTTACCTTTTTACAAAGAAGTGGGTAGGCGTATATCTTGCAATTTTCATTGTAACTGCTTTCGTGGGCGCGGTAATTCAGGCTACGGTCGTCTGGGATGTATCCGATCTGTTCAACGGACTGATGGCGATACCTAACCTTCTTGCTATTATCCTGCTCCGCAAGGAAGTTAAAGCTGACATTTAATTCCTTTATAATCAGTAGATATTCATAAATTAAAATAAAGCACAAAGTGAACGTGTACCATTCTGATTTGTTTTATACAGCCATTTTCGGGTTCTTGCCCGGCTGTAAATCAAGGTCGGTTATGTAACGATTACTTTGTGCAATTTTTTTACCGTTTTTGCAATTTTGCTATTGACCTATTGCAAAAAATAGTTTATAATAGTAAATGGGGAACAAGGTACGATGAACCGTATCGATAATTCCCTACCGAATGACTTTCATCAGCATAAGCTGATAAAATAAAGAAAAGGAGAACAATCGGTTATGACAAAGAATCAGAATGTTTTAAAGTGGGTTGAAGAAATGAAAGCCCTCACACAGCCCGACAAGGTTGTATGGATCGATGGCAGCGAGGAACAGCTCAAGGCTCTTCGCGACGAGGCTATCAGAACAGGCGAAATGATTGAGCTCAACCAGGAGAAGCTCCCCGGCTGCTTATATCACAGAACAGCTGAAAACGACGTTGCCCGTGTAGAAGACAGAACATTCATCTGCTCGAGAGAGAAGGAGAATGCAGGTCCTACAAACAACTGGATGGATCCTAAGGAAATGTACGCTAAGCTGACAAAGCTCTATGACGGCGTTATGAAGGGTCGTACAATGTACGTTATCCCCTACTCAATGGGACCTATCGGTTCACCCATCGCTAAGGTTGGTGTTGAGCTGACAGACTCTATCTACGTTGTTCTCAACATGGATATAATGACAAGAATGGGCGCTCAGGCATTCAAGAACCTGCCCGATGACTCCAACGACTTCGTAAGATGCCTTCACTCAAAGGCTGATGTAGATCCCGAGAAGAGATACATCGTTCAGTTCCCCGAAGACAACACGATCTGGTCTATCAACTCAGCTTACGGCGGTAACGTACTGCTCGGCAAGAAGTGCTTCGCACTCCGTATCGCTTCTTACCAGGGCTGGAAGGAAGGCTGGATGGCTGAACATATGCTTATCCTCGGCGTTAAGAAGCCCGATGGCGACATCAAGTATATCACAGCAGCATTCCCCTCAGCTTGCGGTAAAACAAACCTCGCTATGCTTATTCCTCCCGAGGGATACAAGAAGGCAGGCTATGAAGTATTCACAGTAGGTGACGATATCGCATGGATGAAGCAGGGTCCTGATGGCAGACTTTACGCTATCAACCCCGAGAACGGCTTCTTCGGCGTTGCTCCCGGTACAAACGCTAAGAGCAACTACAACGCACTTGCATCTACAAGAAAGAACACAATCTTCACAAACGTTGCTATCAACAATGATGATATGACAGCTTGGTGGGAAGGTCTTGACAAGAATCCTCCCGAGAATGCAACAGACTGGAAGGGTAACAAGGTTAACGGTAAGGAATACACAGCAGCAGGCAACAAGCTCGCTCATCCTAACTCACGTTTCACAGCTCCCGCTCAGAACTGCCCCTGCATTTCACCTGAGTTCAACAACCCCCAGGGTGTTCCGATCTCAGCTATCATCTTCGGCGGCAGACGTGCAGCTACAACTCCTCTGGTTTACCAGTCATTCAGCTGGCAGCACGGCACATATGTAGGCTCTGCAGTTTCTTCTGAAACAACAGCAGCGGCTACAGGTGCAGTAGGCGTACTCCGTCACGATCCTATGGCTATGAAGCCCTTCTGTGGCTACCATATGGCTGATTACTGGGCACACTGGCTCGAAATGGGCAAGAAGCTCGGCGACAAGGCTCCTAAGATATTCAACGTTAACTGGTTCAAGCAGGACGAGAACGGTAACTTCATCTGGCCCGGTTTCGGCGACAACATGAGAGTTCTCGACTGGATCATCAAGAGATGCGAAGGCACAATTGACGCTGAAAAGACTCCTATCGGCTACCTTCCTAAGAAGGGTGACATCAACCTCAAGGGTATTGAGGACGAGGTTACATCAGAAGTTGAAGACAAGCTGCTCGCAGTTGACAGAGACCTCTGGAAGAAGGAAGTAGAAGAGATGAAGGAATTCTACAAGCAGTTCGGTGACAAGCTCCCCGATGGCTTAAAGCAGGAACTTGCTGATCTCGAAGCAAGACTTGGCTAATCCATAACCGAATAAACTCCGATCCCCTGTTAAGCGATTAACAGGGGATTTTCTTATGCTTCATATACTCTTAGCTGATATACCACACTGCTGTCCACAGCATTATATACGGCAAAACGGCGTCGGAAGATTTCCGACGCCGTTTTTGTATTTAATATATTAACCCAAAATTTCTGATTAGCCCTTTACTGCGCCAAGTGCAACACCCTTAACAATGAACTTGGATAAGCAAAGGTAAATAACTACTATAGGAAGTATCGAAAGGATAACAACAAGATACTTAACACCGAAGTCGACTATCTTATCGTTGCCAAGAACGCCCGCAACCATCATAGGCATTGTTCGCTGTTCGATCTTGTTAGAAAGAAGCAACATTGAAGGTGTATAGTAGTTGTTCCAGTTAGCAACGAACTGGAAGATAGCCTGAACTGCGAAAGCAGGCTTAAGTATCGGCAGTGCAATTCTTATGAATGTCATAAACTCGCCACTACCGTCTATTCTTGCAGCCTCAACTATCTCAAGCGGGAATGAAGACTTCATATACTGTAACATAAAGAATACAACCGCAGGAGCTGCAACCGCAGGAACGATTAGCGGAATGAAGTTATCATACAGCTTGATCTGAACCATGAACTGTAAGAAACCTGTTGAAACGACCTGCATAGGAACCATCATAACCGCCAGTATGAAAGTTGTAGCAGCCTTTTTAAGCTTGAAATCATAAACTACAAGACCATAAGCGGTAAGACCTGAGAAGAATACCGCACAAACAGTAGCACCGATAGAAATTATCAAGCTGTTCGCATAACCATAGAAAAGGTTAAATGCACTTACAAACGCACCGTCTGCCGCAGAAGGATCATTAAGAGTTTCAAAGTTCTTAATCAAATTTCCGCCCGGGAGAAGCGAAATACCTTGTGAAATAATATCTCCCGAATCTCTTGTTGCGTTAATAAGGATTATGTAAATCGGGAACAAACTTATAACTGTAATAACAAGGCAGACTACAAAACGTATTACCGCTTGTATCTTAACACCTCTTGTATAGCGTTCTTCTACACTTTTCATACGTCTTTTTCCGCTCTTTTCATCAATAACATGAGTAGCATTAGCCATTGTCAGTTCCCTCCTTACTTAGATTTCTTTGCCTTTGCAGGCGCAGTAGAATCTGTGTTGAACTTGTAGACAAAGATGCCGAGTGCCGCAGTTATAATGAACAGTATTACTGAAGCAGCAGCAGAATAACCGTAGTTAGGCTGTGCAGCGTGGAAGTTCTGATAAATGAATACCGCGGTCGTCTTTAAGCTCTGTCTTACTACAGTACCCTCATGTAACAGATAAGGAATATCGAACATCTGAAGACCACCGATAAGTGATGTTATTACAACGTAAATAAAGATAGGCTTCAAAATCGGCATTGTTATCTTGAAGAATGTATGCAGTCCGCTTGAACCGTCTATCGAAGCGGCTTCATAAATAGAAGCATCGATACCGTAAATACCGGACATAAGAAGAAGCATTGTATTACCATACCACATCCATGACTGAATGAACATAACAAGGACTCTTGATGCCCATACATTATTGATAAACGGGAACGCTTCGTTTACCCAGCCCCAGTTAAGTAAAATAGAGTTTATTGCACCATACTTTGAGTTACCGAATATCATAAGGAACATACCGGCAACAGAAGCTGCAGTGATAATATTAGGCAGATACATAAGTACCTTGAATACGCCTGCTCCCTTGATCTTAACTCTTACATCAGAGAACCATACTGCCAACAACAGTGAAAGCAGCAACTGAATTACGAAGTTACCTATCCAGAGAATAGCTGTATTGCCTAAAGTATTCAGAAAATCTTGCTGAATAGCAGCACCGGCGCTAAATTCACCGCCTGCCGCATCACCAAACAGAAGATACTGATAGTTCTGCAATCCTACGAATGCATCGGGGTTACCGCTGTTACCTTTTAGACTTAGGATAAAGGTATTGATAAGCGGATAAATCATAAAAAATGTGTAAACCAAGAAAAATGGTAAAATAAATAGATAGCCATATTTAGCATAGCTTACCATTTTATGAGGCTTACCGGCAGTTCTCTGCATAAAATACACACCTTTCAACTGATTTTGGCTAAAAAATTTACAATATACGCTTATGGGCGATAGCCCATAAGCAATATATTGTAGAACCATCAATAAATTGTATTAGGGTTGAATGCTATTGATTATTCAACAGTGAGGTCGGGGAATGAACCCTTAACGAGCTTCTTGAATGCATTTATAGCGTCATCCTTTGTAGCATATGTGCCATCGAGGTAACCCTGAACTGATGTGTTGAAGTGACCCTTGATTACTGAGTCATACTTTGTGATCATACCATCCATCTTGATGCCTTCAGCTGCTGTGTAGAGAATAGCGAACTGATCCTGACCATCCTTGAGGAGTAAGTTCTTGTTTGTCTTTGCTTCAGCGATATCCTTCATAACAGTCTTGTTATTGCAGAAGTCGCCTGTGAACTCTGTGTACTTCTTCATTGTATCAGCATTTGTTGTAAAGAACTCAACGAACTGCTTAGCAAGTGACTTGTTGTCGCACTTTGTTGAAACGCCGAGCCATGTACCGCCCCAGAAGTAGTTTGTAGGACCTGCACAGAATGCCATCTCGTAAGTAGGCTTTACTTCTGTACCTTCGCCTGTGCCCTTAGCAAAGCTGTAAAGGATCGAGCTTGTACCTGTTGTAAGACCCCATGTAGGAACGAAGTCACCGAGAGCTGTACCATCCTGAACTGCTGCGTACCAAGCATCCTGCCACTGAGGAACGTCTGCCATGTACTTGTTGTCCTTGAATGACTTAGCTATATCATAGAAGTCAGGAGCTGTATCCATCTCGAGCTTGCCGTCAACTACCCAAGCCTTTGTTCTGTTAGCCTGGTATACCTGCCAGAGACCACCCTCTGTAGCCTGTAAAGATGTCTTTCCGCCGCTCTTATCATAGAGTGTCTTAGCTGTAGACTGGAATGTATCCCAGTCCTTAACGAGTGCCTGCATCTCATCAGGATTATTAACGCCGAGGTATTTCTTAGCGAGGTCTGCTCTGTAAGCAAAACCACCGGGAGCTGCCTGGAATGAAGCACCCTTGAGAACGCCTGCATCATTCTTACCGATCGCTACTGTGTAGCCGTAAGCATCTGAATAAGCTGATTCTTCAATGCCGAGTGCTGAGAGAGGAGCTGTCAGCTGGTCATCGTTGATGTACTGGAGAATCCAGTCAGCTTCAAGACACATAAGATCTGCATCGCCGTCACCCTTGAGGTACTGCTGGTACTGGTCACGTCCGCCTTCACCGTTTGAACCCTGCTTGCTGATCTCGATCTTGTCTTCAGGTGTTCCTGTTTCCTTGCAGAACAGCTTAACCATGTTAACGATATCTGAGTTTGACTCCCAAGCGAGGATTGTCAGCTTGTCGCCGTCATCCTTAAGCTCTGTTGCTTCTGTCTTGCTCTCTTCGTTCTTGCTCTCTTCGTTCTTGCTCGAATCGTCAGTCTTGCTTGAGTCTTCAGTCTTGCTCGAATCTGTTGTAGAAGATCCTGTTGAGCTTGTAGCATTGTTGCTTGAGCAACCGGCTACTGCGCCGAGAATAGACGCAGATGCTAATACAGCTGCTAAAATTCTTTTCTTCATTGGTAATTCCTCCAGAAGTATTCGTTTTTGTGTAATATAGTCTTTACTATAAACACTGCCTGACCTTTCGGTCGCGTTTAAGAGGAAGTGTAACTCACCTTGAGAATTTACCGTTTCAGTTGAAGCTCCCGTTATATGACGTTATATCTAACTTCATATAGGACAATGGATAATTCACTAAAAACCGCGTATACTCATCAAAAGTTTTGTTTACTTTTTCCTCGCTGACATAATGATATCACAGATTAAACAAATTTGCAAGCGTTTTGGGAGATAAGTTGTGTTTTTTTACCGTAAACGTTTACAAAAATCGTTTTTTGAAGTTTTTTTCGTGATTTTGCACAAAATTCAGTTACAACTTTGTAACAAATCAGTTTCAACTCAATTACTGATTTTGCTGATTTTTCGCATTACAATCGATATTTTTCATTTTGTAACGAGATGTAAACGATTTTACACTAAATTAACTCACAAAAAGTTTATTAAGTAATAAATGTGCATATAGCACAAAAACAAAATGAGATAATTGTTGAAAAAGCACAATTTGAGAGATTTTCCGCTTTAGCACTTGAATTTGTTATTAAAATAAGGTAAAATGATATAGTAACAAGTACGGAGGGAAAGCATGAGATCTATGAATAAAATACAGCTTACAACAGCTTTGATAAGCCTCGGTAAATTTTCATATATGTCTTTTTCTACGCCGTATTATAAGAATAAGTGTATTTTTTAAGCTGTGCAATGTGATTACACAGCTTTATTTATTTTCTGAAAGGATGTTCGTAAATGAAAAAAGTAGCCATAGTAATGGGAAGCGACTCGGATCTGCCTATCGTTAAAAAAGCGGCTCAGGTGCTTAAGGACTTCGGAGTTCCTACAGAGCTTCGTGTTCTTTCGGCACACCGTTGTGCCGCAGAGGTATCCGAGTTTGCAAGAAACGCCGAAAAGAACGGCACAGGCGTTATAATCGCCGCAGCAGGCAAAGCGGCTCATCTTGCCGGTGCTATCGCAGGACAGACTCCCCTGCCCGTTATCGGCATTCCGATAAAAGCAAGCGCACTTGAGGGTATTGACGCACTTCTGTCAACAGTCCAGATGCCGGCAGGTGTACCGGTAGCTACAGTAGCTATAGACGGTGCTGCAAATGCGGCATTCCTCGCTGTACAGATACTTGCGGTATCTGACGATGCACTTATGGACAAGATGAAAGCATACCGTTCGGCACAGACCGCAAAGGTTCTTGAAGCCGACAAAAAAATGGAGCAGGTACTTGCCGAGCTTTGATCGGTGTACTATATATAATAGGATTTAACAAAATTACGGCATAGCCGTGTGAAGGAAAGGATAAACACAATGGAAAAGAAAGAACAGCTCTACGAAGGAAAAGCAAAGAAGGTTTTCGCGACAGACGACCCCAATCTCGTTATCGTATCCTATAAGGACGATGCAACGGCATTCAACGGCCTTAAGAAAGGCACTATCTCCGGTAAGGGCGTTATCAATAACAGAATGACAAACTATATGTTTAAGCTTCTTGAAAAGGCAGGAGTTCCGACTCACCTTGTTAAAGAACTTAACGACAGAGAAACGCTCGTAAAGAAGGTTTCTATAGTTCCCCTCGAAGTAATCGTAAGAAACGTTGCCGCAGGAAGCTTCTCAAAGAAGCTCGGCATTGAGGAAGGCACAAAGCTCCTCTGCCCCACGCTTGAATTCAGCTACAAGAATGATGATCTGGGCGATCCTTTCATCAACGACTACTATGCACTCGCACTCGGTCTTGCAACAAAGGAAGAGATCGACCTTATCTCAAAGTACGCTTTTAAGGTAAACGAGTTTATGCTTGACTTCTTCAAGAAGCTCAACATTGACCTTATCGACTTCAAGATCGAATTTGGCAAAACAGCGGACGGTACAATAATCCTCGCTGATGAGATCTCCCCCGATACTTGCCGTTTCTGGGACAGCACAACTCACGAAAAGCTTGACAAGGATCGTTTCCGTCGCGATATGGGCGGCGTTGAGGACGCTTACGCAGAGATCATGAAGCGTCTTATGGGTGAATGATCACTTCCGGTAAAATAATCTATAGGAAAAGGCAGGATAATATATGGGTGGATTTTTCGGTGCAGCTTCAAACAACGACTGCATAACCGATGTTTTCTTCGGAACAGACTATCACTCCCACCTCGGAACACGCAGAGGCGGTATGACCGCATACAGCCCCGACAGAGGCTTTCAGCGTGCTATACACAGTATTGAAAACTCACCGTTCAGAACGAAGTTTGAACAGGACGCTACGGATATGAGAGGAAAGCTGTGTATCGGCTGTATCAGCGATACCGACCCTCAGCCCATTCTGGTGCGTTCAAAGCTCGGAATTTACTCAATATGCAGTGTCGGCATTATCAGAAACGCTGAACAGCTTTCTGCCGAGCTGCTCGAGAGCGGCTGTGCAAACTTTGAAACAATGAGCAGCGGCAGTATCAATTCCGGCTCGCTCATCGGTGCGCTTATCGCACAGAAGGACAATTTTACCGATGGCATAAGGTATGCTCAGAGCAAGATCGACGGTACGATGTCCCTTATCATTCTCACAAAGGACGGAATTATCGCCGCAAGGGATCAGTATGGCAGACTTCCTATCATTGTAGGAAAAAGAAGTGACGGCTACTGCGTATCGCTCGAATCGTTCGCGTTCCAGAAGCTCGGCTACAGCACATATAAAGAGCTTCGTCCCGGCGAGATAGATATGATAACCGCGGACGGCTGTGAGGTGCTCAGCGACGGCGATGAAAGCAAGATGCATATATGCTCGTTCATGTGGACATATTACGGCTATCCGAATGCGGTATATGAGGGTGTGACCGTTGAAACGATGCGAACCCGCAACGGCGAGATCATGGCGGAGAACGACATAAAGAACGGCAAGCTGCCGGACGTTGACTATGTATGCGGTATTCCGGATTCGGGCGTACCTCACGCAATAGGCTACGCAAACAGGAGCGGTATCCCGTTTGCTCGTCCTTTCATAAAATATACCCCCACATGGCCAAGAAGCTTTATGCCGACCAACCAGACAATGAGAAATCAGGTCGCTAAGATGAAGCTTATCCCGGTCCATGAGCTTATCGAGGGCAAGAAGCTGCTGTTCGTTGACGACAGCATAGTAAGAGGAACTCAGATGAGAGAAACGGTAGAGTTCCTTTATGAGAACGGTGCTAAGGAAGTACATATGCGCAGTGCCTGTCCTCCGATAATGTACGGTTGCAAGTATCTCAACTTCTCCCGCAGTACATCGGAGATGGAACTGATTGCAAGACAGATAATTGATGAGGCCGAGGGTGCAGATGGTATCAGATTTATCGACGAGTACAGTGACACCAACACAGAGAGAGGCAGGAAGCTCCGCGAGGAGATATGTCGCAGATTAAAGCTGACATCGCTTGAGTTCCAGTCGCTTGAGGGTACTGTACGGGCAATAGGCAAGCCACAGTGTGAGCTTTGTACATATTGCTGGAACGGAAAGGAATGACTCCATTGACAAACGGTTTGCACGAAGAGTGCGGTGTGTTCGGTGTTTTTGCGAAAGAAAAGACCAATGTAGCCGCAACCACATATTACGGACTATTTGCATTACAGCACAGAGGACAGGAAAGCTGCGGCATTGTCGTGAACGATGACGGTGTGTTCAACTCCTACAAGGATACGGGACTTGTGAACGATGTGTTCACTCCCGAGCGGCTTGACGGACTGGGACAGGGTAATATGGCAGTAGGTCATGTGCGTTACGGCACTACCGGAGCCAATGCCCGCCTTAATGCTCAGCCTATCCTCGTAAATCACTATAAAGGAAGAATGGCACTTGCTCACAACGGCAACCTTGTAAATACTTACGAGCTTCGCCACGAGCTTGAAAAGCAGGGCTCGATCTTCCACACTACAAGCGACACAGAGGTAATAAGCTACCTTATAACAAAGGAAAGGCTTGAAGCCCCGTCTATAGAAGAGGCTCTCAACCGTGCCATGAACAGGATAAACGGTGCATATTCGCTGGTTATCATGTCACCCGCAAAGCTTATCGCCGCCCGTGATGAAAATGGTTTCAGACCGCTTTGTTACGGTGTGACCGAGGAGGGAACATATATAGTAGCCTCCGAAAGCTGTGCGCTTGACTCAGTAGGTGCAAAGTTCGTAAGGGATCTTCTCCCCGGCGAGATCGTTGTATTTGACGAGAGCGGAGTACGCTCTATAAAAGACCATTGCGGCAAGCGTCCGCATTCAATGTGCGTTTTTGAATATATCTACTTTGCCCGTCCGGACTCGGTCATCGAGGGTGCATCGGTGCACGAAGCAAGACTGCGTGCAGGTGCTTTCTTAGCGCTTGAACACCCGGTGCAGGCTGATATAGTGATCGGCGTTCCCGACTCGGGAATAGATGCCGCCATAGGCTATTCTCACCAGTCGGGTATACCCTACGGTATCGGCTTTATCAAGAACAAGTACATCGGCAGGACCTTTATCTCTCCCGGACAATCGTCAAGAGAGGACAAGGTAAGGATAAAGCTTAATGTAGTAGCAAGCGTGGTAAAGGGCAAGCGTGTGGTGCTGATTGACGACTCTATTGTAAGAGGCACTACAAGCGGCAGAATTGTAAAATTACTGCGTGAGGCGGGAGCTACGGAAGTCCATATGAGAGTTTCCGCTCCGCCGTTTCTGAACCCATGCTATTACGGCACGGATATCGATTCAAGGGATCATCTCATTGCTTGTCACCACACGGTTGAAGAGATAAGCGATATAATCGGTACAAATTCACTCGGATACCTGAGCGTTGAAAGCGCAAAGAAGCTTGCGGTACACGCAAACGGCTGTGAGTGCGGCTATTGCACGGCTTGCTTCAGCGGAGAATATCCTACGGATATCCCGACAGAAATGTACAAGGATAAATTTGACAGAAAAATAAGCGAAAGCAAATCAGAAGCCACCACATAAGGACAAAAGTCCCCAAACGGAAGGAATTATTATTATGAAGAACAGTTTTTCAGAAAGCTACAAGGCAGCAGGCGTTGACGTTACCGCAGGCTACGAGGGCGTTCGTCTGATGAAAAAGGACGTTGAACGCACCAATATCCCCGGTGTACTTACAGGTATCGGCGGTTTCGGCGGTCTGTTCCAGCTTGATGTTTCGGATATCAAGGAGCCCGTACTCGTTTCGGGCACAGACGGTGTCGGCACAAAGCTGAAGCTTGCTATGCTGATGGACAAGCATGATACTATCGGTATAGATGCAGTTGCTATGTGCGTAAATGATATAATCTGCTGCGGTGCAAAGCCCCTCTACTTCCTTGACTATATCGCTATAGGCAAGAACGTACCCGAAAAGGTAGCCGCTATAGTAAAGGGTGTTGCAGACGGCTGTGTACAGTCAGGCTGTGCGCTTATAGGCGGCGAAACCGCTGAGCATCCCGGAATGATGCCCGAAGACGAATATGACATCGCAGGCTATTCAACAGGTGTAGTTGACAAGTCAAAGATAATCGACAACAGCACCGTAAAGGAAGGTGATATCATAATCGGCCTTGCTTCCACAGGCGTTCATTCAAACGGCTTCTCTCTTGTAAGAAAGGTGTTCAACATAAACAGCAAGGAAGTTCTCGATGAAGTTCTCCCCACAGGTAAGACGCTCGGCGAAACACTCCTTACACCTACAAAGATCTACGTTAAGCCCATATTAGAGCTTATCTCAAAGAAGCAGGTAAAGGCTATCTCGCATATCACAGGCGGCGGCTTTAACGAGAACGTACCGCGTTCACTCCCTGACGGCTTCACGGCAAAGATCACAAAGCACAGCTATGAAGTACCTTACATCTTCAAGCACTTACAGGAAGTCGGAAACATCTCCGAGCACGATATGTACAATACTTTCAATATGGGTATCGGTATGACCGTTGTAGTTGACAAGGACGATGCCGATGAAGCTGTACAGATACTCAGAAACGCAGGCGTTGAAAGCTACTGCATCGGTGAAATAATCAAGGGTGACGAGGGCATCATAATTGAGTAATATGAAAAATATCGTTGTACTTGTATCAGGCGGCGGAACTAACCTGCAAGCACTTATCGATGCCGAAAAGTCAGAGGGGCTCGGCGGAGGTAAAATCACCTGCGTTATTGCGTCAAAGCCCGATGCCTACGCACTGACAAGAGCCGCAGATAACGGCATAAAGACAAGAGTCCTCGCAAGACGTGACTATGCCGATGTTGCCGCTTACAGCAAGGCTATGGCTGACGCTTTAAAGGAAGAGCAGGCTGACCTTGTTATCTATGCAGGCTTTATGACAATACTTGACGAGCAGGTATGCGACGCATTCAGGTATAAGATGATAAACGTCCACCCTGCCCTTATCCCCTCTTTCTGCGGAAAGGGCTACTACGGACTTCACGTTCACGAGGAAGCGCTTAAAAAGGGCGTAAAGGTAACAGGCGCTACCGTTCATTTTGTAACAGCGGAATGTGACGCAGGACCTATCATTCTGCAAAAGGCAGTTGAGGTCAGAAACGGCGACACCCCCGAAATTCTTCAGAAACGTGTTATGGAGCAGGCGGAGTGGAAGATTCTTCCCCGTGCCGCGCGTCTTTTCTGCGAGGGAAAGATAACCGTAAAAGACGGCATAACCGTTATCGACGATTGAACCTTATGTCCGCATTCTCCCGACTAAACGGGATTTTGAGGACGTTATAACAAGTTATATTCAGAAAACTGCGTGTTCCACGCAAAAACGCAACAGGAGGCTATATGGAAGTTGTAACACTTGAAAAAGAGCTTAACTCTCTTGCTTATCACGGCAGAGGTATCGTGATAGGAAAATCCGCAGACGGCAAAAAAGCTGTCATCGCCTACTTTATCATGGGCAGAAGCGAAAACAGCCGCAACAGAGTATTCGTTGAGGACGGCGAGGGTATCAGAACACAGGCTTTCGATGAAAGCAAGATGGAAGATCCCCACCTTATCATCTATGCTCCCGTAAGAGTGCTCGGCAACAAGACGATAGTTACAAACGGCGACCAGACCGACACTATCTACGAGCTTATGGACAAGCAGATGACATTCGAGCAGGCTCTCAGAACAAGAGAATTTGAGGACGATAAGCCCAACTACACACCGAGAATTTCCGGTATAGTTCACCTTGACAACGGCGAGATGAATTACGCAATGTCTATCCTTAAGAGTGCAGACGGCGATGGCTCATCATGTCAGAGATACACTTTTGCTTACAGCGATCCCATAAACGGCAAGGGTAAGTTCATCCACACCTACAAGGGCGACGGCAATCCCCTGCCGAGCTACGAGGGCGAACCCAAGACAGTTGTTATCCCGGATATGGATATTGACGCATTCACATCAATGGTATGGGAAAACCTCAATGCTGACAACAAGGTTTCACTCTTCACCCGTTACATTGATATTGCCACAGGCAAGTACGAATCACGCATAGTAAACAAAAACAAGTAAGCGAAAGGATAAAACAATGAACGAACTTCAGTTAAAGTACGGCTGCAACCCCAATCAGAAGCCGTCAAGAATATTCATGGCAAACGGCAATTCACTTCCTATCGAAGTGCTTAACGGCAAGCCCGGTTATATAAACTTCATGGACGCTTTCAACGGCTGGCAGCTCGTAAGCGAGCTTAAGAAGGCTACTGGTCTTCCCTCCGCAACATCATTCAAGCACGTTTCACCCGCAGGCGCCGCTGTAGGACTTCCCCTCACAGACACGCTCAAAAAGATATACTGGGTAGACGATCTCGGTGAGCTGTCACCCCTTGCCTGCGCTTATGCAAGAGCAAGAGGCGCTGACAGAATGTCATCATACGGCGACTTCATCGCTCTTTCCGACAAGTGCGATGTATCGACTGCAAAGATAATACAGCGTGAGGTATCAGACGGCGTTATCGCTCCCGATTACGATCCCGAAGCACTCGAGATACTCAAGTCAAAGAAAAAGGGCAACTACAATATAATCAAGATCGATCCCGAGTACGTTCCCGAGCCTATCGAACGCAAGCAGGTTTTCGGCGTTACTTTCGAGCAGGGCAGAAACGAGCTTGTAATCGATGAAAAACTGTTCTCAAACATTGTGACCGAGAATAAGAATATACCCGAGAGTGCAAAGATCGACCTTGCAATAGCAATGATCACATTAAAGTACACTCAGTCAAACTCCGTAGCCTATACTTGCGGCGGTCAGGCTATCGGTATCGGCGCAGGTCAGCAGTCAAGAATCCACTGCACACGTCTTGCAGGTACAAAGGCTGACAACTGGTACTTAAGACAGTCACCTCAGGTTATGGGCTTACAGTTTGTAGACAACATAAGACGTGCCGACAGAGATAACGCTATCGACCTTTACATCGGCGAGGATTATATGGACGTTCTTGCAGACGGCGCATGGGAAAACATCTTCAAGGTAAAGCCCGCCGTATTCACGACAGAAGAAAAGAAGGCATGGCTTGCAACAATGAAGGGCGTTTCGCTCGGCTCAGACGCATTCTTCCCGTTCGGCGACAACATAGAAAGAGCACACAGAAGCGGAGTTGAATACATAGCTCAGCCCGGCGGCTCGATCCGTGACGACAATGTTATCGACACCTGCAACAAGTACGGTATCGCAATGGCGTTCACAGGAATAAGACTTTTCCACCACTGATATGCTCAACAAACGGGCGGCACGTCCGCCCGTTACTTTTTTACATCTGCAAAGGTATTACTATGAATTTCACTTATACAGACAAAGATCCCCTTGACGGCAGATTTGAATTCAGGCAGAGCGGTACGTTTCGGGTGTTGTCACCGTTTGCTGCGCTGAAAATAGTTATAGCGTGTATTATTGAAGCGATGATCGCTCCGTATACTCTCGGCGTATTATTTAGCGGAGGAGCGGCAGCGGATAACACCTCAATTATAATAATAAAAATTGCTCTTGCAGTAATCCTGCCGGTACTGCCTATATGGTATATACTGATAGTTGCAGGCGGAGAGCAGCAATACAGCTACTATGCCGACGAACGTCTTATGCGTATAGCGAATAAACGTCATACCTATATTTTCAGGTACTCGGACATAGAAAACGTGACCTACAAGCCAATGACTCTTTTCACAAAGCAAAAAGGCTATACTGTCACTGTTACGACAAAAAATACCACGCTGTTCTTCCGTTATATCATGCCGTCTTGTGCAGAATTTTTCACAATACAGTCCACTCCGTTCTATATACTTCAAAATCCGCCTTTGGCGGAGGAAAGGAAAGACCGATGAAAAGATCATTGACGCTCCTATGCGCGGCAGCGCTTATAATATCTGTTTGCGGCTGCTCGAATACTATTGCTGTTCCCCCTCAGCTGACGCAAAAGGCAGACGCAACTTCTGTGACGGAAGCATCAAAAGAAACTCCGTCGACCACTCCTGCTACCGAAGCGGTTACTACACCTGCGACCTCTTCTGTTACTGCTCCGGAATCTACTGCACATACAACAGTCGCCTCAGCGGTAACATCGACCCCTAAACCGGAAACATCTGTTTCATCGCACACCGAACAAACAAAGACCGATGCTCCGCCATCGACTTCAAAACCGGTCACTACAGCAGGGAAACTGATAAAGCACAGTGTGAATAAGCTTACTTTGACATACGATGACGGTATATACTTTGATATCGGTGAAAGTGAATTTGAAGAAGATAATAATGAGCTTTATCTTGTACATTATGCGGACAACGGCGAAGTCACATCGAATATTGTGGTTATGTGCAGTGACGAAGACGAAGACACAGAAGGCAAATCTGTAAGCGAGATCGGCGAAACTTATATGAGCTATTATACTGTCGGCGATAATATTGTTTCATCAACAAAAAGCATGATCAAAATCGGCAGTACCGATGTGTTTTACGGAACTGTGAAATCATCGGACGGAGAATATTCTGTTTCTGCGATACAGCACATATATTTTGCTCGTCACGCCAATAAAGTCTATACTGTAATAGCTCTTCATCTTGATGATAATGAAGAGCAGGTCACAAAGTCGCTTGAATACACGCTCAATTCAATGACTTTTGACTACTCGGTCAACACATGACGGAAAGATCAAACTCATTTTCCGGATCGGTGAAACTGCCTGCAGAGCTGATACCGATATCGGATATTGATGCGGAGCTTTCAAAGGCGCGGGAGGATGAAACGGACTTTTGCTCAACAGATTTTTCAAAGCTTGTCTGCGACAGCACCGACTTCTCTTCCCTGTATTTCAAGAACTGTCTGTTCAAGGGCAGTCGCTTTACAGCCTGTGATTTTTCAAAATCCACATTCATTGACTGTGTTTTCAAAGGCTGTGATATATCAAACTGTGATTTCACCGAGAGCTATTTCAGAGCCTGCTCCTTTACCTCATGCAAGGCTGTCGGAGCGGCTTTCAAGGGCTCATATCATAAAAATGTCAGCTTTGACGGCGACAGCTTTGAGCTGTCGGACTTTCAGCGTTCAAAGCTTCGATCGGTGCGTATAACGGACACCGACTTCTCCTCTGCTCTGTTTTCTTCGTGCGAGATAAAACAGACGGAGCTTAAAAACGTCACGCTTGCAAAAGCGGTGTTCTTCGGGACAAAGCTTGCAGGACTTGACTTTACCTCCTGTAATATCGACGGTCTTACCGTATCGGATACAGGAACAGAACTTAAAGGCGCTAAGGTCGATGTATGGCAAGCGGCAATGTTTGCAAAACTGCTCGGGCTTATTGTTGAATAGTCAAACAGACAAGATCTAAAAAAGAAAGGTTTTAATCAAGATGAACGTACTTGTAATAGGCGGAGGCGGAAGAGAGCACGCCATAATAACCGCTCTCGCAAAATCAAACAAGGTAGACAAGCTGTATGCCGCTCCCGGCAACGGCGGTATCTCAAAATATGCCGAGTGCTTTAATGTAAAGGCAACCGATATCGACGGCTGTGTAGAGCTTGCAAAGAAGCTCAGACCCGACTATGTATTCGTAGCACCCGATGACCCGCTGGTTATGGGTATGGTGGACAAGCTCAACGCAGAGGGCTTTAAGACCTTCGGACCCAGAGCAAATGCCGCCATTCTCGAGGGCAGTAAGGTATTCTCAAAGGCTCTGATGAAGAAGTACAATATCCCTACAGCAGCTTACGAAACATTCACAGACGCAGATGAGGCTATAGCTTACATCAAAAAGCAGAACAGCTTCCCTGCCGTTATCAAATGTGACGGCCTTGCGCTCGGCAAGGGCGTAATAATTGCCAAGGACGAACAGGAGGCAGAAAACGCAGTACGTTCAATGCTCCTTGACGGAAAATTCGGCAAGTCCGGAAGTGAGATAGTAATCGAAGAATTTATGACAGGTCCTGAGGTAACCGTTCTTGCGTTCACAGACGGCAAAACAGTAAAGCCTATGATAAGCTCTATGGATCACAAGCGTGCTTATGATAACGATGAGGGTCTTAACACGGGCGGAATGGGTACTATAGCTCCAAACCCCCTATACACCCCCGATAAACAGCAGGAATGCATGGAAAAGATATTCCTGCCCACAATAAAGGCTATGGCGGCTGAGGGCAGACCATTCAAGGGCTGTCTGTACTTCGGACTTATGCTGACCCCGAACGGTGCAAAGGTAATTGAGTACAACTGCCGCTTCGGCGACCCCGAAACACAGGTGGTTCTCCCCTTACTTGAAACAGATATTATGGATATAATCGAAGCTGTCTGGGAAGAAAAGCTCGATACGCTTGATATAAAGTGGAGCGACAAGTCATGCGCCTGCGTTGTTATGGCAAGCGGCGGCTATCCCGAAAAGTACGAAACAGGCAAGGTAATAAACGGTCTTGACGAAAACGGTCAGTGCGAGGGCGCATTCGTTTACCACGCAGGCACAAAGCTGGAGGACGGAAAGTTCCTTACGGCAGGCGGAAGAGTTCTCGGAATTACCGCGTACGGCGATACATTACAGGATGCTCTCGACACAGCCTATAAGGCAGTAGGCACTATAAGCTTTGAAAAGGCACATTATCGTCACGATATCGGCAAAAAAGCGCTTTCTGCATTAAAATAATTCCCAAAAAGCACTTGCATTTCATTTCTTTTTATGTTATAATAGCATTTGCGTGTTAGAATAATTTTGGGTTTGTACGATAAACAGACACTCGGACATACCCGTATTCCTATAAGGAGGACATATAAATGGGAATATTAGAAATAATCAGTGCTATTGTTCTGGTTGTTGCCTGTGTTTTCATCGTACTCGTGGTACTTATGCAGGATACAAAGCAGGGTATGTCGCAGACGATTACAGGCGGTAGTGCAGACAACTATTATCAGAGAAATTCAGGACGTTCAAACGAGGCTAAGCTGAACAGACTTACAAAGATTGCCGCAGTGATTTTCTTTGTTGTGGCTCTCGTTGTTAACTTCATCGTTATGTACAGTGGAAACTTCAATAAGACAGACAATTCTTCGACAACAAGTTCCGCAACATCATCTGTAACATCTTCCGTTACAAGTGACGATTCCTCAGCTTCATCGACAGATTCTTCTGCTTCTTCATCTGACGCTTCTTCTGCTGATTCCTCAGCAGCCGAGTCTTCATCTGAAACAAGCACAGAAACATCTGCCGAATAATTAAAGCTTTTAAAAGCTGTCGCACTGCGGCAGCTTTTTTTGTATATGTCTGATTGTTCCGGCAACGTTCGCCGGATATAAGAAATGCTGAGCTGTTGAAAAAAACGCCCTGTTATGATACAATATAATCAATGATTATTAAAGGCAACACCACATAATTAACGGCTTTCGCCTTTGCCGCACGCTTGCTTGCATATTTTCCGCCATCTTGCGCAAATTTTGCTTGACAGGCGCCAGCCTGCCCGCACTCAATTTATACAATCTGACGAAAAATCTGACTGCGCAATCGCACGACAATAATTATGCGGTATAGCCTTAAACAAAACTTACTCGGAGGGACATCAAATGAAAAAAAAGTGCATCGCCATTTGCGGTTTTGCTTTTTCAGCATTTCTTCTCATCTGTATGTTCATAAACTTATTTAAGGGGCATATCGTAGCCGCTGTATGTAGTCTTGGAGCGTGTTTCTTCTTTTTCGCTCTGTCTTTATTAACTTATAAAAAAGGCAAAGACAGCAACCCGTAAATCAATTCCTTGCAAATCATCCGACATCAGATTTCGCACAAGATCTCATACGCTCTAAGGCTGTTCTAAGCTAACGCTACTATAATATCAATATCGAAAAAGGACGGTGATATTATGAAGCTCCTGTTTGCAGAAGATGAGGTCAGTATGGCTGAGGCTGTGACCGACATTCTGACCTATCATAATTATACGGTAGACACGGTTTATGACGGTGCCGACGCTCTTGATTACGCAAGAGCCGAACAATATGACGGGATAATTCTTGATATAATGATGCCGAAAAAGAGCGGCTTAGAGGTGCTTAAAACACTAAGGATCGAGGGAAACACCACTCCTATTCTCCTGCTTACCGCAAAGGCTGAGGTCGAGGACAGGATAGCGGGGCTTGATATGGGCGCGGACGATTACCTGCCGAAGCCGTTTGTAATGGGTGAGCTTCTTTCCCGTGTCAGAGCAATGCTCCGCAGAAAAGACAGGTTTACGCCCGATATTATGACATTCGGCAATGTGTCGCTCAATCTCAGCAGCTGCGAGCTTAAAGGACCGTTGCAGTCAATTGTCCTGCCCAAGATAGAATACAAGCTAATGGAGCTTCTTATGCTCAACAAGGGCATCTATCTTTCCACTGAAGATATTCTCGTAAAGGTCTGGGGCTATGAGAGCGATGCCGAGAGCGGCGCAGTATGGGTATATATATCCTATGTAAGAAAACGTCTTGCCGCTATCGGCGCAGATATTGAAATCCGGGCCAAGCGCAGTGTTGGCTATACTCTTGCAAAGATCGGGGATACTGACTGATGGTAAAACAGCTGCAGAAAAAGTTTATCATATCCGCTATGACAGCGGTAACAATTCTGCTTGTCGTGCTTATCGGCGGAATAAACGTTTTCAATTATCTCACCACAAGTGGCGATAATGACAGGCTTATGGAGATGCTCTGCTACAGCTTTGAAACCTCAACAAAGTGGAACGCAGATACAACCGACAATACTCAGCCTCCGCAGAGCATAAACGGCACTCAGCAAAATACAACCGGCGCAACCGGCAATCAAAATGATACCGGGTTTGTGCCGCAGGACAATGGAACTAAACCGCCCGACGATAAAAAGAACAACGGCTTTGGCAGACACGATAAAAACGCAGTGGATTCAGCGCGTTATGCCGCAGTTGCGATCGACAAAAACGGCAATATCATAAGGACGGATGTCACTCATATATCATCGCTTACCGAGGAGGAAGCGACCGCCATTACCGAAGCACTTAAAAATACCGCTTCGGGAACAGGCACATACAACGGTTTTCTGTACAGGATAAGCGAAACAAAGCGTGCAGACGGCAAGGTGATCATTCTGCTTGACAACGGTATGCAGATAAGCTCGTTCTTTACGGTACTGTTTATATCCGCCGGTGCAGGAATATTCGGTTGGCTTCTGATGCTTTTGCTTGTTATTCTGCTTTCCAAAAAAACGATCGCACCTGTTGCGCGCAGTATAGAAAAGCAAAAGCAATTTGTTACAAATGCGGGTCACGAGATAAAGACGCCGCTTGCCATTATACTTGCCAATACCGATGCGATGGAACTGCACAACGGTGAAAACAAATGGAGCAGGAATATCCGTGCGCAGACGCTCCGGCTCAGCGGACTTATGCAAAATCTTCTTATGCTTGCGAAAATGGACGAAAGCTCAACAAAGCTCCCGATGTGCAGTTTCGATATAAGCACGGCGGCTGAAGATACGGTAAATGCATTTATAGAGCCTGCCGCCCTCAAAGGCGTGATGATAGAGCAGGATATCCAAAAAGGACTTCAGCTCAATGGCAACCGCGACAGCATAGTACAGCTTATGACGGTACTGCTTGACAATGCAGTGAAGTACACCGAAAGCGGCGGCACTATTAGCGCAAAGCTCAGCGGCAATGATAAGAATATAGCACTCAGCATAGCAAATACCTGTGAACCTATTGACCACCCCGAAAAGCTGTTTGACCGCTTCTATCGCGGCGACAGCGCCAGAACGCAGAAAAACGGCGGCTACGGTATAGGCTTATCGGTGGCTCAGGCAATAGCGGAGCTTCATAAAGGTACTATCACAGCGGAAAATATAACCGGTACATCTCCTGATAATCCCGATATCAACACGGATAATATGCTTATGTTTACGGTTAAAATATGAATAAAAAACGGTTTGCAAAGCAGCTGAAATCAGCCGAATGCAAACCGTTTTTACATATATGAGTTTTCTCATAGCTATTCGCGGCGGCACTTCCCCGCAAGACCTACAGCAGCTGCGATAATTATCACACCACCGAAACCTCGATCACGATATTTCCCCTTGCGTCCTCATACCACGTTTCCCATGCGAAATACTTATCCCAGCAGTCACACTCGCAAAAATCCATATATTCCGCATTAAATTCTTCGGCTTCTCCTATCGGCACAAGCCAGCCGCTGCAATCGCTTGCAATAAGCCCGTTCTTCACCTGCTCGTGTCCCTCTTTGCTGTCAAGGAAAAATACGCAGCCTTTGGTTTCAGCCGCCTGCTGAACTTTTTCCATAAATTTCTCAAATCCGAGCGGCTCTCTGGTTCTGAGTCCCGTCATCATAATACACCTTGCCTTTATATCAAAATAGTGTAATAATTATACCACCGCTCTGCCCCCAAGTCAACCGTGATATACAAAGACTGAGAGCCGCCCACTGTCCGTGAGCGGCTCTTTACGGTTCTCTTACATCTGGAGCGATTCTATTACCGCACCTACCGCCTTTATCGCCTTGCCGGTCGCTTTCTTTACGTTCTGTGTCTTGTTTGAGGTCATAGCCTTCGTTGCGGCAAAAGCGATACCGCCTGCTACCATTGCAGTGGCGGCACATATCATATTATTGGAAGTTTTCTTGCTCATTTTCCATTATCCTTTCATATCCGCCGTTTTCGGCTCGTTAATATATTGTGTTTTAATCTCAGAAATATTGCAAGATAAATTTTACAAGAGCAGTTTCCAATAAGACCGCTTTTTGCAGTAAAAAATGCCATTCATACGACAAACGATCCATATATAAATTTTACATCTCGACAATTCGGAAATTTTATGTTAAAATATAACCGATGTGTAAACAGAAAGGACGATTTTTAATGTCGCAACATAAAATAATAGCGGCGATCCACGATCTCTCGGGTTATGGCAGATGTTCGCTTTCGGTTATAATACCGGTTATATCAGCTATGGGGATACAGGTCTGTCCTGTGCCTACCGCGGTCATGTCTACCCATACAGGCGGCTTTACCGATATAGCGATGGAGGATCTCACAGACCATATTTCCTCCTGCTATCAGCATTATGATAAGCTTGGTCTGAAATTCGATGCCGTCTACAGCGGTTTTCTTTCCTCGGCAAAACAGGTAGACTGCTGTCTGGAGTTTCTTCATGGAAATCCCGATGCCCTCAAGGTCGTAGACCCGGTAATGGGCGACAACGGCAAGCCTTACAGCACCTATACGCCTGAACTTATCCGCCGTATGAAAGAGCTTGTAGACGTAGCTGATATAATCACTCCGAACATCACCGAAACCTGTATGCTTCTTGGTGAAGAATGCCCTGCTATGATGTCGGTATCACAAGCGCGCTCTTGGCTCGCACGCCTGAGTGATAAGCCGAGGATAGTTGTAATAAAGGGAGTCCCGCTGATCGATGACGACGGACAAAAGCTCTCAAATATCGGCTTTGACAGGGAGAGCGGCAGCTTCTGGCGCATAGACTGGGATCATATCCCTGTGCATTACCCCGGTACGGGAGATATTTTCACGTCTGTGCTCACCGCTTCTCTTCTCAAGGGTGAAAGCCTGCCAATTGCGCTCAACCGTGCAACTACTTTCACAGAGATAGCTGTAAAGACCACCTACAGCTATGGCACAGAGCCGCGGCTTGGCGTACTGTTTGAGGACTGCCTGAGCTGGCTTATGACAAACACCGTACTCAGCGACTACAGAAAGCTGTGATACAACTATTTTACGATAAACCTCTATCGTTGTTAAAAATAGGTGTTTAGCGTTGCTTGCTATGTTGGTTTTGCATCTTGCAAAACTTTTGGCAAGCAACCAAAGCGTCCTTGCTTTGGGCGTAGCCCCAAGCAGGTCGCAGGGACGGCAGTCCCCGTATTCTCCCCCTTTCCTGGGAAAGGGGGCAGGGGGATAGGGATAGAGAATTTGCTCTATTTTATAAAAAACAGACTTTTTCTACAACCTGCAACCGCTTTGCGCATAGCAAAGCGGTTTTACTGTCATTGTAAAAAAAATATGCAGAAAAATTAAAAAAATTGTCGGAAAAGGGTTGACACACACCGAATTATGTGCTAAAATATTATCTGTTGTCACGGCGCAACAAAACTGAAAAAAGCAAGAGAGAAAAAAATAAAAAAGTTTTAAAAAACTCTTGACAAGCGGTTTTGAATATGATATAATATAACACGTCGGTTGACAAAGAAACTAATAAAAACAAACAAGCTGGTGTAGCTCAGTTGGTAGAGCAGCTGATTTGTAATCAGCAGGTCGGGGGTTCGAGTCCGTCCACCAGCTCCAATTTTTTCTTAAATTTAATATGGGAGTGTTCCCGAGTGGCCAAAGGGGGCAGACTGTAAATCTGTTGCGTTTCGCTTCGGTGGTCCGAATCCACCCGCTCCCACCAAACCCGTAAGGTTTTCTTACGGGTTTTTTGTTATGCCCGAAAATCCGTAAGCTCAGTAATCGGATTGTTTTTTGATTATGCGTACAGATTGCATCTCCCGACTTCAAGTATATGAACGGCGAAACAATCACCCTTGAAGGCGGTATGGGTCAAGGGCCTTAACCGTTATTCACTCTTTATAGAACTACCGCCGCAGACAGGCAAATGTTGTTGTCTGCGGCGGTTTTATTTCAATTTCCTTTCAGATAAACTTATTGACAATTTTATTTTTCCGTACTATAATCAAGATAAATCGGCGTGCTTCACATCGAGCAATGCCATAACACAGGAGGATAATACAATGGCTAAGAATAAATACACAGGTACACAAACCGAAAAAAATCTCCGGGAAGCATTTGCGGGCGAATCTCAGGCAAGAAACAAATATACATACTTTGCTTCTGTCGCAAAGAAAGAGGGATATGAGCAGATGTCCGCCCTTTTCCTGAAAACAGCCGACAACGAAAAGGAACACGCTAAGATGTGGTTCAAGGAGCTTGCAGGAATAGGCGATACAAAGGCGAACCTTGAAGCTGCCGCAGACGGCGAAAACTACGAATGGACAGATATGTACGAAAACTTTGCCAAGACAGCCGAGGAAGAGGGATTTCCTGAGCTTGCCGCTAAGTTCAGGGCGGTAGGCGAGATTGAAAAGCACCACGAGGAAAGATACCGTGCACTGTTAAAGAACATAGAAACCGCACAGGTATTTGAAAAGAGCGAGGTCAAGGTATGGGAGTGCCGCAACTGCGGTCATATCGTAGTAGGCACAAAGGCTCCCGATGTATGTCCCGTATGTAATCATCCGCAGAGCTACTTTGAAGTACACGCTGAGAATTATTGACGGGATTATCAAACCGCATTTAAACAGGCAGGGCTTCTGTTGACGGCATATAGAGACCGCCGGCGGGAGCTTTGTTTTCGACCGCTATATTCAAAAGGAACATATTATGAAAAACTACAACTGGGCGGTACTCGGCACGGGCGTTATAGCAAATGAAACAGCCGCCGCAATACAGAAAAACGGAAGAAATCTGTTCGCCGTGGGCAACAGGACACATGACAAGGCTGTGGCTTTTGCAGAAAAATATAATATCGGCAAGGTGTATGACAGCTATGATGAAATGTTCACCGACCCCGATGTCGATATAATCTACATCACCACTCCGCACAACACGCATTACGGCTTTATGAAGAAAGCAATTTTAAACAAAAAGCATATTCTTGTTGAAAAGTCGATAACATTGAACAGTGACGAACTCGGTGAGCTTATCACACTAGCCGACGAAAACAACGTTGTAATCGGTGAAGCGATGACGGTTTATCATATGCCGATATATAAAAAGCTTGACGAAATCCTGAAAAGCGGCACACTCGGCAGGGTGAATCTTATCACAATGAATTTCGGCAGTTTCAAGGAATACGATATGAAAAACCGTTTTTTCAACAGAAGCCTTGCAGGCGGTGCAATGCTTGATATAGGCGTGTATGCCCTGTCTGTTATCCGTTGGTTTTTCGATTCAAAGCCGGATAATATGCTGTCACAGCTTAAAACCGCACCGACGGGAGTTGACGAACAGGCGAGCCTTTTGCTGTCGGACAAGGAGGGGCAGATGGCAACGGTTATGCTGTCGCTCCATTCAAAACAGCCCAAGCGTGCGATGATCTCCTGCGAAAACGGCTATATTGAAATCATGGAATATCCGAGAGCGTGGGAAGCAAAAATAACCTATACGGACGGCAGGACGGAGCTTGTCGGCGCAGGTGAAAATTCCGATGCGCTTTACTATGAAATAACCGATATGGAAAAGGCGGTAAACGGCGACAAAAACGTAATGTGCCTTGACTACACCGCCGATGTTATGGAGATAATGACAAGGTTCAGGCAGAAACACGGCATAATTTACCCGGAGGAAGAATAATATGGACAGATGCGAAAAGCTGCGTGATAACCTGTATAGCGCCGAGCTGTTTACAGGTTCGATCACTCCGCAAAAGGAGCACTTAGCGGAGATATTCTATATAGTAAACCGTACCAACGACAGCGAGTTTGTCAAAAAAGAAGCATTGCAGATGATAACTCAATTTGGTAAAACGAAGTATCATTTCTGCGGTAAACACAGCGAATTATGGCAGATGATCTTTAACGATACCGCACTTAAAATTTATCCGACAGACAGCGAAAAGGTCATTACCCGTAAGTATGAAAGCACGGAGAATTTTGCGGATGAACTGAGCTCGGCATTGCAGGAAAAATATTTTGTTCCGACCGACTTTTATCTTATTTATGACGATGAAGAAATGTATAAGCAGGTTGTGGGAATGACGGAATGATAAACAGCGTGAAGTTATGCGGTAAATTTTGACTTGACTATTTTTATTCAAGGTGATATAATCTGTAACGCAAAATTGCAATATATTATTTGAAGGAGCGATTTTAATGAAAGTATTGATGCTTAACGGAAGCCCCAAGGCGAACGGCAATACCAATGCCGCACTGCTTGAAGTAGGCAGAACGCTTGAAAACGAGGGCATTTCATACGAGATATTCCAGATGGGCGGAAAGCCTGTCAGAGATTGCATCGGCTGCGGACAGTGCAGTGAAAAAGGCTGTGCTTTCACCGATGACGATGTAAACGAATTTATAGCAAAAGCGAAAGAAGCGGACGGATTTGTGTTCGGCACGCCGGTGTATTATGCTCACCCGAGCGGACGTATACTGTCGTTCCTTGACAGAGCGTTCTATGCGGGCGGTGCGGCTTTTAAATTCAAGCCCGGTGCATCAATCGCGGTCGCAAGACGAGGCGGAAGCTCTGCATCGTTCGATTGTCTGAACAAGTATTTCGGCATAGCACAGATGCCTGTTGTCGGCTCTACCTACTGGAATATGGTATACGGCAGAGTACCCGGTGAAGCCGAACAGGATCTTGAGGGTATGCAGACAATGCAGAACCTTGCAAAGAACATGGCGTGGATGATGAAGTGCTTTGAGCTCGGCAGAAAGAACGGTATCGCACTGCCCGATACAAACGCGGCGGTAAGAACGAATTTTATAAGATAACTTAATATTCATAATGTAATAATAAACAGGGCTGAACTGCTTGATCGCAATTCAGCCCTTTTATTATTCCCTTACTCTCAGCTCTCTGAATGCGACAGCGGCCGCCGCACCGACATTGAGCGAATCGACACCGTGATACATCGGTATCTTTACCGTGTAATCACAGCCGTCTATAGTTTTTTGCGACAGACCGTAGCCCTCAGAGCCGAGTATTATAGCAAGCCGCTCCTCACTCTGAAGCGTCTTGTCATCAATACTCACCGAGTTATCGGTAAGCGCCATTGCCGCTGTTTTAAAGCCCAGAGAACCCAGATATGCGGGGCCGTGTGATTGCCACCAGTGCTCGTCCTCTCCGATATATCCCCACGGGATAAGAAACACCGTTCCCATGCTGACTCTTATGGCTCTCCTGCAAAGAGGATCACAGCAGGACGGGGTTATCAAAACAGCGTCTATGCCGAGCGCCGCCGCAGAGCGTATTATTGCTCCTGCGTTGCTGACATCGGCTATATTTTCGAGTACGGCAATCCTGCGTGCATTTCTGCAAAGCTCCTCTGCCCTTTTCGGCGCAGGACGCTCCATAGCGCACAGCATTCCCCGTGTCAGCTCATAGCCTGTAAGCCCGGACATTATCTTGCTGTCGGCGGTATATACCGGAATATCACCGCACCGCTCTATTATGCCGTTTGCACGGTCATTGATATACTTTCTGTCTGTGAGCATCGAAATCGGCTTACAGCCTGCGTCAAGGGCTACGTCTATAACCGTCTGACTTTCGGCTATGAATATTCCGTGTTCGTATTCGTACACCTTGCGCAGTCTTGCATCTGTAAGGCGCGTGTATATTTCAAGCTCAGGGATATTTATGTCGGTAACGTCAATAATTTCTGCCATATCTTTTACAGATCCTTTCGGGTGCGGACTTCTTTTCTTGTTGCAAATAACTTGCAAAAGTGATAAAATAATATCAGAATATGTTTGCGTGCCGCACTGAATATTATAGCGTATGAAGCGGATATTGTCAAACTCGGCAACAACGATAATCGGCACGATTTATTTCAAAAAGGTTGGGCTATATGGATTACTTATATAAAATCGCAGTGGAAATAGACGATGAAAAAGTACTTAGCTTACAACAGCACGACTTGAACGCTGTATACAAGACAGTCAGAGAAGCGTTTGCAGACTGTAGCTTCAATGAGCTGTCAACAAACGATAATCAGCTTGTTTTTGTGATCGGGGACGGTAACGATTCTTTCAGTGAGGTCGGAATTGCCGCAAATGCTCTTCATGACAGCTGGCTCGGCAAGTATCTGAAAAAGATGGAATGGTATGATTCAAGCGACGGCAGCACTGAGGATATGCTCAGAGAAATACAAGAATTTGACAACGAATACGGCAAATAAATTTAACGGAGAACATTATGAAAACAGGGCTTGTGCTTGAAGGCGGCGCTATGCGTGGAATGTACACGGCAGGCGCACTTGACGTACTTCTTGAAAACGATATAAATTTTGACGGGATAATAGGAACATCGGCAGGTGCGGTGTTCGGAGTAAATTTTCTGTCAAGGCAGGACGGCAGGGTCATCCGCTACAACTGCCGTTTCAACGGCGACAGGAACTACATGGGAATAAAGCCGCTACTTAAAAGCGGCGACTTTTTCAACACGGAATATGCCTATTACAAAGTGCCGAACGAGCTTGACAAATTCGACGATGAAACCTATATAAATTCCGGTGTGCCTTTTTATGCAACGGTGACCGATGTAAAAACGGGAAAGCCGGAGTATCTGCAGGTAAAAAGCGTACTTCGGGATATGGAGATGCTCCGCGCTTCTGCTTCTATGCCGTTTATATCAAAGCCTGTCGTAATCGACGGCAGGGCTTATCTTGACGGTGGGATTTCCGACAGCATACCGTTTGAGCATTTTTCCGAAATGGGCTACAAAAAGCAGGTGGTAATCCTCACACGTGATATGAGCTACCGCAAAAAGCCGATGAACAAGCTGCTGATACGCTCGTTCTACGGTAAATTTCCAAACTTGTGCAAGGCGCTTGAAAACCGTCACGATGTCTACAACGAAAGCATAGACAAGCTATGCGAACTTGAACAAAGCGGCAAGGTGTTTATTATCCGCCCGTCAGAGCCGATAACGATAAGCAGAACGGAGAGAGATCCCGACAGGCTGAAAAGCGTTTATGAGCTTGGACGAAAGGATATGGAAATGTATCTTGAGGATCTTGAAGAATTTTTGGAGAAAGAACAGGAAATATAAATGGCAAACAAGAAATGTCCCGTTGCGAAAAAATGCAGTGGCTGTCAGCTGTCCAACATGACATACGAACAGCAGCTTGAATGGAAGCAGAAGGATACCGAAAAGCTGCTCGGCAGTTTCGGCAAGGTATCGCCGATAATCGGCGCAGACGATCCGTATAACTACAGAAACAAGGTGCAGGCGGTATTCCGCTCCGACAGAAACGGCAGGATAATTTCGGGTGTATATCAGTCGTCCAGAAACGGAATAGTCGGAATTGACAGCTGTATGCTTGACGATAAACGTGCGGACGAGATAATAGTAGGCATAAGAGAGCTTCTCAGATCGTTCAAATTACATCCATATGACGAGGGTACGGAGCGTGGCTTTTTACGTCATGTGCTTGTCCGTGTCGGAAAGAATACGGGAGAGATACTGGTTACTCTTGTCGGCGGAAACTCAATGTTCCCTAAAAAGCACGACTTTGTGAAAGCGCTTGTAAAGCAGTTCCCCGACATCACAACCGTAACATTCTCGGTAAACCGCACTCCCGAAATGCTTACTCTCGGAAATAATAACGACGTGCTTTACGGCGAGGGATACATAACCGATATTCTTTGCGGAAAAAGATTCAGAATATCTCCGCACTCGTTCTATCAGATAAATCACGCACAGACCGAAAAGCTGTACGACTACGCTATAAAGGCGGCAAAGCTCACGAAGAAGGACGTTCTGCTTGACGCATACAGCGGAATAGGCACGATAGGTATAATCGCGTCTGACTATGTAAAACAGGTACAGGGCATTGAATACAACGCATCAGCCGTCCGTGACGCAGTAAAGAACTGCCACGAAAACGGGCTTACCCGCAACATTGCTTTCAACCGGGGCGATGCAGGCGAGTTTCTTGAAAAGAAGGCAAAGCTAGGCACGCATTATAACGCAGTGATCCTCGACCCGGCAAGAGCGGGAGCGGACAGGAAGTTTTTAAACTCGCTTGTGAAAATCGCACCGGAAAGAATAGTTTATATTTCGTGCAACCCGGCTACGCAGGCGAGAGATCTGAAAACGCTCACGAAAAAGTACACTGTGACCGATATTCAGCCGTTTGATATGTTCCCGCATACGAGGCACGTTGAGTGCGTGGTTGCGATGTCAAGGAAAGCGGAGTAAATCGGGGTATGCGGCTTAACGGTGCGGTTTGCGTGCGTTGGGTAAGCCACACTGTTTTAGCAGGATATGGCGGTTCGGCGTATAGGGTAATATGTCTGCGGTGACAACAGTTTCGCAGCGATACACGGGGTGTGGGTCGGGTGTGCGGAAGTGGTGAATTGCCTGAAAACATACTTTCGGCATGGTCAAGCAAGCATATTTTTGAAAAATGATATCAGAAATAAACGCATAAAGAAAGGCGGTTTTAATTGATGGATTTAGATTTAAGTAAATATTTTCAAACAGAAAACAAGGCATTCTATTATAATGATAACGGCGAAAAAAGACCTCGTGGAGTTAAATGGTATGGGGATACAGTAAGAAAGGATAAGGCAAAAGATCAGTCAGACTTGCCGCCTACTCCGATTTGTAATGTATTTATATATGTGAATGAATTTATTGAACTACTAAGAGCAGAAAATGGGTATTGTGAAAAGAATGTAAGATTTGAACCTTTTGTATTAGATAATACAATTCATACAATTATGGATAATGGAATTTTGACTATGGGACTAAAATGGGATGCTCCTATATATGATTGTAAAAAACAGAAATATGTGGAATGGGATTACAAGTATGATGTTATAAAAAACAAATTTAATCTTGGTAAACCGTCAGATATAGTCTGGATAAAGTTTACTGATAAGGGTCATGTAGGTGTGGTTGCTAAAAGTTTCGACATTAACTTTGATAGTAAAACGAGTTCTACTGTATTAGTTGAAGAGGTAAGAGAGGCATGGGATAAATCTTTTGTAATGATATTTCCTATGACTTATGAAATTCTTGGTAATCGTTCAGTTGGGGATTTAGAGTTGGGAATCGGGAATTATTTGATAGATAAAAAAGTACCAATTATAGATTTTTATTCACACAATTATTAATAAAACAGCTCCTCATCACTGAATATACATTCCAGTGGTGAGGAGCCTGTCTTTTCTTATAGATACTATATTTCAATCTCAATAATAACCCCCGACTTCAGCTCCACAGAAAACCTATCGTCCCACACAATAATCTCCTTTAGCCACCGCCGGGCAAGGCTCTCGTCAAATTCGGTCATCTCAGAATCCTGCTGCTCAATGAACTCGTTCAGCTCATTGATACGCTTGACCTGTTCGTCACGGACGGCGGTGTCGGTGAAGTTCTTCTGTTTCATCTCACGAAATTAGTGTATTCATATGTGAGGTTTTCCTACCCTAAACAATATTCCGATATAAAAATGACCCTCGTTACTTTTAAAAAAACGGCCTATTATATAGCTATACAGCAGAAAAAAATAATCCCGACTGAAACCAGTCGGGATTTGCATGGCGGAGAGGAAGGGATTCGAACCCTTGACATTTAGTAGTCAAAAATTGTATCCATGCTTCTTGCTAATAGCAATTTGTATTTTTGCATTGCTGATGGAAAAACGTGCTGATATACTTTTTCAATCATGTCTGTTGACGAATGCCCCATCAGTTCCGCTATGTATTTCTGTGGTATTCCCATCAGTAAGCATTTTGAAGCATAGTAGTGACGGAGCGCATAGAATTTAAAGTAATATAAGTCGGTATTGGCATTGAAAAAATTCCGCCACTTATCACTAATTTCTTTGGCGAGTATTCCGCCACATAATGACTGTTTTCTGTTGTTAATATTTTCAAGGAGAACTTGCTCCATTTGATTTGATATTGGAATAGATCGATAACCGGCGTAGGTTTTAGGCGCTTTTCGCACCGGCTTTCCTTTATGATCCAGTACAATTGCCGACTTTATTTCTATATGACCCTTACAAATTGATTCGCCACTCAGAGCAGCAATTTCTGAGGGGCGTAAGCCACATTGGCTGGCAAGAAGAAACGGTTTAATTAATATCGGTTTTAATTTCTTTATACGACTGTAGATTATATCAATCTCATCTTCTTCGGGAATATAAAACGATGCTTTTGTTTTCTGAGGTTTGGTGACAAATAATTTAGATTGTATTTCAGGAGCAAACATCTTCACTGCGGCGTTCACAAGACCTACAGCATTGCTTATAGATTTTGATGAGTATTTTAGCATATCACGGTTAATGGCACTTTGGTACAGCTCAGAGGTAATATCCGTAAGGTTGACAGACATCAAATTCTGCAACTGATTGCGTCTGATAATAATATAACCATTGACTGTTGAGGGAGAGAGAACAGTATATTTACTTTTAATGTAGCGGTCGATTGCTTCTGAAACAGTCATATTATTGATTTGCACATTATTGCTCCTTTGTAGAAAATTTGATTTATAATTAAATTATATCATATTTTGTCGAGATTTGCCACACAAATTTATTCAAAATTAATTGTCGCCACTGGCGACAATTAAATATAAACTCATTGCACAGCTTGTCTGTGCATTTTTTATTTGCCAAATATGGCGGAAAGAAATAAAAATGGATACAATCATTTATTTAAATGCAATAATCAAATTACACTTTGGCGGGCTTGCAATCTATGAATGTGAGAACGGATTTATAGGCTTTTGCGATGCAAGGTGCGGCGACATTGGAGATAATCCGATGATTTCCGATAAATCAGAAATGATAAGCATTGACAGACTACCTTTCAAGTGGCGTGAGAAAATAAAGGAGGAGTTGAAAAATGCCGAAAACTTATGATAAGAAAGCATGGCTGGAACAGAAAGAATTGACCAAAGAAGAAAATTTAAAGATTATACAGAATATAGTCAATAACTTTAAAGAAGATCCTGAAAAAATTCTTGAATTTATTGATTTCCAGTCACGTTTTTATAATTACAGCACACGCAACACCATGCTGATTTACTCTCAAAATCCCGGTGCGTCATTCGTTGGTTCTTTTGCCGCACTCAAGAAGATCACAGATGAGCTTGCCAAAGAACACAGACTTCCAAACGGAGAGCTGCCGTATTACGGAATAAAAAAAGGCGCAAAAGCCATTAAAATTTTTGTACCGCAACAAATCACATATTTGAAAAATGAGAACAGCGATTGGATCCAGTTATCAAAAGCAGACAAGCAATTGCAATTGGAATATAAAAAGGGTAACATTGAAAGCTACCAAAGGCTTGGATTTGGTATAGGAAATGTATTTGATATATCGCAGACAAATTTACCGATTGCGTTATATCCGACCGTTATCAGCGAAGGTTTTGGAGAAGAAAGTGAAGTACATAAACAGTTTGCCGAGTATATAACGGATTTCTGTAAACAACACAATATCGAAGTTAGGGATATGAACGAGGAAACGGTTACGATACGTGGACTTGCGAGAAATGACAATATTATAGAGCTTAACCCGCTTTTAAACGATACCGGAAGACTTTCGACATTGTTACATGAGGTTGGGCATGAATTACTTCATTTTTCCGTTGAAAGCAATATAATGCCAATTTCACAGAGGGAAGTTGAAGCTGATATTTACAGTATGCTAATGTTAAGAAGATACGGTTTTGAAATACCGGATAGCCGCAGTAAGCATTTCATAGACAATTATAACAATCTGAATGATAAGGGCGGAAAACTTCTTCAGGAGTCATTCGATCATGTAATGAAAGAATACAGTAAAACCGTTCAATTAATTTCGACTGAATTTGCTGAGGAAATGCAAACAGCAGAAGAAGTCAGTGATCAGATATCAATGGTTATGGGATAATTTAATTGTCGCCAGTGGCGACAATTAAAAAGGCTGTCGTTCAGGCAGCCTGTATATGGGAGTACCAGTACAATCGGTGCAACTCCGATAACTCTCATCATTCGGAACACAAACATTATAGGTAGCTTTTTATGATGGGAATGAAAGTGTTCCGTGACATCGGGACGATGATAGCTACATCGAGGACGGAAAAGTAAGCCTGCCGTCCTTTCCCGGTGTTATTTTATTAAAATGGGGCTTAATTTTTATATGTTGCATAAAGCAACAGAAAGAGGTTTACCATGAGAAAAACAAAAATTATTGCAGTAGCAAATCAGAAAGGCGGAGTTGGTAAAACAACAACAGTTGTAAATATTGCCGCAAATCTTTCAAGGAATGGAATGAAGGTACTATGTATCGATCTCGACGGTCAGGGTAATCTGTCGGACTATCTCGGCTTTTCGGGTGAAAACGAAGAAATAGTAATAACTGACCTGCTTACCGCAGAAATGTCACGCAAGCTTTCAGATGAGGTCATAGAACAGGCAATCCTGACGAGCAAAGCCGACAACATCAATTTCATTCCATCGGACATAACGCTTTCAACGGCGGATATGTTTCTTGCCACAGCCATAGGACGTGAGATGATACTCCGCAGACTACTTCTTCACAAGGTGTTTGATAGATATGATTATATCCTGGTAGATTGTCTGCCATCGCTCGGTGTACTGGTAGTAAACGCACTGGTAGCCGCAGACGGCGTATTGATACCGGTACAGACGCAAAAATTTGCACTCAACGGCATTGTTCAGTTTGAAGAAATAATGACACTTGCAAAAGAACTCAACCCTGCGCTGACACTGTACGGAGTTATCGAAACAATGACCGATAACACACGAATGACAAAAGCCGTTGATGAAGCGTTGACCGAAAGATACGGGGATCTTGTTTTTGACAGCCGTATATCAAAAAGCGTTATAGCGAGCAATAGTACCGCAGAACAAAGAGCAATGACTATAACCTCAAAGCTCGGCAGTCAATATGCAGATCTTACAAAAGAACTTATAGAGAGGTGCAAATAAAATGGCTTTTGATTTTTCCAATATTAAAGCAAAAGGAAAGCTCAACGGGCTTTCCTTTTATTCCTCGGTGTCAGATAACGATAGTGTACATGAGATACCCTTAGATCTTATAGACAGCTTTGAAGGACATCCGTTTTCAGTTGTTGATAACGATGATATGGTACAACTTGCAGAAAGCGTAAAGCACAATGGTATCATGAATCCGGCGATAGTACGTGAAAAAGGCAACGGCAGATACGAACTAATAAGCGGTCACCGACGCAAAAGAGCCTGTGAGCTTGCCGGGCTTGAAACACTCAAAGCGTATGTAAAACAGTTAACTGACGAAGAAGCAACTATTATAATGGTTGACAGCAATCTACAGCGTGAAAAAATACTGCCAAGTGAAAAAGCATTTGCTTACAAAATGAAATACGATATACTTAAAAAAAGTGTTGGCAGACCCGCAACCGATAAATTGTCGCCAGTGGCGACAAAAAGCGGTCGTACTGATGAACAAATCGGAGATATGTTCGGAGAGAGTAAGGACACTGTTCGCAGATACATTCGGCTTACATATCTTATCAAAGAAATCCGTGGTATGGTTGATGATGATAAGCTGTCAATCAGAGCCGCAGTTGAAATATCTTATATCCAACCGGCAAAACAAGCTATACTCGTACCGTTTATGCAGAAATATGATGTAACAATCAATAAAGCCGCCGAGCTCAGAGAATGGTTTGACAACGGCGGTTTAACGGATAACGAAACCGTCACTTCCCTTTTTACTGATAAATCAGCAAAAAAGGAATCTTCTCATAAACCGCCGAATGCTATTAAATATAAGCAGATAAAATCGTACATTCCCGATTCCGTTCTTAAAGAAGACTATCAGAGTTATGTTATAAAAGCGCTACTCTTCTACAAAGAAAACAGTGAAGATATTTGAATGTACGATAAAATATTACTTGAAAAGACAAATAAGAAGAACATTTGACATTTACGGTCAAATATGATAGAATGGAGAAAAATATGATATTGTTTACTGTAACATTAATTGCTTACATTTTCAATACAGTTTTTAATTTGCTGGCATTATTCAAGGCAAAAAGCAAAAAGCAAACAATCAAATCTGATACGGCTGACACTCCGCTTTATATTTTAATGATTGTAAATTTTCTTTTGGTGCCTGATATAATTTTTAATGTCATAATTATGATAATAAATCTGGTGAACATTCTCCTTGATACATTCAGATTTATACGCAACCCACTCAATAACAAGAGCCTTCTTATCAACGTTACGATTAACATAAGTTACATTCTTCTAAGTTTTCTGTTATTGGGTGTATGTATTCGAAAATAAGGTGAACTATGAAATTTATTGAATTGATCAAGTCTATGCAAAAGTGGATCATTAAACTTAACAGAAAAGATGTTCAGAAGGAAATCGGTAATTTTCAAATTATTCTTATTATTGTACTGATAATATTAACGTCATTAGATGCAAAAATAGAAAGCTCAACAAATGATATAATTAGAATTATTTGTTATACTGTAATTATTGCAATAATGACAACGATATTATTAAATGCAGATGTTAATGTTCTATTTTCCGCCAAATCTTTCTTTTGGGTGTCAACGAAAAACTCGTTTATTTTATTTGTTTTAATGTCATGCATATTGGAAGTTGTTTTGGAAAACGACCAAATAATAGATTATTTTGTGATTGTGATTTGCTTTATTGCAGCATGGTGTATTCTCAGTTTAATTACGCATAATAGAGTTGGCGCTTATGTTAACGCAGTTTGCGCAATTGTACTTCAACTCATATTCACAATTGCCAATACATTTATATCACTACTCCCGGATGATTACAAGTTGGATTTTTTCATAGAAACCGGTATTTATAATTCATATAACTCAACCAGAGATATTCTGAATAATATGGTAAATTTGTTTATTTTACCGCTTCTTATTTCTAATTCACTTGCCACAGTGGCTTGTTTAATAAAGAAATATTACTTTGAAACAAAGATAGGAGATATAGATACGCTCGATCTAATTCAACAAGAAAACGAAAAAGAAAATGATGATGAAAACAAGAAAGAAATTATAGAAGAAAATAAGCATAAGTGTAAAGTTAAAAAAGTCAGTATAAAATATAATAAATAATAATAACATACAAATTGTCGCCACCGGCGGCAATTTTCTTTTGCCCGAACAGAACTTTCAACAGTTGTGATAATTACCAATATAATGGATTAAGATTTGTTTGCATTTTCGCTGATAATATGTTTACTATCAAATCAAAATATGATATACTAAAGATAGTAAATACTGCGAAAGAAGAAAAGGAGGACCCCAAAATGAAAAGTACCCACACCATACTCGCAACAATAACGCTCATCAGCGTAATACTGACCAGTGCTTGCACGGCAGGCAGTGCGAACAGCAATACCGCAACGTCCTCTGCACCCGAAACGGCAGTTACCACAACTACCGCTCCGGCAGTAACGGGAACGGTAATGGATAGGATTGATGAGCCGAAAGCCGAAGCGACTATAGCTCAGACCACTGCTGCCACAGCAGCAACTACTGCAAAGCCGCAGGAAACAAAAGCGACCGAAACAACCGCAGTAGCTGCCACCACGAAACCACAGGAAATAAAAAAGGCTGAAACGACCGTAGCTCAGACTACCACTGTAG
>OMFM01000040.1_pt1 | contig 64153 bp, 65 predicted proteins | sample 1645661 | NCBI WGS metagenome assembly OMFM01 (sample SAMEA103958128, study PRJEB25191) | human gut metagenome | reverse complement strand
CCATCGGCCAGATGGAGACCTCCAAGTGGATCGACATGTTCGATCTGGACGCCCACGTCAACACCATCCGTGAGTGCTACCGCAAGCGCCGCGCCGTGATGCTGGAGACGCTGGCCAAGGAGCTGCCCGAGCCCTGCACCTTCACCCGTCCCGACGGCGGTCTGTTCGCATGGGTCGTCCTGCCCGAGTACATGGACGCCAAGGATCTGCAGATGAAGTGCCTTGCCAAGAAGGTGGCCTTCGTTCCCGGCGGCTCCTTCTTCCCCAACGGCGGCCACGACAACACCCTGCGTCTGAACTACAGCTGCATGCCCGAGGAGAAGATCGTCAAGGGTATCACAGCGCTGTGCCAGACCATCCGCGAAAATCTTCGCTAACAGTCAAGATATAAGGAGACGACGCATCCCATGAAGCACGTAAAAGTCCTCATCGGCAACTATGGCAGCGGCAAGAGCGAATTGGCTCTGAATTTTGCTATGCAGGCGGCCGCCCGCGGCGACCGGACGGAACTGCTAGACCTGGATATGGTCAACACCTACTTCCGTCTGACAGAGCGCGGCAAGCTGGTGGAGCAGAAGGAGATCCGTTTGGTCTCCCCCAACTTTGCCTGCTCCGGTATCGAGACGCTCTCTCTCCCTGCCGAGGTGTCGTCCGCCTTTGTGCTGGATTGGGACACCGTCATATTCGATGTAGGCGGCGACGACGTGGGCGCCACAGCACTGGGCCGGTATCACCAGGACTTTGTGGACCTGGCGCCCGGTGCACTGGAGGTGCTGAACGTGGTGAATATCCGGCGGCCTTTGGCCGGCACGGTGGAGAAGCTTCTCCGTTTGCAGGAGGGTATGCAGACCCACGCGCGGCTGCAGATCACCGGTATGATCAACAACACGAACCTCGCCACTGCTACCACCGAGCAAGACCTGTGGGATGGCTACCAGATGCTCCGTGAGGTCAGTGACCTCACGGGCATCCCGGTTTCCTACACCACCGGAAAAAAGGAGTTTCTGGACGCCTTTCTGGCCCGAAACCCCGATCCAAAATATGTGGGACAGCCCATTCCCATCGACGTGTATATGCACCGCGACTGGGACTCCTATATCGAGTACGGGCTGAACACCAAAAACCCTCACAAGGATATGTATTAAACCCGGTTACTTCCCTCTACGCGAAGGGATTGTAATAACACAGCAAAACAGCAAACACAGCATCGGAAAAGGAATTAAGAAAAGAGGTGTAAAGAGAGTGGTAAGAGTTACCATCGACGAAAATCTTTGCAAGGGCTGCGGTCTGTGTGCAAGAGCTTGTCCCAAGCACATCATCGAGTTGTCCAAGACCCGCATCAATGCAAAGGGCTACCATCCGGCAGAAGTGACGAACATGGAGGCGTGCATCGGCTGCACGTCCTGCGCCCGCACCTGTCCTGATGTGGTGATCCGAATCGAAAAAGACTAAGGAGGCAGAAAGAATATGGCTTTGACTCTTATGAAGGGCAGCGAAGCGATTGCAGAAGCCGCTATTCGTGCCGGCGCTCGCTTTTTCTTCGGTTACCCCATCACTCCGCAAACGGAGATCCCCGAATATATGTCCGCCCGTATGCCCGAGATCGGCGGCTGCTTCCTGCAGGCCGAGAGCGAAGTGGCGGCTATCAACATGGTGTATGGCGCTGCCGGTACCGGCGCCCGCGTCATCACCTCCTCCTCCAGCCCCGGCGTGTCCCTGAAGCAGGAAGGTATCTCCTACTGCGCAGGCGCCATGGTTCCCGCTGTCATCATCAACGTGATGCGCGGCGGCCCCGGTCTGGGTAATATCCAGGCATCCCAGGGCGACTATTTCCAGGGTGTCAAGGGCGGCGGCAACGGCGACTATCACCTGCTGACCTTCGCCCCCGCTTCTGTACAGGAGGCCATCGACCTGATGATGATCGCCTATGACAAGGCCGAAAAGTACCGTATCCCCGTGCTGTTCCTGGCGGACGGCATCATCGCTCAGATGATGGAGCCCGTGGAGCTGCCCGAGATGGTGGATTACAAGGTAGATCCGGAGAAGAAGCCCTGGGCCTGCACCGGCTGGAAGCCCGGCGATGATCCCGCTAAGCGCGGCATTATCAATTCTATCTACATCGATACCGAGAGCCTGGCTGTCCACAATGACGAGCTGCAGGCCATGTACAAGGAAGTCGTTGCCAACGAGCAGATGTGGGAAAGCTACAACTGCGAAGGCGCTGAGTACATCATTACTGCCTTCGGCACCGTGGCGCGTATCGCCAAGAGCGCTATCGCCGAGCTGAAGGAAAAAGGCATTAACGTCGGCCTGGTCCGCCCCATCACTGTGTGGCCCTTCCCCTATGACGCTGTGCGTGAGGCCTGCTGCCAGCCCGGCGTGAAGGCCGTTCTGGACGTTGAACTGAACGAAGGCCAGATGCTGGAGGACGTAAAGCTGGCCATCAATGGCGCCAAGCACGTTGACTTCTTCGGTCATTGCGGCAGCCAGATGCCCTCTACCGACGAGATCGTCACCAAGATCCTGAGCATGAAGGAGGGTAAATAAGATGGCTGTACTGTTCGAAAAGACTAAGCTGCTGACTGACAAGCAGTTCCACTATTGCCCCGGCTGCAACCACGGCATCATCCACCGTCTGGTAGCCGAGGTCATCGACGAGATGAAATTAGACGGCAAGGTGATCGGTGTGGCCCCTGTCGGCTGCTCCGTGTTTGCCTACGACTATTTCAACTGCGATATGTACGAGGCTGCCCACGGCCGCGCACCCGCTGTTGCCACCGGTATCAAGCGCTCCGTCGGCAAGGACACTCTGGTATTCACCTATCAGGGCGACGGTGACCTGGCGTCTATCGGTACCGCGGAGATCGTTCACGCCGCCCACCGCGGCGAGAAGATCACCACCATCTTTGTCAACAACGCGATCTATGGCATGACCGGCGGTCAGATGGCCCCCACCACCCTGATCGGCCAAAAGGCAACTACCTGCCCTGCTGGCCGCAGCGAGGAGTGGAGTGGTCTGCCTATCAAGATGTGCGAGATGCTGGCCGCTGTTCCCAGTTCTTACTACATTGAGCGCGTGGCGGTCAACAATACCGCCAACATCGCCAAGGCCAAGAAGGCCATTGCCAAGGCCTTCCGTCTGCAGATGGAGGGTAAGGGCTTCACCATGATCGAAGTGCTGTCCACCTGCCCCACCAACTGGGGCCTGTCTCCGGTGGAAGCTATGAACTGGCTGGAGCAGAACATGATTCCCTACTATCCTCTGGGCGTTTACAAAGACAAGGAGGCGAAGTAACATGGAAAAAACCTTTATTTTCGCCGGTTTCGGCGGTCAGGGTATGCTGCTGATCGGTAAGTTCGTCGCCATGGCTTGCATGCTGGACGGTAAGCACGTTTCCTGGCTGCCCTCTTATGGCCCCGAGATGCGCGGCGGTACCGCCAACTGCTCCGTCATCGTCTCCGATGACCCCGTTGCCTCCCCTCTGGTGGACAAGGCCGACGTGATCGTGGCCATGAACCGTCCCTCTCTGGACAAGTTTGAAGCACACGTGAAGCCCGGCGGCGTTCTGGTCATCAACAGCTCCATCATCGACCGCAAAGCGGTTCGCGATGATATCACCGTGGTGTACTGCGATGCCAACGGCATTGCCGAATCCATCGGCAACCCCAAGGGTGCCAACGTGGCCATCCTGGGCGCGACCCTGGCCAAGGCTCCCGTCACCTCCGTGGAAAGCATGATGGAAGCAATCCGCATTGAGCTGGGTGAGAAGAAGGCCCGCTTCCTGGAGGGCAACAAGAAGGCTCTGCTGGCCGGCATGGAAGCCGCTAAGTAAGTCGTTCATACATTCTTACATCATTTTGGCCCCTGGCATCCGTATGGTTGCCGGGGGCTTTCTTTTGTTTGCTACTATTTTCACCGAATGGTTTATTAAAAAGAAAAGGCCAGTGAAAAAGGTTTCCTTCACAGAAAAAAACTATTGACTTCCTACCAAACGTTTGGTATCATTACTCCATTATAAGGAGGTGTCGCTTTTGAGCTCTTTTTCTTATTTTGTGGGACAACGCATCAAAAAATACCGCAAGAGCCGCGGCTATACCATCGAGCAATTCTCCGCCATGATCAATAAGAGCAAAGCGACGCTATCCAAGTACGAAAACGGTGCCATTACCATCGACATCGAAACACTGTACGAGATTGCGCAGGCACTGGATATTGATCTAAAATGCTTCATCGATTATCAGCCCCCCATGTTTCATGCGGAGCCGGCGCTACCTAAGAATAGCTACTTCAATCAGACATTGGCCTATATGTACTACTATGATGGCCGTATTCGCCAGATGGTACGCTCACTTCTTCGGTTTTCTCAGTCAGTGGACCACGAGAGTGTCGAGGTCACGTTGTATATGGGCGTGGCGTCCTTCTCCGACCCGGACCGTTGCCAGCATCTGTTCACCGGAGAGATGAAGGCTTACGACACCATCACCCACATGGTGTTGACCAATCAGATTAACGAGGCGGAAAAGATGTATATCTGTATGCTCAATCCCATGCAGAACCGTATGCCCGCCGTGGGACTGGTATCCGGTATCGGCTCCTCCCCGTTCTTTGCACCCATTGCATTGAAGGCGCTGATCTCTAAAGAGCCGCTGGAGGAAAACGACCGCCTGCTGGGCACCATCAAACTGGATAAGGATGATTATCATTTGCTGCGTTACTACAATATGATGGTGGTCAACCGTCCGGCCGCCCTATCCTTACAATAATATTTGACCGTGCAAAGGCTGTGAAGGTATATTCCTTCACAGCCTTTAGTTCATTTTCTGCAATTCTCGCCGCAGTCGCAGGATGATACGCTTTTCCAGCCGTGATATGTAGCTCTGCGAAATCCCCAATCGATCCGCCACCTCCTTTTGGGTGAGCTCCTTGATACCGCCCAGGCCAAACCGCATGGTGATGATATCCCTCTCTCTCGGACTGAGGTGCGATACCGCCGTTTGCAGCAGCTGCCGGTCCACATCCGCTTCAATGGGCCGCATGACCACATCGCTGTCAGTCCCCAGTACGTCGCTGAGCAACAGTTCTTTTCCGTCCCAGTCGGTATTCAGCGGCTCATCGAAGCTGACCTCTGTCCGTTGTGCGCCGTTCTTCCGCAAGTACATGAGAATTTCATTCTCAATACACCGCGAGGCGTAGGTAGCCAGCTTGATATTCTTATCTGTCCGGAACGTATTGACCGCCTTGATCAATCCGATAGTGCCAATGGAGATCAGGTCCTCTATATGGATACCGGTATTTTCAAAACGTCTGGCTATGTAAACCACCAACCGCAGGTTGTGTTCGATCAGCGTCTGCCGCACCTGAAAATCGCCGGTATTCAGCTTTTCCAGCAGAACAGACTCCTCATCTCTCGGTAAGGGCGGCGGCAGCGTATCGCTCCCGCCGATGTACATGACCTTATCCGGCCTGTATACGCTGTGCCACAGGCGTTTCAGCCAAATCAGAAGCTTTGCCATGCCCTATTCTCCCTTCCATTGCCCCCCACAGGGCGTGATACCCGCCGCCATCACTGACAGCTTGCTCCGACAGCGCGACGGGTGTCCGTGGATAGCGTTTGCCATTCACTTCTATGTAATCGCTACAGGCTGCCAACAGCAGGCCTGCAGCCGTCCCCACCGCGCGAAAAGGCAGCAGTGTAAACCGTACCGGACAACCTATTCGGTGCAGCTTTGCCATTTTCTCTTCCGGAGACAGCTGCTCTGCCAAAACATCGGCCACCGCCGGTGTCCATAATGCATCTGCGGAACGGCGCTCCATTACCAGCGCCGGACACCCGGTAACCGGATCCCTCAGTGTATTACCCGTGTCGTGCAGGGCGGTAACGGTTTGTATCCTTCCGCCGACAGATACTTTGATCTGCAACAATTCTCCCCCTCCATGACGTGCTGCCTGACCGGCAAATAACCGGAGAAGCACGTAAAACAATATACTGACAAGTATAAGCGCTTGCCAGCTAACATCGGCGTAATACAACCGCTGTGCCAGTCCCGCCACCGAGCCAAAGGCCAGGCCGAGGGCCAGCAGGGTGCCGGCGAGGGCGGCCGAAAGCAAAAAAAATGTGAGGACCGGGCGGAAACGGCGAAACGCGGCAAGCGCCAGCAAGCCTCCAAAGGCCAATCGGATCGCCGGGTGAGCCAAAAATGCAAGCTCGGAAATAAAGACCGCAGCCGCGTAAACGCCGCCCAGCACCGCGCAAAAAATCAGCCGCCTTCGATGCAGCGGAAAGCCGCAAAGCCTTGCGGCACATAGGAAAAGCAGATAGTCTACCACGCTGTTGAGCAGGAAAACGCGGTCCAGATACACCACAGTCATTGCCTCACCTCGCTGCCACTATTATAGAGCGATGGGACGAAAAAAAACGTCGCAACCAGGCGGGCACCGCAGCATTTGTAACCGGTTCATTACCGCTTTATAATCTATCCGTCACCGCTTTTCATTGACATTCCGCGTCATTTTGGTATACATTTTGATATAGCTTTTGTTGCTCTTTTATGGCTATTGTTGACACCTTATTGGCACCTTTTCTATACCTCATGAGGATCAACCTCACGAGGGTGCGGTTTTTACGGGTCAAAAAATACCGTGATTGTATTTGATCTGCCCATATAGGATAAAGGCCAGGCCAATAGTTATCGCCGGAAAGATGATATAATCTATTGCCGCCTCATTCCAGAATGTGGCGAAATACGCCAAGATCAGGGACGCCCCCATAATGACCGTTCCCGTCCCCACCGCCTTACCGTATTTGGGGATATCCTCTTCTTTCACTTTTCTGCGGTTATAGGAATGTATGGTGCTGATATTCCCTTTGATATTCAAGATGCCGAGCACCGACAAAAATATACCAAAAATCAAAAGCAATACATTATCCATAGCGGCCTCCTAAAAATAGAATAATTCTTCAAAGCTTTTGTCCAAAGCAATACAGAGGAAATAGATGACCCACGGGCTGTAAAGAATGGTATGGGCCAGCGCGGAGAACAGCACAGAAACCATGCAGCATACCAGCTGTCTGTATGGCGGCTCTCCCGCTAATAGAAAACCATAACCACCAGTAAACTGGTGGTTATGATTCATGATCAAAGATAGCCTTCTTCTCCAGCAGGGGCGTGAACTCATCCTTCCACCGGTGGTGCATAGCGGACACATCGTACAGGGGCAGGGCCTCGCGGTCCATATCCAGACGAATGAGCACGTCGTAACGGTTGTCCCGGTCCACGCAGTTGGGGATGACCTCCGCGCCGTGAACGCCGGGAATATCCGCCGCGGCGGAGAATATCTCCCGGATACGCGGCAGCAGCGCGGCGCGCTGCGCCTTGGCCTCCGGAGTGAATTTTGCCAGAATACAGTGCTTCATGGCAGCCTCACAGTCCCAGGTACGGCAGGACCAGCGTTACGGCCATAACGATGGCCAGCAGCAGGGCGATGCCCATGGCGAAGTATCTTGTCCATTTCGGTCTCATTGCAATTCCTCCTTCGGCACGATGCGCCGTATCATTTTTTCGATCTTACGCCGGGGCTGCATGACCTCGTGGCCGCAGCCGAGGCACCGGAGCTTGATATCCATGCCCACGCGGAGCACCTGCCAGCGTTTACTGCCGCAGGGGTGCTCCTTTTTCAGCTCTAAAACATCATGTAACCGCAGGTCCATTTCCGTTCTTCCCCTTAATGTCGTCCCAGTACCGCCTGGCGGCCTGCTCGGTCTTGTTTTCGCCGTACGCATAGTAATGCGTATCCCCCAAGGACTCCGGCAGATAGCGCTGCTGCACATAGTGGTCCGGGTAATTGTGGGGGTACTTATAGGCGGGGGCCTTGTCCGCGCCGGCACTGTCAGCGTGGACGTTTTTCAGGTGCCGGGGGATATCCCCCACCGCGCCGCGCTGAATATCCTCCATAGCGGCGATGATAGCGTTGTGGGCGCTGTTGGATTTGGGCGCGGTGGCCAGCAGCACCGCCGCCTCGGCCAGGGGCAACCGCGCCTCCGGCAGGCCCAGCTGCAGTGCCGCGTCCACGCAGCTTTTTGTGACGGTGATGGCCTGCGGGTACGCAAGGCCGATATCCTCCGCCGCGATGCACAGCAGACGACGGCAGGGGGAGATCAAGTCGCCCGCCACCAGCAGACGGCCCAGGTAGTACACCGCCGCGTCCGGGTCGGAGCCTCGGATGGATTTGTGCAGGGCGGAGAGCAGGTCATAGTGGTCATCCCCCTCCCTGTCATACCGCATGGCGCTGCACTGGCTTAGCTGTAAAGCATCATTCCTTGTCACATATAATCCGCCATCCTTCGGCTTGGCGGAACGGTACAGCAGCTCCACGGCGTTGATGGCCTTTCGGACATCGCCGCCGCAACCGGCGGCCACTGTGCGGGGCACATCCTCTTCCCAGGTAAAGGGCAGCTGGCTCCTCTCCTGCTCGATACGCAGGCCCCGTTCCACGGCAGGGATGGTATCCTCCACCGACAGAGGCTTAAATTCAAAAACCGTGCTGCGGGACAGGAGTGCGTTGTAGATATAGAAATACGGGTTCTCTGTGGTAGAGGCGATCAGGGTGATCTTGCCGTTTTCCAGGAATTCCAGCAGGCTCTGCTGCTGCTTCTTGTTGAAATACTGTATCTCATCCAGGTACAGCAGGATACCGTTTGGAGCCATCATGGTGTCCACATCCGCCATGACATTCTTCACATCCTGGAGGGATGCGGTGGTGGCGTTAAGGGTATACAGCGCCTTTTTCGCCTGCCTGGCAATAATGTTGGCCACAGTGGTCTTGCCGGTACCGGAGGGACCGTAGAAAATGAGGTTGGCATCGGTGCCGTTCTCGATCAGGCGGCGCAGCAGCGCCCCCTCGCCCAGCAGGTGCTTCTGTCCGGCCACATCGTCAAGAGTCTGGGGCCGTATCTCATCTGCCAGCGGACGCATAGCGGCACCGCCTCCCTTCTGTGGAAAATCTTATGAAACAGTATAGCATAGATTGCCTTTTTCTGCAACCTCTGTTACAATTGGGATGAGGTGATGTCGCATGAAGTCGAAGGAACAGGTCGGCGCCATTATCGCGGCGCTGAAGACGCTGTACCCGGACGCGCTGTGTTCGCTGGACTATGAGAAGGACTATGAGCTGCTGTTCTCCGTGCGTCTGGCGGCGCAGTGCACCGACGCGCGGGTCAATCTGGTGACGCCGGCGCTGTTTGCCCGCTATCCCACGCTGGAGGCCTTTGCCGCCGCCGATGTGGACGAGGTGGGCACCTATGTGCAGTCCTGCGGCTTCTGGCGGGCCAAGGCCCGGGACATCGTTGGCTCCGCGAAAATGCTGGTGGAGCGCTTCGGCGGAAAGGTCCCGGACAACATGGAGGACCTGCTCTCCCTGCCCGGTGTGGGGCGCAAGACCGCCAATCTGATCCTGGGCGATATCTACGGAAAGGACGGCTATGTCTGCGACACCCACTGCATCCGCATCACCGGGCGGCTGGGACTGACGGACGGCAGCAAGGACCCACTGAAGGTGGAGCAGCAGCTGCGGAAGGTCATTCCACCGGAGGAGGCCAATAACTTCTGCCACCGCATGGTGCTCCATGGCCGTGCGCTGTGTATGGCACGGAAGCCGGACTGCGAAAATTGTGCCCTGCGGGCGCTGTGTGACTATGGCAGCACCGCAGAACGATAGATGACAGAAGGCGCCCCGCGCCAAACGGCGCGGGGCATTTATCCGCATTAACTGTAAGGTGATATTACTTTACACGATTTGCCATGTGGTCGGCAAGCTCCAGCAAAAACGAATTATCAGGCCAGGCGGCAATAGCGGCCTTGGCTCGCGCGGTGTATTGCTCCACGTCGCGCTGGCACTGCTCTAGACCCTTCACATCCACCAGCGTGACCTTGCCCTCCGCCTTGTCAGAGCCGATGGGCTTGCCGAACACCTCCTGTGCGCCTGTCACATCCAGGATATCGTCACGGAGCTGGAAGGCCAGACCAAGGCCGTCGCCGAATTCACGGGCCTGACGGCGCTTTTCCGCGTCCATTCCGGCGGCCACACAGCCCAGCTCCGCTGCGGCGGAGATCATGGCGCAGGTCTTGAGACGGTCCAGCTGGGTCAGGCCGGCTTCATCTCGGACATCGCAGAGGGTGTCCAGCACCTGTCCGGCCACCATGCCGTCGGCACCGGCGGCCCGGGCCAGGACCTCGACCGCCGCGATACGGCTTTCGGCGGGCAGTCCCGTCGCCTGGGCAATGAGACGAAAGGCCTCGGGCTGGAGGGCGTCGCCGGCCAAAATGGCCAGCGTCTCGCCGTAGACCTTGTGGTTGGTGGGCTTGCCACGGCGCAGATCGTCGTCGTCCATGCAGGGCAGGTCGTCGTGGATAAGGGAATAGTTGTGCACCAGCTCCAGCGCGCAGGCATAGGGCAGCGCCAGGTGCCAGTCGATACCGCCCAGACGGGCAAATTCCAGCGTCAGCACCGGGCGGATACGTTTGCCGCCGGAGAGCACGCTGTACCGCATGGCATTGTAGAGACGGTCATAGGGGGCGCTGCCGGCAAAAAGGGCGGAAAGGTAGTCCTCCACCGCCGCGCGGTACTGCTCGTAGTGTCTTTCGTAGTCCATGGCTCAATCCTCCGCAGCAAAATCATGCTCCACCGGCGCGTCATCGGGGCCCTTGGACAGCTTGACCACCTTCTGCTCGGCGGTGTCCAGCTCCTTGCGGCAGGCGTTCACCAGCTTGGTGCCCTCCTCAAACAGCGCCATGCTGTCGCCCAGCGTGGCATCGCCCCTTTCCAGCAGGGAGACGATCTCCTCCAGCCGGGACATATTCTCTTCAAACGTCTTTTTTGCTGCCATGTTCGTTCTCCTTTTCCTTTACTTGGCACCGCAGGGCGCCGTCGGCCAGCCGCAGGCGCAGGGTCTCCCCTATCCGCGCCTGATTGGCGCTGCGGAGCACCGTGCCGTCCGGCTGCTGAGCCAGTGCGTAGCCACGGCCCAGGACCTTCAATGGGCTGAGGGCATCCAGCGACGCGGCCAGCGCGCCGAAGCGGCGGTTTTGGACATCTGTCACCACACGCATGGCGGCACAGAGCCGGTGGGTCATATGGTCCACATCCTGGCGGCGGTCCGCCAGGTAAGCGGTCGGGTCCGTGAGGACGCGCTTTTTCGACAGGGACTCTAAACGGCGGGAATGGGCGGCGATATCGCGGCGTATCGACTGTGTCATGCGGGAATGGGCGGCATCCAGCGTCCGCAGCAGCTCGGCCATGTCCGGCACGGCGATCTCGGCGGCGTTGGAGGGCGTGGAGGCCCGCCGGTCTGCTACGAAGTCGCTGATGGCCACGTCCGGCTCGTGGCCCACCGCCGAGATGACGGGAATATCCGAGTCGTAGATGGCGCGGGCCACGCGCTCGTCGTTAAAGGCCCACAGGTCCTCCAGCGAACCGCCGCCGCGGCCGGTGATAAGCACATCGGCCAGGCCGTGGGCATTGGCGTAACGGATGGCGCCGGCGATCTCCGCCGGGGCCTCAGTTCCCTGCACACGAACGGGCAGCAGAAGGACCTTGGCGATGGGATAGCGGCGGCGGAGGATGCGGATCATGTCGTGGACCGCCGCGCCTGCCGGGGAGGTGACGATGGCGATGCGCCGGGGATATGGCGGCAGGGGTTTTTTATGGGTCTCGTCAAACAGGCCCTCCTTCCGCAGCTTTTCCTTCAGCTGCTCAAAGGCCACGCTCAGGTCACCGGCGCCCTCGGGCGTCAGGCCGGTGCAGTACAGCTGATACGCACCGTCGCGGGGATAGACGCTGATACGGCCGGAGGCGATGACCTGCATACCGTTTTCCGGGCGGAAGCGCAGACGCGCGGCGCTGCCCCTGAACATAACACACTTCAGACTGCACTGACTGTCCTTCAGCGTAAAGTAGTGATGGCCGGAGGGGTATAGTTTGTAGTTGGAGATCTCGCCCCGCAGCAGGACCTCCTGCAATGGCGGCACGTTATCCAGCAGGTCCTTGATAAACTGGTTGACCTCGGACACCGTGAAAATATACTGGCCCGACGTGGCGATCACTCCTTTCTGTATGCGACCTGAAAAGGCAGAGCTTTCACGCTCTGCCTTTCGTATGCGGTTTTCAGTCCTTTTCCTTGACCTCGCCCCGGGCGAAGCTGCCCAGAATACCGTTGATGAATTTGGCGACCTCGGGCGTTTCGTACTTCTTGGCGATCGTCACCGCCTCGCTGATGGCGGCGCCCTGCGGAATGTCCGCCATATAGAGTATCTCATACATGGCCACACGCATGATGGCGGATGCTACCAGTGAAATGCGCTCAAATCGCCAGCCCCGGGCGTACTTTTCAATGTCGGCGTCCAGCTCGGCGGCGTGCTCCGCCACACCGGAGACCAGGCGGCGGATATACGCCTCCTGCTTGGTGTTGGGCCGGTCGGCGTAGAGGTCATCCTCTGCCGCCAGCTCGGCAAAGCGTTCATCGCTGAGCTGCTGGTCCAGAAACTCCTCCACCGGCAGTTCGGTGAAGCTCAACTGGTACGCCAAGTGTATGGCGATCTCCCGTGCGGTGCTGCGTGTCATAAGCGTTCGTCCTTTTCTCTCTCGTCTGTTGTTCAGTTGAAGCTGATGCCGCCCACGTGGACGTTCACCGCCGCCACCTTGAAGCCGGTCATACCCTCCAGCGCGGTATGCACATTCTTCTGGACCTTTTTGGCCACATCGCTGATGGCGCAGCCGTAGCGCACCGCAACAAAAATGCCCACAACGATCTGCTCGCCGTCCAGTTCAACACGGACGCCCTTGCAGGTCATTTTTTTACCGCCCATCAGGTCGGATACGTTGGCGCTCATCAGAGCGCTGACGCCGTCCACCTCCAAGGCTGTGGTACTGGCAATGGAGGCCAGCACATCCTCTGAGATCTGGATGCTGCCGTCATCCTCCTGGTGGATCATATATTCCTTATTTTCAGCCATGGTCTGTTTGTCTCCTCACAGTTGTCATTGGTACTCAGCTAATTGCAGTATAGGATTATACCATTTTTTACGGGGAAATACAACACCTATTTTGCACCGGACGTTCCCGCTTCCATGATCTTGATCTGGCCGGGAGTGTAGGATGTCTCCGCGATGACGATATCCTTGATCTTCGCTACGTCCTCCGCCTCCAGACCGTCGGGCGCCGATACCACCACGCTGATGGAGTCCGCGCCCATAAAGGCCACGCAGTCGGCATAGCCTTTTGCCACCACCAGGTTCTCGATCTGTGTCTCCGCCACGGTGTAGCCCGCCAGCACCTGAAGCGTCTCGGATGCCTCGTTGGCTACCTCCTCTGAGGCGTTCTCCTCGCCCTTGGCCTCCTCCAGCATACTGATGGCGGTATCGCGGGCCTGCTTGCGGCTGAGCCGGGCAGTGGAGAAATAGTCGTCTCCGGCGGTATCCGCAGTATCCGCCTGTGCCTCCGCAGTCTCGCCATTGACCAGCGTGGACTGGCCAAGCACCTTGGAGGTATCCGCCACATCCCCGGCATAGCGCCAGTTCAAATACACCGATGTACCCACCAGCACCACCACGGCCGCCGCTACGGCGCGGCGCTTCCATATCTGCTTCATACTGTCGTTCCTCCCATTTATTGTTACTGTTTCCATTGGACTACCGATATCTTATCGCTGCTGAGTCCTGTCAGCACAGACACCGTCTCCAGCACCCGCAGGCGCACACGGCTGTCGCCTGCCCCCTGACAGACCACCACCGCCCCCTGATAGGTGGGGTACAGCCGTCGGGTGACCACGACCTCCTGCTTGCCGCTGCCGCGGTTCACCGTCAGGACCTGACTGTCCTGCCGCACATCACCGCCGCTGCCCAGAGTGGCGCTGCTATCCTCCGCCAGCGACAACGTTTCACCGCTGTGCAGCGTCAGCATCACCTGCACCCGACCCACGCCATCCATGGCGGACAGCACCTCCGCCATACGGCGCTCCGTCTCCTCCAGAGAGAAGGACATCTCCTCCCCTGCCGTGTCGGCGGCTTCGGTCTCCTGCTTACCGGCGGGCAGCAGCATCAGCACCACGCCGGCCAGGGCCACCAGCACCGCGAAGCGGTATTTATTCAGTATATCTTTCAGCTTTTCCATCATTCGTCTGCCTCACGCCAATACTGGTGCGCATCGTCAATAGCCAGTTCCGTGCTGAGCCACGCGGACAGCGCCTCGTCCTTGGGAATGTCCAGCGTCACGGCGCTGGGCCAGGGCACGCCATCGCGCTCCTCAGTCTCTACCCGCGGGGTACATGTGATGCCCAGGTCATCTCCCTTGCTGGCAATATATGCAGCGGTCTTGTCCGCTATGAGCGCGGCGAATTCCGCGTCGCCGGATCTGCGATATTCCTCTGTCAGCGCCTGGATCTGCTGCCGATAGTCCTCATAGCGGAGGGCCAGCTCAGTCAGGTCCAGGCCCAGCAGCGGCCGGACGATGACCAGCAGCAGTGCCATGCCGCCCACGGTGTGGGCCACCGCCTTCATACGCCCACGGGGCAGCAGGGCGTAGAGTATCCCAACGATCATGCCCGCCGCGATGACACCGAGAAGCCAGGTACGCAGGGTTTCCGCGATCATGTACTCACCACCGATACAGAAGAGATTATGGAGATCAGCAGGGCCAGCGCACAGCTGCCGGTCATGCCCAGCATCAGGCCGAAGGCGGAGCCCAGCGCGCCGATCAGGTCCGCCAGGGGCTCCTGGGTCACGGTGCCCGCCAGAAACGCCGCCAGCTTATACAGCAGGTACTGCACGGCCATGGTGATAAAGGGCGTCAGGCAGATGGCCAGCACTGCCAGCAGGCCGAATACGCCGATGGCGCCCTTCAGCATCCCGGCACCGGCCAGCACCGTGCCGGCGGCATCGGAGATGATGGAGCCAACCACCGGCACCGCTGTGGCGATGGCGGAGCGCGTCAACTGGGTAGACAGGGCGTCCGCCGCAGAGGTGGCCGCACCGGTCACTGACAGGAAGCCGGTAAAGACCAGCATCAGGGCCGTCAGTGCCCAGGCGGCGCACTTGCGAAGGCCCTGACCGATCTTTTGCAGACTATGGCCGGGAACCACGACGTCCGCGGCGGCAGCAGCAATGCAGGCGTACAGCAGCGGCAGCAGTACCTGACGGATAAGGCTGATGAGCAGATCGGTGAAGAACACCGTGGCCACCTGCCTGGCACCGGCGGTGATATAGCCGCCGCCGGCGGCCACGGCGGCGGACAGGGTGGGCAGCAGTGCCTTGGAGAACACCTCCAGCTGGGACATGGTCTCCACACCCAGACCCATCATTCGGTGGAAGTCGCCCGCCGCCACAAGGGTGATGGCCAGCGCTCCCGCCACGGAGACATAGCGGGGAACGCAGGGACTGTCCGCCGCCGCAAGGCAGCTCTCCGCCAGACTGCACAGCAGCACCACGCCCAGCAGCAGGGCCGCACCGGAGGCCTGGGTCTCCAGCGCTGTGCGGACATAGGCGCAGGCGCTGTGCCACAGATCGCCCAGACCCTGCCACAGTGTCTCGTGGGAGGCGGAGGTGTCCATTTCCGGCAGGATATCCGCCGCCTCCGGCGGGACGGCGTCCTTCACGGAGTCGGGCAGTTCAGCAGCCCAGGCACAGTCCAGACACAGAAGAAGCAGTGTCAGACAGAACAGGACTTTTTTCATAGCAGTGACTCCAACAGGTCCCAGACCGCGCGGAACAGCGGCAGGGACACCACGATGGCCGCCACGGCACCGGCAGTCTCCAGCACGGAAGCGAGGGCGCCCTCGCCGGCATCCCGGCACAGGTCGGAGCCTGTCCGGCAGATCAGGGCGATGCAGACCGTTTTCAGCAGCGGCTGAAACAGCTGCTCCGGCAGCTGACCCCAGGCCGAGGCCTCTTCCCAGAAATCCCGGAGCTGACCCAGCGGCTCCAGCAGCAGGGCGACCGCCACGCCGCAGACAGCCAGGACAAGCAGCAGCGCCAGCTCTCCCCCGCCGCGGCGCAGCAGCACCGCCAGCAGGGCCCCCAGCAGGCACAGTGCCGCCAATCGCAGTACCGTATCCATGCGTCACAGGGAGAACAGGGTCTTTACCAGGTCGAACAGGTCGCTGATCTGCTGCACCAGCATCATCAGCACCACGACCAGGCCCGCCAGCGTGGTCATCATGGCCTGCTCCTCCCGGCCGCTTCGCACCAGCAGCAAATTCAGCACCGCCACCAGGATACCGATGGCCGCTATTTTGAAAATCAGGTCAACATCCATTGTCTGTCCCTCACAGAAGTAAAATGATCATCAGTCCTGCACCGCACAGCGTGGCCGTGGTGGTCACGCGGCGGCTGTGCCGATCCGCCTCGCGGCGCTTTTCGTAGAGCTGCTCGGCCTCCGCCCGGGCGCGGGCGATGGTGCTCTCCAGGCGCTGGGCATCGCCACTCCAGGAAATGCGGCAAAGCAGGTCACGGAGTTCTTCGTCTGAAAGCTGGTGAAAGGTATTCTCCCAAGCAAGCTGTAAAGTCATATCGCTTTGAACTTTGTCCCGTATCTGACAGAACCAGACACCGCAGTGCTCCCGGGTCTGCAGCACCTCCAACAGCGGCAGGACCGGCGTGCGCTGCCAGCGGATGGCACTCTCCATCTCCCCCAGGGCGGCGGCAAAGGACCACAACAGATCGCGGCACTGACGCTGGCGTGCGTAATAGCGCCGCAGGGCCAGAATGGCGGCGCTCAGTACCAGTACCGCACCGGCCGCCGCGGTCACAGGGCCTCCGTGCGGTAGTGCCGCCGACCATCCGATGCGCTGATGGTGATGAGGCGGCGAAAGACGCCGGCCTCCGCCAGCTGTCGGAACAGCGGCTTGCGGCGCAGCTCTTCTCCGTCCTCGGCGTGGATCGTGGCCAGCAGCTTAACGCCGCAGTTAGCCGCCGCTGTCATTGCCAGAATATCCGCCGCCTCGGTGATCTCGTCCACAGCGATGACCTGGGGATTGGCGCTCCGCAGCAGCATGGGGATGCCCAGTGCCTTGGGACAGCCGTCCAGCACGTCGGTATGACAGCCTACGTCCAACTGCGGTACACCGCGGTACATCCCGGCCAACTCACCGCGCTCGTCCACCACGCCTACCCGCAGAGGACAGCGATCCTCTGTGCCGTTGGACAGTGTGGCGATCATGTCGCGCAGGAGCGTGGTCTTGCCGCCACCGGGTGGCGCGGCGATCAGCGTACTGTCAAAGCCGCCTGCTGACCATTCCGGGACCTCCTGCCACAACCCACGGACCTGGCGGCTGATCCGTACCACGGCGGAGGAAATATCCCGCAGGGCTGTGCCGCCGTCCCCCCTGACCGCTACGGTGCCGCACAGGCCGATACGGAAGCCGCCCCGGCCGATAAGATAGCCCTTGCCCATCGTCTCCGCCGCCGCGTAGCGGGAATAGCCCGTTACCGCGTCGCACAGCTGTTCCAGATCCGCCTGAGTGACACTTTGGCGCGGCAGTTCATCGCTGACAAGTAGTTCCCCTTCACATGTTAGTAGTGTCATCGGTCGTCCTGCCCGCAGGCGGAACTCCTCCGCCTGGGCCTTGCGGTGCTCCGGCACACGCCGGGCAGCCTGCTGCCAGCGGCTGGGCAGCAATGCAGCCGCCTGCTCATAGCGTCCGACCGCCTCTCCGATCTCCATGATGACGCCCTCCTTTGTTGGTCTTGACCCCAACGTATGAAAGCTCGTCCCGGAATATGCACAAAAGCCCGCCGGGCAAGGCGGGCTTCTGCTGAAAAGCGCCCCCTGCCTGCGGCAGAGGGCGCTTGATAGACGCTTTTGTTATATCTTATATTATGCCTGCTGCGGCTGCTTCGTCTTTTTGGCACGGAAGAAATGAATGACCAGAAATACCAGGAACGCAATACTGATATAGCCAAAGATGGGATAGACAGTGCCGATGATCTCGGCAAACCCCAGCAGGCTCGCCGCCCAGGCCAGCACGGAAACTGCCAGCAGCACCGGGTTTTTGTGGGTACGGACAAAGGCGGACTTCTGCTCCACATAGGCACTCATGCCCACCAGACTGGCCAGAGCGTTGCAGAACATGGCCACCAGCAGCATAATGCCGTAGATCGTACCCAGCGTACCGTTGAGCCGGGAGGCCAACGCCACCATGGGCAGCTCCGCCTGCACCGCCTCGGGATAGGTACCCAGACTGGTGAGGATACTGCCCGCCACCGCCAACAGCATAACGCCGGAGAGAGCAATACCCACATAGACGTGCTTTTTCTCCCGCACATACTGCCCCACCGGGGACATGATGCCGATACCGCCCAGAATGTTATAGGCCACGAAGGTCAGCGTGGCGATAAACCAGTTGGGCATCAGAGGATTGGTATTGGTATATTGCAGCTGCAAGATGCCCTCCGTGCCAAAGGTGCACCAGGCGCCTACGGCAAAACCAACCGTGGCCAGCACCAAAATGGGGATCATGGCAGAGAAGGCATTGACCATACCGCTGACGCCAAGAAGCGCCACCAGGAACACCGCCAGCATGAACACGGCGTTGCCCAGCCAAGTGGGCACACGAAACAGCTGGGTCAGCATGGCGCCTACACCGGCGGACATACTCACCACCACAAAGAAGAGGAACAGCGCCCCAATGACACCGGTGGCGGCACGGAGCCACTTAACGTCCCACGGTACCAGCAGCTTGTCCATTTCGGCGCATTTCGTCATCTGCGTCAGCCGGACGAACAGAATGCCGATGACCGTAAACAGCAGCGCCGCCAGGACAAAGCCCACATAGCCCCAGTTGCCGAAGGCGCCAAAGAACTGCCACAGCTCCTGGCCGGAAATAAACCCCGCGCCCAAAAAACAGCCGACGTAGGTAAACGCCAGCGAAAAGGTCTTGATCTGCTTCATACCACACCTCATGTCGAATTTGCTCTACCAATATAGCTTATTTCCCCCGCCGCGTCAACCCCCGCCGACCCTGCGGGAAAATTGGATAGGCTATGAAAATTTTTTCACTGAATGCTTCGGCTTTTCGTTGACGATGGGCGCAATATGTTGTATACTATTACCGGAAATTGTGCCCGTTTTGGCAGAGATATTGCTTTAAACGGCAAAAGAAATCGTACAGGAGGAGCGTATATGATAAACACGATCGACGGTATTATCGCGGCGGCCAAAGGCGGAAAGACCGGCGTTATCGCCGTGGCGGCGGCCCACGACCAGCCTGTTATCGAGGCTGTGGTCGAGGCCCGCAGGGAGGGTATTGCCACGCCCATTCTTGTGGGACATGAGGAAGAGATCAAGGCGATGCTGACCGGCCTGGGTGAAGCCCCTGCCGACTACGAGATCATCGCCGGCGATACCGACCAGGACTGCGCGGCCAAGGCCGTGGCCTTGTGTGCCGAGGGAAAAGCCAACTTCCTGATGAAGGGCATCCTGGGCACTGCCGATCTGATGCGCGCGGTGTTTAACAAGGAGCACGGCCTGCGTACTGATCATCTTACCACCCACTGTATGCTGTATGAGATCCCCGCTCTGGGCCGTATGCTGGTGCTGACCGACGGCGGCGTCAACACCTTCCCCGATCTGGAGAAGAAGGCAGATATTCTGGAGAACGCAGCCATGGTCCTGCAGGCGCTGGGCTATGAGCACATCAACGCCTCCTGCGTGTGCGGCGCAGAGCAGGTAAATCCCAAGGTACAGTCCACCGTGGATGCCGACGCGCTGGCCCACATGACTGACCGCTGGGCCAAGTACAATATGGACGTGTGCGGCCCCGTAGCGCTGGATCTGGCCGTCAGCGAAGAGGCATGCCATCACAAGCACTATATCGCCCCCGGTGCCGGCAAGGCGGATATCCTGCTGGTCCCCAACTATGAGGTAGGCAACGGCATCGGCAAAGCCGCCAATCTGTTCGGCAACGCCAAGAACGCCGGTATCATTCTGGGCGCCAAGGTGCCCATCGTGTTGGTCAGCCGCGCTGACAGCGCGTATTCCAAGCTTGCCTCCATCGCACTGGGCAGTGTGTTGTCCAGTCGGATGAAGCTTGCGTAAAGTCGTATTGCACAAGAATTTGTTTCGTCTGACTACATTTTTTACAAAATTATCTCGTCAGATTGACAATTGCTTGACAATTTGCACGGTGAAGCCTATCATGGAGATGGTTCATCTGCCGCGCCGCGGCATGGACATAGTACAATAACGTAAAAGAGGAGATTATGTTATGGTCAATCAGGAATACTACAATCTGGGTACGGCGCCCTCTGTGATCCGCCAGCTGTTCGCCTACGGTCTGGAGCAGGCCGCCAAGGTCGGCGCGGACAAGGTGTATGACTATTCTCTGGGCAATCCCAGCATTCCCGCCCCCAAGAAGGTCAACGAGTCCATCAAGAAGATCGTGGACGAGATGGATTCCATCAAGCTGCACGGCTATTCCATGGCTGCCGGCTTCGATACCTCCCGTGCCGCCGTGGCCAAGGATCTGGCCGAGCGCTTCGGCCTGGATGTGAAAGCCAGCGAGCTGTTCTTCACCTGCGGCGCTGCTCCCGCGCTGATCTCCATCATCAAGGCCCTGATCGTGGACGCCGACAGCGAGATCATGGCAGTGGCCCCCTTCTTCCCCGAGTATCGCCCCTTCGTCAACGCCAACGGCGGCAAGCTGGTGGTGGTCCCCGCCGACACCAAGGCATTCCAGATCCATCTGGACGAGGTGGAAAAGCGCATCACGAAGAACACCCAGGGTATTATCATCAACTCCCCCAATAATCCCTCCGGCGTTGTGTATACCGAGGAGACCCTGAAGGGTCTGGCTGCCCTGCTGGAGCGCAAGAGCAAGGAATACGGCCATCCCATCTACATCATTGCCGATGAGCCCTACCGTGAGCTGGTCTACGGCGGCGTGAAGGTCCCCTTCATCCCCTGCCTGTACAAGAACACCATCGTATGCTACTCCTATTCCAAGTCCCTGTCTCTGCCCGGCGAGCGTATCGGCTATGTGTACGTCCCCGGCTTCGCCGAGGATGCCGACGCGGTGTACGCCGCTATCTCCGGTGCCGCCCGTATCATGGGCCACGTCTGCCCGCCCACGCTGATGCAGAAGGTCATCGAGTACTGCGCCGAGGAGCGCCCCGATTTGGTGGCTTACGACGAGAACCGCAACCTGCTGTACAGCAGCCTGCGTGAGATGGGCTATGAGTGTGCCAAGCCCGACGGCGCGTTCTACCTGTTCGTCAAGGCCCCCAACGGCGATGCCAACGCTTTCTCCGAGAAGGCCAAGCTGGAGCACAACCTGCTGGTAGTGCCCGCGGACGGTTTCGGCTGCCCCGGCTATTTCCGCCTGAGCTACTGCGTGGCCAATGACATGATCCAGCGCAGCCTGCCCGCCTTCAAGGCCATGATCGAAAGCTATAAATAAGCTGATCAATTCCTACCATCATCAGAAGCGTCCGCAGCATGAGCTGCGGACGCTTTTTGTAATATAGTTCACAAACATACGATGGATATCCTGTAAATTTTTGCGGTTATTCCTCTTGCATTTTGCGGAGGGTTCGCCTATAATGGCAACATATTTTTTATAAGAGAGGTGTTTCACGCATGAGCAAAGTGACGATCCCTGCTGGGTACAAGACGCCGCTGTCCACCTATGAGATGCAGCGCGCAATCGAGTTCATCAAGAGCAATTTCCAAGTGAATCTGGGGCAGGCGCTCAATCTGCGGCGCGTTTCGGCTCCCCTGTTCGTGGAGGAGAATTCGGGTCTGAACGATAACCTCAATGGCGTGGAGCGCCCTGTGTCCTTCGATATCCCTGATGTGGGCGCACAAGGCCAGGTGGTGCATTCCCTAGCCAAGTGGAAGCGTCTGGCGCTGAAGCGCTACGACTTCAAGCCCGGCAAGGGCCTGTTCACCGATATGAACGCTATCCGCCGCGATGAGGAAGTGGACAACCTCCACTCCGTGTATGTGGACCAGTGGGACTGGGAGAAGGTCATCGAGCGCCGCGACCGCAACGTGGCCTATCTGGAGCAGACCGTGCGCGCCATCGTGGGCGCTGTGGTGGAGACCAACGACGCCCTGCAGATCGCCTTCCCCAGTCTGCACACCAAGCTGGACCGCGAGGTGTTCTTTGTCACCACCCAGGAGTTGGAGGACCGCTGGCCCGACTATACGCCTAAGCAACGTGAGGATGCGATCTGTAAGGAGCACCACACCGTGTTCCTGATGCAGATCGGCGATGACCTGAAGCGCAGCGGCAAGCCTCACGACGGCCGCGCCCCCGACTACGACGACTGGTCCCTGAACGGCGATATCCTGATGTACAACCCCGTGCTGGACCGCGCCTTTGAGATCTCCTCCATGGGCATCCGTGTGGACGAGGCCGCTATGGACTACCAGCTGCACAAGCGCGGCTGTGACGACCGCCGCGAGCTGCCCTTCCACAAGATGCTGCTGGCGGGCCAGCTGCCCCTGACCATTGGCGGCGGTATCGGCCAGAGCCGTCTGTGTATGCTGATGATCGGCACCTGCCACATCGGCGAAGTACAGGCCAGCCTGTGGGACAAGGAGACCATGGAAGCCTGCGAAAAGGCCGGCGTCATGATCCTGTAAACCCGGAACGTAAATCACAGCAAAAAAGGACCGCCTTGCGGCGGTCCTTTTATCATAAAAGCGCCCCGCTTTGCGGGGCGCTTTTGCTCTCTTACAGCTGCGGGTCGGGCTTTTTCAGCTCATCCTCCAACCGCTGCAGCTCAGCGATCATATCATCAAAGGCGGCGAAGTCGGCGCTGTCCACCGCCTCCTGGGCAGCGCGCAATTGCTCGGCCAACGCGGTATTCATGTTCAGATAGGTGCTGCGGCGCTGGCTGCACCACAGGCGCTGCTGGGCAATACACTGTCCCAGACGCTCCATGGCACGGGCACGAAATTCCTCCGTACGGCGATGCGCACTGATCTCGATATCCGCCACGTGCTCCTTCAGAGACTGGTACTCCCCTGCCGGGCCGCGCAGCGCATCGTTTTCCGCCTGTACGGCGGCGAGCTGCTGCTGCAGGGCCTGTACCTGCTGCTCCAGATGGGTATTATCGTCCCGAAGTCGGGCATCCTCCTCCGCCAGGAGACGCAGTGTATCGTTCTCAGCCACCGCATCGTCGCGCTCACGGCGCAGCATATCATTTTCCGTCTGCAGCGTCTCCAGCGCCGTACGGTGCTCCTCGGCGGTTTTTTCGATAAACGTGACCACATCCTGACGGTCGAAGCCGCCGAACATACACGTCTTGAAGCTGGCATCCATGGGCAAATACCTTCTCTCTCGATTTCTTGTCTTCAGCATACCACAAATTCCGCCCTCTGACAAGAGAATGCACGCAAAATGCCGCCATATATCAAATTAAAGCAAAAAAGTCCAAAATCAAGATTTACAAACGCCTCTCGGTGTTGTATACTATGATTTGGTGTATTTTTAAGAAAAGCAAGACAGAACTTAGCAAAAGGACGGAGAAACTATGAATTGGGAAATCATTACATTTTTGGGTTACTTTGTGATTCTGTTGGGCGTTGCGTTGATCTTCTATTTCAATGGCTCCAACAAAAACAGCGAGGACTTTTTCCTGGGCGGCCGGTCCATGGGTCCTTGGGTCACGGCCCTGTCGGCACAGGCCTCCGATATGTCTGCATGGCTGCTGATGGGTCTGCCCGGCTCTATCCTGGCTTTTGGCTTCGGACAGATGTGGATTGGCATCGGTTTGGCGCTAGGCACCGCCGCTAACTGGATCCTATGCGCCAAGCGGCTGCGTACCTTCTCCAAGGCCGCGGATGACGCCATCACCGTGCCACAGTATCTGACCAACCGGTTCGGCGTGGACTCCCGCACACTCCAGCTGGTGTGCGCGCTGATTTTCCTGTTTGCCTATACCATCTATGTGGCCTCTGCCCTGGTTGCCGGCACCTCCGTGTTCAATACGCTGTTTCCGGAGATCTCCCCCAAGGTCGCCATGCTGGTGTTCCTGCTGATCATCGTAGCCTATACCTTCTTCGGCGGCTTTACCGCCGTATGCTGGACGGACTTCTTCCAGGGTATGCTGATGATGTTAGCGCTGATGCTGGTGCCTATCGTGGTCTATTTTGGTCACCGTGAGCTGCTGGATCCCACGGCGTTGACTACGGTATACGAATATACCGACGCCGCCTCCGGTGCGGTCGTCTCCTGTGATTTCGGCGGTGGCATCTTCAGCGCCAGCTGGCAGGATATCGTCAGCGGCCTTGGCTGGGGTCTGGGCTACTTCGGTATGCCTCACATTCTGGTGCGCTTCATGTCCATTGAGAAGCCCTCTATGATCAAGAAGTCCTCCACCGTCGCCATCATTTGGGTCATCATTTCCCTGTTCTCCGCCGTGCTGATCGCCTATTTCGGCCGTATGATCATGGGCGCTGAGTTGTTGGCCGATGGCAGCCAGAAGTTGGTGTTCATCGCCATGTCCCGCAAGTTCTTCCCAGCCGCTATCTGTGGTCTGCTGCTGGCGGCCATCATCGCGGCCTCCATCTCTACCGCCGACTCCCAGCTGTTAGTAGCGTCCAGCTCCTTTACCGCTGACCTATACAAGCCCTTCTTCCGCAAGAATGCCACAGAAAAAGAAACGCTGATGGTGGGCCGCATTCTGGTGCTGATACTGTCCGCTATCGCCTTCCTGATCGCCAACTCCAAGGGCAGCGGTGCACAGGCCATTATGGATATGGTGGAAAACGCATGGGGCGCATTCGGTGCCTCCTTCGGCCCCACCATCCTGCTGTCCCTGTTCTGGCGGCGCTTCAACTACAAGGGTGCTGTGGCCGGCGTTGTCTCTGGCTTTGTGGTAGACTTGGGCTGGCTGCTGACCGGCTTGACCGCCTCCACCGGCATTTTTGAGATCGTACCTGGCTTCATCGCCAGCTTCATCATCGCAGTCATAGTCGCTAAGTGCACCGCCGCACCAAACGCAAAGGCTGTAGAGATCTTCGATAAGGGCACAAGCAAGGATGCCGACTGAGACCTATCCGTCTCCCCTATCGTGAGCAAAGCCGGGCTCTGCCTTTTGGCGGGGCCCGGCTTTATAAAAAGTCAAAGAAAAATGAAAAATCCTCTTGCATTTTGCGGTAGGATGTGCTAGTATAAATAAGCTGTCTGAAAGACATGCGCCGTTAGCTCAGCTGGATAGAGCGTCTGGCTACGGACCAGAAGGCCGGGGGTTCGAATCCCTCACGGCGTGCCAAAAAGACCCGAAACCGTAAGGCTTCGGGTCTTTTTGTTTGCATAAGTTGTTGTTTTCTCCCGCTGCTTTTTTCTGACCCAAACGCTGACACCAACGGGAGCGGATAGCGGAAAGGTCTATACCGCACGGGAGAGGATGCTCCCCATGGTTTGCGCCGCCTTGAGCTGTGCGTCGGTGGTGACGTGGGCGTAGGTGTCCAGCGTGAAGCCCGCGGAGTAATGACCGAGCATCGAGGACACGGTTTTTACATCCACGCCGTTTTGCAGCGCCATGGTGGCGAAGGTGTGACGCAGGTCATGGAAGCGTATCCGTGGCAATCCCGCCCGTTTCAGCACTCTTTGCAGCATATGCAGGACGCTGTCCGGTGACATAGGGCCTCCGGTGGGCGATGGAAATACCCACTCGCTGCTTCCCACCTTGTTTTTCTGTGCCTTTAGAACGTCTATCGCGTCTGCCGACAACGGCAGTGTGCGGTAGGCAATTTTTGTTTTCAGCGGAGCTTCCACTACCTTGCCGTTCTGCCGCGAGATGGCCCGTTGGATTTTCAGTATGCCATGCTGGAAGTTTACATCCGTCCACTTCAGCCCCAGTAGTTCCCCACGCCGCAATCCGGTGGCGAGGTCGAGGTAGTAGAGCTCGTACACGCCGCTGTCCCTGGCCTCCCGGAAGAAGGTGCTGAGTTGGTCGGCGGTCAGCGTTTTCATCTCCTTGTGCTCCACCTTCGGCAAGGCACAGCCCTGTGTGGGATTTTTCGTGACGAGGCGCTGTTCCATGGCAAGATTGTACGCCGAGCCGATCATCTGGTGGATGTTGCGCACTGTTTTGGGCGCCAGACCTTTCGGTTTCTTTTTCGCTTCGATGCGGTCTACCCGGCCACCGTCCAGCAGATGCTTGTAGAACCGCTGCAAGTCCAGAGAGGTCAGGTCTGCCAGCGGAATGCTGCCGATCTGCGGCTTGATGTGGTTTTTGAGAAAGCCTTGCGAGGTTTTGAAGGTTGATGGGCGCAGCTTGATTTTCGCATAGTTTTCCATCCAGACCTCCAGCCAACTCCCCACCGTGTAGGTTTTGGCTCGTCCGTAGTCGATACCCACATTTTCCTCGATGGCCTTCTTCAGTTTCTCCTTGACTTCTGCCTGTGTCTTGCCAAGAACGTTCTTGATGATGGATTTCCCTGTTTCGGGATCTCGGCCAACCGTGTAGCGGCCCTCCCAGCGGCCATCCTTTCGCTTGCGGATGTTCCCCTCGCCGTTTGCTCGTCGTTTTGGCATGGTATCAGCCTCCTTTGTAACGGCACACAATACCGCAAACAGCAGAGGAAAGCTATGGGGAAGCCACACTATTATCAGAAAGTTATCAATTCTCAACCGCCGCTTATCTTTGTTTATGGTGTAGCAAGATTTGAGCTGCTACGGAGACTTCCGCCGACTACAACGGTATAAAGCGTACCGATTTTCTATCAAAGCGCCGCCGCAAACCGTTGTGACACGGGGCTTTGCGGCGACTTTTCTCAAATTTAGCGTCAAACCGTTCTGAGAACCTCGAAAAAAGCGTCAATTTCCAAAACCAGCAAACCCTTGCGGCAGCTCGCACTGCGGGCTGCTGTGAATAGGCATTGGCGCGAAAAGCGCCAATGCCTTTCTCCTGCTCCTTTTTCGGCGCACTGGAAGCTTGCTCAAATTCGCCCAAAACCGGCTCGAAATCCCTCTCTGGGACAAGGATGCTATCCTTCCCCGAAGGAGTCTACACATCGGCTCACAGGTGCAAACACGGGGCGTCTCTGCTCTGTGTGAGGTTGACCGTGGGATGATACAACAAGCCGGAGGAAACGGATGTGCGCGTTTACAGCGTGCGTTCGCTTCCTCCGGCGTCGCGGCCCCGCAGGGCTGCGCAGCCCTTGCCGCAGATTCCTGCTTTTGCTTAAAACCTTTGTTGCAAACAGCCTTGCTCCATGGTACTATGGGGTTGATGAATCGAAATTTGTCAAAGGAGTTTGATTGTATGAAAAAGTTGATAGCATTAGTTTTAGCAGTGGTTTGTGTGCTTGGCTTGGTTGGGTGCAACAGCAAGACAGTCAATATTGATTTGCCTTTTGAGGTAGGTGATGTTGAAAATATAGAAATGTATCACTTTGTTGGAGCACCTGTGTCAGCAGAAAAGAAGGTCATTGTTGCCGAAGAAACCATAAAGAACTTGTATGATATGTTTGAGGGGCTATCCTTGGAACTCAAAGAAGTAGAGGAAACCGCTGGAGCAGAGATAACCAGTTTCAGATTTAACCTTTCTGATGGAACAAGTTATGAACTGATTTATGGCTGCTATGGAGTAAAGACAGGCAATCTGAAATCTTCCACAGATAATTTTGAATACTTTACAAGTGCAGATATTAGCTCTTATTGGAGCAACACTGACTTAGAGGCAGTTTCCGTTGAAGAAAGCGAGTTGCCAAACTAAGCAGAACAATTCCGGCTTGTCAGCCCAAATTCTCCGCCTGACCCACTTTTGACCCAGAACGGAACCGGAGCAGGCAAGTCTGGATGGAAACAACGGAAATCCGCCGAGTGAACGGCGGTAAAAAGCACAAATCGGAGCCGAAACGGCTCCGATTTGTGCTTGAGACAACCTACGGACCAGAAGGCCGGGGGTTCGAATCCCTCACGGCGTGCCAAAAAGACCCGAAACCGTAAGGCTTCGGGTCTTTTTGTTTGCATAAGTTGTTGTTTTCTCCCGCTGCTTTTTTCTGACCCAAACGCTGACACCAACGGGAGCGGATAGCGGAAAGGTCTATACCGCACGGGAGAGGATGCTCCCCATGGTTTGTGCTGCCTTGAGTTGGGCATCGGTGGTGACGTGGGCGTAGGTGTCCAGCGTGAAGCCTGCGGAGTAATGACCGAGCATCGAGGACACGGTTTTTACATCCACGCTGTTCTGGAGCGCGCAGCAGCAGGTCGTCGGGCCGGGCGGGGATTCCGGCCCTCAGTGCCTCTACATAGCCCCGCAGATGTACCGGCAGATCTGTGTTATCCCCAACAGGCGCAGCACGCAGTGCAGCGTTTCCGGTGGTAGACCGTGGAGTTTGTTTCGTTATACTTCCCGGCGCAGCACACGGTAGACGAAGGACATATCCAGTCCGCCGCGCACCACGTCTGCCAGCAGGTCATACTGCCGCTCCTTGTAGCCGCAGGTGTCGAAGGTCGCCAGCGCGTCAAAGGACACGCCTTTTTTGGCGCACAGCGTCCGCAGGATCGTATCGGTGATGCCTGGCGCGTCAAAGATACCGTGGACGTAGCTGCCGTACACGTTTCCGCCGCCGCTGAGGGCGGGCATCTCCTGCCGGCTGCGTCCCATGTGGATCTCGTAGCCCTCGTAGGCCAGACCGTTCAGGGGGGAGAGCATCCCCTCCACGCCGCTGATGATGCCCTTTGTCTGGGCCTGCACCTTCTCGCCGCGGAATTCGGTGTCCATGTCCAGCAGCCCCATGCCGCTGATCTCCGTGACCCCGGCGGCCTCCACCTGCTCAGGGTCGGACACGGTGTGCCCCAGCATCTGGTAGCCGCCGCAGACGCCGAAGATCAGCGTACCGGCGTCTGCCGCTTTCAGGATGGCCGCCTCCAGACCGGACTGCCGCAGCCACCGCAGGTCGGCGATGGTACTCTTGGTACCCGGCAGCAGGATCATGTCCGGCCGATGCAGGTCGCTCACCTGATCCACATAGCGCAGCGACACGTTCTCGTAATGTTCAAAGGGACTGAAATCCGTGAAATTGGAGATACGCGGCACACGGATCACCGCGATATCCAAAAGCTTCCGCTCCGTGGAGCGGCCGAACCGCTCGGTCAGGCTGTCTTCATCGTCGATATCCACATGGGTGTAGGGGATGACCCCCGCCACCGGGATGCCGCACAGCTCCTCCAGCGTCTTCAGCCCCGGTTCCAGAATGGCCCGGTCGCCCCGGAATTTGTTGACCACCACGCCCTTGATGCGGCGGCGCTCGTCCTCCTCCAGCAGCGCCACTGTACCATAGAGCTGGGCGAATACGCCGCCCCGGTCGATGTCGCCTACCAGCAGCACCGGCGCGTCCACTAGCTTGGCAAGCCCCATGTTCACAATGTCATCCTGCTTGAGATTGATCTCCGCGGGGCTGCCCGCCCCCTCGATAACGATCACGTCGTACTCTGAGGCCAGACTGTTGTAGGCCTCCAGCACGGCGGGGATGTAGTCCCGCTTGCGGCGGAAATACTCCATGGCCTGCATATTGCCCCGCACTTGGCCGTTTACGATGACCTGACTGCCCACGTCGGTGGTGGGCTTGAGCAGGATGGGATTCATGCGGGTATCCGGCTCGATCCCGGCGGCCTCTGCCTGCACCACCTGCGCCCGGCCCATCTCACCGCCGTCCCTGGTGATGAAGGAGTTTAGCGCCATATTCTGGCTCTTGAACGGTGCCACGCGGTAGCCGTCCTGCTTCAGAACGCGGCAGAGTCCCGCCGCCAGCAGGCTCTTTCCGGCGTTGGACATGGTTCCCTGTATCATAATATTCATAGCCATAGCGATTTCTCCTTGCAGAATTGCCGGATGGCCGTTATCAACACTTCGTTTTCCTCATGGGGCCGCACGGCGATGCGATACCACCCGTCGTCCAGCCCGCTGTAATTCTCGCAGCCCCGGATGGCGATGCCCTGCCGCAGAAGCCCCTCCCGCAAGCCCCGCGGCCCGCGGAACAGCAGGTAGTTGGCTTGGGACGGACACACCCAGAAGCCCAGCGCCGTCAGGTTATCCGTGAGCCAGCGCCGCTCCGTATGGACGAGGGATCGTGTTCTTTGCAGGAAATCCTGCTCTGTCAGCGCCGCCACACCGGCGCTCTGCGCCAGCGAGGATACGTTCCACGGCTGGGATGCACTCGCCATGCGGTGCAGCAGCGCGCTGTCGGCGCACAGGCAGTACCCCAGCCGGATGCCCGCCATGCCGTAGCTCTTGGTAAAGGCCTTCAGGATCAGCAGCTCCGGGTGCGCCGCCAAAAGGGCTTTGGCGCTGACACCGTCCTCCGTAAGGTCGATGAAGCACTCATCCAGAAACACCCGCGCACCCCACGCCGCACAGCCTTGCAGGATCCACTCCAGCAGCGGCAGCGGCAGCAGCCGTCCGGTGGGGTTGTTGGGGTTACAGAGGAATACCACCTCCGGTTTTTTCTCTTCCAAAAAGGGAAGAAAGCCCTCATCCACATCGAAATTCTCCGCCTGATGCAGAAAATACGGCGTCACGCGGCAGCCCACCTGCGCCAGACCCAGCCCGTACTCGGCAAAGGTAGGCGCAGGCTCCACAGCTGTCCGGGGCCGCAGAGCGGCGCAGTAAGCGTAGATCAGGTCCGCCGCGCCGTTTCCGCAGAGAATATAGGACGCCGGCACCTGCTCATGGGCTGTGATGGCCTGCACCAGCCGGCGGCAGTAGGGGTCGGGGTAGCGGTGCAGCTGGGGCAGCCCGCAGCGTACCGCCTCCAAAACGCTGGGGGGCGTGCCAAGCGGGTTGGTGTTGGCGGAAAAATCCAGTGTGATACCGCCGCCGTACACGTCACCGCCATGTTGATTTTCCGTTTGATACAGCATCTACGTCTCCTTTACAGCGCAAAGGGCAGCTTGACCCCGCAGCTCAAAAGCAGGGTAAGGATGGCTGTGACGGTCATCAGGCGACACACACGGGGGATGTCCTCGTGGGTGATCTCCCGCGCTGCGTCGCCGATATACTCCTTTTTGTGCAGCACGCCGTGGTACCATGCATCCCCCGCCAGACGCACGCCCAGCAGCCCCGCGCAGACGGATTCCGTCTGGGCTGAGTTGGGACTGGCGTGCTTCCGGCGGTCGCGGCGGAAGATCCGCCAGCCTGCCGCCGTATCCAGCCCCATCAGGCCGCCCGCCGCCAGCATCAGAAGTGCTGACAGCCGCGCCGGGATGTAATTCACCACATCGTCGGCCTTGGCGGGTACCAGACCAATGTTCTTATAGGGCGGCTCCACATACCCCAGCATGGAGTCCATGGTGTTCACCGCCTTGTAGAAAAAGCCCAGTGGCGCGCCGCCGATGGCCAGGAACAGCAGCGGGGCCACTACACCGTCGGAGGTATTCTCCGCCACCGTTTCCACGGCGGCACGGGTCACGGCGGCATCGTCCAGCCGGTCGGTATCCCGCCCCACGATCATGGAAACAGCACGGCGGGAGGCGGCCAGATCACCGCTCTCCAGCGCGTCATAGACCTTCATGGTCTCGTCCCGCAGGGACTTGACCGCCAAGATCTGCCAGCACATCACACTCTCCAGCGCCAGACGCAGCCACGGGCTGACCAGACCGCACAGCCACAGCAGCAGAGCCGGGACGGCGGTGGATATGATGACCACCGCGCCCCACAGAATGGCACCCGCCGCCCGCTCGCCGGCGGGCGTTTTGGGGCATACGCACCGCAGCACCCGCTCCAACACGCTAGTACATTTTCCAATCAGAACTACCGGATGGGGGAAACTGTGGGGGTCGCCCACCAGAAGGTCTATGCAAAAGCCGATAACAAGTGCCGCAAGCGACCACATCATGCCGTTTCTCCTCCGCCCTGCATCGTAAAAATATAAATGGGATTCTGCCCGCTCATCAGGTGATAGCCTCCGGCCTTTCTGTCCCGCGCCGCCTGCAGCGACACCACCTCCGTCTCCGTAAAGGGAAACGCCGTCAGGCACTCCGTCAGTTCAGCCACGGACTCCAGCGAAACGGCCGTGGCCACGATGCGGACACGGGGGTTTCTTGCCAGCAGCAGCGCCACGATCTCCCGCATATTCCCGGCGCTGCCGCCGATGAATGCGTGGGTAGGCGCGGGCAAACCGGCGCAGGCCTCCGGCGCACTGCCGCAGACCACCTGTAGGTTCTCCAACGAAAACCGCTCCCGGTTCTGCCCCAGCAGCGCCGCGGCGTCCTCCCGCCGCTCCACGGCACAGACCTGCCCCCGCTTTGCCTGTAAGGCCATCTCCACCGACACCGAGCCGGTACCGGCGCCGATGTCCCAGCAGACACTCTGCTCCGTCAGCCGCAGCTTGGAAAGGCACACCGCCCGCACCTCGCTTTTCGTCATAGGCACCACCGGCATTCCCTCCGCGCTGCGGAGGAAGGCGTCATCCGGCAGACCCGGCGTGACCACCGCGTCGGGGTGGGGATTTTCGATGAGCGCCACGCTCAAGGGCGCGTAGGCACCTTCTGCCAGCTCTGCTGCCGTGCCGCACACAATGCGCTCATCCGGGTAGCCCAGCCGCTGTCCCACAGACACGGTGACGCCGCCCAGACCGCCTGCTGTCAGTGTGCGGCACAGGTCGTTGATGCCGCGCTCACCGCCCACCAGCGCAAAGAGCCGGCCGTTTGCCCTCACTTCCGGCAGGATGTTGTGCTGCCGTCCGTGGAGGCTCACCACCCGCACATCCTCGTAGGAGATTTGCAGCCGGGCGCACAGATAGGACAGCGAGCTCAAACCTGGCAGCACCGCTGTGTCGCAGCCCTCCAGCAGAGGAAGCAGCTTTTTGGTGCCGCTGAAAAAGCCGGTGTCGCCGGACATGACCACCGCAAAGCGGCGGTATTCCCGGTGGGCGCGGATAAAGTCCGCGATATCCTGCGGCGCAATGGCGTCATAGGTAGGCTGCCCCGGCCGCGCCACAGCATCCAACATCCGTTTTGCGCCAATGAGACAGTCCGCCGTCTCGATGGCTTCACTGACCTCGCGGGTCATAGCCTCCCGGCTGCCGGGGCCGATGCCGACGATCCGCACCTGCGGCCGGACGGTGCAGCCGAACCGCTTACACAGCACATCCAGCACCGCCGCAAAGGGAAGCCCCCCCCGCTGGGGCGGGCGACCAATGACCACCAGACCTACGCCCGCCTTCCGGGCTGCGGACACCTTAGCAGGAAAGCCGCCGACTTCGCCGCCGTCCTTGGTCACCATCCACGCGGCGTTGGCAAACCGCAGTGTGGCCAGATCCATCTCCTCGGAGAAAGGCCCCTGCATGGCGATGATATGAGAGGCTTTTAACCCCGCTGTGCGGCAGGCCTCCAGTGAGGCATCCATGGGCAGCACACGGGCGTATACCCGCTGGGTAAAATCGAGGATACCGCTATACGCCGCCAATTCCTTACTGCCGGTGGTCAGGAGGATGCTGCCCTCGGTATTCGCCAGAAATGCGGCGGCCTCGGCGGCGTTTTCCACGCACACGAGCGCCTCCTTCGGGTCACAGGACTGCCGCAGCAGGCGCAGATATTCTGTTTCCGTCTCCCGGCAGGCCGTGCAGATGCTCTCGGTGATGGAGGCGGCGTAGGGGTGGGTGGCATCGATCACCAGATCGAACCGGGTCTCTTGCAGCATCCGGATGATGTCCGCCACCGGGATGCGCCCCGCCAGAACCGTGACGTTTTCCGCCTCCGGCAGCAGCGTCTCGCCGTACTCCGTTGCCACGCATACCGTGGCCTGTACCGGCTGTCCGGCGAGAAATTCCACCAGCTCCCGCCCTTCGGTGGTGCCGGCAAACACGCAGATATTACACATTTCGGTATCCTCTGGGGGTGATGAGCTGTCCCGCCACCGTCTTTGCCGCACTGTTGCCGATAAACACGGTGCAGAACATATCCACCTCCGCCTCCCGCAGCTCTGCCAGCGTCAGGATGCGGCGGCTCTGCCCGTCGCGGCCGATGTTGCGGACGATGCCGCAGAGTCTGTCCTCCGGCAGACGGCGCAGCAAGATATCGCAGGCGCGCTTTACATGATCCGGTCTGCCGTGGCTGGCCGGGTTATACAGGACGATGGTCAGATCCGCCGCCGCCGCGCAGTCCAAGCGCTTTTCGATGGTCTCCCACGGTGTCAGACGGTCGCTGAGGCTGATGACCGCGAAATCATGGGTCAGCGGCGCACCTAGCACCGCCCCGCCGCTGCACGCCGCCGTCAATCCCGGCACCACCTGAATCTCAGGCTCCTGCGCCTCGCCCCTCAGCTCATAGACCAGCGCCGCCATGCCGTAGATGCCGCTGTCACCGGAGCAAACCATGGCGGCGGTCTTGCCGCTGCGCGCCAGCTCCAGCACCAGCTGGCAGCGCTCTGTCTCCCGTGTCATGGGCGTGGAGTGAAGTTCCTTGCCGGGATAGCGATCCCGCACCAGATCCACATAGACGGGGTACCCCACAATGGCGTCGCACGCCTGCAGGGCCTCGTCTGCCCGGATGGTCATATCCTCATAGCCGCCAGGGCCGATGCCCACTACAATTACCTTACCCAAAGCGCACCTCCCAATGCTCCGCCGCGACGGCGACGGTCACTCCGTCCCGCGCTGTTTTTTGTACGATCAGCTTTTCGGCATCCAGCAGCGCCGCCCGTTCACAGACATTGTCTACGCCGGTAACGGAACGGACGAAGTCGGAGGGAGTAAAGTCACCCGCCACAGCCCGCAGCTGCTGCGCCGTGTAAAAATGCACCGGCCAGTTGTTTTTCTCACAGGCGGCCAGCAGACCCGGCTCGTCCTGCTTCAGGTCGATGGAACAGATGCCGCGGATAGCCGCTGTGTCCAGGCCATTTTCCGCGAACACTGTCTGCACCGCACGCACCACCGCTTCGGCAGAGATGCCCCGCCGGCAGCCTACGCCTACCCGCAACACGCGGGGGATCAGCCGCAGGGTGCGGGCAAAGGGTGTTCTGACATGCCAGCCGATGAAAATACCCAGAGGGCCGGTCTCCCCGGCAAACGTACCCTCCGGCAGGGGGACAGGCAGGTAAAACTGGCTACAAAGAGGCACGTCCCCCTCCAGTATCGCCGCCGATACCGCCTTGGCAAGCCCCATGTCGGAGATGGCACAGCCGTGCCGGGCGGCCCATGCGTCCACGGCGAATTTTCCCCGGACGTCGGTGGCGGTGGTGACCACCGCCGTGGCGTCCAGCTTCTCCGCCAGCTTTTCCGCCAGCGCGTTGGCGCCGCCGATGTGGCCGGAGAGCAGGGGGATCACAAACTGGCCCGCCTCGTCGATGCACACCACCGCCGGGTCGGTTTTTTTGCTTTTGACATAGGGGGCGATCTCCCGCACGGCGATGCCGCAGGCCCCCACAAAGATCAGTGCGTCCATGGAGGAAAAGCACACACCATATATCGCCCTGTCCAGCGGCAGAAAGCCCGGCTCTTCAAAACGCGGCATGGTATAGCACATCCATACCTCCTCCGGCAGCGCCTCCAGTACCCGCCGCGCCGTGGCACAGCCGCCCCGGCTGTAGGCAAACAGGGCGGCTCTCATTGGGCCCCCTTGCGGAACTCCGTTGTAAAATCGGGGTGGTACAGCAGCGACCGGAGATAGTTGTCGCCCAGGCAGTTGCCCACCACGATCAACGATGTCTTGGTCAGACCGTTGCCCGTCACTGTCTCGTGGAGCGTCCCCACAGTGCAGCGGAAGATCTTCTCCTCAGGCCAAGTGGCCTTATACACCACTGCTACCGGCGTCTCGGCGGCATAGCCACCTGCCAGCAGCTCGACTTGCAGCAGTTCCGTCAGCGAGGTGCTGAGAAACAGCACCATGGTGGCCTGATGGGCCGCCAGTGAGCGGATGGACTCCCGTTCCGGCACCGGCGTGCGGCCGGGGGCGCGGGTGATGATGACGGTCTGGCTCACATCGGGCAGGGTGTACTCCGCCCGCAGAGCGGCCGCCGCGCCGCAGAAGGCGCTGACGCCGGGGCAGACATCGTAGGCGATACCGCGTTTTTCCAGCTCGTCAAACTGCTCCCGTACTGCGCCGTAGATGCTGGAATCCCCTGTGTGCAGGCGCACGGTGGTCTTGCCGGCGGCCTCCGCCTTCTCGATGAGGGCGATGACCTCTTCCAGCGTCAGCTTGGCGCTGTCGTGGATCTCGCAGCCCTCCCTGGTATAGTCCAGCAGCGCCGGATTTACCAGTGAGCCGGCGTAGATCACCACGTCGGCCTCGCCCAGCAGCTTGGCGCCCCGGACGGTAATAAGGTCGGCAGCGCCGCTGCCCGCTCCCACAAAATGTACCATTGTCAGTCCTCCTTTATCCGGCGCAGCAGTGCCGCTGCGTCCTTTGTCTCACAGAGATAGCCATATTCCTTGGAAAAGAGGATGGCTCCTGTCTCTATATCACTGCATTTATAATGCATCATGTCGTCGATGCGCCCGGCCAGCCGGTGCAGCACCGCGTCATAAAGTCCCTGCTCCTTCAACAGCCGCAGGGCGTCGTCACAGGTGGCGCAGCAGAGCATCTCCGCCGCCGCACCGCCGTGCAGCCCCTCTGCGGCAGCACAGGCCGTCAGGATGTCCATGCGACAGTCGCCGTAGCGGGAGTGGGTGTTCCACATACCGCCCGCCAGCTTTACCAACTTGCCGATATGACCGATGAGCAGCGCCCCTCGGAAGCCCAGCTCCCGGCACATCTCCATCGTGTCGCCGATGAAGTTGGAGGTCATCACCGCCGTGGCGGGGTCGATGCCCATGACACCCTTGATATAGTCTGCGCCGTAGTTGCCGGGGGCCAGCAGTACATAATCCGCGCCGCCCTCCCGCCGCTGCCGCAGCTCTACATGGATAGTGTCCACCAGCGCCTGCTCGCTCATAGGCTCTACGATCCCCGTGGTGCCTAAGATGGATATGCCACCCTCAATGCCTAATCGGGGATTGAAGGTCTTTTTCGCCAGCGTCTCGCCATCGGGAGCGGAAATCACCACATACAGGCCGCCGATGTATCCGAACAGGCCGCAGACCTCCTCCACATTCTCCTGAATCATCCGGCGGGGTACGGAGTTGATGGCCGCTGCACCCACCGGCTGGTCAAGACCTGGCATGGTTACCCGACCTACACCCTGTCCGCCGTCAATGACAATGCCAACAGTCTCTGTTTTCCGCACCTCGGCATAGATCAGGGTGTCACGGGTGATATCCGGGTCATCACCGCTGTCCTTCCGGATGGCACAGCGCACACAGTTTGGGGACAGATGGATGTCCTCCACCGCCAGCGTCAGTTCCATGCCCTTGGGTGTCAGCAGGCGGATGGACTCCTTCTTACTGCCGCTCAGCAGCATCCATGCGGCGGCCTTGGCTGCCGCCGCGGCACAGGAACCGGTGGTGTAGCCCAGACGGAGTTTTTTTCCGTCCCGTATGATAAATTCCTTCATAACCTACCGCCTGATCTGGTAGAGCATGGCGTTGCAGATGGCCGCCGCCACGTTGCTGCCGCCCTTGCGGCCCCGAGCCACGATGTAGGGCGCGGCAGCGGCCTTGATGATGCGCTCCTTGCTCTCCACCACGTTCACAAAGCCCACCGGCACCCCGATGATGAGGGCGGGATGGAGCTTGCCCGCCTCCATCAGCGTCTCTAAGGAGAAAAGCGCCGTGGGAGCGTTGCCGATAGCAAAGATGCAGGGCTTGGGCAGGGCTGCCGCCCGCTCCATGGATACAAAGGCACGGGTCACACCGCGCTCCTTAGCCTCCGCCGCCACGTCCGCGTCCGACATGAAGCAGTGTACCTCTCCGCCCAGCGAGGCGAGGATCGTCTTATTGATCCCGGCCTTGGCCATCTGGGTATCGGTGACGATGTCACAGCCCGCCCGCAGGGCGGCAATGGCCTTTTGTACCGCGTGGTCGGAAAAGGCCAGATTGTCCACATAGTCAAAATCCGCCGTGGTGTGGATGACCCGTTTGATGACCAGCTCATTCTCCGGATCCAGCCGCCGGTCACCCAGCAGCTCGGTGATGATGGCGAAGCTGCGCTTCTCGATATCCATAGGCTTCATCTGTTCCGTCATAGCGTCTCCTTTCTGCAAGCCGCCAAAAAGCGCTGTGCCATGACGGGCTTGGCGTAAAAATGGAAGTGAGGGAAACCCGCGTACAGCGTATCCGTGGCATACGCACAGCGCCACTGCTTGCCGGAGGGCTTTTCCGCCAGAAAAGCGCTGCCCGGCAGGGGCGTGTCCCAATGGTGAAATTCATGCATCGGCACCTGCTCCCCGGCGCGGCACAGGAGACTGCCCTCTCGGGCCGTGGCGGTGATATAGCCGAACCGGGTCAGCTTCCCCGTGTCAAAGCAGTCCCCGGGCAGCACACCCACCATGGCGTGGCCTGCGATGGACTCTGTCAGGTACATAAAGCCGCCGCACTCGGCGATACAGGGCATCCCCGCGCGTACGACCTCCCGAATTCGCCTGCGCAGGACATGGTTTTCCGCCAACTGTGCCGCGTACAGCTCCGGGTAACCGCCGCCCAAGTACAGACCCTGTACGCCATCGGGGAGCCGCTCATCCGCCAGCGGGCTGAAGGGTATCAGCTCCGCACCCAGCTGCCGCAGCAGGTCGAGACTGTCCTCGTAGTAAAAGCAGAACGCCCGATCCCTGGCCACGCCGATACGCACCGGCGTTCCCGGCTCCGGCAGGGCCGGCGGGATAAAGCGCAGGGGCGGCGCAGCGTCAGCCAGCTCCAGCAGTGTTGGAATGTCCAGCGTTTTTTCCGCCTCGGCCGCCAGCCTGCGCAGCTTCTCTTGCAGATCGGCCACCTCGTCCGCTGTGATGAGCCCCAAGTGGCGGCTCTCCAGCGCGCACTCCGGCAGACGGGGCAGATAGCCGCAGGCGCGGACGCCCAGACGGTTTTCCAGCTCCCGTGCCAGTGGGCCATAGCTCATGGCGCTGCACCCGTTGAGGATGACACCACGGATGCCGCTGTCCGGCGCGAAGTGGAGAAAGCCCTCCACCGCCGCCAGGACGGAAAGGGCCGCCCCTCGGGCATTGACCACCAGCACCACGGGGCTTTGGGTCTCCCGCGCCACCTCGTAGGTGCTGGCCCGGGTGGATGTGAGGCCCAGGCCGTCATAATAGCCCATGACTCCCTCTATCACCGTGACATCGCAGCCCCGGGCGCTGCGGGACAGAAGATAGCGCAGGGTATCGGGATCAAAGAAGAAGGCATCCAAATTGGAGCTCTTCGCGCCAATGATCCGGCTGTGGAACATGGGGTCGATATAATCAGGGCCGCATTTCGCCGCGCCTACCCGCAGGCCCCGCGATACCAGCGCCTGCAAGACGGCACAGGTGACGGTGGTCTTGCCGCAGCCGCTGTTGGTGCCGGTCAGCACCAGCCGGGGGACTTTTTGCTCCATAGCGCCCTCTCAATCCGCCACGATGGTGGCAAAATAGCTGATCTCCTCCGGCAGCTGCCGCAGGTCGGTGTAGATCTGTTCTGTCTCCAGTCCGCAGTCCGCCACCATCCCGGCATTTGCCAGCAGACCGTGGCGCTCCAGCGCCGCTGCCGCTTTGTAGATGGCCTTGCCGGATTTCATCACGACCTTTGTTCCCGGCAGCGGCAGCGCGTTGTCCAGATCCGTGCTGCCCGGCAGAATGTGGAGCGGCTCCCCCATGCGGGTCAAACTCCGTCCCAGCCGCGCCGCCACGGCGCAGAAGCTGGTGACGCCGGGACACATCACCGTCTCAAACCCATCAGCGCGGATGCGCTCCAGAATATAGTAGGCAGTGGCGTACACGGATACGTCGCCCAGATTGACCATGGCCACGTCCCGTCCTGCCGACAGCTCCGCTTCGATAGCGGCTGCCGCCATGCGGTAGCTGTCCTCCCGCACTGTCTCGCTTCGCTCCATGGTAAAGTCCAGCGGCAAGATGGTCTTGCCCTGCATATCTACCGCACCGGCGGCGATATCCAGCGCCAGCATCCGCCCGGACTTCATCCGGGGGGCTGCCACCACAGGACAGTCCGCCAAGACCCGGCAGGCCTGCCGGGTCAGCAGCTCCGGGTCGCCGGGGCCCACGCTGACGGCGTAAAAAACACCCTGTTTTTCCATGTCGCTACTCCTTACGGCACAAATTCCAGGCTATCGAAGCAGGGGTCGTACTTCCCGTGCTCCATCCGGTACAGCTTTGCAATATATGCGCGGGTGAAGATCTCCTCCGGCGGGCCGATGCGGTCGATGCGGTCGCCCGCCACACACACCACCGTGTCCGAAATGCGCTCCGCCAGCTCCAGCTCGTGGAGGGACAGCAGCACCGCCAGATCGTTCTCCCGCACCATGCGCTTGAGCACCGTCAACAACTCCAGCTTATAGCGGATGTCCAAAAAGCTGGTAGGCTCGTCCAATACGATGATCTCCGGCTCCTGACACAGCGCCCGGGCCAGCAGAATGCGCTGGCGCTGTCCGTCGCTGATGGCGGAGAAGGGGCGGTCGGCAAACTCCATGCCGCCTACCTGCGCCAGAGAGCGCTCCACGATAGCCTGATCCTCCGGCTGCAGGATGCCCAGCCGCCCCGTATAGGGATAGCGGCCGCTGCTCACCACGTCCCTGCAGGTCATCAGCTCCGGCTCCATGCGGGCCGTCATCAAAATGGCCATGCGCCGGGCGATCTCATTGCGGCTGCGCGCCTCCATGGCTTTTCCATCCAGAAACACCGTGCCGGACACCTTGGAGAGCTGGCCGATGATGGTTTTCAATATGGTGGATTTTCCAGAGCCGTTGGGGCCGATGAGCGTCACGATCTTGCCCCGCTGCACATGAAGGGCTATGTCCTCGATCAGTGGCTTGCCGTGGTAGCCCACGGTCAGGCCTTTTGTTTCCAGATATGCCATACTCACGCCGCCTTTCTGTGGATCATCATGTAGATCACGATGGGTGCGCCGAATACCGCCGTGACGGAGCTGATGCTCACCTCTGTGGGGGCAAAGGCGGTGCGGGCGATGAGGTCGCAAAACAGGCAGAACACGCCGCCGCCCAGAAAGCAGGCTGGGATCATGACGAGCGGCTCCGCCGATTTGAACAGGGATTTCATCAGGTGCGGCACTGCGATGCCGACAAAGGAGATGGGGCCAGCAAAGGCCGTGACGCAGGCGGACAGCACGCTGGACAGCAGGATAAGCGCCGTACGGAAGGCCCGCAGGGGGACGCCCATGTTCTGGGCGTAGACCTCGCCCAGCTGGTACGCTCGGATGGGCTTGGACAGGAAAAAGGTCAGCAGCAGTGTGACGCCGCATACACCGGCCATGGTCTTTACATTCTCCCAGCTCATGCCGGAGAAGGATCCGAGAGACCAGTTGTGCAGGTTCACGATGCTGGAATCGTCGGCGAAGGTCACGAGAAAATCCGTCAGCGCCGAGCAGATGTAGCCGATCATCACGCCGCAGACCACCAACAGGCTCATACGCTTGACCCGCTGAGAAATCAGCAGCACGAAGCCCATGGACACCATGGCGCCCACGAACGCCGCCGCGATGAGGATGGCGGAGGAGGTGGTCTTGCCCCGGCTCAGCAGCGCCAGCATGGCCACGCACACCGTCATCTTCGCTCCGGAGGAGATACCCAGCACAAAGGGGCCGGCGATGGGGTTGTGGAAAAAGGTTTGCAGCAGATAGCCGGACAGGGACAGCGCCCCGCCCAGGATCAGCGCCGACAGAAGCCGGGGCAGACGGATCTTCATGATGATCTGGCTCTGCGTAAAGTCCACATCGCCGCCCAGCAGGATCCGCCATATCTCAGACGCGGAAAGAGAAACGCTTCCCGCGAAGATGTTCCAAATCAGAAATGTGAATAAAAGCAGGAGGAGCAGCCAAAAGCCTCCCCAGATGCGAAGTGTTCGGGTCCTCTTCATGCCGCTCCTCCTTATAATGCAATGATGTAAAAAATGCTCACTTCATCCGTGTCAGGAAGTGAAACGCCGTATCCGGCGCGTCGTTCAACGCATGGTTGACGTCCAGAATGAGGTCGCTCAGCTCCAGCGACTCCTGATAGAAGTTTTTGGTCAGGCACCACACGTTACCGCTCTTGACGGCCTTGAAGTCGGCCATCAGTGGATCCAGTGCCACCAATTCGTCCAGCGTGTGCAGCTCGCCGTCGATGATGCTGTTGTAGATCAGCACATCGGCGTCCACTGCACCATGGTAGAAGGATTCCATCTGAATATTGATGGTGGACTGAGCGTTGTCCTCCGCCGATTCGTCGAAGGAGACATAGTCGCCGCCAGCGATGGCGACGCACTTCGCCACATAGTCCGTGGATTTGCGGACGTTTACAGCGCCGCTGCTGGTGATGTAGAAAAATGCCACGGTCTTGCCGGTGGGCTGCTGCTCCAGTACGTCCGCCATGCTGTCCATCTTCTCATTAAATAGCGCCTCGGCCTCGTCCTCCTTATCCAGCAGCGCTGCGTACAGCTTGATCCACTCCATCCGGCCCATGGGCAGGGTCTCATAGCTGGAGGTCTCCACCAGCACAGGGATACCCAGCCGCTCCAGCTGCTCCAGCACCGCCGGGGAGTGGTAGATCATGGTGTTTTCCACCGCCAGATCGCAGCCCTGCGACAGGATCAGCTCATAATCCGGCTCGGAGTACTTGCCGGCGTATACCAGCGCTCCGCTGTCCATGGCGTCCTTGGCGCGCTGGATATACCAGTCCGCCTGCTTTTTACCGCTGAGGGTGATGCAGTCGATGGCGTTCAGCTTGTCGAAGTAGTCCATGGCAGCGGCGGCTACCAGATAAATCTGGTCCAGCGGCTGCTGCAAAACGGTGACACCGGTAGGTACCCCGTCAGGCACAGCTGCACCCTCCGCCACCAGCAGGTATACCCGGTCGTTGTTGATGGTGATGCGCTTGTAGCTGTCCCCGGCGTACTCCACGGAGAACTGCTCCGCGTAGCGCAGGGGCATGGTACGGTCAAAGACCAGCTCGTCCCACGACACGGCGGCGGTTTGTCCGTCTGTTTTGCCGGGGGCGTCAGCCGCGCCGCAGGCGCAGAGGGACAAGACCATCAGCGCTGCCAGCAACCCGGCGAGAAAACGCCTCACTGGGCAGCCTCCACCGCCGTGGCGGACTTAAAGGTCAGGGTGTACTCGATCTCGTGGGGGGTGCTCATGGCGGTGGTGTCGCCGATGACCGTCAGTGGGGTATCCAGCGCCCGCACTGGGATCTCGAAGGTGGAGCCGCCCTCGGTGGTGAGGACATCATAGCGCTGGCCGTCCACCAGCATATAGTCATACTTCTCACTGCTCCACACGATAGTGGCGGTGGCAGCGCCGTTCTCCACCTTCAGGGTGCAGGGAGTCAGCACATGGGACTTACCGGAGCCGCCCTCAAAGCCTACCTCAATGGTGTAGGTACCGTCCGCCAATGCGATGGCGGCAGCGTCATCGCCGTTCTCCTCCTTCAGAACAGGGTTGGAGACGGACACCTTGTGGTCATACCATACGCCCTTCTTGCCGATGAGGGCCACGTCGAACTCCGTGTCCAAGGCGGGCACGGGGATGTCAAAGCCGTTGACCTCCTCGGTCAGGCCATCGGGATAGGTGACGGTATCCTTGGTGGGCTGGAGCAGCACGGCGCCGTCCTTCTGTGCGTCCTCCTTCAAACCGGGGAACAGATTGACGATGCTGGTGGAGGCCAGGCTGACGTGGATGGTCATCTGGCCATCCTTCACGGTCAGCACGCCCTTGCCGTCACAGGTCTCGTTGGCGTGGAACATACTGCTGTCGGTGTTGAAGTCGGCGGTATACACGCCGTCCGCCAGAGCGGGCTGGTCAGGCTCATCGTTGCCGGGGGCATCGGTTTGCTGCTGTCCGCAGCCTACCAGCAGCGCCGCCATCATCAGAACGGCCAGCAGATAGGAAAAAATTTTCTTCATGGTCAAGGTCCTCCTTACTTTGAAAAAGGCTCCGAGGCGATAGTATACCGCCCCGGAGCCAAGTCAGTCCTTGTTACGCGATAGCGTCGATGGCAGCCTTGGTGTGTGCCACGTAGAGAGCCTGCACGTCCGCGATACGGCCCAGACCGGAGATCTGGCAGTTCACGGTGAGACCGGCGGCCTCAAACATGGTCTTCCAGGAGTCCTCGTCCGCACCGGCCATGTCGTTGTTGGCGTGGTCGCCCGCCACGACCATCAGGGGACGCAGCACCACGGTGGTGTAACCGGCTTCCTTGACGGCCGCGATCACGGCCTCGCAGGAGGTATCCTCGGGCTCACCCTCCACGGTGCCGATGAACACGTTCTCATAGCCCAGCTTGTCCATCTGGGCGGCCATCTGGCTGTAAGTGACCTTCGCCACATGAGCCGTACCGTGACCCATCAGCACGTAAGCCACACCGGCCTCCTTGGCGGCGGCGGTGGACTCGTAGCCGCTCTCGCTCAGAGCAGCGGCGACAACGGCCTTGGCAACGGCTTCCTTGTCGGCGTTGATGACGGTGGCGTCGCTGCCCACCTCACCCAGCATGGGCTCGGCGATCTCAACGGACTCGAACTTGTCGCGGACCTTGTCGATGGCGGCGCACATCTCGTCGTACTCAGCGCCGTGCATCAGATGGGTGGGCTGCACCACCAGCTGCTTCACGCCGTTGGCGACAGCGCGCTCCAGAGCCTGCTCCATGTTGTCGATCTTCTCGCCGTCACGGGCCTGGATGTGGTTGATGATGATCTGAGCGGTGAAGGCGCGGCGCACGGACCAATCGGGGTTGGCCTCCTGCAGGGCATCCTCAATGCTCTTGATGTCGGCTACGCGGCTGTCGTTGAAGGAGGTACCGAAGGATACCACCAGCAGCTCCTTCTCGCCGATCTCGTCCTGGTTGCGGGGATCGTCCTTGGAGGCGTCGCCGGTGTCCAGACCGAAGTAATCGGGGCTGGCCTCCTCACCCTCCACCAGCGCCTTCTGGGCGTCGGTCAGCGCGTCCCAAGCGGCCTTGGCGGCCTCGCACTGGGCGTCGGTCTCCTCGGTGCGCTCCTGCACGTAGATGGCGTCGATGAGGGCGGCGACCTTGTCGGCGGCGGCCTTGTCGGTCTCCTCGGTGCTCACGTCGTTGTTGTCCTTTTTGTCGGCATTGTCCTTGTTGCCGCAGGCGGTCAGCATGCTCATCAGCATCACAGCCGCCATCAGAAAGGCAAGTGCTTTCTTCATGGTTGATCTACCTCTTTCCAAATATTTGTTCTGAAAGAAATATAAAAGCGGCTGTGTCTCATACAGCCGCCCTCGGTGCTTCTTACTACATATACACCCGTGCGGCGCTCCGCGACGGATCATAAGTTCGTAGGAAAACCAACCTGTTGGCAGCAGGCTTGAGATTCCACACAGAGGCAGGTCTCCTGACTTCGTTCATCACGGCGTTGCCCTTCCCGGTTTCCCAGTGGTTTGCAAGACCGCTCCCGTACACAGTGACTGCATCGCTCCGGATTCACACCGGATTCCCTTTTCATCTGCTTTTGAGCAGACACCTCTGTGCTACAACTTTATATTTTTCCAGACAGTGGGATTATATCACATTTTGTCGAATTGTCAATCCATTCTGATGGCGGGCTATCTAAAATCTGATGTGAGATTTTTTATTTTAAGCGTTTTAAGACCTGCGGTTGCTTTAAAATCTTTTTATCCATGATAAAAGCTCCTTGTTCTTTGTTTTGCCCGCTCTATTCTAATACATAAACCCGGCTTCAAATCAAGTTATTTTTCATGATCGGAAAAGCGAAATGCCGCGTGCCCAATAGGCACACGGCATTCCACTTTTCAGGAGAGAAAGTACCCCGTTTGCAAGGGTACGGAACCACAGAGCCTGGCGGAGCCCGGTGGGATCGGAAGCAAAGTTACTCCACGCCAAACAGCAGATCGCCGTAGGTGGGGAATGGCCAGCAGCCCTCGGCCGTGCGCTGCTCGGCCTCGTCACAGGGGGCGCGCAGCGCCGCCATCTTGGGCAGCAGCACGTCGCGGACCATGTTGGCGCTCTCGGTCACATCATCGATCTTATGGAAAGTGGCCAGCGCGGCAGCCAGGTCCTCCACGGCAGCGTCGATGTCCTCTACCAGATTGGACAGGCGCGTGACAAGCGTCGTCTCATAAATGCCGGACACCACCGGCGCGATGGACTTCTTTACGGCGATATCCTGCGCCAGCTTAGAGGAGAACTTCTCCACGGCGGGCAAGATCTGACGGCGGGCCATATCCACCATCGTTTCGGCCTCGATATTGACGATCTTGCGGTAGTTGTCCAGCGTGATCTCATAGCGGGAGCGTATCTCCGCCTCGGACATGACCTTCAGAGACGTGAGCATTTTTACGTTCTTCTCGTGCAGCAGATAGGGCATAGCGTCCGGCGTGGTACGCAGGTTCAACAGGCCGCGGACCTCGGTAGCCTCCTTGATCCAGGCATCGTCATAGCCGTTGCCGTTGAAAATGATACGTTTGTGGTCCTTGATGGTCTGCCGGATCAGACTATGCAGTGCAGCGTCAAAGTCCTTGGCCTTCTCCAACTTGTCCGCGTACTGACGCAGAGACTCCGCCACGGCGGCGTTGAGCATGATGTTGCAGCAGGCAATGGAGTTGGCGGAGCCCAGCATACGGAACTCGAACTTATTGCCGGTGAACGCAAAGGGCGATGTCCGGTTCCGGTCGGTAGTATCACGCAGGAACTTGGGCAGCACATGGGCTCCCAGCTTCATCACGGTCTTTTCCGTTCCGCTGTACGGCTCATCCTTCTCGATGGCATCCAGAATGGCCGTCAGCTCATCGCCCAGAAAGATGGATACCACCGCGGGCGGCGCCTCGTTGGCGCCCAGACGGTGATCATTGCCGGCGGTGGCCACAGAGATGCGCAGCAGGTCCTGATAGTCATCCACCGCCTGAATAACAGCACACAGGAACAGCAGGAACTGGGCGTTTTCGTGGGGTGTCTCACCGGGAGTCAGCAGGTTCACACCGGTATCCGTGGCCATAGACCAGTTGTTGTGCTTGCCGGAGCCGTTGACGCCGTCAAAGGGCTTTTCATGCAGCAGACAGACCAGCCCGTGGCGGGCAGCCACCTTCTGCATGATCTCCATGGTCAGCTGGTTGTGATCGGTGGCGATATTTGTGGTGGTGTAGATGGGTGCCAGCTCATGCTGGGCCGGGGCCACCTCATTGTGCTCCGTCTTGGCCAGAATACCCAGCTTCCAGAGCTCCTCATTCAAATCGGCCATATACTCCGCCACACGAGGCTTGATAGCGCCGAAGTAATGGTCATCCATCTCCTGACCCTTGGGGGGTCTGGCACCGAACAGCGTGCGGCCGCAGAAAATCAGGTCCTTGCGCTTGCGGTACATGGCGCGGTCCACCAGGAAATACTCCTGCTCGGGGCCGGCAGAGGTGCGAACACATTTGACATCCGTGTTGCCAAACAGCTTCAGGACACGCATGGCCTGCTTGTTCAGGGCCTGCATGGAGCGCAGCAGCGGGGTTTTTTTATCCAGCGCCTCGCCACCGTAGGAACAGAACGCCGTGGGGATACACAGTGCCTTGTCCTTGATAAAAGCGTAAGAGGTAGGATCCCAGGCGGTATAGCCCCGGGCCTCGAAGGTAGCACGCAGGCCGCCGGAGGGGAAGCTGGAGGCATCCGGCTCACCCTGGATCAACTCCTTACCGGAGAACTCCATGATGACGCCGCCATCCGGCGAGGGGGTAATAAAGCTGTCGTGCTTTTCAGCAGTAATGCCGGTCAGCGGCTGGAACCAATGGGTAAAGTGGGTCGCGCCGTGCTCGATGGCCCAATCCTTCATGGCATCCGCCACCACATTCGCTACCTGGTTGTCCAGGCTTCCGCCCTCGTCAATGGTCTTCTTCAGGGAAATATAGACGTCATGGGGAAGGCGTGCTTTCATCTGTCGGTCGTCAAATACCAGTGTGCCAAAAATGTCCGATACGGTTTTCATGTGTTCCACCCCGATCTTTTGTAGATTTGGAAAATAGAAAAAGGCGTCAGGAAGCCCGCAGCTTCAAGACGCCTTTGCCTTTGATGTGCGAAATTATAGGCGGTTGTGACGGATTTGTCAATCAGCTTTTTACACAATTTTTGGCGTTTTATTCATTGACTTTATGCACATCTGATGCTATAATGCCGAACCATGATGAGCAAAGGCGTTCATCCGGACAGGACATTTGTCCCTGCCGGATGGGCGTTTTTTGCTTTCCGGGGCGGCTTTTCAGCGGATCACTCCGTGGAACGGCTGGACCCTACGGAAGCACATAAAGAAAGGGTGAGAAACTATGAAGCTGGAGGGACAGGTACGTATCCCATCCGGGTGCGCCATTTCGGCGGTCATTTCCCGGGAGGGGCGGCGCATGACCGGTGAGGACATCATCAGGAGCATGGTCCCCATGCATGATCGGTCCAACGGTCTGGGAGGCGGCTTCGCCGCCTACGGCATCTACCCGGAGCACCGGGAGGAATACGCCTTCCACATCTTTTTTGATGATAACACCACCCGGCGGGAGTGCGAAGCTATGCTGAAGGAGGGCTTTGAGCTTGTAGACGCGGAGCTGATCCCCATCCGCATCATCCCGGAGATCACGGACATTCCCCACATCTGGCGGTACTTTGTGCGGCCCCTTAATTCGGTACTGGCACGGCTACAATTAGACGAAAAGGAATTTGTGGCACGGACGGTGATGGATATCAACACCAAGCTGAAGGGCGCATACGTGTTCTCCAGTGGAAAGAACATGGGGACCTTCAAGGCCGTAGGATATCCCGAGGATGTGGGACGCTTCTACCGGCTGGAGGAATATGAGGGATACAGCTGGACGGCCCATGGGCGCTATCCCACCAATACCCCCGGCTGGTGGGGCGGCGCGCACCCCTTTTCCCTGCTGGACTGGTCCATCGTCCACAACGGAGAGATATCCTCCTACGACGCCAACCGGCGCTGTATTGAGATGTATGGCTACAAATGCAATCTGCAGACGGATACGGAGGTCATCACCTACATCGCCGACTATCTGCTGCGGCGTCAGGGGCTGACGCTGGAGGAAATGGCGTCGGTGATCGCGGCGCCCTTCTGGAGTACCATACGCACCAGAGAGCCGGCCGCGGCACGGCAGCTGACCTATCTGCGGACCATATACCCCAGCCTGCTCATCACCGGACCATTCTCCATCATTCTTGGGTTCAACGGCGGACTGATGGCGCTGAACGACCGGTTGAAGCTGCGCTCCATGGTAACGGCTGAAAAGGACGACAAGGTATTTATCGCCAGCGAGGAGGCCGCCATACGGGTCATGGCCCCGGATGCGGAGAACCTGTATGCGCCCATGGGCGGCGAGCCGTTTATCGTGAAAGTGAAAGAAGGTGCCTATTGATGGCTCTTGACTACATCATACCGGAATTTGAAGTGGTACGAAACGACGCACGGTGTACCCGCTGCCGCATCTGCGAATCCCAGTGCGCTAACGGCGTGCACACCTATAACGCGGATGGGAAGGTCATGGTCAGCGACGAGAGCAAGTGTGTCAACTGTCAGCGCTGTGTGTCCTTCTGTCCCACTCACGCCATTAAAATCGTAAAAAGCGACAACTGCCTGCGGGAAAACGCAAACTGGTCCTGCGCCACCATCAAGGAGATATACAAGCAAGCGTCCACCGGCGGCGTGCTGCTGAGCTCCATGGGCAACCCCCAGCCCCTGCCGGTATACTGGGACCGCATCCTCATCAACGCCTCACAGGTGACGAATCCACCCATCGACCCCCTGCGGGAGCCCATGGAGACGCGGGTATTCCTGGGCAAGAAGCCGGAGACCGTCCGGCGGAACGGGGACGGCAGCCTGTGCACCGAGGTACCGCCGCAGCTGGAGCTGTCGGTGCCCATTCTGTTTTCGGCTATGAGCTATGGCTCCATCAGCTACAACGCCCATGCGGCGCTGGCCAAGGCTGCCCGGGAGCTGGGCATCTGCTACAACACCGGCGAGGGCGGACTGCACCGGGATTTCTATCCCTACGGCGCCAACACTATCGTACAGGTGGCCTCCGGCCGTTTCGGCGTCGATGAGACATATCTGAACACCGGCGCGGCCATCGAGATCAAAATGGGCCAGGGCGCCAAACCCGGTATCGGCGGACATCTGCCTGGCGCAAAGATCGTGGGCGACGTGTCCAAGACCCGGATGATACCAGAGGGCGCGGATGCCATCTCCCCTGCTCCGCACCACGACATTTACTCCATTGAGGACCTACGGCAGCTGGTGTACTCTCTAAAGGAAGCCACGGCGTACAAAAAGCCGATCATCGTCAAGGTGGCGGCGGTACACAACATCGCCGCCATCGCCAGCGGCATCGCCCGCAGCGGTGCGGATATCATCGCCATCGACGGCTTTCGGGGCGGCACCGGCGCGGCGCCCACCCGAATACGGGACAATGTGGGTATTCCCATTGAGCTGGCGCTGGCAGCGGTGGACCAGCGGCTGCGTGACGAGGGCATACGCAGCAGCGTATCCCTGATCGCCGGGGGCAGCATACGCTCCGCTGCCGACGTGGTAAAAGCCATTGCTCTGGGCGCGGATGCCTGTTACATTGCCACCGCGGCACTGCTGGCCATGGGGTGCCACCTGTGCCGTTCCTGCCAGACAGGCCGGTGCTGCTGGGGTATCGCCACACAGCGGCCGGAGCTGGTGAAGCGTCTGGACCCCGAGGAGGCCGCGGCGCGGCTGGTAAACCTGGTAACCGCCTGGAAGCACGAGATCAAGGAGATGATGGGCGGTATGGGCATCAACTCCATCGAGGCGCTGCGGGGCAACCGGGTCATGCTGCGGGGTATTCACCTGAATGAAAAAGAACTGGAAATTCTGGGAATTGCCCACGCCGGTGAATAAGGTCTGTCGAAAAAGCGATATTTATAGGAAAAATAATGGAAAACCCTCGAAAGGAGTGGTACAATATGGATTTCATAGAGGCGAGTGGTCTGTCCTTCTCCCAACTGAACGAAACGATACGCCACGCCGGGAAGGAATGCCGTATCTGTGCCTGCCAGGGCCAGCGGTTCATCGCCGCCGGTATGAGCAGCAAACGGCTGGAGATCGACGGCATCCCCGGCAATGCGCTGGGCGCCTATCTGGGCGGCGGTTCTATTACCGTAAACGGCAATGCACAGGACGCGGTGGGCGACACCATGAGTGCCGGACGCATCGTGATCCACGGCAGCACCGGCGACGCTGCGGGGTACGCCATGCGGGGCGGTGAGATATTTATCCGGGACAACGCGGGCTACCGCGCCGGGATACACATGAAAGCCTATAAGCAGCATAAGCCGGTGATCGTCATCGGCGGGCGGGCCGGCAGCTTTCTGGGCGAATACCAGGCCGGCGGGCTGATTTTGGTGCTGGGCCTGCACACCGACGGCCGGCCGGTAGTACACTTCTTCCCCTGCACAGGAATGCACGGCGGAAAAATGGTTTTCCGCGGCGATGTGAGCAGCATACGGTTTCCGGATCAGGTCACGCTGCACAACGCCACGGCGGAAGATATGGCGGAGATCGCACCCTATGTGCGGGAGTACTGCCGTCTGTTTGACCGTGACGCGGAGGCGATGCTCCGCGACAACTATACCGTTATCACACCGGACAGCAAAAACCCCTATCAGCAGATGTATGTAGCCAACTGAGAAAGGCAGGAGCACGATGGAGTACACAGTGGATGAGATCAGGCAGTTTACGGCGGAGGAGGATGTAAAATTCCTGCGTCTGGCCTTCTGCGATATTTTCGGCAGCCAGAAAAATATATCTATTTTGCCGGATGAGCTGGACCGGGCCTTCAGCTACGGCATCGCTTTCGATGCCTCCGCTGTGCCCGGCTTCGGCGACGAGGTCCACTCGGACCTGTTCCTGCATCCGGACAGCAGCACCCTCTGTATGCTGCCCTGGCGGCCGGATCACGGCCGAGTGGCGCGGATGTTCTGCCACGTGCTGCGGCCCGATGGCGCCGCCTTCGAGGCCGACTGCCGCGCGCTGCTGCGTCAGGCGGTGGCGGACGCGGAAGCGCTGGGCATCTACTTCTCCTTCGGCACGGAGATGGAGTTCTATCTCTTCCGCCGGGACGAAAACGGTGAAGCGACCCGCATTCCCTACGACAACGCAGGATACATGGACATCGCGCCGGAGGACAAGGGCGAGAACGTGCGGCGTGAGATCTGCCTGACGCTGGAGCAGATGGGGATACGACCGGAGTGCTCTCACCATGAGCAGGGCCCCGGGCAAAACGAGATCGACTTTCGCTATTCCGATCCCTTGACGGCGGCGGATAACGCCGTGACCTTTAAGGCTGTCGTCAATTCCGTGGCGGTGCGAAACGGCCTGGCAGCCGACTTCTCTCCCAAGCCGCTGATGGGACAGCCGGGCAACGGGATGCACATCAACATCTCCGCCAAAAGCCGCGATGGCGCAGAGGTAATGCCGCAGATCATCGCCGGTATTCTGGCCCATATTGCTGAGATGACGGTGTTCCTGAACACGCGGGAGGAGTCGTATCACCGCTTTGGCAGCAGCAAAGCACCCCGATATATCTCCTGGTCCAGCGAAAACCGCAGTCAGCTGATACGCATCCCTGCCGCGCAGGGCGAGTACCGCCGCGCGGAGCTGCGCTCTCCCGATCCGCTGTGCAGCCCGTATCTGGCCTTTACGCTGCTGATCCGCGCCGGCCTGGACGGTGTAACGCGGCATCTGGTGCTGCCGGAAGCCGCGGATGTGAATTTCTACACGGCGGCTAACGACGTAAAGGCACGTTTCCACACGCTGCCGGAGACTCTGGAGGACGCCAGATCACTGGCTGCATCCAGCGCATTTATCGCAGAGCACTTACCGAAGACGATCATACAGCAGTACACCCACTAAGCCGGTCTGCTTTGGAGAGGAGGGACGTATATGGAGGACAGCCGCCGGACGTACAGCGTGCTGGTGGTCGCTGCCGCGGCCAAGTTCCATATGTCCCTGCGTGAAATGCTGCCGGAGGATCGGTACGACCCGGTGTGTGCCGCAGGCAGCGTGTCTGAGGCACGGCGTGCCCTGCTGGAGAGGCCTTTTGACATTGTGGTCATCAGTACGCCGCTGCCGGATGAATTCGGCACGAAGCTGGCGCTGCACATCATCGACAAATCCAGCGTCGGTGTGCTGCTGCTGGTGAAGGCGGAACACTATCCGGACCTGGCGGCGCGGCTGGCGCCTCAAGGCATCCTGCTGCTGCAAAAGCCCACCACGCCGCCGCTGCTGCTGCAATCCATGCAGCTGCTGTGCGGCACACGAGAGCGCCTGCGGCGTATGGAGGAAAAGACTGCCACCATCGAGGAACGCATGGCGGAGATACGGCTGGTGAACCGGGCTAAATGGGCACTGATCGACAAGCAAGGCATGACGGAGCAGGAAGCCCACCGCTACATTGAAAAACAGGCCATGGACCGGTGCGTTACGCGCCGGACAGTAGCGGAGGAGATATTGGCAGAGTGAAATAAGCGCGTTCCTTTGACAAACAGTGTAAGATCTGCTATGATGGCGTAAACCGTTTGAAAGGAGCACACTATGGAAAAGTTTATCCCTTATGAAAAACTCTCGAAAAAAGAGAAGCACCGGCGTGACGCTATGCAGCGGGGCACCTGGGGCGTGCTGAACCCCGTTACACGCAAAAGTCCAAACCCCAAAGCTTACAACAGGAAAAAGACACGGAAATGGATGGAGGATCCATATACCGTGTCTTTTTTATATGCAGAAAAGATATCCCCCGGCCGCTGGCCAGGGGATATCAAAGGAATGACAGCTTACTTCATGAAGGTGCCGTCCATCATCTGCTGCAGATAGGCGTTATACTTCTCCACCTTCTCAGCGGGAACCAGCTCGGTATTGATGGCACCGGCGGACAGGGCACCGTTCTCCAGCGTACCGAAGATGGTGTTGCCGCCGAAGGTACCGGCCACAACAGCCTCCATGCAGACACCGATCATAGCGGCGTTATCGGTGACCTGGGAGCAAATGATGCAGGGGTTCTGACCCAGGATATCGGCAGGCTGGCCGATGTCGTAGATCTTGATGGCGCCGGCCTTCTCATTGGCGGCGTCGATGGCCTCACGGGCACCGGAGTCAACGGCAGAAGCATCGCCGAAGAACACGTCAGCGCCCTGGGAGATCAGCTCAGTGGCGAACTCCTTGCCCTTAGGGGCATCGGAGAAGGAGTTGGCATAGGGGACAGCCAGCAGCTCAACGGTCTTGCCCTCCTGCTCGCCAACATACTTGGCAGCAGCCTCGAAGCCCGCGATCTTGCCCTTGGTGGTATCCAGCTCCATACCGCCGATGAAGCCCAGTTTGCCGGACTCGGTCATCAGACCGGCCAGAGCGCCGGCGATCCAGCCGATCTGCTCAGCGTTGGGCAGCAGAGACGCGACATTGCCGTTAGTGGCCTTTTCGGGGGTGGACTCAGCGCCGTTCAGCAGAGCGAAGGCGATGTCGGGATACTCCTCAGCAGCCTGCAGGACCGCATCGGTGTACTGGTTGCCGGGAGCATAGATCATGTCGTAGCCCAGGTTGCAGAAGGCAACGATGGTCTCGTAATACTGATCCTGGGAGATGGAGTCGGTGACGTCGTAGGTCCAGCCCTTGTCCTCAGCAGCCTTGACCATGGCGTTGTAGCAGGCAGCGCCCCAACCGCCGTCGTTGATGCTGGAGTCGCAGATCATGGCGACCTTGTAGGTCTTCTCGCCATCACCGGCGCCGTCCGTCTTGGTGTCGTCCTTCTTCTCGCCGCAGGCGACGAAGGCCAGCGTCATAGCGAGCGCCAGCAGCAGTGCAAGAAATCTTTTCATGGTTTTCCTCCTTGTTTTTTGTGACTTGCTCTTTGTTCTATAACAACGTCCTTGCGGACATCATTACCGTCATGTCACCGCTGTTCGCGGCGATAGGGCTGTCCATTGGCCTTGGGTCCCGCCTGCTTCGTACCGATGACGGAGAGGACGACCACGGTGGCCACATAGGGGATCATCTGGAAGAACTGGTACGGGATGGCGATGCCGGAGACCTGAAGCCGGATCTGCAGCGCATCGCAGAAGCCGAAGAACAGGCAGGCCAGCAGGATGCCGCCGGCACTCCAGCGGCCAAAGATCACGGCAGCCAGGGCGATGAAGCCGCGGCCGGCCACGATACCGTCGGTGTAGGTACTGGAATAGCAGGTGGTCAGGTACGCGCCGCCCAGTCCGGCCAGCGCACCGCAGATCATGCAGGCCAGATACTTCACGCCGATGACATTGATGCCCAGCGTAGCGGCCGCCTGCGGATGCTCTCCCACGGATTTATAGCTCAATCCCGCACGGGTACGGTTGAAGAAAATGGAGGTGAACACCACCAACAGCAGCGTCAGATAGACCATGGGACTCTGATCAAACAGCAGTGGCCCGATGACCGGGATGTCCTTCAGGCCGGGAATAGCAATGCTGGGCATGGTAATGATCTGCTTCAGGTCTGAACCGGTACCGAACACGATGCGGTAGATAAACGACGCCAGCGCCGGAGCGAATATGTTGATGGCCATGCCATAGACCGTATGGTCCGCGCAGAGGGTGACGGTGGAAAAGGCGTAGATCATATTGACCAGCAGGCCCGCCAACGCACCGCACAGCAGACCGATCCAGTTGGAGCCGGTAATGTAGCACATCAGAAAGCCCACCAGCGCGCCGATGGCCGCCAGGCCCTCCAGGCCGATATTCACCATGCCGGCCCGCTGGCCGTACAACTCGGCCAGTGAGATAAGCAACAGAGGGATGGCAAGCCGAACCGTTGCCAACAGTAAGCTGGAGATCCAATCCATTACTTGTCACCCGCCTTTCTCTTGGAGAACACGCGATCCTTCCACGCCTGGAATTCAGGCAGCTTGGTCAGCGCCATACCGGCCACGGAGAACACGATGACCAACGCCTGGATGATATCGGAAACGCTGGTGGGAACGCCGGTGGCCGCCTGCATAGTGGTGGAACCCACACGCAGCACAGCAAAGAACAATGCCACCGCCATCGTCGCGATGGGGTGCAGCTGGCCGATCAGTGCCATAGCCACACCGTCAAAACCGTAGCCCGCCCCGAAGCCGTTGATCAGCCGGAACTGGGTACCCAGCAGCTCTGCGCCGCCGCCCAGGCCGGCAATGGCCCCGGAGATAATGAAGCTGGTCAGCATACAGCGCTTCACATGGATACCATTAAAGCGGCTGGCGGTCATGTTATAGCCCACCGCCCGCAGCTTGAAGCCGCCGCTGGTCCAGAACAGCACGTAATACAGCACCAGGCCCACCACCACGGCGATGACAAAGCCCCAGGTAAAGCGCATTCCGGTGATTACACGGGGCAGCTTCACCAGGTCGTCCACCGCAGGGGTCTGTGGTACGCTGGCGTCGCGGATCCAGCTGGTGTACAGCACGCCCATAAACAAGGTAGCTACATAGTTGAGCATGATGGAGATGATCATCTCGTTCTGGCCGCGGCCGATCTTCAGCAGGCCGGGAATCATGCCCCAGATACCGCCGGCCAGCGTACCGGCCAGCAGCGCCAGCAGCACACCGGCAAAGCCGGTAACACCGGAGAAATACGCCGTAACGAATGCGGCGATGGAACCCATAAGGAACTGGCCTTCACCGCCCAGATTGAACACGCCGCACTTATAGGCAAAGCAGGCACACAGGGAGGTGAACATCAGGGGCGTGGCCTTGGTTAGTGTCGTGCCAATATTGGCCTTGGAGCCGAAAGCTCCCTGGAAGAGGTACTTCACCGCGTCAAAGGGATTGGCACCCAGCGCCGCCATGATGATACCGCCGATCACAAAAGCCAGGATAATAGACAGTAGTGGGACAATAAAGCTGCCCAGAGAACGTTTTAACTTTTCCATATCGCAGCTCCTCCCCTCACTTGCCCGTCATGGCGAGGCTGATCTCCTCGATGGGCGGGTTTTTTCCGGAGAATTCGCCCATGATCTGCCCCTCAAAGCAGACCAGGATGCGGTCGGACATCTCCAATATCTCATCGAAGTCTGCGCTGATCAGCAGGATTCCTACACCGCGCTCACGGGCAGCGATCATCTGCTCGTGAACAAAGCTGGCCGCGCCGATATCCAGGCCGCGGGTGGGATGCGCCATCACCAGCAGGGACGGCTGGGACTCCAGCTCACGGGCCAGGATGACCTTCTGCTGGTTGCCGCCGGACAGGCTGCGGACCGTCTGCCCCACAGAGGTGCAGCGCACGTCGTACTTCTGCACCATCTCCTCGGCATAGTCGTGAATGGCACGTTTATTCAGCCGCAGCCCCTTACCCCGGCTGAACTTGGGAGAATCGGTCTCCTTGAGCACCAAATTCTCCGCAATGGACATATCGCCCACCAGGCCCTGCGCATTGCGGTCCTCAGGAACGTGGGAAACGCCGTCTGTAATGAAAGAATGGGGGTCGAAGACCGCTACGCTCCTATCCTTCAGGTATATCTTGCCGCCTTGAGGCGCGATAACGCCGGTGATCAGCTGCGCCAGCTGGGTCTGACCATTGCCGTCCACGCCGGCGATTCCTACGATCTCACCGCTGCGGATCTGCAGGGTCATATCGTTGACACCGCTGTGCTTATGTTCCTTGTCATAGTCCACATGGTCCAGAGACGCCACGACCTCAGCGCCGGAGGCATCCACCTTCTCGTACTGTGACTCGGTCAGTTCCTTACCGATCATCATATTGGCCAGTTTCTGACCATCGGTATCAGCGCGGGCCACGGTGCCCACCACCTCGCCCAGACGCAGGACGGTGATGCGGTCAGAGATATGCAGGACCTCGCGCATTTTGTGGCTGATGAAGATAATACTCTTCCCTTCGCCGATGAGCTTCTGCATAATGGCAAACAACCCCTCGACCTCGATATCGGTCAGTGCGGCAGAGGGTTCGTCCAGGATCAGCAGCTCCGCACCGTGGTACAGCGCCTTCAGTATCTCGGTGCGTTGCTGTTCGCCCACGGATATCTCGGTGATAAGCTTGTCCAGCTGCACGTCCAGGCCGTACTTGGCAGACAGCTCCTCGATCTCCCTGCGGCGAGCCGCCCGGTCGATAAACAGGCCCTTGGCGTGCTTGTCGCCCAGAATGATATTTTCAAAGACAGTCATTGCCTCCACCAGCATAAAGTGCTGGTGCACCATGCCGATTCCCAGCTTGACTGCCTGGCTGGGGGACTCGATCCGCACCTCTTTGCCATTGAGGAATATCTTTCCCTCCGTGGGCTGATAAAGGCCGATGAGAATGTTCATCAACGTGGACTTACCGGCACCGTTCTCACCCAGCAGGGTCAGTACCTCGCCGCGGTTGACGGTCAGGCTGATATCCTTGTTGGCGTAAAAATCACCAAACCGCTTGCTGATATGCTCCATACGCAGCAGCTCGCTCAAGTTCCCTCACTTCCCTTCGTTCATGTGTTTGCAGAAGTTGTCATTTTCCAAGTGGAAAATGACAACAGACCACGGTCTGTTCTCAAATATTAAATCGGGAGTAGTATACCATATCTGTCGGATTTTGGGAAGAATTTTTTTGTAAAACTCCTACATTTTTTTAGCGTTTTTTATCTATTGCACCGGTACCGTTCCCATAGTATAATCAAACGCAACAAAGCGAAAGAAGGTGTTGCATATGATACATATCCGCCCCGCAGTCTCTGATGACGCCCCGGCGCTGCTGGATATCTATGCGCCCTATGTCATCGAAACCGCCATCACATTTGAGTATGAAGTGCCCACGCTGGATGACTTCCGCCAGCGTATTAAAAACACACTGCACACGCATCCTTACCTGGTCATGGAACGCGATGGCGAGATCGTGGGCTATGCCTACACCGGACAGTTGGGCAGCCGCGCAGCCTACGCCTGGGCGGCGGAAACCAGCATCTATCTGCGGCAGGACTGCCGTCGCGGTGGTTTAGGCACCCGGCTGTACCACGCGCTGGAGGACGCCTCCCGCGCTCAGAATGTACAGGTGCTGTACGCCTGCATCGCCGCACCTGTTTCGGACGGCGACCCCCACCTGACTCGCGCCAGCATTGATTTCCATACCCGGCGCGGCTACGAAATCGTGGGCACCTTCCACCGCTGCGGATACAAGTTTGACACCTGGTACGACGTGGTCTGGATGGAAAAACGCCTGTCCGATGCCGCCATTCCGCCCGCCGTGGTACCCTTTTCTTCTTTTGTGAAGTAAAGTCATTCTGTAATGCATTTATACTTTACAGAATATCTAAATACAGTTTATTCCCCACGCAATAGATAATTGCTTGTCAACGATCCACCTTCCTGTTATACTGGCGGCAGTACATACGGGAGGTATAGCAATGGAAGCAAAGGATGTCTTGAAGGAATTACGGCAAAGGCACAATATGACACAGGATCAGTTGTCTGAAAAGCTGGCCGTCACACGACAGGCTGTCTCCCGCTGGGAAAACGGCGAGTCCGTCCCCAACCCGGAAACATTAAAGCAGTTGTCCGCACTGTTTGATACCTCCATCAATCATCTGCTGGGTGACCCTCGCAAGCTGATCTGTCAGTGCTGTGGTATGCCCTTGGACAGTGATGAGGTCATCAGCCGGGATCTGGACGGCAGCTTCAACGAGGACTACTGTAAGTGGTGCTATACCGACAGCAAGTTCACCTATGACAGCATGGAGCAGCTCCTGGAGTTTCTCGTCACCCATATGTCCAACGAGCAGTTCCCTCCGGAGCAGGCCAGAACCTACTTCAGCCAGACACTGCCGAAGCTGAAGCACTGGAGCAAATAATTTCTTCGAAGATATAACAAAAGCACCCGAAAGGGTGCTTTTGCTATCGATGTGTATAGCTAATTATCGCAGCGGCAGCATGATACATCAGCAGCGTGCCCATAAGCATTGCCCCTGCCGACCTATTTCCCCACTCCCATGGCGTATTCGTTACGGTCACTACAATGAGGCATATCACTGGCAGCAATAGCCAAGTTACCAAAAGCTCCACATGATACTTTGCTGTGTTCCGCATCCGTCTTTCAACGGTTTTGCTTATTACGTCATCCGGTACATCCTGCCGTAATTCCGCCACAAAGGAGTAACTGTCGCTGCATTCGAAGATCTCTGCACAATAGGGGCTGATCTCCTCCTCGGCGATTTCTTTCGGAGATCTTCCGTGTGCGCCCCACTTTCCGATATCGTCCTGTCGGAATACATAGAACCGCCGCGGCAATGGCGGCGCACTCTCAAAGGAGAATGTATAGAAGCTTCCAAAATTTTCTACAGCTATAAGCAGATAACCCATCTCTGCTTGTTTCTGCAATACACGCTCGGCCCGCCAAGTCAAAAATGAGGGCAGCCACATTTTTAGCTGTTTCTGCTCCATATGTATTTCCTCCGTATAAGTTCACCACCAATATACCATCTACTGCAGCAGACGTCAATCAGGCAAATACTCTATGTCACGGAAAGATGCCGCAGGCATACCGAACCGTACTCCCATATATGCCAAAAGCCTGTGACAAATGTCACAGGCTTTTGTGTTGGCGCTACCTATCTTTCCGGGCCGTCTCCAGCCAAGTATTGTCAGCAGAAGCGAGCTTAACTTCCGTGTTCGGGATGGGAACGGGTGGACCCTCGCCCTAATCAGCACCAACTATTCAATTGAAGGTTTGCACCTTCAAAACCGAACAATGAAGAAGTGAACGGAGAAGGCTAAGATTGCCTGCAAATTGTAGGTCAAGCCCTCGGGCTATTAGTACCGGTCAGCTGCACACGTTACCGTGCTTCCACCTCCGGCCTATCAACCAGATCGTCTTTCTGGGCCCTTACTCCATAATGGATGAGAGATCTCATCTTAGGGAGAGTTTCACGCTTAGATGCTTTCAGCGTTTATCTCGTCCGTACATAGCTACCCAGCTATGCCCTTGGCAGGACAACTGGTGCACCAGAGGTACGTCCATCCCGGTCCTCTCGTACTAAGGACAGCTCCCTTCAAATCTCTTACGCCCGCAACAGATAGGGACCGAACTGTCTCACGACGTTCTGAACCCAGCTCGCGTGCCGCTTTAATTGGCGAACAGCCAAACCCTTGGGACCGAATACAGCCCCAGGATGCGATGAGCCGACATCGAGGTGCCAAACCTCCCCGTCGATGTGGACTCTTGGGGGAGATCAGCCTGTTATCCCCGAGGTAGCTTTTATCCGTTAAGCGACGGCTTTTCCACTCAATACCGCCGGATCACTAAGCCCGACTTTCGTCTCTGCTCGATTTGTCAATCTCGCAGTCAGGCACCCTTCTGCCTTTGCGCTCTTCGAATGGTTTCCATCCATTCTGAGGGTACCTTTGGGCGCCTCCGTTACTCTTTCGGAGGCGACCGCCCCAGTCAAACTGTCCACCTGACACTGTCCATCCTCTGGTTTCACAGAGCTATGTTAGAATTTCAGTAACCGAAGAGTGGTATCCCAACATCGTCTCCACATGAGCCGAAACCCATGTCTCTCAGACTCCCACCTATCCTGTGCATCAGTTACCGAAACTCAATATCAGGCTGCAGTAAAGCTCTACGGGGTCTTTCCGTCCAGTCGCGGGTAATGGGCATCTTCACCCATACTTCAATTTCACCGGGCCCCCTGTTGAGACAGCTCACAAGTCGTTACACCATTCGTGCGGGTCGGAACTTACCCGACAAGGAATTTCGCTACCTTAGGACCGTTATAGTTACGGCCGCCGTTTACTGGGGCTTCGGTTCGATGCTTCGATTGCTCTAACATGTTCCCTTAACCTTCCAGCACCGGGCAGGTGTCAGCACCTATACGTCAGCTCTCGCTTTCGCAGATACCTGTGTTTTTGCTAAACAGTCGCTTGTGACTATTCTCTGCGGCCTGCTCTCGCAGGCACCCCTTATCCCGAAGTTACGGGGTCATTTTGCCGAGTTCCTTAACAAGGGTTCTCCCGTTCGTCTCAGGATTCTCTCCTCGCCCACCTGCGTCGGTTTCCGGTACGGGTACCTTTGGATATACTAGCAGCTTTTCTCGCCAGCGTGAACTCACTCGCTTCCCTACTGAAATTTCGGTCCGCATCACATCTCAGCTTGTAGGATTGCGTACTTCACTACAACCCAACCTTGATGCTTGCACAGGGTTGACCATCACCCTGCTCGAGTTATCCTTCTGTGTCACTGCTTCATTCCATCGGTAGTGCAGGAATCTACACCTGCTGTCCATCGCCTACGACTTCCGTCCTCGGCTTAGGCCCCGACTTACCCTGGGCGGATGAACCTTCCCCAGGAAACCTTGGGCTTTCGACGGGCATGTTTCTCGCATGCCTCTCGCTACTCATACCGGCATTCTCTCTTGTGCAGTGTCCACCGTGCCTCTCGATACGGCTTCTGCCTCTGCACATTGCTCCTCTACCGCGCATCCTAAGATGCACCCATCGCTTCGGTGTCACGTTTAGCCCCGGACATCTTCGGCGCACAATCACTCGACCAGTGAGCTATTACGCACTCTTTAAATGTGTGGCTGCTTCTGAGCCAACATCCTGGTTGTCTGTGCAATTCCACATCCTTCTCCACTTAACGTGAACTTGGGGACCTTAGCGGTTGATCTGGGGTGTTCCCCTTTTGCCCGCGGAACTTATCTCTCGCGGACTGACTCCCATGGTCTGCATTGTATGGTATTCGAAGTTTGATAGCGTTTGGTAGGCTTTGTGGCCCCCGCGCACATTCAGTGCTCTACCCCCACCAATGATCCATGAGGCTAGCCCTAAAGCTATTTCGAGGAGAACCAGCTATCTCCGGGTTCGATTGGAATTTCTCCCCTATCCACAAGTCATCCCCGCCTTTTTCAACAGACGTCTGGTTCGGTCCTCCATGGAGCTTTACCTCCACTTCAACCTGCTCATGGATAGGTCACCCGGTTTCGGGTCTACGTCATGCAACTATCGCCCTATTCAGACTCGCTTTCGCTTCGGCTCCGAACCTTCAGTTCTTAACCTTGCTGCATAACGTAACTCGCCGGTCCGTTCTACAAAAAGTACGTGATCGTGCCTTGCTCGCACTTTCACTGCTTGTAAACACAGGGTTTCAGGTTCTTTTTCACTCCCCTCCCGGGGTTCTTTTCACCTTTCCCTCACGGTACTATGCGCTATCGGTCACCAATTCGTATTTAGGCTTGGGAGGTGGTCCTCCCGGCTTCCCACCGGATTTCTCGTGTCCTGCGGTACTCTGGTGTCAGCTCGTCGTTTGACCTTTTCGCGTAAGGGGCTTTTACCCTCTCTGGCGGGACTTTCCAATCCTCTTCTGCTAAGGTCTTCCGTCCTTTTTGCTGATCCACAACCCCGAAGAGCAAGCCCTTCGGTTTGGCCTCTTTCCCGTTCGCTCGCCGCTACTTAGGAAATCATTCTTTATTTTCTCTTCCTACGGGTACTGAGATGTTTCAGTTCCCCGCGTTCCCCCTATTAACCTATTGATTCAGTTAATAGTGACGGGCTGTTAACCCGCCGGGTTTCCCCATTCAGACGTTCACGGATCAATACCTGCTTGCGGTTCCCCGTGACTTTTCGCAGCTTGCCACGTCTTTCGTCGGCGTTTGGTGCCTGGGCATCCACCCTGTGCTCTTATTAGCTTGATTTTTTCGTCGCTTGATCCTGAGACCAACTGGTCAACTTCGTATGCGAGTTTTCACTCATTACTCCGTTGCAACTGGTCTTTTTTTAGAATCATTCTCTGTGCAGTTGTCAAGGTGCAGGCAGCTTCGCTGCGTTTCGTTTTGATTTCTTCCTTTCGGTTTCATCTCAACGGTTCGCGTTGAAACTGTTCAGTTTTCGCTCTCGCGAACCCTGAAAACGATACAGAACTCAATCTTCGCAAACACAACAGATTTCCTCTTTGACGCTGTGCGTCCTTTTGCTGATTCTTCGTTTCCTTCTTCAGCTGCTGACTTTTGTCAGCTTTGCTGTCCTGTGACAGCTCCTTACTGGTCAACTTGTTTCGCTTTCGCTTCCCTTGTCAACCAGATCGACCTTTAGGATGAAGCTCCACAGTTTCCTGCTTCGCTTGCTCCTTAGAAAGGAGGTGATCCAGCCGCACCTTCCGATACGGCTACCTTGTTACGA
>OMFM01000038.1_pt1 | contig 64629 bp, 50 predicted proteins | sample 1645661 | NCBI WGS metagenome assembly OMFM01 (sample SAMEA103958128, study PRJEB25191) | human gut metagenome | reverse complement strand
AGACCTCGCCCGGCTGTCTGCCCACGGGGCGGGTGCTGCCGGTGGCGGGGACGCCCTTTGACTTCCGCGCAGCTAAGGCTGTCGGCCGGGACATCGATACGGCGGCGGAGCAGCTGCGGCTGGTGAACGGCTATGACCACCATTTCTGTGTGGACGGGGCCGGTCTGCGCCGTGCGGCGGTGCTGCGGGGCGACAGCAGCGGCATCGCCATGACGATGGACACCACCTCTCCCGGTGTGCAGCTGTATACGGCCAACTGGCTGTCCCGGCGCGGCGGAAAGAATGGGGCGGTATATGAGCCCCGCTGTGCCGTGTGTCTTGAGCCGCAGTTCCCGCCGGATGCGGTACACCACCCAGGCTTTCCCCAGCCGCTGCTGCGGAAAGACGAAGTATACCGCCACTGCACGGTGTATACGTTCTTATAATAACAGAACGACCCCCACTCGTCTGAGCGGGGGTCGTCCTGTTATTCATTTCAGCCCATAACGGCGCGTACCCGCACCTCTGTGCCGGGTGCGGCCGAGGGAAGCACATTCCCGGTGATGAGTGTTCCATCCACGGCGATGGAAGCGATTCCCTTTTCTACGTGGTGAGGATTCTCCACAGTGATGCGGTAGACTGCACCGCGGTAGCGGCGCTTGACGGTATAGCCTGCCCATTCCGCGGGGATACAGGGATCGATGGCAAGGCCCTCCAGCGTGGGCTGTATGCCGAGAATGGCCTGCGAGATGCTGACGAACGTCCAGGCTGCCGTGCCGGTGAGCCAGCTGTTCTTGCCCTCGCCGAAGGTGGGCTCGTCCAGAATGGTCCAGTCGCCCGTCTCGCGGAGGTAGGCGTCCGTTCCGGCAATGAGCCACAGCGGGTCGTCGTTAAAGCCGCTGCCCACAGCCAGGTTGCCCTTCTTGGTCAGGGGCTGGTACTGGTGATAGGCGCTGCCGTCGGGGAACTGGGTGGCGGCAATGTCCAGTATGCGTTCCCTTGCCCGCTGGGGGATCATGTGGACGAAGCCCAGCAGGTCCTGACAGGAGTCACGGAAGCCCATGCCCCGGCCCAGCAGCAGGGTTTGGGATGCGCCGGGGGCCAGCGACAGCGTGAACTGCATAGCGCCTACCGGTGTCCAGCCGTGAGCCACGCTGCCGGTGCAGGCACCGTTTTTTACCGCCTGGGGCTTTATCCTGGCGGTGATGATGGTGCCCACGCAGGTGTTCGCCATCGGCTATTATAAGTTTATGATACAGCTGAAGCTGATCGACACCTACTGGCCGCTGATCATCCCGGCCATCACCACGCCGGTGGTGGTGTTCATCATGTATTTCCTCCTTTCCCGCTATATCGTGGAGGGCGTGTCGCTGGGAAGCGTCAAGGGATGAGCCGTACCGTATTTCCGCCTTCCAAATGTCCAAATGGATAACTGCAAAAGAGCCGCTTATTCCGGTTTGGGAATAAGCGGCTCTCGGCCTTTTCACGCGCGATGAATTTTCAGCGCGCCCCGGTGTTCTCTGTGCTCATATCCGGATGTCCCCGTCAGCGGCCTGCGCCTGCCGAAGCAGCGGCGTGCAGGCATCCAGAAATTTCCGTACCTGCTGCGGGCACCGCCCGATATACAGCCGCGGCTCCATCAGCTGCTCCAGCTCCGACCGGCTCAGTCCGAAGACCGGATCGCCTGCCAGCCGGTCCAGCAGGTCGCAGGGCAGCCCCTCCTTCATGCGCTTTGTTGCGGCCATAGAGTGTCTCCGAATGACCTCGTGCAGCTGCTGCCGGTCGCCGCCCCGCTTCACCGCCTCCATCATCAGGTCCTCCGTGGCCAGGAACGGCAGATATTCCCGCAGGGTGCGATCTACGATCGCCTCGTTGACGTGCAGACCCGCCGTCACGTTCTGGCACAGCCGCAGTACTGCGTCGACGCACAAAAAGCCCTCCGGCATGGCGATGCGCCGGTTGGCAGAGTCGTCCAGCGTTCGCTCCAGCCACTGGACGGAAGCGGTCATAGGCGCGTTCATAGCGTCGGCTATCATATAGCGGCTGAGAGAGCAGATGCGTTCACACCGCATGGGATTGCGCTTATAGGCCATGGCGGACGAGCCGATCTGATCCGCCTCGAAGGGTTCCTCCAACTGCCGGTCATGCTGCAGAAGGCGGATATCGTTAGCCATGCGATAGGCGCTCTGGGCGATGCCGCTGAGACAGCCGAGGATGCGGCTGTCCGTCTTCCGGGGATAGGTCTGTCCGCATACCGGGAAGCAGGCGGAAAAGCCGAACTCCGCCGCGATGCGGCGGTTCATCTCGTCGATCCTCGCCTCATCGCCGTCAAACAGGTCCATGAAGCTGGCCTCTGTGCCCGTGGTGCCCCGGCAGCCCAAGAACCGCAGTGCGGACAGCACATGGTCCAGCTCCTCCACGTCAGCGAGAAAGTCCTGCATCCACAGGACAGCGCGTTTGCCCACGGTCACAGGCTGTGCCGGCTGGTAGTGTGTATAGCCCAGGGCGGGCGTGTCGGCATATTTTTTCGCGAAGGCCGCCAGGTTGTTCAATACGGTCAGCAGCTGTGCGCGCAGATAGACAAGGCCATCCCGGTACAGGATCAGGTCGGCGTTGTCGGTCACATAGCAGCTGGTGGCCCCCAGATGGAGGATCCCCGCCGCCGACGGCGCCGCCTTGCCGTAGGCGTATATGTGTGCCATCACATCGTGGCGTACCTCTCGCTCCCGTTGGGCGGCTACATCATAGTCGATGTCGGTGATATGCGCCTCCAGCTCGGCGACCTGCGCTTCGGTGATGGGCAGACCTAACTGGCACTGGGCGCGGGCCAGCGCTGTCCACAGCCGCCGCCAGGTCTGATAGCGGCTGTCGTCGGAAAACAGGTGCAGCATATAGTCCGAGGCATAGCGGGATGCCAGCGGGGAGCTGTACATATCGTGAGACATAACGATCCTCCTTGTTTATCGGATGATCAGGCTCTCTCGCTCGGCGCCCACGGAGACATACCCGATATGGCAGCCGATGGCCTGCTCCACATACTCCACATAGTCCCGCGCCGCCTGGGGCATATCCGCCCATGTACGCACGCCGGAGATATCGCAGCCCCAGCCCGGCAGGTATTTCACAACGGGCTTTGCTTTTTCCAGCACGGCAGGGAAGGGGAATTCGTGGGTGATCTCGCCGTCGATCTCATAGGCGGCGCAGACGGAAATCTCGTCCATGTAGCTGAGGATATCCAGCTTGGTCAGCGCGATATTCGTCGCGCCCTGTACCTCCACGCCATAGCGTGTGGCCACCAGGTCAATGGGGCCTACCCGGCGGGGGCGGCCCGTCTTGGCGCCATACTCCGCGCCGGCCTCCCGCAGCTTTTCCGCGTCGGCACCGAACCACTCGCAGGTGAACGGCCCCTCGCCCACGCAGGAGGAATACGCCTTTACCACGCCCACCACTTCATCGATCTTTGCGGTGGGCAGCCCCGCGCCGATAGGCGCGTAAGCGGCAATGGTGTTGGAGGAGGTGGTATAGGGATAGATACCGTAGTCCAGGTCGCGCAGTGCGCCCAGCTGTCCCTCGAACAGAATGGCCTTGCCCGCTGCCTGCGCCTGCCGCAGATACCGCCCGGTGTCCGCTACATAGGGCCGGACCTGCGCGGCATACGTCTCCAGCCACGCGGTCATATCCGCCATGGTATAGCCCTTGGCGCCATAGACCTTCTGCAATATCAGATTTTTCCACTCCAGCAGGTCCTGCAAGTGCGCCATCAGGCGATCGGGATACAGCAGTTCACCGGCCTGAATGGTCTTTTTCTGGTACTTATCGGAGTAGAACGGCGCGATGCCCTGCTTGGTGGAGCCGTACATCTTGTCCTTCAGGCGGGCCTCCTCCAGCGCGTCCAGCTCCCGGTGCCACGGCAGCAGCAGGGAGGCCCGGTGGCTGACCATCAGGTTTTTCGGGGAGATGCTGACGCCCGCCGCGCGGATCGTTTCCATCTCCGTCACCAGGTTTTCGCAGTCCAGCGCCACGCCGTTGCCCAGAATATTCATCACGCCGGGGCGGAACACGCCGGAGGGCAGCAGGTGCAGGGCGAATTTGCCCATATCGTTGATAACGGTGTGCCCGGCGTTGCCGCCGCCCTGATACCGCACCACCACATCATACTGCCCTGTCAGATAGTCCACCATGCGGCCTTTTCCCTCGTCGCCCCAGTTGATACCTACGATCGCGCAATTTGCCATATTCGCTGCCTCCGTTCCGCGTTATTTTCAAACGACGGTTCATTATACGCGCAGCAAGATAATAAGTAAAACATCGATTTAATATATGGCATATAAGCGAATTTAATAGCAAAGCGCACCCAGCACAACTGTGCTGCGCCGGATCAAAAGCTGAAAAGCACACCCCATTGGGGTGTGCTTTTCGCGTTTACTTCTGCAGGAGCTGTTCCAGCGCGGCCATCCGCAGGCATACGCAGAATACCTCCATGGCCTTCTCCAGCTCCTCCACCGGCGGCAGGGAAGGCGCGATGCGGATGTTGCTGTCCTGCGGGTCGACGCCATAGGGGAAGGTGGCGCCCGCGCCGGTCATGGTCACGCCGGCTTCCTTGCATAGCGCCAGCGTCCGTTTGGCCAGTCCCGGCAGGGTGTTCACGGATACGAAATAGCCTCCGGTGGGCTTTTGCCACGCGGCGATGCCAAGCGGCGCGATCTCCTGCTCCAGGCAGCGCAGCACGCACCGGAACTTAGGCCGCAGTATGGCGGCGTGCTTCTGCATCAGCGCCAGCGTGTGTGCCTTATCCTGCAAAAACAGTACGTGGCGCAGTTGGTTGACCTTGTCGTAGGAGATCATTTGGATATCCATCAGCTTTTCCATATACGCCAGATTAGCCGTCGACGCGGCCATGACGGATATGCCCGCGCCGGGCAGGGTGATCTTGGAGGTGGAGGCGTACTCGAACACCATGTCCGGGTTCCCCGCCTCGCGGCAGAGGGTCAGTATGTCGTCAAAGGGCACGAACGGCCCCTCGAACTCATGCACGCAGTAGGCGTTGTCCCACATCAGCAGGAAGTCCGGCGCCGCGGGCTTCAGTGCGGCGATGCGCCGCACCGTTTCGGCGGAGTACACGATGCCGTCCGGATTGGAGTATTTGGGTACGCACCACATACCCTTCACGGCGGGATCCCGCACCAGCGTCTCCACCAGGTCCATGTCCGGGCCGGTGGGCGTCATGGGCACGGTGATCATCTCCGCGCCGAAGGATTCTGTGATCTTGAAATGCCGGTCATAGCCGGGAGCCGGGCACAGCCATTTTACCTTGTCCAGCCGGCTCCAGGGTGCTTCGCTGTGGAGCAGTCCGTGGGTATATGCCTTGGCGATGGTGTCATACATCAGCGTCAGCGAGGCGCTGCCGCCGATGAAACATTCCTCCGCCCGGCAGCCCAGCAGCTCTGCGAACAGTTTTTTAGCACTGGGCAGACCGGACAGCTGCCCATAGTTGCGGACATCCATGCCGTCCGCCTGGCACTGCACAGGGTCGTGCAGTATGGTCAATATGTCGGATACAGCGTCCAGCTGCGCCTTGCCGGGCTTGCCCCGCGCCATATTCAGCGCCAGCCCCAGTCCACGCAGGGCGTCGAACCGGGCGGAGACCTCTGCGTATTCCCGGCGCAGTGCCTCCGGGGAGAGGGAACGATAAGCGGTCGTCATGATCGTCACTCCTTACTCATTGTTTGTGTGCTGCACCGCACAGTTCGCGGACAGAGGCGATGCCATTGCGGTGCAGATAGGAATCAAGGTCATGGATGATGTTGTGCATGGTCATGGGATTGTTGAAATTACAGGAGCCCACCTGTACGGCGGAAGCTCCGGCCATCAGGTATTCCACCGCGTCCCGCCATGAGGCAATGCCGCCGCAGGCGATGATCGGAATGTGCACGGTCTCATAGGCCTGCCACACCAGAAACATATTCATGGGTTTTACCGCCGGGCCGGACATACCGCCGGACAGATTTCCCAAGTAGGGTCGCCGTTTTTGTATGTCGATGGTCATAGCCCGGAAGGTGTTGGACAGCGTCAGCGCGTCCGCGCCGGCGTCCTCCGCCGCCCGGCAGCTTACCCGGATATCCGTCACATTGGGGGACAGCTTTGCGTACAGAGGCAGGGTGGTGCGCTGCCGCGTCTGACGTACCGTGTCGTACAGCAGCTGCGGGTCGGAGGAGAAAGGGAGTCCGCTGCCCACGTTGGGACAGGACAGGTTCATTTCCAGGGCGGCGATCCGGGGATCGTCGCCTACCAGTTCCGCGATCTCGGCGTAGTGCACCGGCTCGGAGCCGGAGATGCTCAGGATGACCTGGGTGCCGATGTTCTCATACCGGGGCAATTCGTCCCGCAGAAAGGCCTCGATACCCACGGAGGGGATGCCCACACAGTTGAGCATTCCGCCGCAGACCTCGGCGATGCGGGGGCCGGGATTGCCGGGCCGCCGCAGGCGGTGAACGCTCTTGATCATAACCGCGCCCAGCTCACTGACGGGGAAGCAGTCGGCATTGTTTTCAAAATAATCATAGGTGCCGGAGGCGGGCATGACGGGGTTTTTGAACACCGCGCCGCCCAGCTCCACGGATAGATCAGTCAGGTAACTCACAACGGTGCAAAGGCGCGGCGAGAGGTGTACGCGCCTTCTCCTTTCCAGTGTATTTTACGCGTCAGACAACTGATGTCCGCCGTAGGCGTCGGTACAGGACCAGTGCTACGATCAGGGAGATCAGGTCTACGACAGGCTGCACCAGCGCGCAGCCATACAGGGGGTATAGGCGGTCCAGCAGAAGCAGCAGCGGGATATCCAGCGAGCCCTTCCGCAGGATGGAGCAGATCAGGGATTCCCTGGTACGTCCCATCGCCTGGAACTGTGTGATCATGGGGTGGCATATGGCCACGAAGGGCATACACAGCACCATTCTGCGTAAAAAGGCGGCGGCGTAAGCCACGGTCATATCATCCTGGATGAACAGCCGCGCCAGCTGCGGCGCGAACAACTCAAACACGATAACGCACGCCAGCGAGAAGCCCACGGTGATGCTGACGCCGAAGACAAAGCCCTGCCGCTGCCGTTCCCGGTCGCCGGAGGCATAGTTGTAGGACAGGAAGGGCAGCAGCCCCGCCGAGGTGCCCAGCGAAAAGTACAGCGGCAGATTGTCCAGCTTTTTCACGATACCGTAGGCCGCTACGGCCTCTACCGCGTATTTGGATACGAATAGGGACAGCACCGCTAACGACACCACCGTCAGCGCGTATTGCAGCGCGGAGGGAAAACCAATGGACAGTATCTCCCGGATATAAACGCCGGTACGCTTCAGATGGCATGGCCGCAGGGACAGCACCGTGCTGTTCCGCCGCAGCAGACACAGCAGAAAGAACAGCGTGCCTGCCGTGTTGGATATGGCGGTGGCCAGTCCAGCGCCGGCCGCACCCATATTCATATACTGCGGCAGAATGAAAAACGGGTCCAACACGATGTTCAGCACGCCGCCCAGCGTCACGCCGGCGAAGGCCAGCGCGGCCCGGCCTTCGGCACGCAGCAGATTGGACAGCAGCAGGTTCAGTATCGTGCCCGCGCCGCCCCACAGCAGCGTCCAGCGGGCGTAGGCCGCGGCCACGGGATATACCTCCGCGTCCGCGCCGCAAAGAGAGAGCAGCGGGTGCAGAAACGACCCGCACAGCAGGCTGAATACCGCCGCGCTGGCCAGGCTCAGCCAGAAGGCGATGGCGGAGATGCGCCGTGCGCCGTCCATATCCCTGCGTCCCAGTGCGTGAGACACAGCGCTGGCGCCGCCGATGCCGAAGAGGTTACTCACGGCAGTCATCATCAGGAAGGGGGGATAGGCTACCGTAACGGCGGCTGTCTGTATGGGTGCATTCAGCAGGCCCACAAAAAACGTGTCCGCCAGGTTGTACAGCAGCGCCACCATCTGTCCGGCGACGGTGGGCAGCATTTGCTGTAATACCGCCCGCCGGACGGGGGCTTTCTCGAAGATATAGATGCGTTTTTCCGTGGAAGACAAGGCGGCTTCCCCCTTTACCGGTGTGCTGCTATGCGATGTGCGTTCCATTATAGCACGCGGTCCACGTCAAAAACAGGGCCGCTTTTGCATACACGGACGTAGGATGCTTCACCGCTGTCCTTGTCGTGGGCGGTGCAGATGCAGCCCTTGCATGCGCCCACACCGCAGGCCATGTGCTCCTCCAGAGACACATAGGCCGGGAATCCGTGTTGTGCGTGCAGCTGCTTCATGTGAGCAGCCAGACGATTGGAGCCGCAGGAATAAGCGGCGTCAAAGGGCAGCTGCGCCGCGTCTGCGGCAAAGGCGTCGGTAATGCGCTCATTCGGCGCGGTGGTGGTCCTCACCACGGCGCCCAGCGTGCGGAACAGCTCCTGGTGGAACAGATCGTCCTCGCTCTTGGCGCTGAGATAGGCATAGACCTCCGTGCCTTGGGCGCGGAGCTGCTCCACCAGCGGGCGCAGCGGCGCAATGCCGATACCCCGGCCGATGACCGCTGCCCGGCGGCAGCTGCCGTCGATGGGGAAGCCCTTGCCCAGCGGTCCCAGCAGCTCCAGCGTGTCGCCGCCGCGCAGGTGCGACAGCAGCTCCGTTCCCCGCCCCACCACCTTGTACAGGAAGGTCAGTGTCCTCCGCCTGGCCGCCCAACAGTCCGGCTGCGGCGCACCGCAGCTGTGCCGCCGCGTCCTCCGCGGCCTTCTGCACCGCGCCGCAGCTGACATACACGCCCCGGCTGGAAAAGTCGCCCAGGTTCCACCCGCACACATCCGTGTCCGAGGCTACGCAGGCCACCTGTTCCGGCGGGATGCCCAGCGTCTCCGCCACGACCTGTATCTGCACCATCAGCTGTCCGTTGCCCATATCGTGGGTGCCGGAGTGCAGCACGCAGGTGCCGTCATCGTTCATCTTGACCACCATGCAGTTCTGGTCGATCTGCGAGCCGAAAGCCCCGCTGCCGTGCAGTCCCATGGCCCAGCCCTCGCCGATGAGGTACTTTCCGTCCTCATCGTCCATGTCCGGCCAGTTCTGCCGCAGTGCCATGACCCGGCGCACGCAGTCCTTGGGCCGGGGGTTGCCGATGGGGTGCCCCGCGAACAGGCCGCTGTCCTCTGGATCCACCAGATTTTTCATCTGTAATTCCGTGTAGTTCATCCCAAGCGCGCCGGCGATCTTATACAACTGCCGTTCCATGGCAAAGAATACCTGCGGCGAGCCGTAGCCCCGCATGGCCCCCGCCACCGGCGTGTTGGTATATACGGGTATGCCCACAAAGCGCATATTCGGTGTTTTGTAGCCCTTGAACACCTTGGCGCTCATGGCGCCGATCACGTTCCCTGCGCTGGAGGCATATGCTCCGGTGTTGGTGATGGCCGTGATCTCCTGTGCCACGATGGTGCCGTCGTTTTTCACGCCGGTCTTCACCGTGATGACGCTGGCGTGCCGCACCCGCGTGGATACCATGCACTCCCGCCGTGTGGCGGTGAATTTCACCGGCCTGCGGCACAGCATCGCCAGCGCTGCGGGGATCAGCTCCACCGAGGACTCCATTTTTCCGCCGAATGCGCCGCCCATGGTGGGGCTTACCACCCGCACCTTGCTCAGCGGCAGGCCGAATATCCGGCTCAATACGATCCGTTCGCCAAAGGTGTTCTGATACGGTGCGGTGACGGTCAGCCGTCCCTGCGCGTCCACCTCCGCGATGGCAGTGTGGGGCTCGATGGCACAGTGGTGTACCGCCGGCGTGCGGTAGGTGTCTTCAAACACCCGGTCCGCCTCCCGAAAACCCTTCGCCACGTCTCCCGAGTTTTTCTCGATCCGCAGCGCGATGTTGCTGCTGCCGTGCAGGGGATAGGCGTCCTCCCGCATGGCCTCCAGCGGATCCGTCACCACCGGCAGCGGCTCGTATTCCACCTCGATCAGGTCGATGGCCGCCTGGGCGATATCCTCTGTCTCTGCCGCCACCGCCGCTACCCGGTCGCCCACAAAGCGCACCGTGTCGTCGAAAATACGCTCCGTCTCGATAGGCGCCGGCGCCTGCATATAAAACCGCGTGGTGCTGTTGAACCGCGTCTGCGGTGTGTTCTGATAGGTAGCCACTGCCCACACGCCGGGCAGCGCCTCCGCCGCTGTGGTGTCGATGCGCTTGATCCGCGCGTGAGCCACCGGTGAGAAAAGCGCCTTGGCGTACAGCATCCGCGGCATGGTCATGTCGTCCACATACAGCAGTTCCCCTGTTGCCTTGGCCGCCGCGTCCTGCACCGGGTAGCTCTTTCCGATGTACGTCAGTTCCTTCACCGGTCCTGCGCCTCCAGCCGCCGCGCCGCCTCCCGGACGGCCTTCTCGATCTTGTAGTAGCCGGTACAGCGGCACAGATTCGGTGCCAGCGCCTCCCGTATCTCCTCGTCACTGGGGTGCAGCGTCTTGTCCAGCAGTGCCTTGGCGCTCATCACCATTCCCGGCGTGCAGAAGCCGCACTGGACGGCTCCGCAGTCGATAAACGCCTGCTGTATGGGGTGCAGCTGTCCGTTCCGGCTCAGCCCCTCTATGGTCTCCACCCGATGTCCCGCCGTATCCTTAATAGGTACCTTGCAGGCGTTCACCGCCGTGCCGTCCAGTATCACGCGGCAGGCGCCGCAGTCGCCGGAGGAGCATCCGTTTTTCGCGCCGGTCAGGCCCAGCGTCTCCCGCAGTACCCGCAGCAGCGTCCACTGGGGCGGCACGCATACCGTGCGGAGCACGCCGTTTATATATAATGAGAAGTTCTCCATGTGCCGTCCTCCGCTTCTGCCGCCCGGCGTTATCCGCCCATGTCCGAACAGGCTGTATCTGTCTGCCCCGGCATACTGTGTCCCGGGCAGGGGCCGCCGGTCATGGTATACAGCGCAGGCGCTGTTTCTGCGTGTATTCGGATTGGATACTGTATACAGTATTCTTCGTGTACATATTTTACTCGCATTTCACCCCGCCGTCAATAGAAGTGCAGCATTTCTGCCCTTAGCACAAAAATAAACCCCACTTTTTTGACAATTATGACAAATCATACCCGCCCCACCCGCAGCCCTCAAGCCTTCCCCTCGAGGGGTTCGCGGTGTTGAAAGACACGCCGGTGGCCTGTCAGACCCGCGAACCGACCCGCAGGGAGACAGGTGCCCCGAGGGGGCGGGTGAGGTGTAGCCGCGCGGCGGCGAAAAACCCCCAATTCCCATTTTCTGTCAAATTCTCCCGTTTTCCATTCCCGGTAACAGAAAAAATGTGTAAAATTTCCATAAAAAGGCTGGACAAATTATGCAGCCGTGCTATAATCTGCCTATCCGCAGAGGTACCTCTGCATTGGCGTTTTAATGGAAATTAAAACGAGTGCGCCTACGGAAATCTAAAACAAACGGGGTATGAGACATGAAGAAATTGTTAGCAACCATTCTGGCGCTGGTCATGGCGCTGGGCCTGTGCAGCGTCAGCTGGGCGGCAGATGAGTCATATTATGCGGAAATCGGCAGTGAAAAATTTGAGACGCTGCAGGCAGCGGTAAATGAGGTGGAGGATGGCAAAGAAACGACGATCAAGCTCATCGATAACATTTCAAATTTGAGCACGGATGCCATTGTAACAATCCCGGCTGGAAAAGTAATTGTGTTGGATATGAACGATCACAGCATTACGGTGTCAACGGACTTCACGGGCCGCCCCATCGTGAACAGTGGAACACTGACGGTCAGGGGGAATGGAACTATCGACAGTTCCGCATCTGAAACCGGTGGCTACGGTGCGATCAACAATATGGGTACACTGCACATCATTGATGGTACGTATAGTGGTTCACTGAAGGCAAACGGTGCTGCTATACGCAATACGGGTGCAAGTGCGGTACTGGTGGTTGAAAACGGCTTGTTTGAGAAAGCGACATGTGCGGTTTACAATGAAGGTAGTGCGACCATTAACGGCGGTAAATTTATAGGGACGTCTTGTAGCAGCTGCGATTCAAATATATGGTCGTACACGGTAAGGAATGCTGCGGTGAATGCGGTGATGGAAATCAACGGCGGTGAGGTCATAGGCACACAGGGTGCTGTGGGTGCGGCTGTTGGAAAACTCACGGTGAATAACGGTTCCTTTAAGACCGTTGATTGTGCGAAAAAACATGGTGCCATTTTCTATGCGCTTTATGCGGCTGGCGAGGTCGGCGCAGTAGAGACGATCATTAATGGTGGAACATTTGAGACAGAGGGGAAATACACAGCAGTTTTGATCGGTAACGATAATAAAAACGGAGATGGCGGTATCAATGTGGAATCTACGGCGCAGATTAATGGCGGTACGTTTATTGCGCCCAATAACGTTCCGGCGGTTAAGAAAGCGACAGAAACCGGGGATCTGAGTTTAAGCGGAGGTACTTTTTCCAGCAACGTGAAGGATCTTACCCAGGAGACAACGCCGATTGCCACCACTGGCACTGGTGAGAGTACCAAATTCCATGTCGGCAGTGACTCCATCGTGGAGGCTGCCAAGGAAACCAAGGACATCACCGTGGTGCAGGGCACATCCATCTCCGGCCTGCCCTACGATACCAAGGTGACAAATGGTACCGGCGGCGAAATAACAGTCAACGGGAACAAGGTGGAAAAGGATAAGACCTACACCGTCCCCACCAAGACCTCCGGCGGCTACTATTACTACCCCTCCACCCCCGGCATCACCGCTGAGCTGAACGGCACCAACAAGTCCGCCACAGACTATCCCGGCGGCGACTACGGCCTGGTGTTCCGTTCCACCGCGGCGTTCAGCACCTTCCAGGGTGTCCAGGTGGACGGCAAGACCCTTGCCAAGTCCAACTACACCGCTGAAGAGGGCTCCACCGTGGTGTACCTGAAGGCCGCGTACCTCAAGACACTGGCGGCGGGCAAGCACACCGTGACGATCCTGTCTACCTCCGGCAACACCAGCATGGACTTCACCATCGGCGGCAAGAGCAGCAGCCCCCAGACCTTCGATGCGGGCGTGGGTATCTACGCCGTGACGGCTGTCCTGTCCGTTACCGGCATGGCCTGGACCGCTAAAAAGCGTCACTGAGAGCAAATAAAAAAGAAAGCCCGAAAGGGCTTTCTTTTTTTCCCACGCGTCTGAAAACCCCTTGCAAAAGGGAAAGGAATATGTTACCATGTACTTTGTATACAGTATCCCATACACATGTAAGAGAGACTGCACTGCGCCCAAGCCCCGGCAGGGGAGGGAAAATCAGCAGAATTTGCCGGTTTTGCTTGCTTTTTCCCGCAGTAGCGGGTATAGTGTGTATAGAGCCGCCTGCTGCGGTATAAAAAGAAGGGGGCATAGAGAGATGACAGCCTTCACACCGGTGGACCCCGCCAATCCCCAGCGCGAGACGATATATACCCAGCTGAAAAACGCCATCATCAACGGCGATATCGCGCCGGATGAGCGCATTGTTGAAACAAAATACGCCGATATTTTCCGCGTCAGCCGCACCCCCGTGCGCGAAGCCATCCGTATGCTGGAGCGTGAGGGGCTGGTGGTCTACGAGCCCCGTAAGGGCGCCGTGGCCCGGCCCAGGCTGACCCGTGCCGAGGTGGACGAGGTCTATACCATCCGTTCCGCCCTGCAGCTGCTCAGCGTGGATGCTGTGGTGCGGAACATCACCGACGCGCAGCTGGACGCTATGGAGGCCGACAACCGCGGCTGCGCCGAGGCGCTGGACAAGCACGACATCGGTGCATATTTCCGCCACCTGGACGAATTCAACGGCTTGTTGACCCAGAGCAGCAATATGCCCCTGCTCATCAAGCTCCTGGACCAGATCGAAAGCTACAGCGCCACCACGTCGTTTCAGAACCCGGAGCACGCCCGCTTCCGCGAGAGCGTGCTGTCCGATGACGAACGCCGCCGCCGTGCGTTGGCGGAGCACGAGGAGATCGTGGCGTCCTTGCGGGCCCGTGATGCGGATCGCCTCCGTCGGGTGCTCACCGCCCATACCGCTAACGTTCACGAGGCCGCACTCCAGCGCTACGGCAAGGAGGACTGACGCACAGACCCCATCTGCATGACGGATATGTACCATCTGCATGGCGGATATGTATCGCCCGCATGACGGATATGTACCATCTGCATAGCGGATATGTACCGTCTGTATGACGGAATGTACCGCCTGCACGAGACCCCTGTGACCTGTCATGGGGGCTTCTCTTGAAGACTAAGTGTATACAGTATACATATCGGAGGAGGCATTTATGGACTGGGACAGAGTCATCTACAACGGCACGGTGGTCAACGATGACGGTATGCAGCGTGCCGATATCTACATTCGTGACGGCCGGGTCGCCGCCGTCACGTCCGAGCGCCTGCCCGGCACCGTCGGTGAAGCCACCGACGCTTCTGGCCGCTATATCCTGCCCGGCCTGGTCGAGACCCACGTTCACTCCCGCGACGGCCGTCTGGCCACTGGCGAGAAGGAGGATTTCCGTTCCTCCACCGCGGCGGCTGCCGCCACCGGTATTACCACCGTGTTCGAAATGCCCAACTGCACCCCTACCATTCACTCGGCGGAGTCTCTCCGCGATCTTGTCTCGGTCATCCAGCCCAAGGCCCATGCGGATTTCTGCGTCTGGGGCCTGGCTTTGGGCGATGCCAATCTTGCCAGCCTGCCCGCTTTGGCGGAGGCCGGCTGCGTGGCCTTCAAATTCTTCTGGGGCTACGCGGTGGACCGCCGGGACAACAGCCTGATCTACAACTATCGTGAGGGCATGGACAACGTCCTCCCGCCCCCGGACGACGGCCAGATCTATCGCCTGTTCCGCGCCGTGAAGGCCACCGGCAAACGCCTGGGCATCCACGCAGAGAATTTCTCCATTGTTCGGGCCCTGACGCAGGAGGCCCTTGCCGCCGGTGCGCAGGACTACGCCGCATTGCTGCGTACCCGCCCCGTCAGCTGCGAGACCTCCATTATCGACACCGCCATCGACATGGCCAAGGAGCTCTCCATGCCCCTGCACGTCCTCCATGTGGGTGTAGGCGACGGCGTGGAGCACCTTCGCCGCGCCAAGGCCGACGGCGTGGATGTCACCGCCGAGACCTGTACCCATTACCTGACCTTCACCGACCGCGACGCCCGCCGCTGCGGTGCGGTGATGAAGACTTACCCTCTCATCCGTACCGCCGCAGATCGCCAGGCAGTCTGGCAGGGCCTTGCGGATGGTACCCTGGACTGGGTCTGCTCCGATCACGCGCCCCACACCTGCGAGGAAAAGCACCGTTCCTTCTGGGATGCCCCCGCCGGAATCAGCGGTATCGAGGGTCTTTCTCCTGTGCTGCTCACCGCTGTCCACCGCGGCCTGCTGACGCTGCCCCGCGTGGCGGCGATCACCTCCGCCAATGCGGCCCGTACCTTCGGCCTCTATCCCCGCAAGGGCGTTATTCGCCCCGGAGCCGATGCCGACTTGGCCATTGTGGATATGTCCACGGCCTACACCTTCCGTCAGGAGAAGATGTACTCTAAAGCCAAATGGTCCCCCTATGACGGTATGTCCTTCCAGGGCCGGGTGGTCGAGACGATCCTCCGCGGCCGCACCACTATGCGTGACGGTCAGGTCCTGCCCGACTGCTTCGGCCAGTTCCTGCCGGTCTGCACCAAATAGCTTGTTTTCTTCCTTTACTCCTTTTCCTCCCCCTTGCACCAAACGGCTCCCGGGCACGCACCCGGGAGCCGTTTGGCTTTTTCCGCATAAAAGGGACCGCTGTATGGTGGCCCCTTTTGCTGTTTGGCAGCCACCCTATTGGTTTGGAATGTTTGGCACAAAGCGTTGCGGGTAACAGGGAATTCCGAAATGTCTACTGGGAAAAACAACAAAAGTTTTTCGCCGTGTTTAGGCAACTCTACAGAAATAGAGCCACGCCGGCCCTTTTCCGTTGACAGATCACAAAAGAGATGGTATTTTGAAACTGTGCTCGAGCACAGTCAATTCGTGCTCGAGCACAAATGACACATCGCCAAGGGCGATACAAATTTCGGAGAGGAGAAGCGGACGCGTGACCATCAAGCAGATCGCCGAAAAAGCGGGCACCAGCCGCGGCACCGTCGACCGGGTACTCAACGGCCGCGGCAACGTAAATCCCGAGCTGGCCAAGCGTATATTGGACATTGCCGAGCGTGAGCGCTACCAGCCCAACCAGCTGGCTCAGGCGCTTATTCGCTCCCGTCAGCGCACCCACATCGGCATGGTCATACCCTCCGTCGGCAATCCTTTTTTTGACGAGGTGCTCCGCGGCGCACAGAGCCGCGCCAGAAAACTCTCCAGCTACGGCACCACCCTTACCATCCGCGAGATCAAGGGCTACGACGCCGCCACGCAGCTGCAGGCCATGCGCCGGCTGGTGGCCGAGGGCGTGGACGCGCTGGCGGTCATGCCGCTGGATGTGCCCGAGGTTGCGGAGTACCTGCAGTCACTGCCCATACCGGTGGTCACAGTCAACACCGATATCGATGTCGACCGTGTGGCCTTTGTCGGCTGCGACTACTACAACAGCGGTATGATCACCGGAGATCTGGTGCAGCTCATGCTCAATGGCCGGGGCCGCGTGGCGGCTGTTATCGGCAGCACCAATGTCCGCGGCCATATGGACCGCGTGCGCGGTCTGCGGACCGCACTGGAGAGCACGCCGGAGATCACGGTGGACGCCGTGCTGGAAAATCAGGACGATGACGATGTCTCCTATCAGGTGCTGCGGGCCTATCTGGCGGACCACACGCCGGACATGGTGTGCTTTGCCGCCGCCGGTATCGACGGCGGTATGCGGGCCATCCTGGAAAGCGGAAAGAATATCCGCGTGCTGGCGGTGGACGGGACGGAGGCCGTGCTGCGGTATATGGAGGAAGGGCGCATTGCCGCCACTGTGACCCAGGAGCCCTTCGCCCAGGGGGACGAGGCGGTGCGTGTGCTGTTCGACTATATCCACACCGGACGGCGGCCCGCCGCCGGCGTGGTGTATACCCACAACCGTGTGCGTGTGCGGCACTCGCAGTAAGTTTGTGATCCGATCGGCACAGGCCGATGATGATTTAACTTTTTAACAGGAGGAATGTATCATGGGAAACAGACCGGTAACTCTTTGCACCTGCCAGTGGGCGGACCTGCCCTTCGATGAACTGTGTGCGCTGGCGTCCAAGATGGGCTATGACGGCCTGGAGGTCGCCTGCTGGGGCAATGGCATCGACATTGATCGTGCATACAGCGATGACAGCTACGTGGCCTGGATCAAGGAGACCCTGGCGAAGAACAACCTGATCTGCAAGGCTCTGGCCTGCCACATCATCGGCCAGTGTGTGGGCGACGCTCCCGATCCCCGGCTGAACAACTTTGCTCCCGCGGCGCTGGCCGACAAGCCGGAGGAGATCCGCGCCTGGGCGATCGACACCATGAAGAAGGCCCCCGTGGTGGCCAAGAAGCTGGGCTGCTATGTGGTCACGGGCTTCACCGGCTCTCCCATCTGGAAGTGGCTGTATTCCTTCCCCCAGACCACCGAGGAGATGGTCGAGAACGGCTACGACGAGATCGTGCGCCTGTGGTCCCCTATCCTGGATGAGTTCAAGGCCAACGGCATCAAGTTCGCCCTGGAGGTCCATCCCGGCGAGATCGCTTTCGACTACTACTCCACCGAGAAGCTGCTGAAGAAGTTTGCCGACCGCCCCGAGTTCGGCCTGAACTTCGACCCCAGCCACCTGCTGTGGCAGGGCGTGACGCCCCATCTGTTCCTGCGCGACTTTATGGACCGCGTGTACCACGTCCATATGAAGGATGCGGCGGTGACTCTGGATGGCCGCAGCGGTCTGCTGGGCTCCCACATCGATTTCGGCGACCTGCGCCGCGGCTGGAACTTCCGCTCCCTGGGTCATGGTGACGTGAACTTCGAGGAGATCATCCGCGTGCTGAACGCCGCCGGTTACGACGGCCCTCTGTCCGTGGAATGGGAGGACAGCGGTATGGACCGTATCGAGGGCGCTACCGAGGCGGCCGCTTTCGTGAAGAAGGTGGACTTCAAGAAGTCCGATGTGAAGTTTGACGACGCTATTGCCAACTGAAACGCGACAAGGAGGACAATATGGGTATTCAGATCCGTTACGGCATGGTCGGTGGCCACATGAACGCCTTTATCGGCGAGGTGCATCGCAAAGCCATCGCCTTTGACCCCCGCGCACAGCTGGTGGCGGGCTGCTTCTCCACCAATGCGGAGAAGAACCGTGAGACCGGCGAGACCTACTCCCTGGACATGAGCCGCGTGTACCCCAGCTATGAGGCCATGGCCGAGGCGGAGAGCAGGCGTCCAGACGGTATCGATTTCGTCAGCATCACGACCCCAAACAACACCCACTACGACGTGGCCAAGTGCTTCCTGCAGCACGGAATTCATGTGGTATGCGAAAAGCCTCTGTGCTTTACCGTGGAACAGGCGCAGGAGCTGGTGGCCCTGGCCAAGGAGAAAAACCTGGTTTTCGGCGTCACCTATACCTATTCCGGCTACACCATGATGAAGGTGGCCCGCGAGATGATCGCCGAGGGCAAGATCGGCAAGATCGCCGCCGTCAATGCGGAGTATGTCCAGGAGTGGCTCATCGATGAGCTGGGCGTCCCCGGCGAGGGCACCACTAAGCTGTCCGTCTGGCGCGCCGATCCGGCGGTGTCCGGTATCTCCAACTGTGTGGGCGACATCGGCACCCACATCGAGAACTCCGTCCACTACCTGACCGGCCTGAATATCAAGCGTCTGGCCGCCACCGTGAACCGTTACGGCAAGGAGCTGGACCTGAACGCCAATATGCTCGTCGAGTACGAAAACGGCGTCAACGGCGCTTACTGGTGCTCTCAGATCGCGGCGGGCAAGCTCAACGGCCTGACCATCCGCATCTACGGCAGCGAGGGCGCACTGGAGTGGGAGCAGCACTATCCTGATTATCTGAAGTACACCCCCAAGGGCAAGCCCACGGAGATCCTGTCCCGCGGCACCGGCTACATCACCGAGAAGGCCGGCGCGTACAGCCGTATCCCCTCCGGCCACCCCGAGGGACTGATCGTCGCCTTTGCCAACATCTACAAGAACATCATCAGCGCCATTCTGGCGGTGAAGGCGGGCGGTACGGCCAACGACGGCTCTTTCGACTATCCCACCGTCACCGACGGCCTCAACGGCGTGAAGTTCATTCACGCGGTCATCGACTCCGCAGCCAAGGACTCTGCCTGGGTGGAGCTGTAAGAACACGTTATAGGCGGACTTTGTCCGTATCTATAAAAAATTTTTAGGAGGAAACAACCATGAAGAAAGTACTGGCACTGATCCTTGCGCTGGTCATGGCCCTGTCTCTTGTCGCCTGCGGCGAGAAGAAGGACGATGACGCCAACAAGGACAACGATGCTGCCACGGGTAATCGCATCGCGATCCTGGTCCCCAATGCCGACCACGGCTGGACCGGCGCTGTGATGACCTATGCGCAGGAGAAGGCGCAGGAGCTGAATGACGCCGGCAAGTATGCCGCCACCGTCATCACCTCTTCCGACGCCGCCAACCAGATCCAGCAGGTGGAGGACCTGATCGAGAACAAGACCGCTGACTATGTGGTCATTCTGCCTCAGGACAACACCCTGGAGAACACCATGGCCAAGCTGGCCACCAGCGGCATCCCCTATGTGATGTTCGACCGTATCATCGACTCCGCTGCTTCCACTGCTGTTGCCTGCGTCAAGGGCGATAACAACGGCATCGGCGCCGAGACCGCCAAGCGCTTCATCGCCGACGGCATGAAGGCCGGCGATAAGGTCCTCATCATGCCCGGTGACAACTCTTCCGTTCCCACCATGCGTAACGACGGCTTCTTCAGCGTGCTGAAGGAAAATGGCTGGACCGAGGAGCAGATCGCTGCCATCCAGTCCACCGACTACACCGGCTGGAGCCGCAGCAAGGGCAAGGAGCTGTTCATCAACTGGCTGGATGCCAGCACTGTTGAGGACATCACCGCCACCAAGTGGATCTTCACCCATGACGACGAGATCGCCATGGGCATCCTGGAGGCGCTGAAGAGCTCCGAGATCGATGCCGAGAAGAAGGACGCTTTCCTGAACGCCGGTGTACATCTGGGCACCTCCTCCGGTCTGAACGAGATCTACTCCGTGCTGAAGGGCATCCATCAGAAGGATTACACCGCTGAGGTCGCCAAGCTGGCCGATCTGTTCTCCGTTACTTACGATCCCGCGATGATCAAGGCTGCCGTGGATGACATGATCACCCACATCGAGGGCGGTACCGTCACCCAGGATCACGTCATCGCCGTGTCCGTGGTGGATGCTACCAACGTCAACGACTTCCAGGGCTTCGGTGACGCTGTCTCCAAGTAAGTAAAGTCGTTTCCGAGGGCTTTGCGGGCGCTTCGGCGCCCGCGGGGCACCTCCCCCTTCGCAGAAGGGATCTTATCAAACAGCAAAGAGAGGCGTGCGGCATGGAATTGCTGAAAATGACCAATATCACCAAATCATTCTCCGGTGTGGAAGTGCTTTCGCACGTTGATTTTTCCGTGGAGCGCGGGGAAGTACACGCGCTGCTGGGAGAGAACGGCGCCGGTAAGTCCACATTGATGAACATCCTGGCGGGTGTGCATCAGCGGGATGAGGGCGAGATCGAGTTTGACGGAGAGCAAATGCACGACATTTCCGTCAAGCGGACAGAACAGGCAGGTATCGCCTTTGTACACCAGGAGTTGAACCTGTTTAACGATCTGAAGGTGTACGAGAACATTTTTCTTCGCAAAGAACTGCTGACCAAGCTGGGCACGCTGGATAAGCGGGCCATGCTGGAGCAGACGCGCCAGCTGATGAGCGACCTGGGCGTGGATATCGACCCCAACGCCCTGGTAGACGAGCTGGAGACCAGCAAAAAGCAGCTGCTGGAGATCGCAAAGGCACTTCACGCCAATGCGAAGCTCTTTATTCTGGACGAGCCGACCACCGCGCTGAACAACGCGGAGATCGAGCACCTGTTCAGTATCGTGCGGCGATTGAAGGAGCAGGGTAAGTCCTTCATCTTCATCTCCCACAAAATGAACGAGATATTTACCATCGCGGACCGCTACACGGTTCTGCGGAATGGATGCTTTATTCAGTCCGGCAATATTGCCGACACCACGCCGGAGGCCGTCACCCGTCTTATGGTGGGCAGCAGCTACTCCGAGGCCTCGGTGTACCAGCCCCGCCAGCTGGGCGATGTGGCACTGAAGCTGGAGCACCTCAGCGGCGAAGGGTTCGAGAACGTGGATCTGGAGGTGCGTAAGGGCGAGATCATCGGCCTGACAGGCCTGAAGGGTGCCGGCGTCAGTGAGATGATGCAGGCGATCTTCGGCGCGATGCCCATCAGCTCGGGCACGGTGTACGTCAACGGAGAGCCGCTGCACCACGGCGGCATACATAACGCCATGCGCCACAAGATCGGCATGATCCCCGCCAACCGCAAGGAGAACTCCGTCATCCCGGATTTCACGCTGCTGGAGAACAACTACATCTCCGAGCACACGCTTTCTGCCAATCACCAGCTGATCCGCGGGCGGAAAGAGGTGGCGCAGTACAACAGGATGCGGGATATGCTGAACATCAAGGCCAACAGCCATGACGACCTGATCCTGTCACTGTCCGGCGGCAACCAGCAGAAGGTGATCCTGGGCCGGTGGCTCACCACTGAGGCGGATATCCTTATCATGGATAACCCCACCCAGGGTATCGACGTGGGCGCCAAGGCGGAGATCTACAAGCTGATCCTGGAGCTGGCCGAGAAGGGCAAGACCATCTTGGTCAACACCCTGGAGATACCGGAGATACAGAAGATCGCGGATCGCTGTGTGGTGTTCTACCACGGGCATATCCAGACCATTCTGCCCCGTGAGGAGATCACGGAGGAGAGAGTCATGCTGTATGCGACCAATGTGATACACGCAACGGAGGGAGAGGTAAACGTATGAGTCAGAACACGGAACTGAAGGCCCAGGCCAAAAAACCGGGGCTGAACAAGAAGGGCATTGCCGCCTGGATCAATAATTACAGCTTTATCCTCATCGCACTGGCGATCTTCATCGCCTATCTGTTTATTAACCACGGCGCGACCACCTGGAGTGGCGTGATGAACATCCTGCGGCACTCCGCTGTGGTGGGCATCATGGCCTTCGGCATGGGCCTGGTCATCATCACCGGCGGCATCGACCTGTCCGTGGGCTCCATGCTGGCGCTGGTGGGCAGCTTCTCCGTGGTGGTGTTCAATGCCACGGACAGCGTGTTCCTCACATTGCTGTTCGCCCTGGTGGCCGGCGGCTTGTGCGGCCTGTTCAACGGTGTGCTCATCGGCCTGGTGAAAATGCCCGCGTTCATCGTGACGCTGGCCACCATGCTGATCTTCCGTTCGGTGGCTCAGTACTACCTGCGGACTACCGGGTCCTCCATCTTCAACATGACCGGCACGTTGGACCACTATGCCAGCTTCTACGGCTTCGGCCAGCTGAAGATCGCCACCGTTCCCGTGGTGGGCATCGTGCTGCTGGTGGTCACGGTCATCATGGTGTTCATATCCACCTGCACCAAGTTCGGCAAGACCGTCTATGCCCTGGGCAGCAATGAACGCGCTGCCGCCCTGGCCGGAATCAACGTCAACCGCACCCGTGTGGCGGTCTACGTTATTACCGGCATACTCACCGGTCTGAGCGCTTTCCTGTGGCTGGCCATGAACGGCTCCGTCGACCCGGCTACCCTGGGTAAGAGCAACGAGATGTACGCCATCGCCGCGGTGGTCATCGGCGGTATCAGCATGAGCGGCGGCAAGGGCAAGCTTCTGGGTGTTCTGTTCGGCGCCATGAGCTATACCATCATCGACAAGATCATCGCCTCCCTGCAGGTGGACGCTCTGATCAACGATACCATCAAGGGCTCGATTTTGCTGGTGGCCGTTATCATCCAGCTGGTGGTGCCCATGATCCGTTCCCGCGTAAAAACGAAACATACTTCGGAGGTGTAATAACATGAAAAAGTACGCTGATGTGAGTAAGGTCGTCTACGATCCCAAGGGGACCGACCCCTTTACCTTCCGTTGGTATGACCCGGACGAGGTCATCGCCGGCAAGAAAATGCGTGAGCATCTGAAGTTCGCGTTGAGCTATTGGCATACCATCGACGCCGAGGGCGTGGATATGTTCGGCTCCGGTACTATGGATAAGTCCATGGGCCAGACGGACCCCATGGCCAAGTTCCGCGCCAAGGCGGACTTCGCCTTCGAGCTGATGGAAAAGCTGAACATCGACTACTACTGCTTCCATGACGTGGACATCGCCCCGGAGGGCGCTACCCTGGCCGAGAGCATCGCCAACTTCCGCGTGATGGTGGATTATCTGTACGAGCTGCAGAAGAAGACCGGCAAGAAGTGCCTGTGGGTCACCGCCAACAACTTCGGCGACAAGAAGTTCATGGCCGGTGCCGCCACCTCCTGCTGCGCCGATGTGTTTGCCGCTGCCGCTGCCAAGGTCCGGGCCTGCCTGGATGCCGCGGTGAAGCTGGGCGCCACCGGCTATGTATTCTGGGGCGGCCGCGAGGGCTATGACACCCTGCTGAACACCGACATGGGGCTGGAGCTGGACAACATGGCCCGATTCCTGCGTATGGCCCGTGACTACGGCCGCAAGATCGGCTTTACCGGCGATTTCTATCTGGAGCCCAAGCCGAAGGAGCCCACCAAGCACCAGTACGACTTCGATGTGGCTACCTGCATGAACTTCCTGCGGAAGTACGACCTGACGGCGGATTTCAAGATGAACATCGAGGCCAACCACGCCACCCTGGCGGGCCATACCTTCGAGCATGAGCTGCGTACTGCCATCGTCAACGGCAGCTTCGGTTCCATCGACGCCAACGAGGGCGACTATCTGCTGGGATGGGATACCGACCAGTTCCCCGCCAACGTGTACAGCGCCACCTACTGCATGATGGAGGTCCTCCGCGCCGGCGGCTTTACCAACGGCGGCCTGAACTTTGACGCCAAGGCCCGCCGTCAGTCCAACACCTTCGAGGACATCCTGCTGGCCTATATCTCCGGTATGGACACCTTCGCTCTGGGCCTCCGCAAGGCGCTGGAGCTAAAAGCGGATGGCCGTCTGGACCAGTTCGTCAAGGAGCGCTACAGCAGCTATGACAGCGGCGTGGGCAAGAAGATCGTGGATGGTGAGATGACCCTGGAGTCCCTGGCGGATTACGCCGAGGGCCTCAAGAGCTTCGATGTGCCCAGCGGCCGTCAGGAGTATCTGGAATCTGTGGTCAACCGGGTGCTGTTCCGCTGAAATAACGTATTGCGGGCCGCCCGGAAGGGCGGCCCTGCCTAAAGGAGGCGCAAGGCTATGAAGGAATATTTGCTGGGTATCGACCTGGGCACCTCCGGCACCAAGACGGTGCTGTTCCGCAGTGATGGTACGGCCATGGCCGCCCACACGGTGGAATACCCCCTCTACCAGCCCCAGAACGGCTGGGCCGAGCAGGAGCCGTCCGATTGGTGGCGTGCCGTGCGGGAGACGGTGCAGGCCGTGCTGCACAAAAGCGGTGTGGCCGCCGCCGATATTGCCGGTGTAGGCATCTCCGGGCAGATGCACGGTCTGGTGATGCTGGACGAGAGGGGAGAGGTGCTGCACCGCAGCATCCTGTGGTGCGATGGCCGCACCGGCGAGGAATGCCGTGAGATCACCGAGACTGTGGGCGCGGAGAAACTCATCGCCATCACCGCGAACCCCGCCCTGGCGGGCTTCACCGCCGGGAAGATCCTGTGGGTGCGGAAGCATCTGCCGGAGGTCTACAAGGCCTGCCGTCATATCCTGCTGCCCAAGGATTACATTCGCTACTGCCTCACCGGCCAGTTTGCCACCGAGGTATCCGACGCCTCCGGCATGAACCTGCTGGACGTGCCCCGGCGGCAGTGGTCCGACGAGATACTGAACAAGCTGGACATCGACCCGGCGCTGCTGGGCCGGATGTACGAGTCTGTGGACGTGACCGGAACGGTGACGGCGGAAGCCGCCGCCCTGACCGGCCTGGCCGAGGGTACGCCCGTGGTGGGCGGCGCGGGCGACAACGCCGCCGCGGCTGTGGGCACCGGTACGGTCCGCTACGGAAAGGCCTTTACGACGCTGGGCACCTCCGGCGTGGTCTTTGCTCATGCGGACAGCGTTTCCATCGACCCGGCGGGCCGCGTACACACCTTCTGCTCCGCCGTTCCCGGCAAGTGGGCGGTAATGAGCTGCACGCTGGCGGCGGGTCAGTCCCTGCGTTGGCTGCGGGATACCTGCTGTGCCGGCGAGGTGGCCGAGGCGGCCAAACAGGGCGTGGACCCCTATGAGCTGATGACGGCCCTGGCCGAGAAAACCCCCATCGGCGCCGACGGCCTGTTGTTCCTGCCCTATCTGATGGGTGAGCGATCCCCGCTGTTGGACGAGAAGGCCCGGGGCGCGTTTATCGGCCTGTCCGGCGGCCATGGCCGCGGCCACCTGATCCGCGCCGTGCTGGAGGGCGTTACCTACTCCCAGCGTCAGTGCGTGGATGTGCTCCGGGGCATGAATGTGCCTACGGAGGAAATGATGGCCTGCGGCGGCGGCGCGCGGAGCGCATTCTGGCGTCAAATGCTGGCCGATGTGTACGGCTGCCCCATCCAGACCGCCAAGGCGGCGCTGGAGGGCCCGGCGCTGGGTGTGGCTATTCTGGCCGGTGTTGGCACCGGTGTGTATCCCTCCGTGGAGAGCGCCTGCGATGCCATCGTCAAGCCGGATACCGTTCTGTACCCCGATGCGGAACGCGGCCGCGTCTATGAGCCCTACTACCAACTCTATCTGCGGCAGTATCCCGCCCTGCGGGAGACCTTCCATGCGCTGGCCGCCATGAGGAGCCGGGCATGAGCGGCGCAAAGCGTACCCTGCCGCTGCTGGCGGTCCTGTGCTTCGCTCTGTTTCTGCTGTATGGCGTCTATTTCAACGCCTTCGGCGCCAACGCCGAGTCCATGATGGCCTTTTTCGGCATCACCGAAAGCCGTCAGGGCTTCGTGATGACCATTCAGTCCCTGGGTGGCATCGTGATGACGGTGCTGCTGGGCCTGTTCGGCGAACGGCTCCACAAGCTGTACGGCCTGCTGGCCGGCGCAGTACTGGTGGGCGTGGCCGGTGTGACCATCGGCACCATGCCCCTGTACGGCAATGACAGCTATGGGCTGCTGCTGGTGTTTGCGCTGATCGGCGGTGTGGGCTATATCACCATCGACCTGCTGATGAACGGCGTCATCGCCGACGTGTTTCCCGAGAAGAAGAGCACGCTGCTGCCCATCGTCCACGGCTTCTACGGTCTGGGCGCCATGCTGGCGCCCCTGCTGGTGACATGGCTTACCGACAGCGGCCGCCCCGCCACCTTTGCCGTACCGTATCTGGTGCTGGGCGCGGCGGCGCTGGTGTTGGGCGCGGTGTTCTGGACGGTGTCCCGCCGCGCCACGCCCCACACGCCCTACGCCGATATGACGGCCCTGCGGGACAGGTCCGTGGCCAACCCGGCGGAGATCTTTCGTGACAAGCGCGCATGGCTCTATCTGCTGTGCTGTTTCCTGTATCTGTGCTTCCAGAACGGCATCGCCGTCTGGCTGCCCAACTACTACAAGACCGTGCACCACATGGCAGGCGGCGCGGCCAACGCCATGCTCACCCTGTTTTTCCTGGGCGCGCTGGTGGTCCGGATGCTCTCGCCGCTGGTGTATAAGCGTATGCCGGTGCGGACTTTCTATCTGCTTACCTGTTTTTTGTCGGCCGGCGTGTTTGCGGTTTTGCTGCTGACGCCGTCTTTGGCCGTCCAGCGGGTGCTTTTGGTGCTGCTGGGCCTGCTGCAGGGCGCGGAGGTCCCGGCCCTGGTGATCCTTTGCTGCGAGACGTTCCCCACTCGGACGGCTTCGGCCTCATCCATCATCGTGCTGGGCGTATCTCTGTCAGCACTGATCGCGCCCACGGTGCTGGGGCGGCTCATCGAGCAGGTAGGCTACGGCATCCCCCTGTGGGGCCTGACGGCCTGCCTGCCGCTGTCGGCGGCGGTGCTGCTGGCCATACGCCGTGACGCGCCGGCGCGGGCATGACCTTGCCTTTTCCCCGGGCAGCGGGCAAGAAACTTCTTCACGGGCGCTACTCCCACCCACCAAACCTTCCTTATAAAAAACTTCCTTCCTTTATCTCGCTGCCTTTGCCTCAGGCCGTCGGAGGTGTCATTGACGCCTCCGACGGCCTGTGGGCTTTGCGGCTATGCGGGGCGCCCTTGCCGGTTTCCCTGCAAAGCACGCTGCATTCCGCAGTATTTTTGGTAATTTTATTTCGGAAAAGTATTACTTTTTTCCTGTGCTGTGCTATCTTACAGGCGACGGTTAGCCACATCTAACTGCTGCAAAATATAGAGGAGCGATCTGCCATGAAGAGATTTGCCATGTTTGCCGCCGGTGTGCTGTTCGGCACCGCCGGCATTAAGGTCCTGGGCAGCAAGGCCACCAAGAAAGCCTAGGGGCACTTTTTTCACACATTTTTTATAGCCGCAGTCACAGTACGGTCCGCCGGAGGCCAGGGTATACGTCCGCACAAAGCTTGTCGCGCCGCCGGTCTCACTCATGGTATAGTCCGGATGACACAGAGCCGGCGTCAGGTCGTACGATCCCAGTTCTTGCATCAGTGTGCAGATACCGCACCGGGTAAACCGCCCTTCATAGCCGCTGCCGCCCGGGTATTCGTAAAAGTCCGTCAGCCGCTCCACGTCCGGCCATTCTGGCATGGACAGGACGAGTGCACCAAGCAGGGCACAGTTGACGATATTCATCTTAAAGCGGTCCGCCTTTTCAAACTCCGGCAGCCGGTCAGTGATTTCCCGGTACCGGGGCTTCACCTTCTTCGTTACAGCCCGGGCTGTGTCTGCGCTGAAACCGAAAACCTCTGTCAGCTGCCGCCGAACAGATACCCAAGGACGCACGGGGCCGTTTCATCACCGGAGATGGTACGGTATTTCAAGGCTACCTGTTCGACGAGGGGCAGCTTTAACGGGGTGATACCATGCCGCGCAGAAAGAAGCCCAATGACTACGGCACGGGGATTCCCTATCACGAGATAGAGGACCTTGCCCGTGTCCTGCTCCCGGAAATTCAAGCGTTCTTTGAGAGCGAGGACGGGCAGCGGGAATATGCCGAGTGGAAGGCAAAGCAGCAGGCCGAACAAGAGAATAAGTCATAACAAAGGCGGGAACATCTTAACCGATGCTCCCGCCTTTCACCATTGGCTCGACAAACAGATATTTGCTTATGTGTTTGGAACTACTTTCACACTCTCGACCCGTTTATGTTCATCGTAGTCAACAATAAGTCGAAATTGTTCCGACAGTATCCATATATCTTCCTTTTCAGTTTCCGCACTTTCGGTCGGATTTCCCCACTTTTTATACAGATTCTTTTTACTAAATGTTTCGATTTCATTTATCATTAGCTTATCCGTGGCCCAATCCGCTCCCCTATTCTCTGCGAGGGTCAATATACGCGAAAGGTCAAGTATATGTTCCACCTTCTGGTTTGTTGCTTGAATTTCTTTCCAAAATCTCATTCCAAAAGCCAAGGCTACTACCAGAATAACACCAGCCACAATCAGCAATCGCTTTTTCATAGCAATACCTTATCTACAAATGAATATTTGTCTAACAAGGATAAAATATCAAATAAAGAGCAAAAAAGCAAGGGCGAGTTTATCAGCCCGCCCTTGCCTATCAAAGCACATTTGCAATAGAAATGATAATCCGAACTACATTACCCACTTGGATAATATAGTTCGGATTATCATTGTTTGGTCCGAGTAGTGCGGCTCGAACGCACGGTCTCCTGGTCCCAAAGCGGTTTACATAATTCCTTATGACGATTTGTGCCGCTTTCCTGCCATTTCGTCTCGTTTACGGATACTCTTTAAGACTCTTATTTCCACTGTTTCCGCGTACTCCACGCCTGTCTGTAGTCAAATATGTGGTCAAAAAACCGCTTTCTGAACACCTTCGTGACAGGGGACAGAAAGCGGTTTTTATAGTTTGCCGGAGTGCTGCGGGCAGGTAATCCGCCGCTCAGGTTTGCCGCATTGTACCTCTGCTGGAGAGGTTAAGCAAGTCCTTTATGCAGGGATAGGTGGCGCAGAATTTGCATCGCTATAGACAAAGAATAGGGACTTTCCCTTAATCCGAACTGTATTTTAAGGGAAAGCGTACCAGAAGTAAGGGAAAGTATCTGCGCCCTGCGAGGAAAACGCCGTTGACTTTCGTCGTAATTTTATCATGAATATTTTTCGATTGGCACTCAAAGCAAGTTGATTTTCATCATAGCGATATGAGAATCCTTGAAGAATTCTGGTACAGTAATATTAGGCAGACCAAGTGTGATACTTCGCCCTGCACGGAAAGAAACAGCAGGAACTGATCTGCAGGAATAAAGAGAAGCTTCGTGTCACCATGACGGACGAACAAGAGAAATTGTTTGAGACAGGATCGTGCTGGAGATCATGGACGAATAGACATACGGGTTCTCCTTCACATAGTCCGCATCCATATACCGATGGAGCTTCGTGAGCTTGGGTCCGTCCGGGTCACAGTTGCTGGCAGAGTGACCGAAGATGACGGTATTCCTGTCCAGCTTGCTCCGGCTGCTCAAACGGTTGTCACAGTGGGGGTAGTAGCAGCCCCATTCGCTGTAGTTCCCGTTCTCGTCCTTTTGCAGGTAGTAAGCGTTGTCCTTCGCCTGCACCACGGGGTCGTCCACCTCGGTACCGGGCATATACAGCCACGCCACGGCGTCGGCGTATTTCTTTCTTGCGTCCTTCAGCTCCTTTTGCCGGTCTACGGTGGGGATGATCTCGCCGGTGGGCTGTGGCTCGGTCACTTCGGGTACGCTGGGATATTCCTCTTTCTGATGGCAAGCGGTGGCACTGATCGCCGTCCCCATCAGCATAATGGCGACAAAGGTTCAAAACGGAAATCGAGTGATCTTTTTCATAGTGTTTTCTTCTTCTGCGTGGAAAGGCGGCATGGCTCATGGGTTGTGAATGACGCGCAGTGTTTCCAGTGGCGAAAAAGGAACAGCGCGGAGGCCGGTGTTGTTGACCGTCCGCCGCGCTGTCCTTTGCCTGTTGTGGAATTATGCCTGCGTATGTCTGCTCTAGCAGCTGCTTGATTTACTCAGCTATGACCCTCCAGAGAAACGTTACGCTCTGACTGCGGGTGCAGTCACTTTCCTTGCGGTGATGATATTTCTTTTCACCGGTTTAGACCAACTTACCCCATGTCAGGGGGCCGACGATGCCGTCCGCACCCAGACCGTTGGCCTTCTGGAACGCCAGCACGGCGGCCTTTGTCTTGCTTCCGAAGATGCCGTCCACGCTGCCGCAGTCATAGCCCAGCGCGTTCAGCAGCTCCTGCAGCTTGCGCACCGCGTCTCCGCGGGAGCCGTAGGACACCATGGGACGCCCGACAACGGTCGTCGTCTCCACAGGCATGGCGGGGCTGACGCCGTAGAGCTTGCCCCAGGTGAGTTTGCCCACGATACCGTCCACGCCCAGGCCGTTGGCCTTCTGGAACGCCGTCACAGCCGCATAGGTCTTGGCTCCGAAAATGCCGTCCACATTGCCGGAATCGAAGCCCTTGGCATTCAACTTTTCCTGCAGGGTCTTTACCGCGTCACCGGTGCAGCCTCTGTACAGCATAGGCATATCGGGAGCCACCACTGCCGCCGTGCGGCCACTGCCATCGCCGGAGGACTTGCTCCACAGCTTGATGGTTCCGGTGCGTGTCGTATAGTTGGTGTCGGTGGGAGTGTAAGTCCACCCGTAGCTCTTGTTCGCAACCACCTCGGTGGTGGTGGGGTCGTCCCAAGCAATCGTACCGCCGGCAGGCGTAATGGTACCGATACCCAAGGCGGCATCCGCCAGCGTCTTGCCGGAAGCGGTGATCTTGGTATAGGCAGGTTCGCCGGTGGGGGTGGCTCTGGTGATGGTGATCTCCACGGGAGAGCTGGTGACGGCGTTGTATTCGCTGTCGCCCGCCTTGGTGGCCGTCACGGTGACGGAGCCGATCCTGACGGGCGTCAGGACGCCGTTGGAATCAATAGTAGCTTCGCCTGTGCCGTTGGTCACAGTGTAGGTCACCGCGCCGGAACCGGAGCCGCCGCTGGTACCAAGCTGCAAGGTCTGACCGTAGACCACGGTGGTGCCGCCGGTAATGCGCAGTGCCTGCTGATTATCCTTTTCTGTCAGGGTGATAGTCAGGGTGATGGTGAAATCCTCGTAGTTGTTGCAGGAGGCTTTCAGGGTGATGGTGATCTTGTCACCCGCCTTGCCGCCGGAGATGGCATAGGTCAGCAAGCTGCCGTCTGCTGCGAAGTCCTGCTTGGACAGGACGATGCTCGCCTCGCTGCTGAACGTCCAGTCCTGCCCGGCGGGCAGTCCGGCCCAGTCCGGCGTGTAGGTATGATCCGAGGCGTCCGTGTACTTCTGCTCCAGCTCGACCGTTTTGAGGTTGCCGCCATCCGCCTTGTTCACCATGACTTCAAGCCCGATGTTCTCCACCATGTTGTAGTTGACAGCGTCTGTCGGGGTGAACTTCGCCTGGAAGGTCTTGGCGGCAGTCGAAACGCCGCCCACAGATTCGCTGCTGTCCATCCAGCTCCAGCCGTCCGTCAGCGTCACATCCGCCAGCGTCTGACCGTATTTTGCCGTCAGGCCGGTGGGCTTTGTGTAGGGCGGTGTTGCTTTTGCTACCACAAATTCACAATACTCGGCATTATACTCATAGTAGTTGCTCGTCGCGCCGATCCGTGCAAACATACGGTAGGTACCGGCGTTTAGCGCGGGCGGATTGCTGATATCCCACGTCTGAACAGAGCCGCTGTCCGCAGCGGCATAACTGTAGGTCACTTGAGCATTCAAATCGCCCGTCCGATCTGTCAAGGTCGGTGTGCTTGGCGTTTGACCGTAAGTATAGCCCGCCATGCTGACCTTGCCATACTGTGGAGCCTTGTCGACCTTGACCGTTGCGGTGCCGGTTGCTTCCGTATAGGTATTCCCATCCTTCGGAGTGAACTTCCATCCGATATCATGGCCAAGCGTACTCGCATCCAGAATCGTATCGCCCGGTTGCTGCCACGCGAAGGTGCCTTCAACGACCGTATTGCCGACCTTCATCGTGCCGGTGATATCGATCTTGCTCAGCGGCTCACCGTAGGTGATCTCGGCGGGCGTGAGCGTCAGTGTACCGGCCAGAACCGGGGTGAGCTTGTTCTTCGCGCTGACGTGGATGGTCAGGGTGATATCCTGATAGTTGCTCGTGGAGATCGTAACAGTGATCGTGCCGAATTGTCCTTCGTCCGTGCCGCTTCTGTTTGCTTCCAGCGTCAGCTCACCGGTCTTGCCGTTTACAAGGGTAATAAAGGTGCCAACGCCCAGATGGGTATCAACCTTCTTATCATAGATGATCGTGCCGTAGTCGCAGGGAGCCGTCAGCTTCGGCAGCAACGTCGAGAGGTCAAGGGAATAAGTCTCGTGCAGACCGTTGGTGATGGTCAGCGAGCCGGGCACTGCCGTGGGTGCGGCAGCCTTGGTGATCTCCACGGTGATCTTGGGCAGAGCGCCAACCAATTTATAGTTGGCAGCCAAGCCGGTGCTGCCGTTTGCCAGCGTCACGCCGGAGTAGGTCACATTGTATGTGCCAGCCGTTGCATCGGAGATCGTGCCGGTATCGGGAATGTTCACATCCAGAGTTTCTCCATCGATCAAACCGGTAAAGGTCAAAGCTCCCTTGGTCAGCGAGACAGCCCTGTTGTTTGCATCGTAGCTACGATTCGCAGCGCTGATGCCGCCGGTCAGCGTGACTTCCTTGGCGGTGATATCGGCCGTCGCGGTTTTCTGGGAATTGTCGGAGATCGTATAGTTCTCTGCCTTCGTGGTACCGCTGTCGCTCAGCGTTATGGTGAGGGTTACCGTCTTGTCGATGCCCACATTTTTATCCGCAAATGCAGCGCTGACGCTGTGAACCAGTGTCTCGCCGCTCACAAAATTAGTCAGCGTGCCGCTATTGTCCACCGTTGCGGCGGTCTTTCCATCATAGGTCTTATTTTTTACCGTAATGCTGACAATGGCGAGGGGGCGTTTGGTAATATTTACTGTGGCGGAGCCGGAAGCATCCGCATAGCCGGACTGGGAAACCTTATAATACACGGTCTTTGCACCATTGGTGAAGTTGGTGTAGGTCAGGCTGTCCTGTGTGCAGCTATCTGCGCTTTCGCCATATTTTACGGTTGCGCCACTGGGCACGCCGGTGAGGGTGATTCCGTGCGCATTACCGTCATACACGCCCTCATAAGCCGCAGCCGAAATGCCGCTGAAGCTCTTCGGCGTGAGTTTGACCTTGACCTGCGCCGTCACAGGCGTTCTGGGCTGCTCCACCTCGCCAGCAATCGAAGTAAGATCTAATGTTCCGGTGAGCGTCTGCTCCTCCAGCGTATTCGGATCATAACCGCTCCATGTGACGGGGATATCATTAAATGTCTTGCCGTCCACCGTGGTGATCGTCACGGTTCCGGGTAGTCCCAGCTCTTCCTGCGATGTTCCGCAGGGTTTGTCCGTAATGCCAGTCGGCGTATTGCAGCTCTTTACCGTACGCTTGACAACCGTTACGGTGTAGTCCCGAGTCAGCTTATTGTAGTTGTTTGTATCTGTGGGAGTAAACACGATCGTGGTGGTCTTGCTGCCTGCGCTGTCCCAAGATTTAGCAGCACCTGCCTTGAAAGCGAAAGTGCCAACGCCGCTGCCGCCGGTGAGGGTCGCTTCACTGTTGACATAAACCGATGCAGAAAGCGTCGGCCATTCGGTCACCACCGGATCGGCCTTCTGAATGGTATACTCCACGCTGGCGGTGGCAGCCTTATTGCCCTCGCCCACCGTGATGCTGGCGGTGTACTTGCCCGCGTCAGTGGGTGCGGAGGGCAGCGTATTGCCATTCTGCGCGTATGCCACCGCGATTGTGTCGATAGCAACGCCCTTCCAGTCGCTGCTTGTCACCGTCGCCGCCTTCTGTTTTCCGTTATAGGTCAGCGTATCCGCAGCGGGTGCGTTGATGGTCACGCTGCCGCCGTTTTTATTGGGGCAGTCGCTCGCCTGGCAAGTGGCAGTGATGGTCGCGCCGCTTGCCGTGTACGTCCAGCTATGCTGATGCCGGGTCACGGTGAACGGCTCGCTGTAGCAATTGTAGCCGTTGTCGCTACTCACATAAACGTGGTATTGGTAGCTGCTGTTTTCCGGCAGATTGCTGATGGAGAGCGTCTTGTTCTGCCCGCCGGTATGCGTCGCAGTATTAACATCGCTGAATTTCGTGGTCCAGTCGTTCTCTGATTCGTTAAACAGCTCCCACCAGTAGTAGTAGGTGACGCCCTCCGTTTCGGGCGCGATTACCGCAGTCAGCGTGATGCTGCCGTCCGTCGCAAACGCCGAGTTTTCGGTGTAGTTCGTATCGTTATTCGGATAAATCTTTTCGACCACGAAGGGCGCTTTTTCAACGGTGACTTCTGATGGGATTGAATTGGCGTTGGGGAGCCATTCGTTATCCTTTGTTTTTTTGTAAGCGTACCCCTCCGCCAGCAGCGCGTAGGGCTTGACATAGTCGTTGCCGCTCGTGATCTCGCCGTAGCTGCCGCCGCTGAGGCTGGCGCTGCTGCCGTCGTCCTTTACAGCCACACGGCTGAAGGTGCCGTTGCTCAGCGAAAGCTTTCCGCCGTTCTGCGCCGTGACAATGGCGAGCTCCGTATTCCCGTCGCTGACGGTCAATTCCGCGTCTTTGCCGTCCACCGTCACATTGAAGTCTCCGTTGCTGCCCGTGACCGTCAAAGAAATGCCCTTGGCGATGAGCTCTACTCTCGTGACCTTTTTCCCGCCGGTCGCCAGCGTCACCGGCCCGTGGGTCAGCTCATAGGTGGTCGAACGCCCGTTGACATAGCCATTCACATTCTGATACAGCGTGATGGTCTTTTCACCGTCCGCCGCGTTCGCCGCCTCGATGGCAGTGGCAAAGGCCGCGTACCAGCTCGTCTTGCCGCCGACGGTCAGCGACGCCGCCATCTGCTTGCCGCAGATGCTGCAAGTGCCGTTGCCGTCCTTGCCGCCGTCGTGCGTATGCGACACGACCTTGACATTTTCCAGCGTATTCACGCTATCATTGGTCACAGCCTGATTATCACTTGCTCCGTAATACGCCGCGCCCTCCGCCAGCAGGGCGGCGAGTTTGTTATCTCCGCTGCTAACGATTTCATTAAATGTGCCGCCGGAGAGCTTGACTTTGGTGGTGTAAAACCACGCGAAGACAAACGTGCCGCCGGAAATCGTGCCCGTGCCAGAAGAATTGCTGAACTGAACGCCTTGATGCACCCTATCACTGGTAAAGGTGCCGCCGCTGATGTTCGCGATGCTGCTGCCTTTGAATTCGACAGGACCATCGAAGGTACCGCCCTCGGCGTTCAGCGTGCCATTCACCGTGACGGCGGAGGTGAATGTGACGCCCTCCTTCACCGTCGCCGTGCCGTCGATGGTCGCACCTTGATAGATGCCGCTGGCAAAGGTCACATTCGCGTTTTTAGCGACCGTCACATTCTTGGCGGTGTGCGTTCCGCCCTTCAGCGTCAGCGTGCCGGTCAGCGGCATGGAGGTGCCGTAAGCATACATATCCCGCAGCAGGGTCAGCGTTGGCTCGGTGCAGCCCTCATTGCTCCAGCCGTTCAAGGTCTGGATGGCCTCTACATAGCCGTTTTCCAGCGCACTGTCTTCCGTGAAGTAGGCAGTCTTGGTCGTGCCGTCAGCGGCCTTGGCGGTGATCTTCGTATACAGTTTCTTGTGGCACACAGAGCATACGGGGTTGCTGTCATCGGCGCACTGATGGACGCACTCCGGGAACTGTACCTTGTACGCTGTATAGCCGGTCAACTCTGCAATTTTAGTGCTCTTATCAACGCTGCTCCATGTACCGCCCTTTTCGCCGTGCAGCTCGCACTTTGCATGGTTGGTTTTCAGCAGGTCTTGAACGGTGAGGCCCTTGCTCTTATTGTTATCCGTGAACTTGCCGATGGTGCAGGCGTTTGTATTGCCCTTCCACAGCTTCAGATTGTAGCCCGTACTTGTGGAGCCATGCGCAGCATTGCTTAAAACCAACTCGCCGATTTCGCCGCCAAAGCGCTCCAATGCGCCGCCGGCCTGCAGCTCCACGCGCGAAATCTTGCCGGTGTAGGAGTCGTCAACCGCCAGCGTTCCGTTGGACGCAACCCAAAACTTGACATTGAGCGCCTGCGTTCCGCCGCCCTTGCTGGAATCCTTGACCGTCAGAGTATTGGGCTTGTTCCCGCCTCCGACATGAATGTAATAACGATCGCTGCTGACAGTTTTGCCATTCAGATCCAGCGTCGCTGAGTAGGTGTCAGAAGAGCAATTTCCTGTGAGCGTCACATCCCGCAGCAGCGTCACGGTGCTGCCTCTGGCTGCATCAAACGCCTTCGTCAGCGTCTGATAATAGGCGCTATCGCCCACGCGCGCGTCGAATTGCGTATGGCACTTCTTGCAGGTGTAGCCGGTATCGTCCATCTCGTGCGTGCAGGGCACAAGATAGACCTTGCCGTCCTCGCCCAGGTTGGTCACGCAGTCGGCGGCGTCCGCCTTGAAGTTCTCGGCGCGGAGCGTCACGCCGCTTGCCGGTTCGGCGATGGCCCCATGCGCTATGCCTTCACGCACGCCCACATGGATGACCGAATTCTCACTCAATTCGCCTGATACAAGAATGGGCAGCTTCCAATTAAAATTGGCGTAATAACCGGCCTTCACCGAGCCGGAAACAGTGAGCTCAGGAGTTGTTGTTTCCTTTCCGTCGTAGTAAACGTCATATTGAGAGTTGTCGGTAACGGTAGCATCGGTGAGGGTAATAGCGCCCTTTCCATAGATGCCGCCGCCCTCATAGGTGCTGTTGTTTCCGGTGATCGTCACATTCTTGACGGTTACCCCTCTCTGCGAATAAATGCCGCCCCCGTGGCCATAACTTGTATTTCCCGTGGCGGACGCCTTGTTGCCGGTGATCGTGGCGTTGGAGATCGAAACATTGCCGGCGTTAAAGTGGATATAGATGCCGCCGCCGTTGCCGGCGGTTGCCGTGTTGCCGGTGATGGTGCCGCCGTCCATGGTGAAGCTGCACTTCTCACCCACATATACGCCGCCGCCACCGCCGTCGGATGCGCCTGCGGTGTTGTTGGAAATTGTGCCGCCGTGCATGGTGAAGTTCGGCGGGTCGGTCTGATTCGACGTGCCGACGAGGAACACGCCGCCGCCGCTGCCGCTGCTTGCATTGTGCCCGGAGATTGTGCCGCCGTACATGGTGAAGTTCGAACCGGTCTGATAGGAGCCGCCCTTTATACCGACCTGCACGCCGCCGGTGATGGTACCGCCGTACAGCTCGAATGTGCCGCCGTTGACGAGCACTCCGCCTTGAACCCCGCCGCTGTCGGCGCAGTCAGTCAGCGTCAGCGTCGCGCCGCTGCCGACCGTGATACTGCCGGAAATCGTCTGCCCGTTCAGGCAGAGGTTGACCTCGCCCGTTGGTACAGTCCAGTCTGCCGTTACAGACTGCGTCAGATAATAGCTGCCAGCAGTACCGGGCAGGGAATCGGCTGCCGTCCATGCTGTGCTGTTGTTATGGGTATGACCGTTGACCGTTGTACCGCTGTCCTTGCCGCAGACACAGTGGTTCGCATGGGGAGCTTCCTGTACCGCCGACAGCTCCGTCAGCGCGGCGCAGACAGTCTCATAGCGCGTCAGGTCTACCTTGGTCAACTGCTCCGCAGTCAATGCCTCCAGCGCTGCGTCGATGGCAGCCAGCTGCTCCGCCACCGTCTCCGCGTTCTTTGCCGTCACCTCGTCCGGCAGGGCATCGATTAGCTCCTGTACCGCCGACACTGCGGTATCCGCTTCGCCGTCTTGCGCCTCGCCGCTGCTGTCGGCATCGCCGCCGTCCGTGCCGTCCGGCACGCTGCCATCTTTGCCGCCAGTCAGCCCGGCATTCTCACCGGTGGTGTAAGTGCTGTTGGCATTTGCGGCATCCTGCACCACGCCTGCTTCCTCCGCCAGCGCCGCCGTGGGCAGCAGCGTCAGGCAGAGCATCAGGGCCATGAACAGGCTCAAAACTCGTTTTTTCATAAGATCCTCCTTTAGGATATGCGTATAGGGTTTATATCCAGCCCGTTTTAGCACAGGCACAGCTTTTATAGATCATCCGGAATGAGCCGCAGCTTTTTCGCGGCGGTCTTGGCCTCCGCCCGGCGCTTCACGTCCAGCTTGTCGAGGATGTGGCTGACGTGGGTTTTCACCGTGGGCAGCTTCACATCCATGATCTGTGCGATCTCGGCGTTGGACTTGTCCGCGCAGAGCAGATGCAGAATTTGCAGCTCCGTGGGCGTCAGCTCCTCGCCGGGGGCAAGGCGGGGTTCGAGGAAATGCGGGTAGAACGCCGCCTGCGTCCGCACCGTCGCCATCAGCCGCTTGCGCCATGCTTTGTTGCCGTCCCAGTCCAGTGCCTCCAGCAGCGGCAGCACCGCCGTGCCGTATACGCTGACGGTGCGGATGAAGCGGTACTCCGCCGCCGCGTCCAGCGCCGCCGTCAATCGCTCGCGCCACCGCTCGTCCTTCTTGCGGTGCAGGGCGATAGCAGTCAGGACATTCAGGTGAATGCCGTCGATGATGCGGGCACAGTTTTGGATGTACGGCTCCAGCGGGGCAAGCGTCAGCAGCGCCGCGTCCGGCCTGCCGTCCGCCAGCTCCACCATGGCCTGGGTGAGATACTGGTAGCGCCGCATGACGTTCAGGTGCGTCGGCTCCCGCGGGGCTTTTTCCCGATACCACGCGTCCGCCGCGTCAAGGTCGCCGGTGTGCATGTCAATACGGCAGAGCATGGCGTCCATATTGGGCAGAAAGCGTGTCAACCCGCGCTCGGCAAAGCATTCACGGAGTACCTCGATGGTGTGCCGCGCGTCGGCGGGCTGTCCGCTTGCCAGCTGGCTGCGGGCCAGCAGTCCACTGACGGCGAACTCCATGTCCGGCGTGCCGCGGTTGCGGACCTCGTTCAGCTGTGGGAGAAGGGACAGCATCCGACCGGCCACGTCCTCCCCCTTTTCAAACTTGCTCTCGGCGATGGCGCAGTCCGCAAGACCCACGCCGTCCCGGCTCAGCACCGTCTCCACGGGGAGACGGAGGGTTTTGTAGAGCAGGTCGTCCTTTTTGCTCCATGCGGAAAAGTCCTTGCCGCCGTTCATGATGCTGGGCAGCGCGCTTGTGACGGAGAAGGACGGCAGCGTCACTTCCTTGTTCATCAGCAGCCGGAACACGGCGGGAATGGTTTCCGTCAGACCGTTCACGCCCCGCTGGGGGAGAGAAATGTCCAGCCATGCAAGGCGGCTGCGGGCTTGCTTTCCGGCGGCGTCCTGCCTGCCGCAGCGCTCGGCAAATGCTTGCAGCTCGCCGTACCAGCGCTCCGAGCCTTCGTAGTCCATCGCCAGCGCGCAGAGCATGCTCATGCCCTGCATCAGCGAGGGAGAGGCGAGAATTTCTGCCTCCGGCAGGCTGCGGTAGTATTTTTCCATCTCGGCATAGTGACCCATGCCAGGGTGCAGCTCGGCGTTGCGCACCAGCAGCTCGGAGACCTTGGAATGGTCACCGCCGCTGGTGTAGCATTCCAGGGCGTGGGCGTAGTCCTCCTTCAGCTCATAGTACAGCCCGCCCCGGCTGAAGAGCGCTTTGCGCTTTTCCTCGGTATACTCCCGTTCCATCTCCCAGAGGAGAAAAGCTCGGAACCCCGACCAGAAGTGGAAGCGCTGGCAGTCGTCATAGCGCAGCATAGTGGTGTATCGAAGAAGCCAGTCCAGCCGTTCGCCGGCACGGGGATCGCCGCTGACCATCCGTGCCATTTCCAGGTCAAAACTTTCAAAGGGGGCCAGCTCCAACAGGAAGCGCCGCACCGGCAGGTCAAAGCGCCGGTAGATGGCGGTTTCAAAGTAGAGAAACATCTCCCGGAACACCCGCGCCACCAACTCCGGCGTCCACGGCTTGCCCGGAGACATACACCGGGCGGTGATGGCTACGCCCAGCGGATAGCCCACGGATTCTTTCAAAATTCCGTCGATCTCGCTATCTGTTACATTTGCTCCCGAAAGCTGAAACAGTCGCCGCACATCGTCCGCGTCAAAAAGCAGGTCGTCGGCCTCCAGCACCGTCATCAGCCCCGTGTACTGAAACGCCGTCAGGCAGCCGGGCGGCACACCGCGCGAGAGCAGCACGAAATGGCGCTCCGGACTTGAGCGAATCAATTCGCAAAGAGCCTGCTGCCCGGCTTCCTCCTGCATGAGCTGAAGATCGTCAATCAGCAGAATGTCCCAATCCTGCGCTGACGGTGGGATTGCGCAGTCTGGGTCTGTCGCGCCTTGCCGCAGCACATTCCGCCCGCGCAGCAGCGCGTCCGCCAGCACGGTCTTTCCAAAGCCGCAGGGCGCGCTGAAAAAAAGGACTCTGCCATGCGCCATGAAGCTGTCAAACCGTTTCTGAACAGAGGGCTTTATGATGATATTTTCGGTCATTTCTTCCCTCCCTTTGATACAGAGTGAGATTGCCATAAGCCTTTTGCCATCTATCTCAAATTATATTATACGCGGCTGTTCTGAAATGTAAATCATACCAAAGGATGAGACGCGCTGCATAGCAAACGGCTGTGCAGGCAGCATTTCGTAAGGTGAAAAAGAAATCGCACAGCATCAGGCCAAAATGCCTGCGCTGTGCGATTCGGTGTTTACTTATAGAGTCTTGTCACTTCTTACTGTGTCACCGGAGAATCAAAATTAAAGTCGCGGCGCAATGCGGCCTGCCCATGTTCTGTGTGATATTCGTCTTCAACGCGCACAGAGCAATTATATTTCGACAATCGTATAGCATGAAAACGAGTTGAATAAAACGAGAAAAAGGAAATTAGTTGTATCTTTTCTTTGAACGTACGCTGCTTTTGCAAACAGTATTTCATGCTCCCGGTTGCGAAGCATCCGTTCGTGATACTTCCCGCCCTTCTTGTTCTGGTTCAGTATCCAGAGCGTGACACTGATATCGGTGGTGATAAACAGTTCCCGAGGAAGAATGACAATGGCTTCCACCTTATCATTCTGAATCAGTTTTTTGCGAATCTCTAAAGTGTCACTGTCGCCCAACGCACCGTTCGCCAGCAAGAAACCCGCAATGCCGTCTGCGGCCTTCAAATGCGAAAGCATATGCAAAATCCATTAGATGTGGCCCGTGCCGGAGGCAAGGTGGCTGGCGATGCGCGAAAGGCCATTGAGACGCAGACCGGCGTTCCTGTCATCACTTCCAAGAACGCCGCGCAGCTCAGCGAAGTGGTTACAAATCTGCTGGAAGATGCGGGGAATAAAGAAAAATAGCATTCAGACTCTGCATGGGGCGGTTTAAAATCTGCCTCGCTATAGACAAACTTATCGGGAATACTTTTTTCGCTTGTTTATAGCGGTTTTTAGCCATTTCCTATTTGTTTTACTTACTCTTTGACGCTCTTATCTCCACTGTTTCCGGGTGTTCCAGCGCCGTCTGTGGTAATCTATGTGGTCAAAAACGCTTCCCGCCCGGTTTCCGATGAAGATTCACCGGTGCCGGATGGGAAGCGTTTCTCGTTGCTGTTGGCTGCATTGTAACTCTGAGCAGGGTGTTATGCAAGTGATTTCTGCGGGGTGGCGGCTCAGAAGCTGCGGCGCTATAGACAAAGAATAGCATCATGCATTTGCGCTCTAAAGGTGAAACTCGCTTTCCCTCAATAACTATCGCATTCCCGTAATTTGAGGGTCATTTTAAGGGAAAGTCACCCCTTCCATCACAGCCTCACTTTTCCAAAAGATCCTCCATCGTGCAGCCGAGGACTTTCGCGAGGCTGAGAATAGTTTCCGCGCTGGCCTTGTTGATGTCCTTGTTGCGCTGCTCGTACATTTGAATCGACCGAAGGCTGGCATTGCTTCGTCTGGCAAGCTCCGCCTGCGTACAGCCATAGAGCGTGCGGATGCGCTTGAGGTTGGTATCAGCGAAGTACTCGCGTACTTTGGCATCGGCAATATCGGCGAACTTGCTGATGTCCGCTTCGTGGAGAGGCGCATACATCCGCTCTAAATCTTCAAACGAGAGAACCTTAAAAATATCGCTGAACTTCCTGCCGGAGAACCACTGGTAGTAGGCGAGGTTATTTTACAGATACTTTCTAGGTCTTAAGCTTACTAATAACTAAAAGGATCTACTATCACAAGCCCAATGTCCATGGCGGTGGCTAATTTTCCAAGTGGTAAAAGCAGTGCTACAAAAGCGAAATATAGGTTACTACATCATCATAAATGCGCTCTTAAATTACAGATCAATGCAATAGTACCACATATTTGAGATGCCTCTCGAAATAGAAGCAGCACACTTCTTTGTATATGCATACGATATTTTTACATTTTTATTTTGTAACGCATATATTCCGGCGCCAAGGGCCATCGCCTTTGTTCCTAAAACGCATACATTAATCAAAGTGTCCGGATGATCTTTTTGAATCCTTTGTAATGCATTGTAGGCCGAAAAAGGGTTGTTTGTTTTAACTGAAAAAGCAGGCCTCCCAAGCACCGAGACGAGCTCTTTGTTATTAAGAAGGCTAACATCTTTCAGTTTCGGCGACATTGAGGGAAATCCGTTTACTAACACAGTCTCAATCGGGTCTACGGCTTCTTTCACTATAGATGATGTCATTCGGTCGAATCCCAAGAAAATCGTCAAAAGTTCTCGCCCATCATCACCTGATATATAGAACTCATCTAAAGCACGATACTCTCGTTCTCCGATAAAGTACGAATAGCTTCCAAATGTATCACCTCCAAATATATAGTATTTCGGTTCCGTGTATACCATGTGCAATTTCCGGATGCTAAGAATTTCTTTCATTACAAATAGCATCCGAAATAAATTTGGAATCGAGAAACCCGTAATATCCACCACTACATTCTTCCCGTCAAAATCCGCCGAATCAAGTGCTATTAAATCACTCTTAAAATACATTTCAGTTGTTGGAATTGGAAAGGAGGAATACTGATTGTAGGCATCATACATTGGGTCATCGGGTGCCACACATTGGCTTTCAAACTTAAATACAACCAGGTTTTCAATCCGAAAACCATTCTTCAGCATTTCGGTGACACTACTATATGCTCGCTCATCTCCACTTGCAGCAACTATAAATTTGTCTATCTTCAGCTCTTTTAAAAGGGCAGATTGTAGCGCAAACTCCATATGATATAGGTTACCCATATCATTCACCTCCGAAAAGTGATATCTGTCCCTGTATGCTCGGCTGTTTTGTTTTCTTATCCTTAAATTTATCCGTTGTCGTTTTCCGTTTGTTTTGGCCTATAATCTCAGATGCATCCATAGAGTTGCTTAGCATTTGTTCGAATACATCTGTCTTTACCACAAAATTATATCCACCGCGAGTCCGATATGAAATGCTAAAAATGGGTGCAAGCATTCTATTTAAACGATACAGGTTTCCCCTCCTTCGGCCAATAGAAATCCCTTGCGCATTATGCTTTTTTTCGATGACACCCCATTTGAGCATATAGTTTAGGTCACGCTTTAACAGATGCCTTCCGTTGACTTCCGCTTCATTTTCGAATGCAAATTGATTCGTTTCTGGGAAGTGAATTGCTGGATCGCGATGGTAGTGCCGAAACACATTTCCCATATTCATCACAAAAGTATACATTTCACTTCCCGAATCTTCGCAAAGGCGGATTTTATCTAAATGTTCGGACGCTGATTCCATTGCGCCGCGATCTTGAATTTCTGACGAAATAGGCTTTCCACGCAATAGCAAGTCATAACTTTTCTGATCAAGCGCCATAAAGGTATTTCGGCAAAGGCTGAGAAAATCATTAACTGAGCCGCTTGCCAAATATGAAAAAGTGGTAAAACTGTAGTATTTTTTCTTTACACCACACTTAGCCAGCAAGACGAAGAGCAGAGAGTATTTGTATTTCATCTCAAAATCAAAATAATATTTCTTACTTCCTTCGGTCAGCTGGGGTAATTTTTTATTCTCCTTGGCGTCTAAATAACAACGCATTGCCCTATTTGTCTCTTCTGGCGTCTTTCCTCGATTAATCCACAACACATTTTGCATTTCGAGAAGCGGGTTAGAAGGATACGCAACAAGTTCTTTTATTTTGTCAAGCGTATATTTCTGAACCACTTCGGCGTTAATAGAATCAATTATTATGTCGGGGCGATTTTTTACTGCTTCGCAAGCTTCTTCTATCCAGTTTTCGCGCATACCAAGAATTTTTTCGATTCGTGTTAATTTGTTTTCAGAAAAAAAAGGTGACCGCAAAAGTCTTTTCTCTGCTACAGCTTTTAAAAATCTCTGAAAACTTTTTGCATCCGTAACTTGCAGGTACATGGTCAAATAATCTCTGCCTACTTGAAGTTGCTCTGAACCTACATCTGTTGCATAAGTTGATATGGCTTCCGGACGCATTCCGACTCTGTAGGTAATACCCGTAACTGCATCAGTTTGCTTGATATAGGTATTTATTACTCGATGAAATGCGTTAATATTTTCATACTCATCAATAAGAATAAGAATCTTGATATTATTCCACCCTGGAATGTTTTTTCTTATCATTCCCGCAATTTGATCAATATACTTTTCTCCAGTAACAACCACTGCCACACTTTCCGAAATATTTCCCAAGTATTTCAGTTTTCTAATTAAAGAATCAATTTTATCGATTCTGTCATTTATATGAACTATAATATCGGTTAAATCTCCGTTTTTTTTGCCAAAGAGTCTATTTAGAGCCTCCACTAAGCATGTATTAATATCAGAATTGATTGCCTTTGACAATATTAGGTTCTGAATAACAAGCACAAGTTCTCTTGCATAGTAAAGCTGGTAATACTCTTCAAAAATAGCTTTACGAGTTCCATCGTCGCTGTTTAAAGCTGCAATTAGTTTGCCAAAATCGTTTTTAAACCTATAATATATCCCAATGCTTCCAATCTCTTTAAATTTCGAAAGTAGTGCTTTCCCTTCGAGCGGCATCTGTTCACTTCGCTGGCAAAAATAAGATAAATGCTTTAGTATCATAGTCTTCCCTGATCCGCGAGCACCTTCAATAAAAATAGGAGTAATGCTTCTCATTAAGGCATTTTCGTCTAGCCCAAAATAGTAATCATACGGTTGGCACCAGTAATTAACAACATCCTGGTATTCCATATCACGAGCTGTACATTCAACAAAGGGATTATCAGACATAGAACACATCATTTATAGGCACCTCATTTCTATTGCTGTATTTTTCATACCGCTTAAACAAAGGTTTCCAACCGTTTCTATCACACCAAAAAATCGGCAATGTATTGTCTGGCGTATTATAGAAGAAGCAAAATAGACTTTGCGCTTGGTCGAAACCAAGGGGATATCCTTCCGCTTCTGGATGTCCCTTTGTAATTATACTTCCATAGTATTGACACATTCTTGCAGTTAAATCTAAATATCGTTTTCGGTTTTCTGATTCGAAAACATAGGAGCTTGAGGAAAAACACTTTTCACGCTCCGTAATAAGGTTTCCGCAAAGTGTTTGTACTTCAATATGCTTTAACTCATCAATTGCGACATCTGATGCGAGAAATGTCAAAAAGTATATTTTTTCATTTTTAATGCTATTTTTCATCTGACAGATATAAGTTAAAGCTTGCGTACCGGATATAGTGACATCATCAACAAAAACAATATTTTCATATTTTTTGTCCATTTGTTTTTGAAATACGCTTTTGTCCAAGCCATTGACTTGCCGAAAATAATACAGAACATTTGATCCACTCTCACTGTCATTTCCCAAAGATAGAAAGAGAGTTGCTTCCAGTATGTGCGAAATCCTTTCAGACACACTTAAATCTTGGAATTTGCCCTCAGATTGGTATTCAACCAATTTAGAATGTATGTATTCCGAAAAAAGGAATCTGCTAAATTCGCGTACATCATCGATTGTAAAATATACAAAACTCGATAACAACCACAGTGCCATTGTTCTTTCTGCCGCAGAAGAGCCTATTGCCTCACCAGAAAAATTTTGTAGCCATTCTTCGATGTCATCACGACTAAAAGGCGAATTCCAAGATATTTGGGATATCTTAAAAATTTCGTCAATTGCCTCGTCTGTTTTGATTCTCTCAATTTCAGCGATTAATTTATTGTCGCTTTCGCTTAAAGTCAACATAAGCAATACCTCAAAATCTCAACTTTGATCCCTCAAAATACTCGCAGTTAATCTCAGTTGATATCCACATCCTATTAAGCATTTCGGCACATTTTCCTGTTGTATTGCTTCCTGCAAAACAATCAAATACGAGATCCTTCTCGTCCGTCAGCATTTTAATAAAGAAAGAAGGAATTGTGTACGGCATTCTAGCTGGGTGTATGGATAACTCTTGTTCTTTGCACTTAATGAGATACGGATCATTCGAGGTGGTGTTGGACGCAATAAGTACATTAGCCGGAATTGATCCTAAATTATTATTTGAAAATGCGGTGTCGCTAATTTTGTGTTCTGAGGGTCTTAACCCACTGTTGTAAGAACCCCTTTTAATGAGTTTTTTCATTTGGGAACTATATTCTTGAAGAACATTTGAATTATTTGATTTGGGGTGTGGGCTATTAGACAGCCACCATATTCTCGTAAATGAGTCTTTTACTCGTTCCCGCCTCTTATTTACCCACTCTGTCGGCCCAGGCAACTTTGCCGGATTATAGTAAATGAATTCTTGGCACAAATGAAAGTCGCATCGATTTTTTAGTGCCAGTAGCGCTTCTATCGGTAGTGTTGAAACGGTAGGTTCTCCGGGATTCCAAGCATTACCTAATTCAATAACCAAGGAGCCATCTTCGCTCAGCAAGGATTTTAGAAGGCCTCCAATGCTACAAAGCCAATCAATGTATTCATCACCGTTCAGATTTCCGTAGTTCTTCTTTCTGTTAAGCGGGAACGGAGGTGATGTAAAAATAAGCTGTACTTTCCCAGCATAATTCTTGAGCATATACTTTGTAATTATTTCTTTACAATCCCCATTTAGACACAGTCCATTATTAGTACTATATCTATGCCATTTTTGGTTTGGTTTAATGATATCCATATAAACACTCACAATCGATTAGTTTTATGTCCAATGAAGCAAATCGGCGGAAAGTAACCGTGAAAAGTTACTCTCCAGTCTCATCTTCAAATGCATAATCGTTCAATTCATCAAAATCAAGGAACTCAGATAAAGTCATGTTAAATGCTAAAGCGATTTTATGAAGCGTCATTACTCTTGGATTCTTAGTTAGTCCTCGCACAATATTATCCAATGTGGACTGCTTTACATCGCTCATTGTAGCCAGCTTGTTGATTGCTATATCACGTTTCGAGCACAATTCACGGATTCTCTTGACATAAATATCCGAATATTCCATGCAGATCGCCTCATTATATCTATTACCCGTTTTTGGGTTAATATAATGATAACAACGGTTTTCAGCGGAATTACCCATATACGGGTTAACCGGCAAAATAAAGTTGTCATATAATACATTTATATAACTACATAGCTTTATGTTGAGGAAATTAAGGTAATTAGATTGGAAACTCAAACGAGCATCGGCGTTTGTTTTGGAGTATTTTGAAGCGTATATTTAACTCGAAGGATTAAAGTACTATGCTGCATTTCGGCCTTTGCTTAGAGTCTCTTAGCTATAATAAGTTTTCTGAACTCTATAGAATCAATTGCATCTGTTATAGGATTGTATTAAGAGACGCCTAAGGCGCAAAGCTTTGTTAGAGTTTATAGCAATTTAGGCTAACTCAAATTCCGTGCCGCAATAGCCTTGCTAAAAAGCTAGTCCCAATTAAGATGAAATTTGCAAGCACAAAAAGAGTAAAGTAACTCAAGCTATTTGACGGCCTCAAATGAAGTATCAGCAATCTCAACTCATTTTATTGCCGTTAGGCTATGATAGGACTCTGTAATCTCGCCATAATAAGTCCAAAGATACTTATTTGAGTCTGCTACAATAACGAGCTTACCGTATTTCCATTCGCTGCATTTTTCTGCTATTAAATTTGATTCGTGACATACGGCATAGCCGGAGCAACCTACTCAATCGATTTTTTATAGCAAAAGTTGGAGACCCGTTTATATCTCGATTGCTTGGTCCAACGAAGACTCCGCCCATCCATTATCATCTCATTATAAAATAAAAAATAAGCATAGATTCCGAGGCTTCATATGTGCTTCAGAAGCTATACTTACTTTGTGCCAGCCAAAGAGTATCCTCACTCTTTTGCCTTCTGGAGATAGAACTCACTCTCCGCAACTCGTGTCACAAAATCATACTCCAGCCGTGTTGTCTTTGAGAGCGAAATATTGTAGCGCTTAAACACCGAGTGAAAATATGCAAAGAACGCCCTGTCTTCCTCTGTCATCGGGGCAACCCAGCCGTTCTCGGCACCATGGGCTTCGATTTTCTCTAACTCTGCCATACGCTCTTTATCCATGTCAGTTGCCCCTTCTGGATGAAATCATGGTTTTCCCTTAACAGCTATTACATTCCCGCAATTCATGTAGTTTTTTAAGGGAAAGACTACCCTTTTTGTTACGGACTTACGTTTCCAGAAGATCCTCCATCGTACAACCGAGGACTTTTGCAAGGCTAAGAACAGTCTCCGCGCTGGCTTTATTGATATCCTTGTTGTGTTGCTCGTACATCTGGATCGACCGGAGGCTGACGCCGCTTCGCTTGGCAAGCTCTGCTTGTGTGCAGCCGTAGGTCGTGCGGATGCGCTTGAGATTGGTATCTGTAAAATACGCACGCACTTTGGCATCGGCAATATCGGCAAATTTGCTGATGTCTGCTTCGTGAAGCGGAGCGTAAATCTGCTGCAAATCCTCGAACGAAAGAACCTTGAAAATATCGCCGAATTTCCTGCCGGAGAACCATTGATAGTACGCGATAGCCCAGCCAATCCAATACTCTCTGGAACGGCTGAACGTTACCTGCGGTTTGGCAGTTGGCGCTTTGCCGGTCGTCTCGACAAGAGTATCTTCCACGACTTCAATTCCGCTTTTTCCTGCCAGATAGGCAGGCTCACCATTCTCGATTCGCTTGCTGACAGAGCTTACGGAAAATAGCTTCACAAAGTCATTTCCCGAAATTCCGCAGGCGTTGATGGCATAGTCAAAAGCATCGCCCAGCAGCGCCTGTGCGTTACTTAGATACATTTCTTGGTATGCGTGGGTCATCGTTCCGGATGCCTCCTCTCATAATGTCAAGCATGTACAGGCCGTCAGTCGCCTCTTCGAGCATTTTCGAATAAAGCTGATCGGCTTCGTCGTTTCGCGCCTTGCGGAGAACATAATATTTTTCCCTTTCTGCGATGGAAAATCCCTCGTAATGCAGCAGGGAGAATGCGTATTTAGACTTGACAACGATCTGTTCGCCCAACTTGCCCAGGCGCATAGCACTTGCAAGCTGCTGCACGGAAATTCCATTATTCAAGAAAGACGCCGCAAAGTCGAAATAGGAGTCGTCGGCTCGGTAGCCGATGATCAAGTCATAGGCGTTGACATTGACGCCGAAATTTTCGATCAAATATCGTTTGGCCCGCTGCGCGGCCGGATTATTGATAGAGAACAGACGGTGCTCTACCAAAACGGCGATCCAGTTCAGGATCGTATAGTCCGGACTGTTCAGATTCAGAATTTTTAGGTATTCCGTATCAAGGCTGTAACGATTGGCAAAGCCGTTGCGCAGAGAGGATACGGCCCATTCTTTGGCAAGCGCTTCGCTTTCCGTGCAGTAAAAGCCCAGCCCGAAGTCGTTGTTCTGCTTACCCAACCCAAAGGCGGGAGCCTCTACGATCTGTTCAGAGCCGTGATATAGGGTGATTTTATGATCCATTTCCGTATCCTCCTAAGTGTCCCTGTGCGAATTATATCACTAAAGTGATATAAAATCAAGTTGTATTTGTGGGGAGATTAATATGCAAGTGTTTTTTGCGTGGGTAGCGGCGCAAAAGTTGAGCAGCTGTAAGCAAAGAATAACCACTTCCTGCACGAGTGGCTTGCACAACAAACGCTGTGGCAGCACGCACTATGACGCAAGGTCAGCGTCACGAGGAAATTTTAGAGCAATCCTTATCGTTTTTATTTTTTCAAAAATCGTGATATTCCACCATTTTCTTGTTTTTTGCGCCTAAATATGCTATCATAATATACAACACCATTCATGGCTTGAATCAATCTTAACAGTACAGTTATGTACGCATATTATACTACACCCAAAATTGGAGGAGAGACCAATGGTCAATGAAAAAAGCAGCGCCGTGGGCGTAAATATACAGGAAAAGGCCACGATGATCTGGAATGTGGCGGATGTACTTCGTGGGCCGTTCAAGCCCCACGAATATGGCCTTGTGATCCTGCCGATGACGGTGGTCAAGCGGTTTCACGACTGCCTGCTGCCCACCCACGATGCGGTGATCGAGCAATATGAAAAGGTTAAGAAGCTGGCGGTTATCGACGGCTTTCTGACCCGTGCTTCCGGCTATCAGTTCTATAACACCAGCCGCTTCACTTTTGAGAGCCTGCTGGCCGACCCGGACAACATTGAAGCAAATTTCCGGGATTACCTGGCCGGGTTCTCCGGCAATGTGCAGGATGTGCTGGCCAAGTTCGATTTTGACAACATCATCCGCCGTATGGTGGAGTGCAACAGCCTGTATCTGGTCATCAAGGAGTTCAGCTCCCCCAAAGGCTACCTCGGTCCGGATAAGATCAGCGCTGTGGACTGCGGCTATATCTTTGAGGATCTCGTCAAGCGCTTTTCCGAGTCCTTTGGCGAGGAGGCCGGAGCGCACTTCACCAGCCGGGACATCATCTATCTGATGACCGACCTGCTGCTGTGCGACGCCAAACTGGATGACGGCAATGTGACCGTGTACGACATGACGATGGGCACCTCGCAGATGCTTTCCTGTATGGAGGAGCGCATCCACGAACTGAACAGCGATGTGGAGGTGACCTGCTTCGGGCAGGAGTTCAACCCCTCCACTTTCGCCATTGCAAAGGCGGATATGATGATCCGGGGCGGCGACCCCAATAATATGCGGTTCGGTGATACGCTCTCCGACGATCAGTTTCCGGGCTTCACCTTCCGGTACTGCATTTCCAATCCGCCCTTCGGCATCGACTGGAAGCGGGAACAGAAGGCGGTGGAGGCCGAAGCTGCCAAGGGCGAGCTGGGGCGCTTTGCGCCCGGTCTGCCGAAAATCAGCGACGGACAGCAGCTTTTTGTGCTCAACGGCCTGTCCAAGCTGGCGCCGGGCGGCAAAATGGCGATCATCCAGAACGGCTCGCCTCTGTTTGCCGGTGACGCCGGGAGCGGCCCCAGCAATATCCGTCAGTATATCTTGGAAAACGATTGGCTGGACGCCATTGTTCAGCTTTCCACTGACCAGTTTATGAATACCGGCATTTCCACCTATATCTGGGTGCTGTGCAAGGACAAGCCTGCCTACCGCTGCGGCAAGGTGCAGCTCATTGACGCGTCCCACTGCTATGAACAGCGCCGCAAAGCCATCGGCACCAAGCGCAACGACATCAGCGACCACTGCCGGGAGCTGATCGTGCAGGCCTACGGCGAATACCGGAACAACGCCGTGTATGGGGACAAGTCCGGCGTGTACTGCGAGAGCAAGATTTTCGGCAGTGAGGAGTTCGGCTACAACAAAATCGTAGTGGAGCGTCCGCAGCGGGACGAAAACGGCGAGATCATGATGAAGCGGGGCAAGCCGGTGGCGGACACCGCCCTGCGGGATAGCGAAAATGTGCCGCTGGTGCAGGACATTGACGCCTATTTTGCACGGGAGGTCCTGCCCTACGCCCCGGATGCGTGGATCGACAAGAGCAAGACCAAGGTGGGCTATGAAATTCCGATGACCCGCTATTTCTACGAGTATCAGCCGCCGGAGCCGGTGGACGACATTGTGGAGCGTATTCAAAAACTGGAGCGTGAGATTGCCGACAGTTTGAACACGCTGTTCCATAAGGAGGGCTGACGGCAGATGCGCGAAATGAAAGACAGCGGGATTGAGTGGATTGGACAAATACCAAAAGACTGGGATGTTGTTCCACACAAACGGGTAATGCATAAGGTCAAAAAAATCTGTGAGCAATATAGTGGAGAAGATATTATTTCGCTTACAATGAATGGCGTCATTAAGCGAGACCTTACTGCCGGCGGGAAAATGCCAACATCGTTTGATGGATACCAATATGTAAAGCCAAATGACTTGTTACTTTGCCTTTTTGATATAGATGTTACGCCAAGATGCGTTGGCGTAGTAAAAGATTACGGCGTTACAAGTCCAGCATACAGTCGCTTTGTTATGCACGATGGCTATTACAATGCCTATTACGATTATCTCTTGAGAGCAATAGACGATGACAAGGTTTTTGTACATTTATCAAAAAATCTTCGTAGTTCGCTTACGGAGAGTGATTTCGGAGCTATAAAAACTTGTGTTCCCTCACTTGCCGAGCAAAAACGCATTGTAACATTTTTAGACGCACAATGCGCCGAGATCGACGCTGTATTGGAAAAGACCCGCGCGTCCATTGAAGAATACAAAAAGCTGAAACAGGCGGTCATTACGCAGGCAGTCACCAAGGGCATCCGTGGTGACAGGCCGATGAAGGACAGCGGCATTGAATGGATTGGGGAAATTCCTGCGGAGTGGGATGTAATAAGAGTGAAGCAGCTGCTAAAAGAGCGCAATGAAAGGTCTAAGGAAGGGAAAGAAGAACCGCTTTCGATGAGTCAAAAAGTCGGATTAGTGCCGACGAAATTTTTGGAGTCCATTCCCAATATGGCATCATCCTTTGTTGGTGCGAAACTGGCATATGTGGACGATTTGGTCTTCAATAAGCTAAAGGCGCATCTTGGCGTTTTTTCGGTATCAAGATATGACGGACTTGTAAGTCCAGACTATGCGGTGTACTGTTCAACTGGAAAATCTAATCTTAAATACTTAGAATACATCTTCAAGACTCCACAGTGTATTGGGGAATTCAGAAAAAAATCTACCGGAATCGCCGCTGGACTTATGCGTCTTTATACCGAAGGATTGTTTTCGATTTATTTGCCATATCCAGCTCTGAGTGAACAAGAAGAAATTGCTGAATACCTCAACGAAAAGTGCGCAGGCATTGACGCTTTGATTGTCAAGAAGCAGCAATACCTCACCGAAATTGAAAACTATAAGAAATCTCTGATTTACGAGTATGTGACGGGCAAGAAGGAGGTGCTTCCGCTATGACGACAGTTTCAAGTGTTGCTGAATTTGTTCAGCAGATCACAAAACTGGACAACTCTCTTATCCGTGACGGTGGTCCGAATAACGAGACGCTGCTTTTTAGGGGCCAGTCAAACAAAGCGTTTGATTTGCTTCCGTCAATAGCCAGAGGCCGGAAATTTGCCTGCGATATTTCGATTTTCTCCGAAGAACGCAATATGATTGAAATGGCGAAATATAAGCTTCCGAATGTCTTTAATGATTCGCTTTCCCCAATCGAACTATTGGCGCTTTTGCAGCACCACGGAATCCCAACACGCCTTTTGGACATTACGGAAAATGCTTTGGTCGCTTTGTATTTTGCCTGCGCCGGAAATGCAGGAGCGGATGGCGAAGTTATTGTATTCAAGACAAACGAGTTGGATGTGGCGAATTATCCAATCGTCAACGCTATTGCAGACAGCTACCGATTTGCTCGGGCTACATTCTTGCAATTAAGTCTGTTCTATGGCGCAGTGAAACGCCAACCGTATTTTCTCGAGCAAGCACAGTCAAATGAAATTTGCCATAAGACAGATAAAGAGGGTGGCCAGTGGATTGAAGAATGTTGTAAAGATCCGTTTTTTATCTACGCACCCGTCAGAGAAATGCGTCAGCAGGCGCAGCAAGGCAGGTATATCCTGTTTCCGAATCACATCGAACACGACCAAATGAGCTTTTATTCGTATATTGATAAAATCGAGAAGGATGCGGATTTTATTGCAGGTAGAATCCTTGTTGCCGGTGGCGTAAAGGAAAAAATCTTAAAAGAACTGGCGTTGTTCGGAATAACAAAGGAAACGCTGTTTTGTGATAGTGTAGATGTTGTGTGTGAGTCTATCAAAGGGAAATTCGAGCAGAAAGTGAGGGGCAGAAAAAATGGTAACTGATGCAAGCGAAAAGCGTTTTGAAGCGGATATAGAATCCTTCTTTCTCTCCCCGGCGGGCGGATATGCCAAGGGTGCAGACACCTATGACGCCAAACAGGGGCTCTATGTGAATGCCCTGATCGACTTTGTCCAGCGTACCCAGCCTAAGGAATGGGCGCGTTTTGAAAACGCCAATCAGGTGGACCCGGTGCGGAAGTTCTGCACAGCGTTCAACACCGCTTGCGAGACGGAGGGACTGCTCTCTGTCCTGCGCCACGGCTTCAAGCACCGTGGTCTGCGTTTTCGGGTGTGCTATTTTAAGCCGGAGTCTGCCTTGAATCAGGCGGCGGCTGCCCAGTGGGCGGCAAACACCATCGAGTGCTATCGCCAGTGGTACTTCTCCGCCGATACAAAAAAGAGCGTGGATATGGTGCTGGTGCTCAACGGCATCCCGGTATTCGCCTTTGAACTGAAAAACCAGTACACCGGCCAAACGGTGGACGATGCCAAGCGGCAGTGGATGTATGACCGCGACCCGCGGGAGCTTTGCTTCCAATTCAACAAGCGTATTCTAGCCTATTTTTGTGTGGATCACACCGAGGTGTGGATGACCACAAAGCTCGCCGGAAAGAACACCTATTTCCTGCCCTTTAACCAGGGCTCCAACGGAGCCGGAAACGACGGCGGCAAGGGCAATCCGGCAAACCCAAACGGTTACCCGACAGCGTATCTGTGGGAAAATGTCTTTCAGAAGGACAGTATGATGGACATTGTCCAGAAGTTTATGAACCTGAAGGACGGCAAAACGCTGATTTTTCCGCGCTATCATCAGCTGGATGTGGTGCGCAAGCTGCTGGCCGATGTCAGGCAGAACGGAGCCGGGCATAATTACCTGATCCAGCACAGTGCCGGAAGCGGCAAGTCCAACTCCATTGCGTGGACGGCTTACCGGCTGGCCTCGCTGTTCAATGAGGAGAACAAGCCGGTGTTCTCCAGCGTGGTCGTCGTTACTGACCGCACTGTTCTGGATGCACAGCTGCAGGAGACAATCTCCGGCTTTGACCACACCCTCGGCGCTATTGAGACCATCGGGGAAGATAAGACCTCCAAGGACCTGCGGGACGCCATCAACGGCGGCGTGCGCATTATCGTCACCACCTTGCAGAAGTTCCCGGTCATCTATCAGGAAGTGGATAAAGTAGCGGGACGGAACTTTGCGATTATCGTAGACGAGGCCCATTCCTCCCAAACCGGCAGCTCGGCTCTGAAACTGAAAGCCGCCCTTGCGGATACCGAGGACGCTCTGCGGGAATACGCCGAGATCGAAGGCAAGGCCGAAGAAGAGCTGGACCCGGACGACCGCCTGATGCGGGAAATGACCGTTCAGGGGCGGCATAAGAATCTGTCCTTCTTTGCCTTTACCGCGACGCCCAAGGACAAGACGCTGGAATTGTTCGGCACGGAATATGAGGACGGCAGCTTTCATCCGTTCCACATTTACAGTATGCGGCAGGCCATTGAGGAAGGCTTTATTCTGGATGTGCTCCAGAACTATATGACCTATGACACCTGTTTCAAAATCGTCAAAACCTCGGAAGATAATCCGGATGTGCCCGCCAGCCGTGCAGCTAAGGTGATCCGCAAATATCAGGAGCTGCATCCGTATAACATCTCGCAGAAGGCACAGATCATCGTGGAGACCTTCCGGGAAACCACCAGAAACAAGATCGGCGGCAGGGGTAAAATGATGGCCATCACCTCGTCCCGCCTTGCAGCAGTGCGCTACTACCACGAGGTTAAGCGCTACATAGAGGAGCAGAAGTACAACGATGTGCAGGTGCTGGTGGCCTTTTCGGGTGCTGTGCAGGATGGTGATACAGAATACACCGAGCCGAAACTGAATGTTCGTGCGGATGGGACGCACATCGCCGAAACGCAGACCAAGGCGGAGTTCCACGACCATTTCAATGTGCTGATCGTTGCCGAGAAGTACCAGACCGGGTTTGACGAGCCGCTGCTGCACACGATGATCGTGGACAAGAAGCTGAAGGGCGTCAAAGCGGTGCAGACGCTGTCCAGATTGAATCGCACCTGCACCGGCAAGGTGGACACTTTCGTTCTCGATTTTGCCAACAAGAAAGAGGACATTTTGGAGGCGTTTCAGCCGTTCTATCAAGAAACCTCGCTTTCGCAGGAGGTCAACGCTGACCTGATCTATCAGACGCAGAAGGAGCTGCGGGGATTTGCGGTCTATAACGATGCAGATATTGAGGCTTTTGCCAAGGAGTATTTTAGCACAGGCCGGCAGGATGCCCGGACGATGGGGCGAATGACCAGTGTGTTGAAGCCGGTGGCAGACCGCTATAATCAAAAAACGCCCAACGAGCGGTATCAGTTCCGCCGTCAGGTGCGCAATCTCATTAAGTGGTACGGCTATATTTCGCAGATCCTGCGGATGTTCGATAAGGAACTGCACAAGGAATATGTATTCTGTTGTTATCTGATCAATTTGCTGCCTGCGGAAACCACGGATATGGTGGACCTTGAGGGTAAGTTGAAGCTGGAATACTACAAGCTGCAAAAGACCTTCGCCGGAAGCATTGAGCTGGAGCAGGTGAAGGGCGTGTACGAACCGGCCAAGCAAAAGGGTGCAATGGGACTGGACACAAAGTCGCCGCTGGATGAGATCATCGCCAAGATCAACGAAAAGTACAAGGGTGAATTCACCGAGGGAGACAAAGTGCTGCTGACGGCTCTGCGCAGCCGTCTGATGGCCGATAAGAAGCTGACCAAGATGGCGCAGACCTCAGATCCGCAGATTTTTGTGGAAAGCATTTTCCCTAAGGCCTTCGGAGCAGCGGCTCAGGACAGCTATCTGGAATCGCAGGATACCTACACCTCGCTCTTTGAGGATCAGCACAAGTACAATGCCATTATGAGCGCATTGGCCGATGTGGTGTATCGGGAGATGAGGATGGGCTGATTCAAACTACTTCATAAAATTTTAGATAACAGTATTGGTGGTGACACTATGCCCCTTATCATCGTTCGCAACGACATCACGAAAATGCCCGTGGACGCCATTGTCAACGCGGCCAAGGAGTCCCTGCTGGGCGGAGGCGGGGTGGATGGGTGCATCCACCGGGCGGCGGGGCCGGAGCTGTTGGCCGAGTGTCGGACGCTGGGCGGCTGCTGGACCGGCGAGGCCAAGATCACGGGCGCGTACCGCCTGCCGTGCCGCTACATCATCCACACCGTCGGCCCTGTGTGGAACGGCGGTAAGTACGGCGAGCGGGAACAACTCGCCTCCTGCTATCGCACCAGCCTTGCGCTGGCGAAGGAGCGCGGCTGCGAAACGGTGGCTTTTCCGCTGATCTCCTCCGGCGTTTTTGGCTATCCAAAGGATCAGGCGCTCCGCGTGGCGGTGGACGCCATCAGCGAATTTTTGGCTGAAAACGACATGACGGTGTACATCGTCATTTTCGACCGCGCGGCGTACCAGATCGGCAACAAGCTGTTCGCCGATATCGCTGCCTACATCGACGACCACTATGTGGATGCTCACACCGATTCCCGCCGGGAGCGGATGCGCCGGATGGGCATCGTCGAAAGTCGGATGCTGACCGCCTGCGAGGACGCGCCCATGGCGGCCTCCGGGCTGGACGAGGCGCTTGCGCATCTGGATGCCGGATTTTCGGAGACGTTACTAAAGCTCATCGACCGCAGCGGCAAAAAGGACGCCGAGGTCTACAAGAAGGCCAACGTAGACCGCAAGCTGTTCTCGAAAATCCGCAACAACCCGGACTACAAGCCCTCCAAGCCCACGGCGGTGGCCTTCGCCATCGCGCTGGAGCTGAGCCTGCCGGAGACCCGCGACCTCATCGCCCGCGCGGGCTACGCCCTCAGCCCCAGCAGCAAGTTTGATGTCATCATCGAGTATTTCATCATGCAGCGGGACTATGACATTTTCAAGATCAACGAGGCGCTGTTCGCCTTCGACCAGAGTTTGCTGGGGGCGTGAGGAAGAGAAATGAAAATTATACTCAGTCGAAAAGGATTCGATTCCGCAAACGGCGGCATTGTCAGCCCTATCTTTGAAGATGGCACGATGATTTCCTTTCCCATTCCCAGTGGGGATACCGATACCTATGATTCGCTCTACTACAATGGGATTCCATACTCCAAAATTTTACATGATTTGAGGTATAAGGGAGGGAACCACTGCCATGTCGACCCGGATTTGGATTTGAGTCGGCGTGCAAAGGAAATTGACGGCTGGTTTCCAGCGTTCGGTCAGCGGGATGCCGCGGCTTCTTACCTAAAGAATCTGGGTGTTGCGCCGGGAGATATTTTCCTGTTTTTTGGAAATTTCCACTTTGTTGAGTGCAAAAACGGGGAATACAAGTATTCGCGGGAGTGCGGTGATTTTTACCGTGAAAAAGATATTCAGGTGATTTGGGGCTACCTACAGGTGGGGGAAATCCTTTCTGCGCCCGAAAAGCAAAAAGAAGCGTGGTGGCACCCCCATTCAACCGATGAGCGGACAAGCGGCACAGCGAATGTTATATTCAAGGCATCTGAGAGACTTTCTCTGGATATCGCCAAGCCCGGAGCGGGATTGCTGCCCTTTGACAAAAAGCGTGTGCTGACGCTGGAGGGCGCAACAAAAGCAACTTGGGCGATGAATGAAGTGTACGATACGCAGCACATATACGGAAAGAGAAAGAACGGCGCAAAGGATCCAATAAAGGGATTATACTACGCGGGCATTTGGCAGGAACTTGGACTGATGGAATCGGATGCCTGCGCGGAGTGGGCAGGAAGTATACTTTTGTAATCAGGAGCGTAACACCATGACTTTTATCTGCTACCCAAAATGCACCACCTGCCAGAAGGCGCAGAAGTGGCTGGACGAGAACGGCGTCTCTTATACATTCCGAGACATCAAAATGGAAAATCCTACTTATGAGGAGCTGTCTGCATGGCATCGGCGCAGCGGGCTACCGCTCAAGAAATTCTTCAACACCAGTGGCCTCCTCTATAAATCCATGGTGCTGAAGGAGAAGCTCCCCACCATGAGCGAGGACGAGATGCTGAAGCTCCTTGCAGCAGACGGGATGCTGGTCAAGCGCCCGCTGCTGGTGGGCAATGACTTCGTGCTGGTCGGCTTCAAAGAAGCCGAGTGGGCGGAACGTCTGAAAACCCAATAAATGTCGCCCCACAGGCGACCAAACCCTCCTTCGGATGCGCTACAATGGGAGCGTAATCAAACGAAGGAGGGCTTTTTTATGACGGAATTGGTTTTTATTTTGGATCGCAGCGGCTCTATGTCAGGGCTGGAATCGGACACCATCGGCGGCTTCAACTCCATGATCGCACAGCAAAAGAAGGAGGCAGGCGAGGCGCTGGTCTCCACGGTGCTTTTCGCCAACGACAGCACGGTCATCCATGACCGCCTGCCCCTTGCCAAGGTGCCGCTCATGACGGAGAAGGAGTATTTCACCCGGGGCTGCACGGCGCTGCTGGACGCCGTAGGTGGGGCCATCCACCACATTGGGAACATCCACAAGTACGCCCGCCGGGAGGATGTGCCGGAAAAGACCCTGTTCGTCATCACCACCGACGGCTACGAAAACGCCAGCCGCCGCTACGATTACGAACATGTGCGCCGCATGATTGAACGGCAGAAGGAGAAGTACGGCTGGGAGTTTTTGTTCCTGGGCGCCAACATCGACGCCGCCAAGGAGGCAGCCCGTTTTGGTATTGACGCCGACCGAGCAGTGAACTACAAGTGCGACGAGGAGGGCACGGCGCTGAACTATGAGGTCATCAGCGCCGCCGTGTGCAGCGTTCGAGCGGCCCAACCTCTCAGCGCTGACTGGAAACGCCGTATTGATGAGGATGTGAAGAAAAGGGGTAGATAATTTCAGGCAACTTCAAGCCACCACGCCGCTCAATTTCTGCCACGCTATAAGCAAAGAATAGGCGCTGCCCCAGGCCAGTACTTTGGCCGGGGGCAGTGTCTTTTTCACCTTCTTTTCCGCCTCACAGCGCCTTCAGCTTCCGGCAATATTCCGACTCCGCCATCTCCCCTGCCTGAAACGCTGCGCGCAGCTCCTCCGCCACGGCGACGATGTGATTCCATTCATCGGTGGAGATGGTGCCCCGCTGCTTCCGGCCCTTTAGGCGGTTATAGGTGCGGGCATACTCCTTGGCGGCGGCCTCCCGCAGTTTCCGTTTCGCCGTCTCATGGGCGCCCACGCTGCGGCAGGTCTTGCCGTGCTGGCCGAGGATGGGGCGGTCGCAATACTGGGTGTTATACCCGCCCACGGCCACGAACCAGTGTCCGCAATTCTTGCACCTGCGGGGCAGATTCCCTGCGGCAATCCCCCTCGTCAAGTCCAGATAGAAAAAGGCAATCAAGTCGTCGAAAGTGGAGCGCTCCGCCATCTTCGGCTTCCCGGTTTTCTCGTCCCGGTAGGGGATAAAGGATATGTGCGCCGGAAAATCAAAGCGGAATGACGCCACGGGCGGGTCGTAGAACGGGGCGGATTCCTCGTCCATATCCGCCAGCTTTGCCTTCCCGATCCCATCCTTGAAGCGGCCATAGGCGTCGATATAGTTCTCCCGCTTGCAGGAGGGCAAGCCCTCAAAATACGCCGACAGCATCCACTGGGTGTTGCGCCGGAAGTCGCTCAAGTCCTTGCCGATCCGGCTGAGCCGGGCTATCCAGTGCGCATAGTCGTCGTGGGCCTGCGTCCCCCGGGTCATCATCTCGTCCCACATCTCCCGGCAGTCCTCGTCGCTGGTGAAGCAGGACGGCGCATCTTCCCGCCGCAAAAGAAGGCCATACAGCGGCAGCTTCCGCAGCAGATGCCACAGCCGCCGAAACGCTTCGTTGGCGATCCCTGCGCTGGAGGGATCGCGGGCGGCAAAGAACATCTGCGCTTCCGCAGCAAATTCTTTGGCCGCAGCGTCTATATCACCGTCAAGTCTGCCGGATACCTCCATCGCTTGCGCTGCGAAATATCCGAGAGGATATTCCTCCCGTGCAACGATCGTACAGGCTGATGTGAAGTCTACGGAAAAGAAATCCACCGCATCGTGGTTTATTTGAAACATGGCAGGACCTCCGTACCCGATTGATTTTATGCAGACGTGCCGATATTCTCTGAACGTCTTGAAAACAAGTTGAAATCTGCTATACTAAGTATACCCGATAATGATAGATATGTCAATCGGGTATATGCTGTACCTTCACAACTACATACCCATCACCATAGAAGATACTCGCCGGGGAAGTAACGCCACGACGCTGCGCAGAGCAGTCGAGCGTACCAAGGCAGAGACAAACGCCGCGCAAACGAAGCGCGGCAGGAACGGCCCGTGGTGCATGGCAAACCTGAACAGGAAAGAGGTGAGAACCGTATATCGTCCCTACAAAATGAAAGCCGCCAAACTGCTGCAACAGTTTGGCGGCACGCCGCGCTTCGGAAAACGCAGACGCCATCTGCAACAAGTCTAACAGAGAAACCTCCGAAACGCAAGTTCTTTTTCTCTGAATTCTATTGGAGGTAACGATTTTGAAAGTATCGACCTATCACAGCTACGATGACTTGCCGCTATTTCTCAACGCGGAAATGGTGGCAAAGGTGCTGGGCATCTCTATCTCCAGCGCTTATGAGCTGATGCACGAAGCGAGCTTCCCCGCTCTGCGTGTGGGCAGCCGTATTGTTGTCCCGAAAGAAAAATTCTGCCAGTGGATAGAGATGCAGACAGGCGGTGCGAGATGACCCACGCCTTACCATGGCAGAAGCCCGCCCCTGCCAAGAACTACTACCCCGTGCCGAAAGTCATCTGTCAACTTGGCCTGTCTCCCGGTGAGATCGCCGTGTACTCGTTCCTGCTGTTCTGTGAGGATCGTAAGACCTACCAGTGCTATCCCAGCTACCGCACTATCGGTGATGCGGTGGGCATGAGCCGCAACACGGTGTGCAAATATGTGCGGTCGCTGGAGGAAAAGAGCCTCATCCGCACAGAGCGCACCACCGTCACGCTGAAAGACGGCCGCAAGCGAAACGGCTCTCTTCTCTACACGATCCTCCCGCCGGAGCAGGCCGTGGAGCAGTTCAACCGGCAGCAGCTGGCCAAAGCGGAAGCCGCCGCCGAGCGTCGCCGCATACAAGATACGCTGGCCCGGCAGGCCGCAGAAGCCCCGCCTTCGCCCCTGTGAGCCACTGTGTGACCTCGCCGGAGCGAAAGCGGGTGAAGATAGCACCCCCAGGGCTTTTGAGCGGTTTCGAACTGATTTTCGGTGCGCCGAAATCGGGGCAGCCGGCTATGGATTTGTCAAGGGATAAAAATGCAGAAGAAATGAAATGGTCACCGCTGGAAATGGGCGCGGCAATGCAGGCTCACGGAGCGTGAGCAGGCGGATATGGGTGTGAAGCTTCTATGCGGCGGTCGGCAGAACAGGTTCATAGACCTTATGGTCACGCAGAATGGCAAATACCACGGCGGTCATTTTCCTCGTCACGTGGCCGATGATCGTCATGTATTTGAGCCCTTCTGCGGCTTTCTTCTCGTAATATGCGCGGAACATGGGATCGCGCTGTACAGCGACCTGAGACGCCATCCAGATGCATCTGCGCAGATACGGAGAGCCACGTTTGGACATATGCGCGTGCGCAGCCTGGAACTCGCCGGACTGGTTGACAGACGGATCGACGCCAATATAGGCTGCGAGCTTGTCCGCAGAAGAAAAACGGGAGATATCTCCGACTTCGCTGAGAATGACGGCTCCAATGATCGGTCCAACGCCGGGAATCGTCGTGACCGTCGTATCAAAGCTCTGAAACAGTCTGGATATTTCTTTTTCCAGAGCGTCAGCCTTTTCGGAGAGCGACTGGATCTGGTCGAGCATCAGGAGAATCAGCGTGGAATACGCGCCGTCACAGTCTTCAACGCCGAAGCTGTTTCGTGCAAGCTCCCTGAGTTCACGTGCCTTCCACTCACCGAAGTGACCGTTGCTGCTGTTCCAGAGCAACTCCGTCAGCTTATCCAGATGTGCGTTGGAAAGCTTCTGCGGCGTCGGATACTTTTTCAGGAGCGCCACGGACGACTTACAGAAAATCGTATCGAACTGCGCCTCGTACTCCGGAAAAACACGGTCGATCAGCGCGATCAGCTTTCGCTTGAGGTCGCCAGCCATGTCGACCAGATAGAAGCGGTTCCGGCACAGCTCCTTCAGTGCCAGCAAACGATCCTGCGCAACATTGCTTTCGGCATAGCGCCCGAAGCGGATCAGCTCGGCAATGATGAAGGAATCCTTGGCATCGGTTTTGATCTTGCGGATGAACATATCCCTCATGGCGCTGGTCTGAATCGGATTAAGCAGAATGACGTGATAGCCGTCCTTGCGCAGCCGCGTAAAGAGCGCCAGCCAGTAATGCGCGGTGGACTCCATCGCAAATACGATCTGGCTTTTGATGTTCGTGTGTTTTCTGATTTTCTCCAGCATGAGATTGTACCCGGTGCAGTTGTTGCGGATGGAGAACGGGCGCTGAACGGTCTGACCGTCCGATGTGATCATGCAGACCTCGTGGCTGCGCTTGGCGACATCGATACCGACAATGAACATAACATACACCTCAACATAGATTTACAGACAGTCCTCATGGTCTTATGAGTCATACCCTGCTTCGATATCAGCGGAGGATCCCGCATCCGGCTCATAAATGAAAGCTCATAAGAGAGAGGTCCCACGCTGCTTAGAGCGGACGAACGCCGCAAGGAGAAAAGAAGAGAACCTCTGTCTGCATGAGGATATTATATCATCGCGCATCCGCGCGTTGATAACGGCGAAGAAAAGAAGGGAAGAAAAGTCGTCTCATACGGCGGAGCCGAATGCTGCTTAAAGCGAATAAGTACCGCAAGGATAAAAAAGCGGACTGCCGCCAGAACGAGCTTGGAAGCCGCATTTTCATGGGAAGGGTTTTTGGCGATTATGCGGAATGTTTGCATTTTTATCCGAGTTTTTCCTATGGACGAATTATAGCAGGAGAAAGGCATTGGCGCTTTTCCGCACCTATGCCGTTCACGGCAGCCCGCAGTGCGGGCTGCCACGGGGG
>OMFM01000037.1_pt1 | contig 66749 bp, 59 predicted proteins | sample 1645661 | NCBI WGS metagenome assembly OMFM01 (sample SAMEA103958128, study PRJEB25191) | human gut metagenome | reverse complement strand
TCGCTTGCGACATCTACCTTATACGCCGCAGTGTGCATCCTCGCGGAGCGTTTTTTTCTTTACAGGAAAGCAATTTCCTGTAAAGAAAGAAATACTTGCGTATTTTTCAATATGTGATAGAATAAAAACGCCGGTCATTTATAGACAGGCATTATATATAAGAAGAAACTGAATTTTATGCACTGATAGAAGGAAGGATTTTATATGAAAACAACAAGAGACGATATTAGAAACATAGCTATCATCGCCCACGTTGACCACGGTAAAACTACTCTGGTCGATGAGCTGTTGAAACAGAGTGGTGTATTCCGTGCCAATCAGGAAGTCCAGGAACGTGTCATGGATTCCAATGATATTGAGCGTGAACGTGGTATTACCATTCTTTCTAAGAATACTGCTGTATTCTACAAAGATGTAAAAATCAATATCATTGATACTCCTGGCCATGCCGACTTCGGTGGCGAGGTTGAGCGAGTTCTGAAAATGGTAAACGGTGTTATTCTTGTGGTAGATGCATTTGAAGGTGCTATGCCACAGACCAAATTCGTTCTTATGAAAGCACTGGAACTGAATCTGCCGGTTATTGTATGTATCAATAAAATTGACCGTCCAGAAGCAAGACCGGAAGAAGTTATTGATGAAGTATTAGAGCTTTTCATGGATTTAGACGCTTCTGACGAACAGTTAGACTGCCCATTCATCTTCGCTTCTGCAAGAGATGGATACGCCATAAGAAATTTAAATGATGAGCGCAAGGATATGACTCCTTTATTCGAAACCATTATCGACTACATTCCGGCACCTACCGGTGACCCGGATGCAAACACCCAGGTTCTTATCAGTACCATTGATTATAATGAATACGTTGGACGAATCGGTGTTGGTAAAGTAGACAACGGTGTCTTAAAGGTAAATCAGGATGCTATCGTAGTAAACCACCACGAGCCTGACAAACAGAAAAAAGTCAAAATCAGCAAATTATACGAATTTGATGGTCTGAATAAAGTAGAAGTAAAGGAAGCGAAAATCGGTTCTATCGTTGCTATTTCCGGTATTGCAGACATCCATATCGGTGATACCATCTGTGCAACAGACAACCCGGTTGCCATTCCTTTCCAGAAGATTTCTGAGCCTACTCTTTCCATGAATTTCATGGTCAACGACAGCCCGCTTGCAGGACAGGAAGGTAAATTCATTACTTCCCGTCACTTAAGAGACAGACTGTTCCGTGAGTTAAATACCGACGTCAGCCTTCGTGTAGAAGAAACCGACAGTGCAGACTGCTTCAAGGTTTCCGGACGTGGTGAGTTACATCTTTCCGTATTAATCGAAAATATGCGTCGTGAAGGTTATGAATTTGCAGTCAGCAAGGCTGAAGTTCTTTACCACACTGATGAAAACGGCAAGAAATTAGAGCCTATGGAATTAGCTTATGTTGACGTTCCGGATGAATTCACCGGTACTGTTATTGATAAATTAAGCCAGCGTAAAGGTGAGATGGTTGATATGCGTCCAATCAGCGGCGGCTATACCCGTATGGAATTTAACATTCCATCCCGTGGTCTTATCGGTTACCGTGGAGACTTCTTAACCGACACCAAAGGAAATGGTATCATCAATACCATTTTCAATGGCTATGCTCCATACAAGGGAGATATTGCTTATCGTAAACTTGGTTCCCTGATTGCTTTCGAATCCGGCGAATCCGTAACTTACGGTCTGTTCTCCGCTCAGGAGCGTGGTACTCTCTTCATCGGAGCCGGTGTAAAGGTTTACTCCGGTATGGTGATCGGTTCTTCCTCTAAACCGGAAGACATTGAATTAAACGTATGTAAGAAGAAACACTTAACCAATACACGTTCTTCTTCCGCAGACGAAGCGCTGACCCTTGTTCCACCAAAGATACTTTCCTTAGAGCAGGCATTAGACTTTATCGATGTTGACGAGCTCTTAGAGGTTACTCCAGAATCCTTACGTATCCGTAAACGTATTCTTGACCCGACCTTAAGAAAGAGAGCTAACTTCAAGAAATAAAAGTATCTCATGATATAGCATAAGAACTCCCCCGGATATTGAAATTTCTTCCAATATCCGGGGGAGTTTTCGATTACTATAAATGCCTAGTACGCACCATCTTTGTCATATTATTGCAGATATCCGTCCTTTATAATATCAGAAACCACACTGGTCGGAATCGTAAATTCTACAATTCCCATATAACCCGGTGCTACTTCATATTTATCAAAAACAATGGTCAACTCTCCTTCTTTGTTGACATAGAAATTTACATCATTCTTAATTCCATCAAAGCTGTAGCCATCTACATCCTTGTCTAAGAAGTATTGCAGGTTACTGTCTTTTTCCATATTTTCCTTCATCTGCTTTTCTATTTCCTCTGAAATCCGGTCCAGATAATCGGAATCCTTCTGAAATAAATCATTTAATGTAATGGTATTTCCGGTTTTCTTATCTATATTATAGATTTTCGTATACTGGTTCGATCCTGCCATTACAATGGAAGTATCAATTCTTAAAGCAAACAGCCGGTCGTTATCTGTCACTACCTGATAAGACGAATTCACTGCCTCATTACCATTCTCACCATCTTCAATGGAAGCTACATCAGACTGATAAGACTTAATAATACCACCGGCATACTTTTTCACTTCCTGATTCAGCTCGTCCGTCTCATCCGATAATACTTTCCCATCCTGATTTGTCACTGCCACCTGGGGAATGTCTACATTTGCTTCCATATTCTTATCATCCTGTACATCAGAATATGTAGAAAAGTTCACTACTTTTACAATTGTGCCAAGTAATGGAACCTCTTCCATGGCATGGGCTATTGTCGGGCTTACATTTACCGAAATCACCAGTGCAACCATAGCTGCCGCTACCGTTGCTGCTCCTTTTAAAAAGCGGATACTGCCTTTCTGGGTCTCCCTCTTTCCTTTTCTGATTCCGGCTTCCACCTGCGTTTTCAATGCTTCCGGGACTTCTATCTGCTCATATTCCTGCTTCATCCTGTCTATTTTCTCATGGTTCATGCTATTTCCTCCCTGGACATCTTTATCTTTAATTTCTTTAAGCTGCGATACAGGATTGATTTTACGGTGTTTGGATTTTCTTTCAGAAGATCTGCAATATCATCTATTTTCCATTCTTCAAAATATTTTAATATCACAATAGTTCTTTCCCGTTCTTCTAATTCTTCCAACGCTGCCAGCATATCCCAGTCTTTGTATACATCTTCTTTTGCTTCTTCCGGGATAAATACTCCACTTACGATACGCTTCTGTTTCTTGCACATATCCAGTGACGTATTTATAACAATCCGCCAGAGCCAGGTCTTAATATAGGTTTCTTCCTTCACCTGACCGGCATTCTTCATTGCCTTATATGCACTTTCCTGCACTACATCCATTGCGTCCTGTTCGTTCTTTACATAGGTAATTGCCAGCCGGTAAAGCTGCTCATAGGATGCAAGAATTTCCTGCTCCACCGCTTTTGCGATTCCTCTTTTCTTCATTCCTGTTTCCTCTTCTCTTTCCGAAAACCTGCATATGCAAAGAAAGCCTTTCAACCTTTGCTTTCTGTAAATTAGACGTTCCAGCCGGAAAAATAGTTTCATCTTTTTTATTATAACCCACACAACTTACTGCCGGCAACTCCTTACCTGTGCTTTGCACCCAGAAAATGCTTCCTCTCTTTCATAAATCTCTCTTCTTTTTTGTACTTTTTATTTAGGGAAATGCATAGATTACTACAAAAAATGAATTGAGAATTGCTATGTGCGGTATTTCTGGTTTTTGTAATTTACATACTGATTTTTTAGAAAGGGAGCCTTATTATCGTAACATTCTATCTGATATGAGTGACGCACTTTATCACCGCGGGCCGGACTCCCATGGTATTTATTTAACCTCTCATACAGGGTTTTCCCACACTCGGCTTGCCATTATTGATCCTCATGGTGGACTTCAGCCTATGACCAGACATTATTGTGACGCAGACTTCACCATCGTCTATAATGGAGAACTTTATAATACGAAAGAACTCCGTGAGGAACTGGTTTCCCATGGCATGACCTTTCGTACTCATTCCGATACAGAAGTCATTTTAAATGGATTTCTTTTTGAAGGACCGTCCTTTGTCCGGAAAATGAATGGTATTTTCGCTTTTGCCATTTATGATGAGGCTCATCAGCTTCTCTATCTCTTCCGGGATGCCTTTGGTGTAAAGCCGCTCTTTTACCGGCTTTTTCATGATACACTTATCTTTTCTTCCGAGCCGAAGGGAATTTTCTGTTATCCCGGCTGCATCCCTTCGGTAAATAAAACAGGACTCTGCGAAATCTTCGGACTTGGTCCTGCCAGGAACCCCGGCAACGCAGTTTATGAGCATATGGCAGAATGTCTGCCGGGACATTACCTCACTTTCCGTGCTTCCGGACTGAAAGATTACTGTTACTTCCGATTAGAAAGCCATCCACATACAGACAGCTATGAAGAAACCGTTGTCCACACAAAAGAGCTGCTGTTACAGTCCATCCGTCGGCAGATGGTTTCCGATGTTCCTATCTGCACCTTTCTTTCCGGCGGGTTGGATTCCAGTCTTGTCTCTTCGGTCTGTGCGGAAGAATTAAGAAAAGAAGGGCAGACTCTTTCTACCTATTCCTTTGACTTTACAGATAATTCCCGTTACTTTAAGGCAAATGATTTTCAGCCCTCCGAAGACCGTCCCTTTGTGGATATTATGAAAAACTATCTTAAGAGTGAGCATCAATATCTGACCTGTGACAACCGCTCCCAGGCTGACTTACTCTTTGCTTCCATGAAAGCCCATGACCTTCCATGTATGGCTGACGTTGACTCATCCCTGCTCTTCTTCTGCCGGGAAGTCAGTAAGCAGCATAAGGTAGTCCTGACCGGAGAATGTGCCGATGAAGTTTTCGGCGGCTATCCGTGGTTTCACCGGAAGAATTTTCTTTCCTGCAACACGTTTCCATGGACACCGGATTTGTCTTTCCGCAAGTCCTTCTTAAAAGACGAAATTGCAGATGCACTGTCCTTAGATTCCTATGTGCAAAGTTCTTATGAAAATGCCATTGCAGAGGTCGATATTCTGCCATCGGACAATGCTACGGAATGCAGCCGCCGGCGTATTTCCTATCTTAACATCCGCTACTTTATGCAGACTCTGCTAAACCGCATGGACCGCACCAGTATGTTCTCCGGTCTGGAAGCCCGCGTTCCTTTTGCAGATAAAAACCTGGTTTCTTATGTCTTTAATGTGCCATGGGAAATGAAAGCCAAAGATGGTCTTGTGAAAAACCTTTTGCGGCAGTGTGCGAAAGACTATCTTCCGGACACCATTACTTTCCGCAAGAAAAGTCCTTATCCTAAGACCTACCATCCTTACTATGAACAGCTCCTGCGTCAGCGTCTGAGTGCACTGCTGACCACCGGGGAAAGTCCCCTTCTTGCACTGATTGATAAAGAAAAGACTATGCAATTCTTAAATCAGGAAGGAGACTATGGCAAACCATGGTATGGCCAGCTTATGGCAGGTCCTCAGATGATTGCTTATCTCCTGCAGATTCATTACTGGCTCAGTGAATATAAGATTGACCTTCATTTATAATCTACCGGCATTGGAGACAGCACCACCGGCTGCAGCTGTTTTTCTTTCATGGCTGCAGCAATAGTCTCCTCTAACCGGCTAAAATCCGCCACCAGAGAATGAGGTTTCTTCTGATAATCATCCTGCCGGAAAGGCACAAAATAGATATGCTTCATATTCATCAGCAGTCCGATATTTCTAAGATTCATGGACAAAGCATCATTGGTAGAAATTGCCAGCACCAACGGCTTTTCATTTCTAAGATGCGCTTTGGCTGCCATAAGCACTGTAGTATCTACAATGCCCTGCTGCAGCTTTGCCATGGTATTTCCGGTACATGGTGCAATTGCCATCACATCAAAAAGTCCTGACGGACCGATGGTTTCTGCCTGCACGATACTTTGAATTCCCCTTTCTCCTGTAATCTCCTGCATTCTGTTTTGAAATACTTCCGCTGTCATAAATCTGGTATCCAAAGTTCCTGCATGTCTGGAGTATACCGGAATAACTTTTATTCCTTTTTGCACCAGTGCTTCTGTCGTCCGGAGTATCTTCCCAAAAGTACAGAAAGAGCCGGTAATTCCAAGTCCTAATGTAAGCTTATACTCTTCCATAATCTGCTGCTCCTCTTTCTATTATCCGGGCAAGAATGATTCCTGCACTTTCTGTCAGTATTCTTCCAGGAACGGCAGTAAGATGTTCCACATGAATACCTTTTTCTTCTAACTCCTCTGCCGGAAGTCCGCCACCAGTTGTAATATCCCATAGATATGTTTTCTCATCGCACCATTTTAAGACTGTGTCTATTGGACATGGTTTATCTGCCATATAAAAAATCCACTCAAAGTTCTGCTCCTCTGCATTCTCCTGCCACAAGCTACACCCCATTTCCATTGCCACCCGCTGGCAATCTTCCTTTATATCATAAACAGTTACTTCCGCTTCCAAAGATAAAAGCAGCTTTGCCATGGCTCTTCCACAATAACCAAAACCTGCCACCAGACAGTTTCTTCCTTTCACGCAGCACCTGCTCTTTGTCATTGCTTCTACAAGGCAGCCTTCTGCTGTCAGTCCGGCATTCTCATTTCTAAAGACTTCATCTTCCATATAATCAACCAGCCGTATCCGCCGCCCTGATGGTCTTCGTGTCAGAACCTCCGGGAAACAACCTCCATAAATAACACTTCTCTCCGCTGCATAGGATAATACCATTCCTATTTTTACCCTGCTTCCTCTGATTCTGCCATCCTCCTCCAATGCCCGCAACGGTAATACAATAATCTGACTCTGCATCAGTCGCCGGATATTCTGCTCCGTTATTTCTATGATTCCAATTCCTGATTCCGTCAGACAACGTTTCAATGCCGGTGTTCTTTCATCTGCTCCAATGATTGCGATTTGCATTTCATCCCTCCTTGCCTTGCAATCGTCTGTTATTACTATATGCGGATGCTCCATTTTGTTACCGACAGCAAAAGAAAACAGAACCGGTTTGCACCGATTCTGTTTTCCTTTATCTGTTTTCTTTTTATCTGCTATTTTTTAAACTGCTACAATAACACCGCCATTATTGGCATACATGGTGCTGACTCCTGCAGTATCTACAATTCTGATATCTTTAAATTTTGCCAGCTTTTCCAATTTTTCTTTTACCTGTTTTGCACGTTCCGGACAATTGCAATGTGCGATGGATAAAATCTTCTTTTCACACTCTTTCGTTCTCTTTACAATTTCATTAACCATATAGTCCAATGCCTTTGTCATTCCTCTTGCCTGTCCCAGCTGACAGATTGTACCCTCGGGCGTGGCCCCCATTACCGGCTTGATATTTAATGCCCCGGCAACCCAGGCTTTCAGGTTACTGAGTCTGCCGTTTTTACGCAGAGTCTCTAAAGTCTCTAATACAAAGAAGGTCTGCTGGTCTTTAATATATTTTTCTGTCTCAGCAACCACTTCTTCAAAGCTCTTTCCGGCTTCCTCTGATTCCTGTATCTTTTCTGCAATCAGAGTCTCTCCAATGGATGCGGAACAGGAATCAAATACATGAATCTGTTTTGCCATATGTTCTTCTAAATAAAGCTTCTTTGCCAGCTCTGCACTGTTATAAGAACCGCTTAATTTACCGGAAAGTGTTACTACATATACATGCTCTGCTTCTCCTAAATATGCTTCCACATATCTCTGTGGAGATGGGCAGGATGACTTCGGGCTATGCCTGCTTTCCTTTACCCTGCGAATAAACTCCAGTTGATCAAAGGATTCATCATCCACCACATGGTATCCATCTACCTCAAGCTCTAACGGAACAGACTGGAATCTTCCATCTGCTTTCATATCATCAAATAACTCTCCACAGCTGTCTACTATGATTTTGTAGCTCATTTTCTATCCTCCTGATTGCGTGGTCATCTCTCTTATAGTATGTACGCAATGTTTAAAATTATATATTATGTTTTCCTTTGTAATAACAAGTAGTTTTCATTACTACGTCATATTATCATAAATATTACGTTTTGAAAAGAGGATATTTAAATTTTTATAATATTTCACAAATATTTTATTTTTTCAGGAAAGTAAGTACCCGCATTGTCTCATTTTTCATATAAAATAAGGAACTATCCCCGGTATAATAATCCCCGATATGCCCTTCTTCAATGAAAAACTGCTGTGCCTGCCCATAAACTGCCTCATCCTCAAACTTCATCTGTACAGGGTGGCTGTCAAGCTCTGTAAATAATGCTCCGATATCTTCCGGATACCAGTCCTTAAAATAACAATTTTCCTGCACAAAATAACTGTCATCCAGGCAATTGCATTCCGGCAATGAAAAATTCACATTGGGACTGTGGGTCTGAAATAACTCTTCTGTAGTTGCAGTAAAAAAACAATAATCTACCACTTCAGCTACATCTCCGAAGTCATCCGGACTGTTGGAAGTTGGATTACCCCAGGTAGTATCCATATAATAATAGGCTCCATCCAGTTCGATGAGATTCCATGCATGTGGTTCTCCATTAGCAGTTCCTGTCACTATCGTACATGGAATATCTAATAAATCCATCAGATATTTTGTGGCACAGGCATAGCCCTGGCACACCGTTCTTCCCTCTAGAAATACACTGATGATATTCTGATTATTCTCTGCATTAAGGTCATAATTTACCGTACGCACCAGCGTATCAAATATAAACCGCGCTTTCTGGTAATCACTGTCCTCGGATGAAATGCCGCCAAGCAGTACGTCGACCTTTTCATCAATTGCCGCCTGTGTCTCCTGTCTTGCAGCTTCATCCATTGTATACTTCGGTGCAAACTTAAGCCCGGTCAATACACCTGCACGGGAATATTCCGTATAGGAATAGCCATCCACCCAGAAGAGTCCACCATAGTCTGCCATAATTGCTTCATACATTTTTGCCAGTATGTCTTTATCTAATGTAGCAACTGCCACCTCTTCCCGATGATTTAAAATAGCATCCAGCATCTCATCATAAACAAGCTGTTCTTCTTCCGTAAGCTGGCCATATACATATTTTTCCTCTGAAACCGACTCTACCGGAAGCAAGGTATTATCCGGTATCTGTCCATTGATATCTTCTACTACTTCATCTACCCATTCTTCAACGGATGGCGTATTACAGCCGGTAAACAGAAATGCCATAAGTATTCCTGCAATACCGGTTAATAATCTTTGTTTTCTCATATCATTTCCTTTCGATCTGCTTCTTTTCATAGACATTCTACAATACTTTCTCTGTTTTTTCTATCCGGTTTGTGTTACACTTTAAAAATGAGGAGGATACTATGATTGCAATACAACTTTTACAGGTAAAGGATTTTATGAATAAATTACTTCGCACGGATTTATTTGACCACTTCTTATTATCAGAAGCTACCATCCGTGGAAAAGGTTCCTATGAAATCGACGGACATCTTGTACCGGATTTCTACAGTCCGGAAGAACTGGATGAACTGGAACTAACCGGTTTAAGCTGCCTGCCTTTTGGCATGCTGCGTGAAAACTGCTTCGCCCTGATCAAGGGAAAACATACCCCCTCCTATTTCCGCTTTATCTTTCAGCTTTCTCCAAAGAATCTTAAAAATACTCTGGAAGTAAGTAAAAGTGGTCTGACTACCCAGGATTTGAATGGAGTTTTCTTAAACATCAAATTTCAGGATGGTATTCTTTCCTGTACCAATGGTGTATCTTACCGCAGTTTTACCTTAGACCACACCTTCGACCAGGAATGGGATCTGCTGATACGAAAATTTTTTGCCGGACATGATATCCCCTATACTGATATCAACTAATTTTCTTTACTTTTAAAATAAATTATGCTATTCTAAGCATAGCCGTATGGCTAGATAATTTTTGTGGAGGTACTATAATGAACGGTACAGTTAAATGGTTTAATAACCAGAAAGGTTACGGATTCATCTCTGATGCAGAAGGTAATGATGTATTCGTACACTACTCAGGACTTAACATGGATGGTTACAAATCCTTAGAAGAAGGCGCAGCAGTAGAATTTGACGTAACAGAAGGCGCTAAAGGTCCTCAGGCAACTAACGTAACAGTAATTAAATAGTTGCAATAATCAAGGTTTTTCAATGTACCTTTCTCAGATATAGAATTTGATTTTTAATAATGATTTTTTATGTTGATTAAGATATAACGAACGAATTTGATTAAGAAAAATGGGATTGCTTCCTTCGGTATTATTACCGTTGGCTGCAATCCCGTTTTCTTACCTGTATGCAAACAACATAGAAACTGCTGCTCCGATAAAAATAAAGAAATCAGAAATATTAAATACAATTCTTGAAAAGCGTTTCCACGGTGTATCAAAGCGGATATAATCCACCACATGCTTCTTATGAATTCTGTCCCAGAGATTACTTAATCCGCCGCCAACCATCATACTCATACCGGTTTTCAGTCCTGTATTTCCTTTTCTTAATACAAATCCATATATGGTCATCAGTCCTGCCATGCATGCACTGTGTAACCCCAGCATAATTTTCGGTTTCTTCGCTAAAAGATTCAATGCGGCTCCATTGTTATAATATTTTTCAATTACAACCGGAAGCTTTGGAACTCTTCTTTCTTTTCCCAACGGCTCCTTCTTATCAATCCGCCGCTTGATTCCTTCATCCAGCCCGAAAATGGATACCACCAGTAATAAATATTTCATGGAAACTCCTCCTTCTTTTGTCCTGCCTGATTCCCTCTACCCTTTTCTTTCTCTCTTTCTATTCCGCCTGCTCTATAATTCTATGTCAGCAATCACATCCCGCAGTGCTTTTGCTGACGTATGAAGCCTTGCCCGCTCTTCTTCGTCTAATGACACCGGAAGAATCTGCTCCACGCCACCGGCATCCACCACTGCCGGCATGCTCAGCACGATATCGGAAATGCCATATTGCCCATGCATCAGACTGGACACCGGAAGCACCGAATGTTCATCCCGGACAATACATTCACAAATCCGCTTAATCGCCATTGCAATCCCATAATAGGTTGCCTGCTTACGCTCTATGATTTCATAAGCACTGTTCTTTACTTCTTCATATATACGCTTCGTATGACTTTCATATTCCTCATAGCCACGCAGCTTATAAATCTGTTCCAACGGAATACCGGATACGTTGGCAGAACTGAATACCGCCACCTCGCTGTCTCCGTGTTCTCCTACAATAAATGCATGCACACCACGATTGTCGATGCCAAGCTGTTTTCCCAGCATATTTTTTAACCGGGCCGTATCCAATACAGTTCCGGAACCGATTACCCGGTTTTCCGGAAAACCGGATAATTTCAATGCTGCCAGCGTCAGTATATCCACCGGATTCGATACGATGAGTAATATGCCACGACACCTTCTGTTAGCAATTTCCGGGATAATATTTTTGTAAATGGCTACATTTTTCTTTACCAGCTCAAGCCTTGTTTCTCCCGGTTTCTGGTTCGCTCCCGCCGTAATGATAATAATGTCGGCATCCACAATGTCATCATAACTGCCGGCATATATTTTCATCGGTGCAGCAAATGGCATTCCATGGCTGATATCCATGGCCTCTCCTTCCGCTCTTGCTTTATCCACATCAATTAAAACCAGTTCAGAAAAGAGCTTGCTCTGCATCAGTGTAAATGCAGTGGCAGAGCCGACAAACCCACATCCGATAATGGCTGCCTTTCGTAAATCAATTGCATGTTCCTGTTTCATCTTTACCCTCCTGCTTCGTGCTTTCTATATAGAATCCCACAGAAGCAGTTATTCTATGCAAACAAGAACCTCTTATGTCCGGCGCAATTGTTCGAAGGTCTGATAGAGATTTAATGTTCCATAGCCCCATTCCCGGTTCGGATAGACTCTGCTTTCCAGCCGCACCGCGCCGCGGATAAAATCATTTTTAATTTCTGCATTTGTAATATCAGTATTATAACCACGCTCTACTGCCCATTCCAGATACAGTGCTGCAGCTCCTGCAGTAATTGCCGCTGCAATGCTGGTACCACTTCTTGCCTCAAAACGGTTGCCCGGTGCCGGTCCAATTACATTGACACCCGGTGCTGCAAAATCCGGCTTTACCTGTCCTGATGCAGTGTATCCTCTGCTGGAATTCAGATAAATACTGCCATTTCCTGCATTGTATCCACCTGCTGTCATCGGTGCAGCTGCATTTCCCGGCATGGTAATCGTCGTATCCGGATTAGAGCGGATAAAGGAAATATCACCGGCAATCAGTCCGGTAATCGGAAGCCACATGTGATATCTTCCTTCTATACTGTAATTGCCATTTACCTCAATCGTCCAGATGCCTCTGGTGGGCCGGTCAAACCGGATATAAATAAGCTGATCTCCTGTGGCAGTGCCAACAATGCGGTAATCAATGGTAACCTGTGTATTTTCAAATACAAAACGGTATACCTCTCTGCCATCCTGCTGCACCCGGACACCTGCCGTCCGCTCTCCCGTTGGCGATATAATCTGCACCGAATAAAGCTCCGGAGCCTTTGCCCACATTTCAATATGGAAACCCTCCACTGGATCTTCCACATTTACTTCTACCACATCACTCTGCTGCCCGAATGCAACTTCTCCGTAATAATGATGTCTGGCAGTAGCTTCATTCCCTGCTGCTACCACAACTGCCGTATTACGCTTTAAGGAAACATAATTAAGATAATACGAAATCACACTGTTTCCACTGTGATCCCCGGAATTGCTTCCAAGCCCAAGATAAATCACCAGAGGGCGGCGATATCGTTCCGCCAGTCTGGTCAGATATGCCACCCCCGCCATAATATCATTTTCCTGATAAGCCTTTGCACCTTCCGGAATATAATAAAAACGCCTTAAATATTCCTTTGCCGGCTTCAGCTTTACCATGGCAATCTGTGCATAGGGTGCTACTCCGGCAAATTTCTCCGAAAGTTTTTCGCTTCCTGCCGCAAGACCTGCCATAAAGGTACCATGTCCTTCTTCATCCCGGTGAGGTACTACCCGAAGAGGTGCATCTGTTAACAATGCCATATCGATCTGTTCTTTTGTATATTCCGTTCCATAGAGGAATCCCTCTGGTGTATCTCCGCTTTGAATGCTCTGATCCCAGATTCTTAATATACGGCTGCTGCCATCGGAATTACGGAATACTTCATTCTGATAATCAATTCCGGTATCCACAAATCCAATCAGAACACCCTGCCCTCTCAAAGCAAGATTTGGCTGACTCTGTACCCTTATGATTCCGCCTGCCTGCAATGCCTCTTCGTCTAATGTGGTAAAACATTTTGGAATTGCCGAATAGGTATACTGGTCAATATCCAGTTTCGGCAAGCCTGCACTCTGCAAATAGACTACATTAAAATCTTTATCAATATTCTGGATACAGTCTTCCGGAAGATATTCATTTTCAAGTCTCAGATAGGAAACCAGAAGGTCGTAATATTCTTCCGAGTATGGTGCGTCTTTACAATCTTCCATATAAGCTCCGGCACTTATTTTCTTTTATTTTATTCGTTTACCGGTAATGCTGCCACTCCACGCATAGTGATAAGCGGGCTGCCCTTTTTCTCAATATAATCTCTTGTAATCGTTACCTGGCCGATGTTTTCGTCCTTTGGAATCTCATACATGATATCTAACATAAATTCTTCAATAATGGAACGAAGTGCTCTGGCTCCGACCTTCTTCTCTTTTGCTTTCTCTGCAATTGCCCGCAGTGCATCCTCTTCAAATACAAGATTCACTTCATCTAATGCCAGAAGCTTCTGATACTGCCTGATGATAGCATTTTTCGGCTCCTTTAAAATACGAACCAGCATATCAACGGTAAGCGATTCCAAGGTAAAGAGAATCGGAAGTCTTCCGATAAACTCCGGTATCATTCCAAACTTCTTTACATCTTCTACCGTTACTTTCTGTAACAGATTCTCATCATTATCATATTTATCCTTCAAATCTGCCTGGAAACCAATGGATGCCTGCTTATTGAGACGTTCTTTGATAATCTCTTCAATATCCGGAAAAGCTCCACCACAGATAAAAAGGATATTCTTAGTGTTAACGGTAACCATCGGAACCATGGCATTCTTGCTGCTGGCTCCCACCGGCACTTCCACTTCTGCTCCTTCAAGAAGCTTTAACATTCCCTGCTGTACGGATTCTCCGCTGACATCACGCTGGTTGGTATTCTTCTTCTTGGCGATTTTATCAATCTCATCAATGAAAATAATGCCATGCTCTGCCCGCTCTACATCATTATCTGCAGCTGCAAGCAATTTGCTGACAACACTTTCGATATCGTCTCCGATATAACCTGCCTCGGTTAAGGAAGTCGCATCTGTAATTGCCAGCGGCACATCCAGAAGTCTTGCCAGTGTCTTCACCAGATAAGTCTTACCACTTCCGGTCGGTCCAATCATTAACATATTGGATTTCTCGATTTCAATATCATCCATCGTATCGGTTGCCACACGTTTATAGTGATTATAAACTGCCACAGACATTACCTTCTTGGCATATTCCTGACCAACCACATATTCATCCAGGCTTGCCTTAATCTTATGTGGTGCCGGAATCTTCTTAATATCTAATTTCGGAGCTTCTGCTTTCTCTTCTTTGGTTTTCTTTTTCTTAATCTTCTGACTCTGCGGCATAAAGCCCTGCAGATCAGAAAGATTAATCATACTGATATTGGGCATCTGACCATTTGGCATAAAATCACCCATTGGAAATCCTGAGTTATTCATGCTGTCGAAGGTTCTCTGCATACAGTCTTTGCAAATGCAGATATTATTCGGAATCTTTATCATCTGACCGGCAACGCTTTCCGGTCTGCGGCAGATGTAACAGATTTCTTCGTATTCATCCTTCTTCGCATCTGTGTTCTCTTTCGTTGCGTCTTCTACAGTATCTATATTTTCAAGTTCTCTCTTGTCTTTATTCTCTGCCATATCTGATTCTCCTATTCTCTCAAATCTGTTTTAAGATTCTAAAACATTGCTTTTATTATAATTCAAGCCGGTTTTAATCTCAACCTTCGCAGCCATAATTTTATAAAATCTTCATATATGACAAAACCTGATGTTTTTTACTATTTTTCGAAATTTGCAACCGTTATTTGACATTATTCCATATTAATGATAAACTTTTATGTAATTTATTAAATTTTTATAAACCAAGGAGGACTTGAAAATGGGCGTTGCATCATTAGTATTAGGAATTATTGCAATCGTTGTTGATGTATTCACTATTGGTGTTTACGGATGGATTGGAGCAATCTTAGGTCTTATAGGAACTATCTTAGGTGCTATCGGACATAAGAATCAGGCTAAATGTGCTACCGGCGGACTTGTATGTTCTATCATCGGATTAGTATTAGGCTTACTGCTTTACATCGCATGTGTTGCATGCGTTGCATCTGCAGGTTTGTTATAATAGAACCGACTTTTTAAAAGGGTGATACTATGTCGATTTATCTTAACATTCTGGGATTTCATATCCCATCATACGGACTTATGATTACCCTTGGGGTAATCCTTGCAAATGTATTTGCACTTTACCCCCTTAAGAAATATAAGTTGATTTTTGATGATTTTCTTATATTAGAAGCATACACATTACTTGGCGCCTTTATAGGCGCCAAGCTTTTGTATCTTATCATTTCTTATCGGGAAATTGACTGGTCCCGTTTTTTAGAACCCAGGTATTTTAATTATATCATGTCAAGTGGATTTGTATTCTATGGTGGACTCATTGGCGGACTTCTCTGCTTTCTTTTTGCAGGAAAATTCCATCATATCAACAGCAAGCCTTATATTACACACCTGATTTATCTGATTCCATGGATTCACGGTTTCGGACGCATCGGCTGTTTTCTTGCCGGCTGCTGTTATGGTACTCCATATGACGGTCCTTTTGCTGTACAGTTTCCGGAAGGCTCTCTGGCACCATCGGATACAACACTGTTTCCGGTTCAGTTAGTAGAAGCAATCTGTCTTCTGATTCTTGCGATTGTACTTGCTGTGCTGGATTTAAAGAAATCTTATCCCCATACCATTGCCGTTTATTTCATCGTCTATGGTATTCTCCGGTTCCTGTTAGAATATGTGCGTTACGATGCCGTCCGCGGCCATCTTTTAGCACTCTCCACTTCCCAGTGGATTAGTCTTGGATTTGTAGTGGGAACCGTATGCTATCTTATCCGGGCGGCACATAAGCAAAAGAAAGATATGGTTCCATAACGGGAAACAAAAAATCCTGCAATATGGAAGTTTGTTCTTACATGCTTTCCATACTGCAGGATTTTTTATAAATTTGAATGTGCTTTCGAAACACATTCTGTCATGCTCTTTTCAAAGCTTTATCACAACTCTTATAACAGTTCTTTTAAGATTTTATTTACCATTCCAGGATTTGCTTTGCCCTTCATGGCTTTCATGGTCTGACCTACTAAGAAGCCAATTGCCTTTTCTTTCCCATTGCGGTAATCTTCTACCGACTGTGGATTCTCTTCGATAACTTTGGCAATGGTATCACGTAATGCACCTTCGTCATTTACAGTCTTTAATCCATGCTCTTCTACATATTTATCCGGGTCGATATCCTCTGCAAAAATCTGCTCAAATACTTCTTTTGCTACATTGCCATTGATGGTTCCGGCATCAGTAAGCTCGATTAATTTTGCCAGATTTTCCGGTGAAAATGCGATATCCTCCGGGTCTTTATTCTGCTCCTTTAAGATTCGCATGGTCTCACCCATCAGCCAGTTGGATACTTTCTTTGGCTTATTGCAGATTGCAGTTGTTGCCTCAAAAACATCTGCCATTTTCTTTGCAGATGTTAAAATGTTGGCATCATATTCCGGCAGGCCGAATTCATCCTGATAACGCTGACGTTTTGCTTCCCGAAGCTCCGGCTGGCTGTCTTTTATGCGTTGTAACCATTCATCACTGATGACGATTGGAACCAAATCCGGTTCCGGGAAATAACGGTAATCCTGTGCATCCTCTTTGGAACGCATGGCATAGGAATATCCCTGGTCATCATTCCAGCGTCTGGTCTCCTGAACCACCTTTTCGCCAGACTCAATCAAATCAATCTGTCTTGCTGTCTCTGCTTCAATGGCTCTTGCAATTGCTTTAAAGGAACCGATATTTTTCATCTCGGTACGGGTACCAAATTCTTTTGCTCCTACTTCACGGACAGATAAGTTGACATCTGCACGCATGGAGCCTTCCTGCATCTTACAGTCGGATGCACCAAGATACTGCACAATCATTCTTAATTTATCAAGATAAGCAATGACTTCCTCTGCAGAACGCATATCCGGCTCAGATACAATCTCAATCAGTGGCACACCGGAACGGTTATAGTCCACCAGGGAAACATCTTCCCAGTCATCATGGACTAATTTTCCCGCATCCTCTTCCATATGAATCTCATGGATTCCAATGGTTTTCTTTCCTTCTGAAGTCTCAATCTCGATGCCGCCATCGTGGCAGATTGGAAGATAAAGCTGGGAAATCTGATAGTTCTGAGGATTGTCCGGGTAGAAATAGTTCTTCCGGTCAAATTTACAATACTGGTTGATTTCACAATTCATGGCAACACCTACTGCCATGGCATATTCTACCACCTGTTTATTTAAAACCGGAAGAGAGCCCGGCATACCGGTACAGACCGGACAGGTGTGTGTATTTGGTGCACTTCCGAATGCAGTAGAACAGCCACAGAAGATTTTGGTCCTGGTTGCCAGTTCCACATGGACTTCCAGTCCGATGACGGTTTCATACTGTTTACTCATAATCTTCTTTTCCTCCTATTCTGCTGCTAACGGGCTGTGCTGATATGGTCTTGTCTGTTCAAAGGCATAAGCGGCACGGATGATATTCTTCTCCTTGAAGCAGTCTCCAATCAACTGCATGCCAATCGGAAGTCCCTTGCTGTCAATGCCGCATGGCAGGCTGATTCCCGGAAGTCCTGCCAAGTTCACCGATACGGTATAGATATCGCCTAAATACATTTTTAACGGGTCGCTTAAGGACTCTCCCAACTTCGGAGCGGTGGTCGGTGCTGCCGGTCCTAAGATAACATCATATTTTGCAAATGCTTTATCAAATGCCTGCTTAATCAATGCTTTCGTACGCAGTGCTTTTAGATAATATGCATCATAATAACCGGAACTTAAAACAAAGGATCCTAACATGATACGACGTTTTACTTCTGCTCCGAAGCCTTCGGAACGGGATTTCTTATACATGTTGTGAAGTCCTTCGTAGTCTTTCGTACGATAGCCATATTTTACGCCATCAAAACGAGCAAGGTTGGAGCTTGCTTCTGCATCTGCAATTACATAGTAAGCAGGGATTGCATATTCTACCAGGCTCAAATCGAACTCTTCTACGATAGCACCTTTTTCTTCTAATTTCTTAGCGGCTGCTAAAATAGCATCCTTTACTTCTTCATCCAGTCCTTCTCCAAAATAATCTCTTGGAATACCGATTTTCATTCCTTTCACATCATCGACTAATGCACTGGTAAAATCGGTCTCTTCTCTCTGAATGGAAGTAGAATCCTTTTTATCATAGGAAGTAATTGCCTCTAAAATGGTTGCGCAGTCTGTCACATCTTTGGCAACCGGTCCTATCTGATCCAAAGAAGAACCATAGGCAATCAGTCCATATCGGGATACGGTTCCATAGGTTGGCTTAATTCCTGTGACACCACAAAATGCACTCGGCTGACGGATGGATCCACCGGTATCAGAACCCAATGCATAAAAGCACTCTTCTGCTGCTACTGCAGCACAGCTTCCACCGGATGAACCGCCCGGTACATGCTTGGTATTCCATGGATTTTTGGTCTCTCCAAAAGCAGAGGTCTCTGTGGTACTTCCCATGGCAAACTCATCCATGTTGGTCTTTCCAAGAATTACTGCTCCGGCTTTTTCCAGATTTAATACTGCTTCTGCGGTATAAGTCGGAATAAAGTTATATAAAATTTTAGAACTGCAGGTGGTCAGCATTCCTTTTGTGCACATATTATCTTTGATTGCAACCGGAACTCCTGCCAGCGGTCCTGTCAATGTGCCGTCATCAATGAGCTTCTGCACTTCTGCCGCACGCTTCATTGCACCTTCTTCATCTACGGTAACAAAACTGTGTACCGCATCCTCTTTTGCTGCAATGGCATCTAAGGCGGCTCTTGTAGCTTCTTCTACTGATACTTCATGGGCTTTGATTTTCTTTCCAAGCTCTACTGCTGTCAGTGATAATAACTTCATCTTCTGCCGCCTCCTTTACTGATCTACGGTCTTTGGTACAACAAATGCCCGGTCTCTGCGCTCTGGCGCGTTGGCAAGGGTATCCTCGCCGCCGTCACCATTAGTTACTACATCTTCGCGGAATACATTATGCACCGGAAATACATGGGACATCGGTTCTACACCGGATGTATCCAGTTCGTTTAATTTATCAATATAATCTAACATGCTTTCCATGTCTTTTTTTGCTGCTGCTTTTTCCTCTTCGGAAAGTTCAAGCTTTGCAAGGATTCCAACGTATTCCATGGTTTCATCTGAAATCACATTTGCCATTGTTTTTCCTCCTTAATCACGTACTTTGATATGAACTTCTCTTAACTGTTGCTCGGTTACTTCGTTTGGTGCTCCGCACATCAAATCCTGTGCATTTCCATTCATCGGATAAGCAATGACTTCACGGATGTTATCCTCGTTACGCAGTAACATAATCATACGGTCAATGCCAGGAGCCATTCCTGCGTGTGGCGGTGCTCCAAACTGAAATGCATTGTATAATGCTCCGAATTTATTTTTCAGCACTTCTTTATCATAACCTGCGATTTCAAAGGCTTTCTCCATAATCTGCATATCATGGTTACGGACTGCACCGGAGGAAAGTTCCACACCGTTGCAGACGATATCGTACTGGTATGCTAAGATGTCCAGCGGATTCATGGTATTGAGTGCCTCTAAGCTGCCCTGAGGCATGGAGAATGGGTTATGGGTAAATCCGATTTTCTTGGTCTCCGGGTCACGCTCGAACATTGGGAAATCATTGACATAACAGAAACGGTATGCATCTTTCTCAATTAAATCCAGCTTCTCGCCTAATTCATTTCGAATCATGCCTGCATAATATGCGGCACGCTCTTCTTTATCTGCCATGAAGAAAATGGTATCTCCTACTTCAAGGCCTGCCAGATTTCTGAATTCTTCTTTCATGTCATCCGGGATAAATTTGTCAATCGGTCCCTTATAGCTTCCATCTTCTAATACTTCCAAATATCCTAATCCACCCATTCCGATTCCGGTTGCAAATTTCAAAAGTTTCTCATGGAAACCTTTCGACATTTCTGCATGTACGCGGATGGCTCTTACGGTCTTTCCGATAAATGGCTTAAAGGTACATCTCTGGAAGAACTCTGTCACATCGATGATACGAAGTGGGTTCCGAAGGTCCGGTTTGTCACTTCCGAACTCTAACATTGCCTGCTTATAACTGATGATTGGATACGGTGCTTTCGTTACTTTGCTGCCTTCCGGTGCGAATTTCTCAAAGGTTGCAGAAAGTACTTCTTCACCAATCTTAAATACATCTTCCTGGGTTGCAAAGCTCATTTCAAAGTCAAGCTGATAGAACTCTCCCGGTGAACGGTCTGCTCTTGCATCCTCATCACGGAAACATGGTGCAACCTGAAAATATTTATCAAATCCGGATACCATCAGAAGCTGTTTGTACTGCTGTGGTGCCTGTGGCAATGCATAAAATTTTCCTTTGTATTTTCTGGATGGCACGATGTAATCTCTTGCACCCTCCGGAGAAGATGCACAAAGAATCGGAGTCTGAATCTCTAAGAATCCCATTTCTGTCATTTTCTCTCTTAAGAAAGAAATTACCTTGGAACGGAAAATAATATTGTCTTTTACTTTCTGGTTTCTCAAATCCAGATAACGGTATTTCAACCGGACATCCTCACGGACTTCCTTACTGGTCATTACTTCAAATGGAAGCTGTGTATAGACCTCTCCCAAAATATCTACGCTCTTTGCCTCTAATTCAATGGTTCCGGTCGGAATCTTTGGATTGTAGGTCTCTTCATCTCTTTTTTCAATCAGACCTTCTATGGAAACTGCCTGCTCCTTGCGGATTCCCTCTAACAGTTTTCCATCCCGGATTACAATCTGCATTACTGCATACATATCTCTTAAATCAATAAAGGATACGCCGCCATGGTCACGGATATTCTCTACCCAGCCTGCTACCCGAAGTGTCTTTCCAATGTCGTTTTCGCTTACCTGATTTAAGGTTACGTCTCTGTAAATGTTGCTCATCTTATCTACTCCTTTTCTGATATGATTGTCAGCCCGGAGTATAAAAATAACCCCGGAATACTGACTCGTATTCCGGGGCGAATAATCTTCTTATCCGCGGTACCACCCGCATTGGAAAATGAATGCTTCATCTTCCCTCTCTTCGTGCGTAACGTGCACTACGTACTGACCTACTGTAATTCAGCCAGTCGGCTCCAGAGTGTTCCCTTTGCTTTCTCTTCCAAACAGCGCTCTCAGTCGGTGACGCTGTATTCCTGTCGGTCTCTAAAAGTAAGAGTCTCTTTCCCAGCTTTTGCAACTATATCTCCTAGTTGTTGACTATGATAGCACTGCTTTTTTTGTTTTGCAAGTATTTTTTACAAATCTGATGCTATTTTTTCACTATGTCCTTTATATTATCCAATTTTATTTTATATAATGAACATAATCTGTTTTTCTCGGAGCGGCTTCTTTTGCCGGTTCTTTTGCATAGCCGATGACACAGTTTCCAATGCCTTCGTAATCTCCTTCAATGCCAAGTTCCTTTAAAATTGCTTTTCCCTCTTCCCGCTCAAAAGTTTCTTTTGCACGGTGAATCCAGCAGCTTCCAAGGCCTAAGGAATGTGCTGCCAGCATCAGATTTCCCATAACGAGGCTTCCATCATAAAGATAGGTGGGACGGCTCTTATCTGCTAACACCACCAGTACCACCGGTGCTCCATAAAACGGATCGCCGGTTGTTCCCATAATCTCTGCATTTACCCTGGAAAGTCTGTCCCTTACTTCCTTATTGGTAACTGCAAGTATAATCGGTGACTGCCTGCCCATTCCGGTAGCCGCATAGGTTCCGGCTTCCACTACTTCTGCAATCAGCTCTTCCGGCACCATATCTTCCTTATAACCTCTGATACTTCTTCTTGTCTCCATTGCTTTTATGATATCATTCATTTCTTACTGCTCCTTTCTGATGCTCCGGCGGAAAATTTCATCCGCCTCTTTTACTACTTTTATTTCTCCGGTCTCAATCATATGATTGATGCGGTTCATATACCAACTGTCACTGATTCCAAGGGGATATTTTAACAACAGATTTCCAATGAGTCTTGCCTGTATGATTTCGCCCTCCGGCAGTTCTCTTCGAATCAGGAAATCATAAAAATCCTCTTTTACGCCCACCAGACAGCCATTTATCAGAACCCGAAGAGGTGCATCCTCTTCTTTAAGTTCGTCCCATCTGGATGCAAATACTTTCTGCTCATGCTCTGAAAGTTCCTTTTCCAATGGGAGGAATCGATAAAACTGTCCGGCATCTACTTCTCCCCAGGAAGAATAACGTACCGTCGTATTTTCCTCTTCTCTTACATAATCCGGCAGACGTACCACGGATATCGCGCATTCATATTTCCGCAGCACACTGACTGCATGGCAGAGTCCGCACAGGGAATAAGGCTTGTTACTGTACCAGATACGGAAAGATTCTCCCTGTTTTGCAAACTGCTCCATCCGCTGCAGCTCTTTCCCATAGGTTTCCACTGCCTGCTCTAATTCTTCCCGCTCCTCTTTCTCATCCTCATTCCAATAGACACCATACTGCTCTAAGATTATCTTCTTCCGGTATGTACCATCCAGCGGTTCCCTCAGGCTGCCAATGTCCAACATAAATGGCAGTATAATGACCTCCGCAGAAGTTCCGCCAACTGCTTCTCCTGCAAACATGTCTTCAAAGGTGGCTTTGTCCGGCTTTTCCCCAAGCCATGCGGTTGGTCCATCCTCATAATCCGGCTCCTGATAGTTCTTCGCAAGCTTCATGGCTCCGCCTTCACTTTCGCCAAATAAGATTTCTATCATCTACACTTCTCCCTGCTCTATGAGATATTCTAAGAATGCTTCGCATCCGCGTGTTACATCCGCATAAGTCTTATCGAACCTGCCGCTGTACCATGGGTCAGATATTGCCGCCTGCTCTCCGGCAAAGGAAAGCAGCATGGATATTTTACCGCCACGATGCCCGGTTATCCGCTCGATTCCACGAATGTTGCTTTCGTCCATCCCTATGAGGTAATCATAAATCTCATAATCGGATTTTGTCAACTGTCTTGCCCGCTTGTCCCGAAAATCGGTCTCCGGCATATTCCCGATTCCATGCTTCTTAAGCTCCGTCTGCGCCGGCGGGTAAATCGGATTCCCAATGCCATTCCAGATTTCTTCGGTGCTGGTGGCAGCCGAGGCTATCTCGAAGCGGTCGGTGAGACCTCGTCTGGCGACGAGGTCCTTTAGGATGAATTCTGCCATGGGGGAACGGCAGATGTTGCCTAAACAAATGAAGAGAACTTTTATCATGGTTTTATTTACTCCTTGTTTTGTCTCTGGATGCTCTGTTTTACAAGGGTTTATCGACTTTTCCGAGTATCGTATTTTTCCTGTTAATTACTACACTTTTTGCAAAATAGTGCAATTCAAGGCAATGTGTAGTAGTCAAATCGTAGTCATTTAAAGCGGCATACTACGGATGGGGGAATTATTTAACAAAAAAGGGGCTGAAAATAGCCATGTACCTTCTTATTATCAGTTAAAAATATTCGAACCTATTTTCCCTGACATCTATATCCCAATTTTTCACGAAATTACACCTTTTTTATGCTGTTCCTAATAATTTGCAGTTTATGTATTCAGCATCAACGGATTCTATCTTGAGTTTTGAACCGTGCATTATATCAACTTCGTAGAAGTACTGCTCATTGTTTACATTGCCTTGATAGACACATTTACTTCCCGCAGGCACATAAATCCTTAATTTGATTTTGCAGTTGAGTTCTTGACCTTTTACAAGGCTTGTAGCAAGGAAGCCTTTTTCGTATAAATCACAATCCGGAATATCTTTTGCATTTTCTTTCATAAGGTTGTAAACATAATCGCATACGCCACGATATAAAACCAAGTCTGTATCAGTTGTATGTTGCGCTACCATTTCGGAAATTTTTAGGTCAATTTCGTCTTGTCTATTTTGCCTATAACGCTCGTTTACAGATGCTCCTGAATGTGCAAGACAGTATTCCATTGAATAATGGTATATATCGATCATTTGCTCTGGTTCTTCATTGATGTGCTCGTGAGCGAAGTCAACAGCTGTGTCCTTGTCAAGAGCTAGTTTATCCCAAACAGCCCCGATACCGAAGCTTGCGTCTTTGATATAGTCGACATATGTAGGTTTCATAACTAGGTCTCCTTTCATTGAAACAATAAGTCTTTTCAGCATTTATATATTTGCCCTTCTTAAAAAAGTAACTGTGCTAAATGCATATGTTAAATCACCTTATATAGTTGATGTACTACCCAGCATTAATAAATGATAGACTGATGAAGTATCTTTCCTCTAATCCACCTGTAAATCGGCTGTGAGCAAGAAAGGTGTAAATATGCCTGAATGTCTCTTACTAACACATCAGACTCACTAATATACTTTTTCAACCGCAAGCCTGTCTTAACCATATTAATATTTGAATATGTCATTAAGTACACCCCTCTTTGTTTTTATTGCATACTTTTCGGTATAAATTCCAACCTAAGTACCATACCCATGCCCTCAGCAAGTCTTTTCAGTGTAGATAACGCTGGATTTGCATTTCCAGTTTCAATCTTGCTTATGTCAGCTTGATTAATACCTGTTTTTTCAGCTAATTCTTTTTGTGTCATATGGCATTCTTTCCTTGCCGCCACAAGACTTCTAACAAAATTATACTCAAACTCAGAATCTTCCCATTCTTTTTTGAATTTCTCATCTTTTAGTTGTTCATCAAGATAATTTCTAAAATCACTCATCTAAATCACTCCTTGCTATTATTTTTCATATAATAGTCTGTTCTATACAAATTTGCTTTTTTTATTTCCCCCGCAGGCGTCTTCTGCGTTTTCTTGGTAAATCCATTTGTTAATATAGCCGTATTCCCTTCAACAAAAAAATACAAGACTCTTGTAATATCATTTCCAACAATAGAACGTAATTCAAATATTCCATCGCCTATTGCTCCCGAATAAGGCATTCTCAAGCCTGTTCCAAACTCTTCCAATAACATAATTGAACGCAACATTTTTGTTCTAAGCTTAGGCGTCAATGAATCCAAATATTCCCGAACCGGACATTCGCCATTACTCTTATGATAAAAATCTATATTTAGCATTTGTAAATTCCTTTCTTCATTATTATATGTGTTATATCCCATATTTGTCAAGTGAATTACTTACAACAATATTCTAGCACGCGTCAATTCTTTCGTCATTGGACTTCTAGTCCAAAACTTCAATTTAAAAAAAATTACTTCCACCTAAAAAACATCTCCATTCATAAAAGAGCCACAGAGGATTACTTCCAGTGTGGCTCAATTCATTTATGACCGTTTTCCATATGGTGTTTTAGGTTCTGCTACCATCGACAGCGTTTCCTGACTGTTCAGATCATAAGTCACTGTCTTATGATCCGGCTCAGTAAAGCTAGCTGAACCACCGATACCGAAATACTTTTCAAAGAAAGTCTTCAGCTTGTCAATGACACCCTGTTTCTTCTTGGCTCTGCCGCCACCGCCAAAGCGTGAAATCGGTGGCATCAGTTTGTCTATGTCCGTTCCGGCTGTTTTGATCTCTCCATCACGGAACGCATTCTCCATGAACTTCCGTGTATCTTCCGGCTTCAACTTTTCTTCCGTGATAATCGCATTAAGGTCATGATCTCGCTGTTCCACCACATACTCATGCCATTCATTCATGACATCATCCACATCATTGATTCCTGCAATAAAAGTTTCAATGAGCTGTTTCTTGCTACGCAGTTCCGGGCTGGCATCAATTGCCTTATTGATGGTAATCAGAACTTCCTTGTCTTCGCAGTGGGTATCATGGTACTTCTTTACAAGCATAAGAATGTAATCAATATTGATTTCTATCTGTCGAATCAATTCAATCTCAAATACCACATCATCTGTAACATCTGTACTTTCCTGACGTTTGTTTTTCCACTCATCACGTAAATCCTGATAACGTCCAAGGTAATCCTGCAAATCACGTTCTGAAATCAGTTCATTACCTTTAAACTCATCAAAGGAAAGCAGGAGATTTCTCATACGAAGAATCGCACCAAACAAAGCGATAAAATCCTTCTGGTTCTGTTCTCCGACAATCTGTGGTTCTGACAAAGGAAACTTATTATTCAAATCTTCCATCATATCCACATACCCCGGCATCGACTTACCGTCTACAGATTCATAACCATAATAATAGTCCTTAAAGCTCTGCAGCAGAACAATGCCTCCGGCATTCTTGTCTCCGAACAAGGAAATAGCGCTATCCACCCGCTTTTGCAGATTTCGGAAACATACAATATTTCCAAAGGTCTTGATGGAATTCAAAATACGGTTGGTACGGGAAAATGCCTGTATCAGCCCATGCATTTTAAGATTCTTATCTACCCACAGCGTATTCATGGTTGTTGCATCAAACCCTGTAAGGAACATATTTACAACAATCAAAATGTCCAGTTCTTTATTCTTCATACGAAGTGATACATCTTTATAGTAATTCTGGAATTTATCACTTGAGGTATCATAATTCGTATGAAACATTTCATTATAATCCTTGATGGCTTCTTCCAGAAATTCTCTGGACGGCTGATCAAGTGCAGATGTATCTTCTGAATTTTCTTCATCCAGAATACCATCGGATTCTTCCTCATTTGCACCATAACTGAAAATGGTTGCAACTCGCAGTTTTTTGGTCGGGTCTGCTGCCATCTGCTTTTTGAATTCCTGATAATACAGTTTTGCCATCGGAACGCTTGATACTGCAAAAATGGAATTAAACCCACTGATACGCTGTTTCTGCTTGATTTCCTCTACCTCGTCCCGTCTGGCAGAAGCCACCTCTGCAATATTAGTCAGCGTATTATATATATAAGTTTTATCCCCACGATAGGTCTTCTGTTCAAAATGTTCCAGTATGTACTGTGTTACAATTCGGATACGCTCAGGAGCCATCATAACCTTTTCACGGTTAATATCCCAGACCATCTCATCTGTGATTTCTTCTTCCACATCCATCGTTTTAATGTAATCCACCCGGAATGGAAGAACATTTTTATCGTTAATAGCATCCACAATCGTATAACTGTGGAGCTGATCTCCAAAGGTCTGACCTGTAGTAAAGAATTCTGGATTCTTGGCTCTGCCGGAATTAACAGAGAAAATCGGTGTTCCTGTAAATCCAAACAGATGATATTTCTTGAAATTCTTTACAATCGCAGTATGCATATCCCCGAACTGACTACGGTGGCACTCATCGAAAATAATAACAATATGTTTCGTATACACTTCATGCCCCGGATTCTTTTTTATGAAGGTGACCAGTTTCTGAATTGTAGTAATAATGATGTGTGCATCCGGATTTTCCAACTGCCGTTTTAATATAGTAGTTGAGGTGTTGCTGTTCGCTGCTCCTTTTTCAAAACGATCGTATTCTTTCATGGTCTGATAGTCCAAATCCTTACGATCAACCACAAACAGCACCTTGTCAATATAAGGCAGCTTCGATGCCAATCTTGCCGTCTTGAACGAAGTCAGCGTCTTGCCGGAACCTGTGGTGTGCCAGATATAACCACCACCCTCGACACTGCCGTACTTCTTATAATTATTGGCAATTTCGATACGATTAAGAATTCGCTCCGTAGCCGTAATCTGGTACGGACGCATGACCATCAGCATATCCTCAGATGTAAAAATACAGTACTTCGTAAGGATATTCAGAATCGTATGCTTTGCGAAAAAAGTCTTTGTAAAATCAATCATATCTGGTATTACGCGGTTATTGGCATCTGCCCAGAAGCAGGTAAACTCAAAACTGTTACTAGTCTTGGTCTTACTTGCTCCCCGTTTCTCATGCTCCTTTTCCGCATTCCGCCTGGTACTGTTAGAATAATACTTTGTATTTGTACCATTGGAAATGACAAAAATTTGAATGTACTCATACAGTCCGCATCCTGCCCAGAAAGAATCCCTCTGGTAACGGTTAATCTGATTGAACGCCTCACGAATGGCTACACCTCTGCGTTTCAGTTCAATATGCACAAGAGGCAGACCGTTTACCAATACGGTAACATCATAGCGATTATCATACTTTGCACCATTCTCTGTGCCAATCACATACTGATTGATGACCTGCAGTCTGTTGTTATGAATATTCTTTTTATCTATAAGTGTAATATTCTTGGAAGAACCGTCATCACGAGTCAGTACTTGGACATTGTCCTCCTGTATCTTCCGGGTCTTTTCCACAATATGCTCATTGGGATTGGCAACAGCATTTTTGAAAAAGTCATCCCACTCTGTGTCCGAAAACTGATAGTTATTCAGTTCCTCTAATTTCTTGCGGAGATTGGCAATCAGGTCTTTCTCCGTGTGAATAGGCAGATATTCATATCCCTGTTCACAGAGCAGACGGATAAACTCCTGTTCCAGTGCTGCTTCGCTCTGGTAACTGTCAGAACGCTTCTTGACTGGCTCATATTCTGTGACAACGGTATTCTCCGATGTCTCCGCTACAATATTAAAGTACGGCACATCCTCGCCTCCTTACTTTGGTAATTCTTTAAAGGATAATAGCTTATCCCTGTAATATTCATATTGCTTCTGACGGGCTTCGATTTCTGCCGGAAGTCCTGTGGACAGGTCATTGCAGAAAGTGTCAAAGCGGTCGAGAATTTCAACAATATCCCTAACTCTTTCTTCTCTCGGAATAGGTATTACTATCTTATTTAAATTCTCTTGATTAAGTTTAGGTTGCGCCCCACCAGAAATAAATTTACTTAAATCTATGGAATTCAAATATATTTCTACATATCTTCTTAATTCATAAGTATCAAATTTCAAAACATGAGCATGATTATTTACCCAATTCTTTCCAGAAATTGAAAAAGCTATAGGTGTAGTTCTCGCAAGAAGATTAGCTCCATCTTCAGACACAAGCAAATAATCTCCATCGAAAATATAATCTGATACATAATCAACAATTCCCGAAGCCCCATAATACGGATATTTTCCAGCTTCTCGTTTTCCTTTTGTAACAGGTTTTCGCTGACGGTCGCAGTTTTCAGATATTTTATCCAAAGTTAGATATGCATAACCAAACACATACTGAATAAGCTTAATTGCATTCAGCTCTGTCTGTCTGTCTGTCTGTCTGTCTGTCTGTCTGTCTGTCTGTCTGTCTGTCTGTCAAGATTGTGTTGCCTGTTTCAGCGAATGTCAAGAGTAAATCACGATAATATTCATATTGTTTCTGGCGAGCTTCAATTTCGGCTGGTAAGCCGATGTTTAAGTCAGAACAAATAGATTCAAAATTATCGAGAACATTGACAAGTCTTTCCTGCACATCCAATGCTGGAATCGGAACTGGAAATTGATTTAGCATCGGTCTCCGAATAGATGCTACAGACCCTTGAAACATAATTTTCTGTATATATGGTAAAAATGCCGACCTCATATAATGAAAATAATACCTAGGTAAAACCTCTGGCGTATTTATATGAATTCGATATGCCCTTTGGTGTAAAGCATATTTTCCTTCAACATAATGAAATACTTTACCTACACCAACTCCATCGCCTGCAGTAATAATAGCAGTCTCATCATATTCATATTCATTTTTTCTCAATGGTTCCTGTGAACGAACATAAAATGGATATTTACCCTCTACGAGACCTTCGTTAGTATTACTACTACCAGTGCTAATATCCGCAATGTCCGCTAATGGAACAAATTTAACATTATTGTCAAATGTCAGCAACTTATTACGATAAAATTCATACTGTTTCTTCCGAGCTGTAAGCTCGGCTGTAAGCTCGGCTGTAAGCTCGGCTGTAAGTAACATGAAAGAGTCCAAAATATGGACTATTTCATGTTGTACCTCCAGAGGAGGTACCGGAAGCTGCAACCTAGAGAATAATGCTTGTGTCAAATGACTAATTGTTGAACCAGTTTTCTGTTGATTTACCACTTTTTGAAAATGCTCTGACAGCAGAAAATGCATTATATAACGTGGCAACAACGAAGCCTCCTTCGCTCTTACTACAAAAATACCACCATTCAATGTTGCTGGCATTGGTAAATCATTAACTTGAGCCACCTTCCCTAAAGTGCCGTCTTTTGTTATTAGAATATCTCCATTTTTTATCTGTATTTTAGGGTCTTGAATATATCTATCTTCACTTACATATACGCAACTATCATAATTTACTTCATGTGTTTGTGTAAAATCAGTGCCTGTAATAAGCATGTAAGAACCAGTAGATTTATATTCTGCCTTTGTAAGTCGTTGCCAACCTATTCTTGCATTAAGCGTACAAGTCTCATCAAAACGCATGAATTTCACACCATTAGGGCAGAGTTCCGTAATCAATTTATCTAATTTACTCACATTGTCACCTCAAAATCTTTCTTCTTTAATTTACTAAGATATAAATCAAGGTCATATAATTGTTTTATTTGCAATTCTGCCACATGATATAAGTCTTCTAACTCAATTCCTATATACTTGGAAAAATGCATTCCATCAGCCTTTTGCGAATACACATTTAAAATGTAATCTGCTTTTTGATTTTTTGTACTTTTCCTCAGTCCATTAAAATCTAAATGATACCAATCACTGTCCTTTGAAAGTTGTTTTATAATCATTGAAATTTCGCTCATAATATCTACACAAATAAAATCACCATCCAGCCCAAATTTGCCATGTCTATTTGTGCCTAGTGGGTGTGCCACCACGAAAGACCGTAATGCCTTAAAAAATTGTAATGATTCTACAACTTCTGCCTTCTCAAGGTAGTTGCCTTTATCAACAATATCCTTCCTTAAAATCTTTGGAAGTTCAGTACATGCTTCACATATCCAATCAACTAAGACAATCATAAACACCAACTCTTTCATAGTTTTCTCTGATGAATTATGAAACTCTCTGTTTAAATCCTGTATACAATAATTAATTTTCTGAAGATAATCACAACTTCTATAATAACTATCTTTATTTTCCCACACCCACTGTTTATCAATCCCTTTATTAAGCTCATTTAAATTTTTAATTTTGTCCATACAAGCATTTACCCCATTTCGATTTCCGCAATAATCTTATCAATCTCATCACGAAGCACCTGCTCACGCGCAACAATTTCCTTAATCTCCGCATTCAGCTTCACAATATCAATTTTCTCTCTGGTATCTTCTGCTTCAACATAAGTAGACACATATAAATTGTAATCATTACCAACAACTTCCTCATAGCTTGCCAGGTGTGAAAAATGCTTCACTTCTTCTCTCTTAGCAAACACGTCTACGATACGGTCGATGTTCTCTGGTGTCAGTTTATTATTGTTTGTCACCTTAACACACTCGTTTGTGGCATCAATAAACAATGTCCTATTATCTGCCTTATTCTTCTTCATTACCATGATACAAGTTGCAATCGAGGTACCAAAGAACAGATTACTTGGCAACTGAATAATACAGTCTACATAGTTGTTATCCACCAGATATTTACGGATTTTCTGCTCAGCCCCACCACGGTACATAATTCCCGGAAAGCATACGATAGCTGCCGTTCCATTAGACGCAAGCCATGACAGGCTGTGCATAATAAATGCCATATCAGCTTTACTTTTCGGAGCCAGAACTCCAGCCGGAGCAAAGCGAGGGTCATTTATGAGCAATGGGTTTTCATCTCCTGCCCACTTGATAGAATATGGCGGATTAGACACAATCAGCTCAAAAGGTTCATCATCCCAGTGTTGCGGACTAAGCAAAGTATCTTCACATGCTATATCAAATTTATCAAATCCCACATCATGCAGGAACATATTAATACGGCACAAATTGTAGGTCGTGATATTGATTTCCTGTCCATAAAATCCATTTCGGATAGCATCTTTTCCAAGGATTTTTTCAGCTTTCAAAAGCAATGAACCCGAACCACAAGCCGGGTCATATACTTTATTGATTTCTGTTTTTCCTACAGTTCCAAGACGTGTAAGAAGTTCAGATACATCTGCGGGGGTAAAAAATTCTCCACCGGATTTTCCGGCATTCGACGCATACATGGTCATAAGGTACTCATACGCATCGCCAAAGGCATCAATGGAATGGTCTTTGACATCTCCCAGATTCATTTCACCTACACCATTCAGCAATTTTACAAGCTTTTCATTACGCTTTGCTACAGTAGAACCTAATTTATTGCTATTTACATCATAGTCATCAAACAATCCCTCAAAATCACTTTCCGCTTCGCTGCCTTTTGCAGATTCCTCAATATGGCGGAATACACGCTCTAGTGTCTCATTTAAGTTTTCATCATCCGCCGCATTGACACGGACATTGCAGAAAAGCTCGCTCGGAAGAATAAAAAATCCTTTTTCCTCTACTAAGCCATCCCTTGCTTCTTCTGCATCTTTATCCGGCATTTTTGCGAAGTCAAAATCGGTATTGCCTGCATCAATTTCACCACTATTTATATAATTACACAAGTTTTCGGAAATATAACGATAGAACATCGTTCCAAGAACATAGTTTTTGAAATCCCACCCATCGACTGCACCACGAAGTTCATCTGCTATCGCCCATATTGCTCGGTGCAATTCTTCACGTTCCTGTTCCTTTTTGGTATCAACCATTCTCTCTTCCTCCATTATCTTCTGGTAATAAATTCCAGAATATCATCAACGCCAGTATTTTGCTTCAACTGCACATTCTTGATATTTTTTCTATCAGTAATTGGAATGCTTTTTTATAACTGACTTTCATATCATTTTTCCATTATTTTGCCAACAGATATAGCAGAAGCATAGCATGAAAACATGAATTTATCAATTTGGGCAATAATGAAATTCCTAATTATCGTTAGCAACGCGTATACTTCCAACTATTTTGTTAATCCTTGTTCTTCACCACTATATGTATTATTTTTCTAAATCTCCACCCACTTCTTTTTCTTCATCATCTAATAATAAAGTATTTTTTTCAATTGCAGTTCCTATTACTTCTAACCCTTTAATAAGGCTTTTCCCTTTTTCAGAATACATAAATTTATTTATTGCAACTGCTGCTGTTCCTACTAAAACTAACATTCCACCTAACACATCCATTATATTCGTTTTATTTGAATAACTACTATGATTTGTCAACAATTTATCATTTATAACTTTATCAAACTCTTCAATAGCACTATTCAAAACTTTCTGTTCACGAATATACTGTTTATAAGTTAATAGATGATTATGCATTACGTCATTTCTGTAATTTTTTATTTCAAGAAAATGCTCTACTATATAATTATAATTTGCTCCTACAATTTGGTCCCACAAAGTATTCTCCTCTACAGATTCTACTTTTTTTATTAAATCTGCCTTTGTAAGTTTTTGCCCATTAATCTCTTTTACTTTTCCTTGCAAATCACTATCAGTAAATACAGCCTCATATATTTCACCAAAATCAGTCTCCTCCATTTCCTTCTTTATTTTTTGGCCAATTTTAAATGAATTCTTATCTACATTTCCATCCTCAAACAATGCTCTTGATACATATAACGCATATCGTAGTTTTGTTTCAATCTTTACAATTAATGGATAAATTTTTTCACAAAAATACTGTGAACTTTCGCTACTTACTATTTTATATAAATCTGCATATTTATCGCTTATACGTTTTGACAATTGATCTAATTTTTTTGCCTTTTCTTCATCATCCAAATTTTTTTCTGAATCTATACACTCAAATTCATATATATGCACATCAGTATTCGGTATATTAATGTTCCTCTTTTTATAGTCACTCAAATCAAATCCATCAAAAAGTTGTTCTTTAAAAAACATATATTGGTTTTTCATTATTAACCCTCCTATCTATTTCATATACCTATATATTCTCTTAATCTGCATTTAGTTTCATTAATATCTTTTCAATCAGATTAACATCCGCTGGCAGCCCATAAAAAAAATTCACAAACGACCAATGCCCTTACGCATCATATCTTTTGTGAACTTCTAATTTCTTTTTACCATATTTACTTAGCTTTTTCATAACTTTTCTCTCCCTCCAAATTCTATATAAATATTATGCAACTCCTTTTTCCAAATTGCAACCTTTTTTAATAAAAACCGTCAAAATCTCCCCTCTTATCAATCTGCTTCACGCCCCAATTCGACAATACTTTCTATGATTCCTGTTTTATACTTATATCTCTATCCTTATCTAATTATTTTTCCATCACAAAAGAGCATAGAATCTCTTCCATGCTCTTATCTTGCAACTTTCATCTATCTAATTATCTTCAGCCTGACCTTTCTCCTCATCCCCGGATTTTTCTTCCATCCCCGTCACGATTTCTTCCTCTTCTAACACTTCTTCTTTCTGCGCTGCATCCTCCGGCACAACCTCTTCTTCTAACGCCTCTTCTTCCTGCGCCGCATTGTCCACAACTACTGCCTCTCCCTGCTCTGTATTTTCTGTATTTTCTGCATCTTCCGTGCCTTCATCCGAAGCAAAAACGCCCTCTTCCGCTTTCTCCTTCGCCTTTTCTTCCGTTTCTTCTTCTCCCTCATCCTTCCGGAACTTCTCCCGGAACTGCTCTTTCTTGGCTGTCACGGCGTCCTTGAGGGCAAGCTTCTTCTCTTCGCGGTTCTCTAAGGCTTCCTGCTTCTTTGCGTCACGGAGTTTTTGCTGTTCTTCGCGCTGTGCGGCTTTCTTAAGCTCTTTTTCCTGGCGCTGTTCTTCTTTGATGCGAAGCTTCTCGGCTTTATCCTGCTCCTTCTGCAGCAGGCGGTTCTGGCGAAGCTCGTCTTTCGCCTGCTGCTTCTGGCTCTTCTTGACCTGTTTTTTGGCGGAACGCTCGATAGAACGGATCATGCTCTTGGCATCACCGACTCTGCGGCGGGCACTGCGGTATGGATCGTAGAGGAAATAGGATGCTGTGGTAAGTGCCAGCAGCACCAGTCCTATGATAAGGCAGATTGGAAGTAGGAAATCATAGAAGCCGTACTTTAATTCATAACCGATAAAGAGAACCAGCATCACCGGGAAAACTACTGCTGAGAAAATATCGCAGATGAGTCTCCAGAGAAAGAAGCACTGCTTTTGATGTACAAAAATGGCAGCCTGCACGCCGGTAAAGAACATCAGCATCAGACAGATTTGTGATGTGATTCCATGTAAAAAGCCTACAAAGACGCACAGTGCCAGTGAAAAGAAAAACATGGCAAGGGCGTAGCCTCTGCGGTATGCATATTTGTATTCCCGCATTCCCTCTCGCTTATCTGCACTCAGGTCATGGATTTCATATACCCGGTCATTGACCCGCTCCTTCATGTCCTCCCGGTATTTGCGGCCTTCTCTGGCATGTGCCATATTTTCGTCCATGTCTTCGTCCAGTTCCTGCAACATTTTCTGTTCCATAAAAATCTGCTGCAGCAACTCATCTTCCCGCTCTCTGCGCTTTGTGATTTCATCCCGAATCCAGCTTGCCTTCTGCATCTGGAGACTCTCTTTCATCCATTGTTCCTTTTCCATATTTTCACCCATAGCTGCCTTCTCCGTTTCGTACGCTTCCATTCTGCTCTATTTCTAATCAATCAAATCATTCTGAAATCTCGACAAATGCTCATAAGGAAGAATCAGTCTTCCCCGGTATAAGCCGCAGCCGTCATTCATCAGGCTGTTGCTTGCTGCTGTAAACATGTCGACATCCACACCGGAAAGCTCCAGTTCCTGCAAACGCCTGCAACGTTCATAAGCTTCATCAAAATAAATGCATTCTCCCTCCGGGATGGTATCCCGGCGTGCTCTGGATGCTTCCTGCTTTTTCTCATAATTAATATGATTGGCGGAACCGATTTCTGCAATATCGTCCATCTGCTTTGTGCGAAGCTGCATTTCCACATAACATCTCGCACTGTTATCATAAAAAGTAATATGTAAGGATTTGTAATCGTCCTCCTTTTCGCTGGTGATATAATCCCGGTAATATGGTTTTACAGCATCATCCAAAAGCGGGGAACTGCTTCTTAAGACACCGCCTGTCGGCTCTGCCGTAAATCCACGCTCCTCTAAAAACTGTGGCAGCACATTTGCAATCTGATAAAGGTGCTTTAATTCCTCTTCTTCGCGGTTCTCATGATTTTTCAAATGACACCGTGGCATGGAAATCACGATCCGGTATGCAATCAGATCACGGAAGCAGTTCAGCTTTTCCTTTAATTCTGCAATGTCCGGATAGCTTTTATGCTTTTTATAATAATCATAAATGTACTCTACAATATAGCCGTTGAATTTGCCCTCCGCACGAATCAGTGACTTGATTCTTCCTTTAAAAGTAAAGGAAAGATAAGGATATTCCATTGCCATATATTTGTAGAACTCACGGATTTTCTGGGACTGCGCTGTCAGGAAATCATTGTGCTCTAACAATTCCATAATCTGAATCAGGAAATTGCAGTGCACCAGATCCACTTCATTTTTTGATACTTTTGCGGATGCCCGGAGGTCCTGCGTATACTTTTTCAATATCCGGAACACCGTTGCTCCGGAGTATAAGTAATCATTTAATGTAACCATTTTTCCTCGCCAAAATATCTTTTTATTTCAAATACTCTGCCAGTTCATATACCCTGTTTCTTGTTAATTCTGCCGCCTTATCATTTTCCAATAATGGCTGCAGGCTTCCGCCCTCGGCATCTTTGCCGGCTTCCTCTACTGCACTGTCTTTTGTCTTAATCCAGTCACGCTCTTCCTGGGTAAGAGTCGTCATAGTGTCCTCATCCAAAGTCTCTTTTAAACGGCTCCAGATAGAATTCAGCTCATTATCCCACAACTGATACAACTGCAGAGACAGGGTATTCATTTCCTGCTGTGTCAGTTCTCCACTGGAAAGGTCTTCCTGCATGGCTGCTGCTTTCTCCTCGATTTTCTGCAATTCACTCTCTATGGATACATCGGAAGTTGTGGTTTTATCATTTACCGTAACCTCATCTCCACTCGGTCCTAAAAAGGTATCAAAGGTCAGCGTATTAAAAATTGCATAGAATGGAAGCGTCGTATCCTCATCGGTAAGACCAATGGATGCCCAGTCCAGAAATCTTTCCGGCAATTCATCTAACGGTGCACCCGGCAGATAAATATATAAATCATAAACCTCTTCCAAACCAGCCGGTCCCGTGTAAATATATTTCACGCCGCCTTTAATTTCCGTGTCGCCTTCTGTTTCCTTCGTTGCAATATTCTCCAACTGCATCTCATAGGTATAATCATTTATCTTTTCCGGCTGGGTGAATTTTCCATAGAAATCACAATAGTAAAGGGTTCCATTTGGATATCCATCCCCGCTATCTCCTGCATCTGCATCATGATAATTTCCCACGAAAGAGCCATCCTCGGATAAAATCAATGTAGAATCCCATGCACCGGCTCCGCTGGTAAACATAAAGCTTTCTCCTGCAAGCTGTGCAAAAATGTCATCTTCATCCACATTTTCCGTTTCTGTCTCCTCTGTCACCTCTTCTGAGTTTTCCGTTTCTTCCGTCTCAGTCTCAGCCTCTGTTTCTGTGGTCTTTTTCTCCGGCTCCACGACTCTTCTTCCGCAAGCCGCAAACGTTGACATTCCCAACGCTGCACTTAATATCATTGCTAAAAACTTTTTCCCTTTCATAAATGAATCCTCCTGATATTCCTTTTTCATTTCTCTCCCCCTTTTTTATCTTTCTATTATCCTAACACAAAGACATCCTGGTTTCTTCCCCGCTCCTTTGCCGTATAGAGTTTCTCATCCGCTAAGCGGTATAATACCGTAACAGCAATTCCTTCTGTATAATGCTGTACTCCGCTGCTGAAAGAGCATTCGATATTCTTTTCATGCTTTGTAAATTCTTTATATTCCCGTCTTATATGCTCTAGCATTTTACCGATTTCATCCGTGTTCATCCCCTTTAAAACCAGCATAAATTCTTCTCCGCCAAAGCGTACTGCAATCCCTTTATTCTTTACATGCTTCATTAAAAGTCTTGCAAATTCCACCAGAATAATGTCTCCAAACCCATGTCCGTAAGTGTCATTCACATGTTTAAAGAAGTCAAGATCAATCAGTACCGCATCAAATTCTTCCTTCTCATCCAGAATAAGTTCTCCCAGATACTGATTTAAATAACAACGATTATAGAGTCCGGTCAGTGCATCTTTATCTGCGGCATCTTTCAACTGTTCATTCAACTTCTTTACTTCTTCTTCCTGCCTCTGTCTCTGCATCTGAAGCAGGATAGAAATCAAAAAGACACAAAGTAAAACGATCAGCAGGGAACAAAGTGTGCTCTGCAGCACGACTTCTTTTGACAATTTTTCACTTTCCAGTGGTCTCATATAGGCTAAAATAACTGCTGCCACATCGGCTACAATTACTATGCCGGCAAACCGGATTGCATTTCCGGTTGGAATAAAAATCGCAATTGCTACCATCGCAAGTACCATGTATACAATCGTTCCCGTCTGATATATATAATATAGTGTCGGAAATTCCACAAGGCTTAATACTGCTATCATCAAATAAGACGCATAACGTATCTGACCTTTTTTAATTCCAATGAAACTTCCTGCGGCCATAAGTAACATACAGATTCCACAGAAAATCGTTGTTCCGTTCCATCCGAAAATCAATGCATTTCCAATAAATCCTGCCAGATTTCCAATACAGCTTCCCATTGCCAGCACATAAAACTGTCTGCGGTTCACGTCAATTGAAGTATCAAACAAAAAATTCATCTTACCTCTCCCATTTTATGAAAATAAAATTTTCAATTTATCCAGTGTATTTGCACATATCGTAAGTTTCTTTTTTAATTCATCCTCCGGCTGTGTCTGATCCGGAACCATTGCCACCTGACAGCCTGCCTGACAAGCACTCATAACCCCATTGGGCGAATCCTCCACCGCAAGGCATTCTTCCGGAGCAAGTCCAAGTTGTGCACATGCAAAAGTATAGATATCCGGTGCCGGCTTTCCGTGTTCTACCATGGTTGCACTGATGATTTCATCAAAGTACGGATATAGTCCTATCTGCTTTAAATATCTTTCTGTCCGTTCCATGTCGGTTGCCGTTGCAACTGCCCGCCGGATTTTCTTTTCTTTTAAAAAATTCAATAACTCAACAGCTCCTCTTTTTATCTCAATACCGTTCTTTGCAAGATATTCCTCCATCAATTCCTTCCGGTAAGCCCGGATAGCCGGATAGTCAAGATTCTCATCTGCAAACATTTCCTTTAAATGCGTCGGTGCAAAGGGTTGTCCTAAGGAACGCATGGACAATGCCTGCTCATCACTCATTTCATAGCCAAAATGCGCCATTGCCTTAGGCCAGCAGATTCTATAGTATTTCTCTGTATCAATGAGTGTTCCGTCCATATCAAATAAAACTGCTTTTATCATATTACATTTTCTTCCTGCCTTTTTCATTGACTAATTTGCCATACCCACTACCACAGTTACCGAAAAAAGATTTTCCTCCTGTTTCAGAAAAACATCCCCGTTCATTTTATGCATCAGCTTTCTGCATATATAAAGCCCCAGTCCGCTTCCTTCCTGGCTTCCTGCATTGGAGCCACGATAGAAGCTGTCAAAAAGATGTGGAAGTTCTTCTGCCGGAAGAACTTCTCCTGTATTTTCCACGGTAATCAGCACACAGTCTTCTTCTTTCGAAATTGATATACCAATTTTTTTGTCACTACCATATTTTATAGCATTTTCTATGATATTCTGCAATACTTCCAGCAAACGTTCTGTATCTGCTTTCACCAGAAAATTCTGATACTCCCCCATGTTAAACCCTATATGAAGCTGTGAAAGTTTATCTTTATAGTATACTGTATCTCAACAGACATTTCCGATGGCATGCCTTCTTCCGTAAGTTCTTCTGCCAGGTCATCTAATTCTTTTGCCAAATCAGCCCGGGTCTTTCCTGCCATATTCCCCATTGCCTGTGATACATCTGATATGTAGACATCACTTTCTTTTCCAAATGTCGTAATCAGATTCTTACTTTTCATGGTATCTGTTGTAATAACCACTCCCAGCATAAAAACGGAACAGAGGAAAAAGGACAATATAATCGTAAGGAACCGTCTTGGACTGCTTAAAATATCATTGACTGCCAGATACCAGGTACTGTTAAAACGGCTTTTTCCCAGCCGGTAAATGGATTTCTTTTTAAAGCGTTCTCCGGACTGACCGTTTCTAATAGCATCCACCGGTGTCAGCTTCTTTACTTTTCCGGTACACCGGTATGCAAACCAGATAGTAACTGCAATAACGATAAGTGCTCCAATGAAATTTGCTGTAATGGCATGACTGTTTCCCAACATCATATTTTCTGTCACAGACTGCAGCAGCATATTGCCAAATGGAATACTTGCCAGGAATCCAATTGCTGCTCCCACAACAGCCAGCATCAGATATTTTACAAGATAAAGGCTTCGTATCTTAAAGTCCGTAATTCCGATGGCTTTCATGACACCGATTTCCCGGTATTCCTCTGTCACCGTAAAAGTAATCGTAAATTTCAACACTGCAAAGGATACTATCATCAGGCATACACTTAAAACCAGCACCACAAATGCCACAATCATATCCATGACATAACACAATTTAAAAATGCCCCGTCCCCGGTTAAATAGGATGTTGGATGCATTGCTTAATAAAGAGGCTATTTCCGATGGATTGTCTGTGTCAATATAAATGATCTCGCCACGGTATTCTGCAAGACTTTCATCCGATGCAAATTTCTGATAATCCGCTTCATTTAAAATAAATCTTTTATTTCCCATAAATTCAGAACCCAGCAGCGCATCTTTTGCTTTTCCGGCAATCGTAAGCTCCATACTGTTTTCGCCATAGGTAATCGTAAGTTTATCTCCCTCTTTTAAATCATTTGCATCTAAGAAATTTCCTGTGACATAGACCTCACCCTCAGGCACTTTTGTAAGCTCCTTATTATCCTTTGTGAAAAAATGTATCTCACTTTCGGAAATGGATTCTATGATCATTGCCTTGTTTGCCATATCAAGTTCTTTTCCCTCTGCCTTGATATTCCCCTTGGTTGCATACATAATATGATCCATGCGGTAGTCTTTTACATACTGACAGGTATCCAAAAGCTCCGGCACACCGCCATCCCCCTGCTGGGTCAGTACTACATAATCTCCAATGTCTGCCTGATTAAGATAATAATCGGTTCCATTTACTACCGTCAGTACATTGTTCAGCCCGCTTGCCACAAACATGGCAGCTAAAATAATAAACAGCAAAATTACAATATTAATTGTTTTCTTTCGCTTTAAGTCTTTGCGTAAGATATCCCAAAACATCTTCTGCTCCTTTCTATTCTCTTAGTATACCTCAACTACGCGAAACACGCTTTGCAAGTTTCGCGCCGCAGTGCGCATCCTCGCGGAGCGTTTTTTTACTCTGCAGGCAATTTCCTGTAAAGCAAAAAAAGAACCGGCAAAGTTTTATTTCCTTTGCTGGTTCTACTATAACGAATCAATTATTAAAGAATCCTTAAATCTGAAAATTCTTATTTCATGCTTTCTTTTAAAATAAATGCCATCAGAAGTGCATCCGGTCCGATATGGGTTCCGATTGCCATTCCAACTTCATGTAAGCTGCTTTCTGTCAGGGAAAAAGCTTCCATGGTTTCTTTCCGGAATTCCTCTCCCATTTCCGGGTTATTGCTGTGAGCAAATTCTACCGGCATGCAGCAATCCACTTCTCCTTTTTTCAAAAATGCCTGCATTCCGCTTTTGGCCGCTTTCATGCCGCGGGCTTTGGAATATCCTTCAATCTCTCCATTCCGGAGCAGCAGCACCGGCTTGATTCCCATTACATTTCCCACTGCTGCAACTACCGGAGAAATACGTCCGCCCTTTTTCAAATATAATAATGTGGACGGAACACCGGTAAGATAGGTGCGGTTCTTTACTTCTTCCAAGATTCCTGCAATCTCTTCTGCACTTTTGCCTTCTTCTTTTAATTTCACGGCATATTCCACCAGAAGCCGCAAGGATAAGGATGCCTGCAGGGAATCCACGATATATATCTTTTCATATCCGCACATTTCCTTCGCCAGCACTGCCCCATTATAAGTTCCCGAAAGCTTCGAGGAAATAAGAATCACCAACACTTCTTCCCCTGTTTCTTCTGCCGCTTCATACTTTTCTAAAAATGCTGCCGGTGATGGCTGGCTGGATACCGGAAGTTGTTCCTCGCTGCGCAGTTTCTCATAAAATGCTTTGAAATTCTCTTCTGTATTCCGGTCAAATATAACATCTTCAAAGTTTGCGGAAATCGGCACCAGATCCACGCCCATTGCCTTTGCTTCGATTTCTAATATATCAGATCCTGTATCTGTAATTATCTTCATTTTCGTCTCCATCTCTTGACTGTTGTCTGTATCTATGCCACACTATATGTGAGATAATTTATATCACATTGTTGTGGCTGCATAAGTAGCATTGTAGCATAGTTTTCCCTTTTTTCAACGGTTTGATGTGAGACATTTTATATCATTTTGTATCATGATACGGATGTGGTGCCGGTGGGTGGGACAGTCGTTTTATATTTGTTATTACGATTTGTATTTGATACATACATTGCTTCTAACGTCAAAGAGCGGTTTTTCTTGCACTGCATTTTTCTTTTGCCGATAAAGCCTGTCTTTCCAATGTTTGACAGTATGCCGGACTCTGTTCGCCTGATGCGGATACGATATATGCAGTCTGTTAGAGACGCTTAGAATTCCGGCAGCAACCGGCAACGCTGGCACAGGGACGTGCCAGCGAGGCACATCTTAAGCATGGATGCGAATATGTGCCGGGTGCCGGAAGATACGGAAACTTTAACGGAATTCTTAGCGTCTCTTTCAGACGGAATGTGGTATCCGCATCAGGCGGACAGAGCCGGCATCCGGTCAAAGCAACGGAAAGGACAGCCTGACAGCAAGAAAAATACAGTGCTAAGAAAAATAACGCTCTTTGCGTAATGAACCAATGCACATATCAAATGCAAATCGTAAGAAACGAATATCATATTCTGTCCCACCCACCGGCACACATCCATAGCACATACGAACAGGAGCATTTAAATGAAAGAAACAGACAAACGATACGAAGCAAACCGCCAGGTAAAATTAAAGATTGCCCGTGCCCTGACCAAACTCATGGACACCAAAGCATTTTCCGATATATCTGTAACCGATATTATTACCACTGCCGGAGTAGCAAGAGCTTCCTATTACCGGAATTTTCATTCCAAGGAAGAAGTGTTGATTAAAATTACGGACGATATTATGGAAGAATACCGGAAGAGGGCAGAAAAGCTTGAAAATGACTTTTTCAGCTATGAGGCAATTTTACTGATTTTCCGGTATTTTAAGACTTACAAGAAATTTATTTTAAGTGTATATAAGGCAGGTCTTGCATACATTTACTTAGACCTTTTTGATCAGGAATTAGAAAATCATATGGGTGACATGCCTTATAATGATATTCACCGGTATAAAGTCTACTTCTATTCCGGTGCGCTCTATAATGTTTTCTTAAAATGGCTGCAAAACGGAATGAAAGAACATCCTTCCGCTATGGCTTCCATGGTGACGGAAATGTTAGAACAGGGAGCCTATCCGCTAGCTTAACTGCCAGCGGACATGGCTTCCTTCTTCATCTTTTGTAATAAGAAGCTGGTCTTCCATTTCCTGCTTTAATTCTGTTACATGGGAAATGATTCCAATAAGCTTTGAGCCGCCTGCCATCTCTTTTAATACCCGGACTGCCTGCTCTCTTGCATGCTCATCCAGGGAACCAAAGCCTTCATCAATAAACATCATATCAAGATGTATGGCAGCAGAATTTTCCTGAATCTCATCTGCCATGCCCAATGCCATGGATAACGCCGCCATAAAGGATTCTCCTCCGGAAAGCGTACGGACTTCCCGCTCTTTTCCGGTTACATTGGAATATACCATAAGGTCAAGTCCCTTGTTCTTTCCGATTGCAGCCTTCTTCTCATCAAACATTCTGAGTTCAAACTGTCCTGCTGACATTTCTTCAAAACGGCGGTTTGCTGCATAAAGAATCCGCTCCAGATAATAACGTTGCACAAAGGTCTCCAAATCCATACGGCTGCCGGACACATTTCCGGAAATGACAGTATAAAGCCGTGTTATACGGTTGTGCTGCTCTAATACCTGCTGCCGCCCGCTCCATATTTCCTCTACCGCTTCTAAGATTTCCGTATCCTTCTGATTAGAAATCTTCCACTCATTGGCCGCCCTGCCTGCAAGCTTACTCTGCTCCTCTGCTGCCTTAAGTTCCTCTGAAAGCTTCTCTACGTCCGGTTTTTCTTTCTCTCCTACAGTTTCTTTCGCTGTCTCATAGCGGCTCTGATACATCGTCTTCTGATTCTGATAATCTTCCCTTTTCTGCCGCATCTCTTCCATGGCATCTATCGAATACTGCTCCACCAGAGTCTGCCATTCCAGTTTGGAAATATCTTTTTCTTCTATATATAAATCATATTTTTGCTGCTTGGCTTCTGCTTCCTTTTTCCATTCCGGAAGTTCTCTTTCACAACGGACAATGCCTGTCTGTGTACCGGTTTTCTCTTCCTCTAAACGGCTCTTTTCTTTATCAGCCTTTGCATATGCACTTTCTGCAGAAGCCTTCTTCTGCTGTGCTTCTGCCAAGACTTCATCCGCTTCTTTTTCAGATGTATAGTCAAGGGTGCGGTTCCGCTCTGTGTAAGCTGCCTGACAACGGTCAAACTGCTCTTTTGCCAATAGCTTCTTTTCTGTTGCTTCTGTCTCTTCTTTTTGAAGTGCAATCTTTTTTGCTTCTGCCTCTTCTAATTTATGAGACAATTCCTTCTTCTTTTTTATCTCCTGAGAAAGTGTTTCTTCTTCTTTTGCAAGCTTTTTCTTTTGTGCGACAAGCCACGGTTCTATTTCATTATCGGCTGCCGGGTTTGCTTCCTTTCCAAAGTCTTCTATTTTATTCCGGCACTTTTCCTTTCTTTCTGCCAACTCTTTCTCCCGGTTCTCTCTTCTTACGTGGCATGCACCGGCTTCTGTAGATGCCGCTTCCTGCTTCTGCTGTAACTTTGCAATCGTTTTTTCTAAAGCTTCTAACATTTCCCGGCTTAATTCTTCCTGCATCTCTACCGCAATGCATGGCTTTGGATGTTCCATGGAACCGCAGACCGGGCATGGCTCTCCCTCTTTTAATTCCTTTGCTAAAATACCTGCCTGCGCATCGAAAAACCGCTTACGATATGCTTCGTATTCCTGCTGCTTTGCCTGATACTGTCCGGATGCTTCCCGATAAATCTCTTTTGCATGTTCCTCCTGTTTCTTTTCTTTACCAAGAAGCTGCTTTGATTCTGTAATCTCTGCTACGGCATCTTCGATTTCTGCAAGAGCATTTTTCTTTCCGGTAATCTGTAACTGCCTTACTTCAATTTCTTCGAAGGCTTCTGCTTCTTTCTTCCACTGCACGATATTCTGCTCTAAGACAGTGCTTTTTTCTTTTGTCTCTTTTTCCGTCTCTTCCGCCTGCTGCAAAGCATCTTTACTCTGCTCTACTTCCTGTGCAGCCTTTCTTATTTCTTTCAATGCCGCTTTCGTGCGATTTACTTTTTCTTCTATAATACTGTAATTCTTCTGCTGTGTTTCCTTTTCCGCCTCTGCTAAGTTTCTTTCCTTTTCTGCCTCTTTTAAAGCTTTCTTTATCTCCGGCAGCTTTTCTTCTAATTTCTGCTGTTCTGCCTTTAAATTCTCCAGCCTCTTTACCGCTTCTTCATACTGCTGATAGAGCTGCTTTGCATCATAGGCAAGCTTTATCATCTGCTCTAACCGGGCAGTCTCTTTTATCTCCTCTTCCGCTTCAAAAAGGCGTGCTAACTCCCGCTGTGCTTCTTCCATCTGGGTAAAGGATTTTTGCAGATTTTCCGCTTCCTGCAACGCACTCCGGCAATGCTCCCGCAGTTTTTCCGCTTCTTTTGCTTCCTTCTTTTTCTTCTTTCCCTCTTCCTTAAGATACTGGCACAATTGCTGCATCAATTCTAAAAAGCGTTCCATCTCCGGTGCTTTTGCATCCGCCTGCTGCATCTTCTTTTTCAATGCCAACAGGGCTTCGGCTTCTTCAAAGGCTTCCGGTATGTCCGCATTCTCAGCTTTGGCATGAAACTTCGTACGGATTGTGGCAATCTCTGCATCTAATTTTCTTTTCCGGTCTCCTAATTCATTGGCAATCTTTTCATATTTTTCTGTGTGGAATAATTTTCGGAAAATCACTTTTTTCTCATCGGATTTTGCCCGGAGCAGTTCCATAAATTCTCCCTGGGCAATCATTGCCACCTGCATAAACTGCCCCTTGTTCAGCCCGACAATATCAATGATTTTCTGATTCGTTTCCTTTTGCGAATAAACGATTTCATCCGGCATGATTAAGGTAACGGATTCGCTTTCTTCTTTTTCACCGCTTCCCCGCTTCAATGGGCGGACATGTCTTGGCACACGGCGCACTGTATAGACGCCGCTTTCTTCTGTTCCTTCACAGAATTTCAATTCCACATAAGGCTCTGCGCCTGCTGTGGCAAACTGACTCTGCAGCTCTGTTCCACTTTTTTTATTAGCTGTGGAACTGGCTTCTCCATATAACGCAAAGGCTATGGCATCAAAAATAGTGGACTTGCCGGAACCGGTATCTCCGGTAATCAGAAATAAATTCTGGGATGGTTTTCGAAAATCAATTTTCGTCCGGTCTCCATAGGACCCAAATGCCTGCATTTCCAAGGTTAATGGTCTCATAACTCACTCTCCTCCTCTACTTTATTGATGACTTCCTTAAGAATTTCTCTTTCTTCCTCGTTCATCTCTCCAATAAACTCACAGCATAGCGAAAAGGCATCAAGCTCTGCCTCATGCCGGAATTTTTCCATTTCATAATTGGCTTTGTACAGCGTTTCTCTTCGGATTTCCAGCAAATTGGGAAATGCATGACGCAGCCGGTCCTGCATGTCAAAGACATTGACATCCACCTTATCGGTAAGAATCACAGTTACAAAATTATCGGATGGCTGCTTTAATACTTCTTCTAATTCCCCTTCCACAATACGCACCTGACGCAGTGGTTTTAACGGAATTACTCCGGTGGAAAGCCTGCCCTTTTCTTCCAGTTCCACCATAACAATGCCCTTTTTCTGTCCCGCTTCACTGACGGAGCAGGCAAGAGGTGTTCCACAGTAACGATAACACTCTTTTCCCACGGTCATAGGCTTATGAATATGTCCCAATGCCGCATAGTCAAACCGCTCCAACACATCCGCAGACACTTCATCAATATTTCCCACGGTGCGGATTTCAGAATCCATCCGCTCAACATCCTCCGCCGCTTTTCCTGCCGGCAGATAGAACTGGTGGCTCACCAGCACATTCCGCTCTGCTTCATTTACATTTTCTCTTTCCAAAAGCTTATGCAAAGTTGCATCATAGGAAAGGTTGTTATCATTTTCATCCGTTCCCACAATCTGCTTTACCATAGACGGCTTCACAAATGGCAGAAGATAAAAATTCACTTTTCCATACTTATCCGTCAATGTCACTTTCTCAATGTATTCCTCTTTCGTCTCAGGCGGCTTTCCTATCATATATAAATGCTGTCTTGATAAAATGCTTCGAAAACAGTTCACTCTTGGTGCGCTGTCATGGTTTCCGCTAATCATCATAATGACAGCATCCGGCACCATCTCCGTCAGTTCATTGATAAAATGATCGAATACCTCTACTGCCTCTGCCGCCGGCACTGCTTTATCATAAATATCTCCTGCAATCAAAATGGCATCCGGTTTTTCTTCTCTGGCCCGCTCTACAATCTGATGCAGGATATATTCCTGGTCTTCCCTTAAATCATGATTCATTAATTTCAATCCGATGTGAAGGTCGGATAAGTGAAATATCTTCATAGCCCATGTGCTCCTTTTCTATACAAGATTATCCTACAAAGTAAGATTATATTTTTCTCTTACTTTGTATTATAGCTTGTCTGGGGTTCTGCCGCAACGGACTTCTGCCGAATTATATGGCGGCATTTTTAAGCAGGAGGCTAATTCTTTAGGGGGAAAATCTTTCAACTTTCTTCACTTTATAAAAATTTCGCAGTTTTTTTATTGATTTTATGACTTATTTATGTATAATAATTGTGATGACGTAACTAGGATTTATAGTTTCTCAGTCAAGATATCATAAAAACCTGCTTTTTGCGGGCGATTATCATATTACTATATTTAAAGGAAAGAGGTAAAAACAAAATGGCAGAAATCAATTTAAGCAAGTATGGCATTACTGGAACAACAGAAATTGTCTACAACCCATCCTACGAAACATTATTCGCAGAAGAGACCAAGCCAGAACTGGAAGGCTATGAAAAAGGTCAGGAAAGTGAACTTGGCGCAGTCAATGTTATGACTGGTATCTATACAGGTCGTTCCCCTAAAGACAAATTCATCGTTATGGACGAGAACTCCAAAGACACTGTATGGTGGACATCTGATGAATACAAGAACGACAACCATCCAGCATCTGAGGAAGCATGGAGTGCTGTAAAAGACATCGCTATCAAAGAACTTTCTAACAAAAAACTTTATGTAGTAGATGCTTTCTGTGGTGCTAACAAAGATACACGTATGGCTATCCGTTTCATCGTAGAAGTAGCTTGGCAGGCACATTTCGTAACAAATATGTTCATCCAGCCTACTGAAGAAGAATTAAAGAACTTTGAGCCGGACTTCATCGTTTACAATGCTTCTAAAGCAAAAGTTGAAAACTACAAAGAATTAGGATTAAACTCTGAGACAGCAGTAATGTTCAACATTACAAGCCGTGAGCAGGTTATCGTTAATACATGGTACGGCGGAGAAATGAAAAAAGGTATGTTCTCTATGATGAACTACTATCTGCCATTAAAGGGCATCGCTTCCATGCACTGCTCTGCTAACACAGATATGAACGGTGAAAACACCGCTATCTTCTTCGGACTTTCCGGAACAGGTAAGACAACCCTTTCAACCGATCCTAAGCGTCTCTTAATCGGTGATGACGAGCATGGTTGGGATGACAACGGCGTATTCAACTTCGAGGGTGGATGCTACGCTAAGGTTATCGACCTTGACAAAGATTCTGAGCCGGATATCTACAATGCAATCAGACGTGACGCTCTTCTTGAGAACGTAACATTAGATGCTAACGGAAAAATCGATTTTTCTGATAGGAGCGTAACAGAAAACACCCGTGTATCTTACCCAATCAACCACATTAAGAACATTGTCCGCCCGATCTCTTCTGCTCCAGCAGCTAAGAATGTCATCTTCCTTTCCGCAGATGCATTCGGAGTACTGCCTCCTGTATCTATCTTAACTCCAGAGCAGACTCAGTACTACTTCCTGTCTGGATTTACAGCAAAACTTGCTGGTACAGAGCGTGGAATCACAGAGCCTACACCTACTTTCTCAGCATGTTTCGGACAGGCTTTCTTAGAGCTGCATCCTACAAAATACGCTGCAGAGCTTGTTAAGAAAATGGAAAAGAGCGGAGCTAAGGCTTACCTCGTAAATACAGGATGGAACGGAACCGGAAAACGTATCTCCATCAAAGATACCCGTGGTATCATCGATGCTATCTTAAGCGGAGCTATCTTAACCGCTCCTACAAAACAGATTCCATTCTTCAACTTTGAAGTTCCTACAGAGCTTCCAGGCGTTGATTCAGGCATCTTAGATCCTCGTGATACTTACGCAGATGCTTCTGAATGGGAGACAAAAGCATTAGATCTTGCTGACAGATTCATCAAGAACTTTGCTAAATACGAAGGAAACGAAGCTGGTAAAGCTCTTGTTTCTGCAGGTCCTCAGAAATAATTTTCCTGATAAGGAAATCAATAGAAACAGAAAACCGGATGTGATTCCACATCCGGTTTTCTTTATCTGTTTCTTATTTTGCTGCCAGATCTTTTACTACTTCACCTGCGATAATCAGTCCAGCGACAGATGGCACAAATGCCACACTGCCCGGAATATCACGCCGCTCCGTACATTTATGGGCTGCTCCCGGCGGACAGATACAGTTGGTTCTACAGCTGATTGCCATATCTTCAACTGGTCTGGTTGGCTGCTCTTCGGAATAAACCACCTTAAGCTTCTTTACGCCACGTTTCTTTAACTCACGGCGCATTACTTTTGCCAGCGGGCATACCTTTGTCTTATAAATATCTGCCACACGGAACTGACTGGCATCTAACTTATTTCCGGCTCCCATACTGCTGATAATCGGCACATTCATCTCCTGTGCCTTCATAACCAGTGAAATCTTCGCTGTTACCGTATCTACTGCATCTACGATATAATCATACTCTTCAAAAGGAAATTCATCCGCATTTTCCGGCAGGAAAAAGCATTTATGCACTTCTACCCTGGCATCCGGATTAATCTCTAAAATACGGTCTCTCATGACGTCTGTTTTATATTTTCCAACGGTCTTTCTGGTTGCAATAATCTGACGGTTGAGATTCGTCAGACATACCTTGTCATCATCAATCAGATCAAAAGCGCCAACTCCGCTTCTTACCAATGCTTCGCAGACATATCCACCTACTCCGCCAATTCCAAATACTGCAACCTTTGCATTCTTTAATTTTTCCATTGCTTCTTTTCCAAGCAATAGTTCAGTTCTTGAAAACTGTGTCAGCATCTTCTATCTCCTCTTCTTTGACTACGCTACATTTTACCGCGTCCTTATGTTCTTTGCAACAGAAAAATGCTGCACTCCCATTTCTGAAAGTACAGCATTTTTATTTTTCATTTCATGACTTTTCTATTTCCGATATATCCCTTTTCACTTATTTCATACGGCGTCCTGCATTTAATCTGCCATATGCTCCCGCAGCCACTCCTGCCGCAGCAATCAGTACAAGAAGATACAGGAATATCTGATTGTCGTCTCCGGTTTTAACCTGTGTGCTGCTATCAGACGTTGTTGCTACCGGTGTCTGTAGCGAAGATGCGCCCGGCAATGTTGTAACAACATTACTTCCGGCGGTTAATGTCGTTCCATTATTATTTTCATTTGGCGTGCTTCCACCTGGTGTATTTTCCGGATTATTTCCGCCGCCCGGGTTTGACGGGTTTAAGCTGTTGGAAGAAGGAATTCCTTTTTCTACTACAATCTGTGTTGCAGAAGACGCATAATAATTGCGTGTTTCCTGATAACGTACCAGATAAGTTCCGTTGGCAAGTCCGGTCAATTCATTTTCTGTAATTGCAGTATAGGTAGTTCCATCAATACTGTATTCCATTTCCGCATTCACGCCACGAATCTTTCCATCATTTTTGCCATCAAGGGTTTCTGCTACTGCGGTAAGTCCTGTTGGTGCTCCACGATGTGCTTTGGTAATGCTGAAGTATTTTGTTACACTGTCTAAAAAGCGGGAACCACTGATAATTGCTGCAGCTGTATCACCCACTTCAATATTATCAACATAAGTAACCGTAAAATCCCTTCCTTCAGTTAATGTCATTCCATCATACGTTACGGTTACAGCCGGCTCTTTTCCTGTGCCATCATAGACAAAGGCAGCCGGGCTTAAAGTAATGTCCGCTTCTGCCAGCTTCTTATTACGAAGTACCAGATTTTTGGCACGATTTCCGGATTCATCCAGTACTGTAATATCAGTATCAACAAAAACTGAATATCCGAAAGGAATTAATTTGTCCAATGCCTGTTCCATTGCTGGTACATTTTTATAGTTTGCCAGACCACTTATCATGTTTTCTACTGTAATTACAGAATCGTCATCCGGTGCTATTGTAATCATTTCTACAAAGAATGAGCAAGGGGATGCCTGTGAACCTACATGAAGTCTACTGCTCTTTAATTCCAGACCACCATTTGCAGTCCAACTTATCTCATGGATATCCGCTTCCACATTTTCTAATGTACATTTATCAGAAAGACTAGTATTTGCATCATTGAGCGTACTCAGGTTAAGCTTTCCATTGGAAACGCTTAAGTGATTCATGATATTGAATGCATCTAATGTTAAACTCTTTCCATTTAAATCAAGATTTACAGCCTTATATACAGAGGATAAATCAATTGATTCACTGCTGTTCTTATAATCAACAAATAATTTTACGGTATTGTATTCATTGGCATTGTGGAATGCATTGGACAGACTGTTATAATTTGTTACATTTCCGTTGGCATCTACAATAGCTGCCACCGGCTCCTGGTCATCACATACAACACATTTTCCATTGATACGCTTTGGATGCGTACATCCGCTGGCAGTATATACGGTTCCATCTACGATGGCTCCTTTCTTTGTGCCGTCTGCAAGCTGGATTACACCTGTTGCAGGAATCCCATTCACCATGGAAGCTAATGCTGTTCCTTCCGTATTTCTCTTTACCGTAACCGTTCCACCTGCATTCAGGCTGACTGCATTCAAAGTTGAAATCACATATGTGCTGCTTTCCTGTTCTATTGTAATATTCCCATCGGTACTCTCAATACTTCCACCGGCTCCGCCCCAGGTAAGTGATGAATCTGTTGTTCCATTCTGTTTCAGTGTCACATCATTCTTTGCCTTTATATCAAGTTCTGCCTGAAACATCGGTACAGTCGCATTGGTTGAAATGCTTATTGCTCCTGCCAATGCCTGAATCGTCAGCTTACCGTTTGCCATGACAGGGGTTGCGGTCTGTTCAATTGTAACATCCCCATTGGTTGAAGTTAAGCTCACCTGTGGATTACTCTTGCTTGTTATTCCCTTCGCTGATTTTAAAGAAATATCTCCTGCAGCTTCAATCGTAAGATTACTGTCAGTCAACACCCCTGTGCTGGTATTTTCCAGTTCCACCTTTCCACCGGTATTTTTCAGGGTAACATTTTCTGCATGGAAAATTGGATAATAATCAGATGCAGAACTTAATGCAAGGTCTCCTTCTGTCTGTGTCAGGTTCAGTATGGATACTCCACTGTCAATCATACCACATGGTGCGGTTATCGTAACTTTCTTTCCACTTAAATCAACCACTCCACTGCTCAAAGCAATTGGCTCTGAAGACGTTGATGCAGTTTCCAGTGTAATATCACCGGTTGTATCTATCTCAAATCTGCTGCCACCGTTTATTACATTACTATTACTTGTTACCTTGAAATTTCCGGTAAAATCCTTTGTGACAACGGCAGCACCGGTTCCGGCTAACAGAAATGCAGGAGAAGTTCCTTCTACAGTAAAATTTCCTGCTCCGGAAATTGTTAAGTTTCCGCCTGTTACTGTCACCGGATTCGGTCCGGAAGTAGCAATCTCCATATCATTATATACAGTCATGGTTGCCGTATCTTTATCAAAATAAATATAACCACCACTTTCCGGTTCTTCCCCTACTTTATCGACGCCACGAATCGTTGCAGATGGTCCCGGTGTAGAAGGAGGATCCACCGCCTTCACATACCAGCCTGTCTCTAATGTTGTAATTCCTATTTTAACGGATGCCGGCGTATCCTCTGCCTTTACCAGTAGTCCGGCAGCATCTCCCATAAATAAGCCTGTCATCATAGCCAATGCCATCAAAAATGCCAGACATCGTTCTTTTCGTTTTTTTCCCATATTTCCTCTCCTTTTTTTATTCTATTTCTTTTGTTCACACAGTTTCTATCTTAAGAAAACGCTTAAAATTTTGCAACCAATTCTTCCAAATTGTGATTTTATCTTCCTGATTGTCGATAAAAAATGATTTTTATTTTCTTTCAATATGATATACTTGTTTCGTATCCGGTGTTTTTTACTTTTTATATACAGGAGAATAATTATGCTGATTTACTTATGCGAAGATTCTGAAAGCGATGCCTTACGGCTGAAACATCATCTGAATACATATGCCACGAAACATCATTGTAATATGGAGATTCTACTTTTTTCTTCGGGCGAAGAGATGATTCAATATTATAAGGAAGAAAAGCGTTATCCGGCTCTGCTGTTTTTAGATATCTATATGAATAACCAGGACGGTGTGGAAACAGCACGTATCCTTCGCTCACTGGGCTATGAGGGTGGCATTATTTTCACCACTTCTTCTACGGAACATGCCATGGCAAGCTATGAGGTAAATGCTCTTTACTATCTGCAAAAGCCTTACTCTCACGCAGATTTTCTCAATGCCATGAGCCGCTGTGATACGCTTTTAGAGGAATCCAATGAAGTATTTACCTTTTCTGTCCGTAGGAAGGAATATTCTCTTCCTTACTCAGATATTCTCTTTTTCGAAACCGGGCAGCACAATATCCTGCTGCACGCTATATCAGAGACTTTTACGATTTCCGGGAACTTAACGCAGCTTACCGAGGACTTTGCCTCTGTTGCCTGTTTTCTTCCGGTTGGCCGCAGCTATCTGGTAAACTTAAATCATGTCACCGGAATTCTGCAGCACGACCTTATTATGGAAGACCACTCCATTGTGCAGATTCCTTTCCGTAAACGTGACGAGGTAAGCAAGGCCGTTAATAGCTGGTTTGCAAAGCTTGAGAAAGAGCCAACTCATCCCGGCTTATCCTAGGACCAGATATTTCCCATATTTCCAATGTACTCCTATTGCGAAAATGTTACAGACTTGTTACAATTTATTTGTACTTAGCTAAGACATGATTTCAAAGAAAATAAGGAGGACGAAACTATGTGTTTTAATTTCAATAGCTGTTCCGAGTTATTTAACACAATCTGCAAATTATTCAGACTCGGATGTTAATATCTTTTATGCGATTTGCATAATCACCAAAAAGGCTGTAACCCTTGATTTATCAAGGATTACAGCCTTTTTTCCAGTTAAGCTGGCAACGGGAATCGGACCCGTGACCTCCGCACTACCAATGCGACGCTCTACCGACTGAGCCATGCCAGCAATTCTGTCGGAACTAATCCCGACTTGTAATACTATACTATAGAGAGCTATGATTGTCAATACTTTTCTACAGCATAATGTCAGATTTTTCTTTGCTATGCTCAATCTTCATATTTAACTTCCGGAACGGAATTGCAATTACAAGTCCAATCAGAAGTGAGATTATAATATAGATGCCCAAGATGCCGAGGCATTTCCAATAAGTCATTCCATACATACCACCAATGGTCTCCCGGAGTGCATCCATTCCATAAGGGAATGGGAAGAAACGGTAAATCCGCTGATAGATTGCCGGCAGTACTTCAATTGGGAAGGAACCGCCTGCTCCTGCTACCTGGATAACCATAATGACTACCGCCAAAGCCTCTCCGACATTTTCAAAGGCTACCGTTAATGCGTACATAAATAAGGTAAATACAAAGCTGCAGCATGCGCAGGCAAGCCAGAATAAGAATGGGTTATGGCATTGTATCTTAATATAAAACAAATCTCCCAGTGCAGTAATCAATGCCTGCACCTGTCCAATCAGGAAGAATGTAATATATCTTCCAAAGAATTTCTGGTAAGGTTTTGCATCCGGCATTTTCTCATCCGGAAGTACCTTTACATGAATGATTGCCACCAGAATCAACGCACCTACCCACAATGCCAGTACCGTATAGAACGGTGACATTGCCGAACCATAATTGGAAATCGGATAAATCTCTTTCGTCTCCATATTGACCGGAGAAGATAAGAAATCTCCTAACAAAGTCGGGTCGGTCTCTAAGATTTTCATCAAAGCCTGATACTGGTCACTGATTTCCAGAGCACTGAGACTTGTAATCACACTGTCAAGTCCGGTCTTCATTTCCTGTGCTGCTGCCAGTGAATCACTTAAGCTTTCATTTCCCTTATCGAGGGTTTCACTATAAGCATCCAATACTTCCGATACTTCATCAAAATCTCCATCGACACCATTTAAAATTGCCTGTGTCTGATTCAGTGACCCCTGCATGGACTGAATGGTTGTCTCCAGCTGACCTTTTACCGAATAGTCAAACGTATCTTTTAAAGCTTTTATTTTGGTCTTACAAGAAGTTATTTCGGTAGATATTTCAGTGTTTAAAGTATCCTTTGCAGTAGTTAAATCTGTGACATTATTCTGGACACTGTTTAAATCTGCTTCAATTTTATCTAACTGTGCTTCGATTTCTGCAATCTGACCGGAAACACTTTCATCATCCTTCCAGTCTGCCACACTGTTTTCAAATAACTGACGGATCAGCGGCATCATATTAATTGCGCTCTGTAGTCCGCCGGAAGATAAATCACCATAGTTATCCAACTGATCTAAGGCATTCTGTATCAGCGTATTGATGTTGTCAAGGCTGTCGGCTGCTGTATTAAGATTTGCTGAAATAACCTCAGCCAAAGCACTGGCATTAAGGCTGCCGGAATTCAATGCTCCCTGCATGGTATTTACCGTATTCGAACCATCATCTACCATCGTATTCAGATTCGGCAGCATAACCTGTGTCGTATCAATCAGGCTGGATGCCGAATTGGTAATGCTGACAAAAGAATTCAGCAATGCAATATAGCCGTCCAAATCTCCGCTTAAATCATTAAGCTGTGTCAGGAAAAGATTTATCATAGAGCCAGAATCCATTCCATTTTCTACCATGACATCATTTACCTTTAACATGACTTCTGCCAGAGTGCTGACAAAGGTTGCATTAACCTGCTCCTGTACTGCCGTTTTTGCCTTGGATGTAATCTTTGGTGCAATGGCATTTTTCTTCTCATTTTCATAATAAATAATCTGCGGATTCTGTACTTCTCCGTTAAGGAAGCTTATCATTTTCTCGGAGAAATCCTCCGGAATAATCAGTGCCGCATAATATTCACTGCTGTATACACCGTCGGTTGCTTCATCCATGGTATCAGTAAACTGCCAGCCCATAGTCTGGTTGGCTTTCAGGGCATCAATGACGCTGTCTCCGATATTTAAAGGCAGACCTCCCATGTCAATTCCCTCATCTGCGGAATATACTGCTATCTTAAGATTTGATGTAGATTCCGGTCCATACGGGTCCCAGTTGGACAATATATTAAACCATGCGTACAGTGATGGAATAATGGAAAGACCTATTACAATAACCACTGCTACCACATTTGTGCTGACTCTCTTAAAATCCCGGTAAAAGATTCTAAAAATATTTTTCATGTGTTATCCCTCTGCTACTCCTTTGTGCTATCCGTTAAAAGTTCCTGCTCTGCCGTCTGAAGTGCGGTACGAATCCGTTCTTCTACCTGGGCAATTCCATCGCCAATCAGTGCATCTCTCTCCTGCTGCTCCCGGTTGGAAATCTCATTTAATTTTTCCTGTAATTTATAATCGGAATATTCTACAAAGATTAAATATCCTGCCAGAATAAACAGCGATACAATCCACAGAATCAAAAATACAATTTTTGAGCTTTCTGTCCAGAATAACAATGCCAGGAAAATCAGTGGAATAATGATAAGACACCGCAATCCGATGCGGATACGTTTCTGGTTCTTCTTATGAATCTCCTGCTCATAGCCTAAAAGCATGTCATAAAGCTTTTCATAATCTTCTTTCTTTTCCATCTGCTCTTCACCTGCTCTCTTACATCATCTTCGTATCTTTCATTCGCTTTTCTACGAAATGATTGATACCCATAAATGGTACGCGAATCAGCAGTCCGATTAACAATGCCGCTGCTGCGAAAATCAGAAGCTCTGCCAGATTCTTCTCATAGGCTCCGCCATACATGCCGCCAATGGTTTCACGCATGGCATTAATAGCATATGGAAATGGGAAGAAAATATATACCCGCCGGTAAAATTCCGGCAATATCTCAATCGGATATGTTCCACCGGAACCTGCAATCTGAATAACGACCATTACAACCACCAGTGCTTTTCCGATATCGCCAAAGGAAAGTGTCAGCGCATAGATTAATAAGGTAAAGGTAAAGCTCGTCAGCGACGCCGCAAACCAGAACAATACCGGATTCTTCACCTGACAATGCAGCAGATAAATATTACCCAGCACAATAATCAATGCCTGTATCTGTCCCATCACAAAGAAAATGAGATATCTTCCAAGAAAAAGCTGATAACGCTTCGGATTCGTCAAATCCTTTTCGGATGCCTTTACCTTAATCAGTGCCACCAGTACAATACCGCCTACCCAGAGTGCCAGTGTTGTATAAAATGGTGCAACCGCAGAACCATAATTTTTAATCTCATAAACCTGCTTTGTCTCCACTTTTACCGGCTGTGCAAAGAATTTACCATAGGATTCCGGATCGCCGCCCAAAAGTTCCATGATAATCTGCATCTGTTCATCTTCCGATGCTTCATCCAGCTTGCTGATTGCCTCTTCTATCTTTGTATCACAGGTCTGCAGCAATGTCTGAATCTGTGTAAAGCTTTCATCTGTAGCATCTACCATATCTAAGGTTCCATCGAAAATGGTTTCCATGTCACCTAATGTATTATTCAGATTATTCAAAAGATTGGTTACATTGACCAGTATCTGGGATGCCGTATCCAATATTCCGGATACTCCAGGCACCAGATTATTGGTGTATACATTCTTCATATTTTCAATGGTCTTGCTGCAGGTAGACAATGCTGTATTCATTCCGCCTGTCACAGTATCTACCGCACCTTTTACTGCATCTGATGCATTGTCCGGCATCAGTGTCTCTAAAAGCTTCTGCATTTCTTCTGCATCCTGCTTCAACGCATCAATCTGTGACATCACATCATCCATATCCGTTTTCTGCTCGTCCGTAAAGCTCTCATCTGTCTTGAGTCCACTGATTGCTCCATAAAGCGACTGCAACTGGTCATTTAAAGTCTTGATATCATTCGTTGTTGTCTCAATACTTTCAGTTGTCTTCTTGGCAGAATCTCCCAGTCCGGCATTGGTAATATCCGTTGAAATCTTATTCAAAGAATTCTCAATATCCGTTAAGGTTGTCTCCACATTCTTGGAAAAATCTGAAAGTGTAGTATCCGTACTGTCTAATTGTGTCTTTGTTCCATTCAGGGAATTTACAGCTGAATCAATTTTATCTTCCACCTTTGACACACTGGAATTGGCTTCATCAATCCCTGCGCTCAGTTCTTCATTTCCGGACAGGAAGCTGTCTATCATGGCATCATAGTCCTTTAAATTCTGGCTGAGCTGCTCTAATTTCTGGCGGAATCCATCCACACCGCCATCTTCACTTATTTTCTCAGAAAGATTATCCATCTGGGCAAACATGGCACTTGCCGCTGTCTCAAGAAATGTCTCATTGATACTGGACTTTAATGTGCTCACTGCAGTATCGGTAATTTTCGTTGCAATGGCATTTTTCTTCTCATTCTCATAATATGTAATGGTCGGATTCTCCAGTCCTTCAGAAAAGATGCTGAACATGCTCTCGGAAAAGCGGTCACCAATAACTACTGCCGCATAATATTTTCCACTTTCTACTCCGTTGATTGCTTCATCAGAGCTGTCTACAAACTGCCAGCCTATGGACTTATTCTCCTTCAACTGCTCAATCACCTGAGCACCCATGTTGACGGTTGTGCCATCCTCTAATTTCATTCCTTCATCTTCAGATGCCACTGCAATATAGATATTTCCGGTGTTGGCATAAGGATCCTCGTTGGAATAAATATTAAACCATGCATACAAAGATGGAATAAAACACAATCCGATTGCAATGACCAGTGCGAAAAAATTCCTGCAAAGTCCTCTTACGTCCTTACGAAAAATGTGAATGATATTTTTCATGCTGTTACTTCCCTTTCAACTTCTTCTTTAAACGCTGTAACGCATTATCCACAGCCTTCGGCTCTTTTCCCATAGCTTCTGCAATCTGCTCATAGCGAAAGCCCTGCAGATAATACGACAACACTTCCTGTTCCATTTTGCTTAAAGTTTCATTTACTTTCCGCTTGAAATCTTCCCGGTCTTCCTGACTGATAAATAAATTCTCCGGATTCGCCTCATCTATAGTCTCTAACACATCCGCCAGATTCCTGCCTTCCGAATCCTCACTATCTGCATAAAGTGGTACATACGAATTGAGCGGTGCATGCTTTTTCCGATTGGAAGCCTCCACCGCTGTATACATCTGCCTTGCAATACAAAGGTCTGCGAAATGAAAAAAGCTGCTGTCTTTATCCGGCTGATAATCCCGGACAGCTTTAAACAGACCAATCATTCCCTCCTGAATCAAATCGTCCGTCTCACCACCAATGAGATAAAGTGCTTTTGCTTTTTTCTTAACCAGACTCTTGTATTTGTCCATCAGATAATCTGTAATTTCTTTTTCACCACTACGAAGTGCTGCAATTAATTCCTCATCACTCATGTTCTGATAAGATTGCATCTCTCTCTCCTGTTAACTTAATCTCTGTCTTACAATTTCATAAGCTAAAACACCTGTTGCTACCGATGCATTTAAGGAGTCAATATCTCCCTTCATTGGAATCGATGCCACAAAGTCACAGTTTTCTTTTACTAATTTGCTGACACCTTCTCCTTCATTTCCGATAACCAGTCCGATAGAACCTTTTAAATCCAGATCATACATGGTTGTGCCACCCATATCTGCACAGACAAACCACATGCCCTGCTCCTTTAATTCCCGGATGGTATTGGTAAGATTGGTTACCTTTGCTACCGGTGTATAATAAATGGCTCCTGCGGATGCCTTTGCTACGGTAGCGGTCAGTCCCACTGCACGGCGCTTTGGAATAATGACGCCATGGGCACCTGCCAGATTGGCAGTACGGATAATTGCGCCCAAATTGTGCGGATCTTCAATATTATCCAGCAAAATGACAAATGGTGCTTCATTTTTCTTTCTGGCATTTTCTAAAATATCTTCTACCGTTGCATAAGAAAATGCTGCTGCCATGGCAATGACACCCTGATGCTTCTTCGTCTCTGACAACTGCTCTAAACGCTCTTTTGCCACAAACTGTACCAGCGTATCATGCTTTTTCGCTTCTCTTAAAATGGTCTGAATGGGACCGTCTTTACAGCCATCTAATACAAACAGCTTGTCTATGGTTTTTCCGGAACGAAATGCTTCTAAAACTGCATTTCTTCCTTCTATCTTCGTGCTTTCTGCCTGTGTGTTTTCCATCTGCATTTCTTCCATTCTACTTTCCTCCTGCCAGATCATTCTTTCCGGTCTTCACATTATAGTGTCTGATTGCTTCTTTCGCCAATTCCAAAATCCGCTCAAACTGATCCGTCAGATATAAATAGCCCATCAATGCTTCAAAGCCGGTGGCACGGCGATAATCTGACATAGTTGCGTTTTTTGCCATAGTCGGAGACTTGGCATTTCTGCCTCTGCGGTAAATTTCCGTTTCGTCTTCCGTAAGCATCGGAGTCAGTGTCTCCATCATCGTTGCCTGTGCATGTGCTTTCACCAGATGGCTGGTGGTCTGATGCAGACGGGATGCCTTGGTATTGCCTTTTCCAACTACAATGCTTCTTATGACAAGGTCATAAATGCCATCTCCTATGTAGGCAAGTGCCAAAGGGGAGTAGGTTGCTACATCCACCTTTGGCAGGTCAAAATATTCTTTGATATGGGAATCTATGCCTTTTTCCATTTTACACCCTCTCTGGTATCTTCTAAGACAATTCCTTTTTCCAAAAGTTCATTACGAATTGCGTCTGCTTTGGCAAAATCTTTTTCCTTCTTTGCAGCCTTACGCTCTTCGATTTTTTCTAATACATATGCTTCTAAATCTGCATCGATCTCATCGGCAGGATTTGCTACTTCTCCCGCTGCTAAATCAAGTGATAATACATAATCAAAATCTTTTACCAGTGCAAGCTTGGTTGCATCGGTCATATCGGCTTTCAATACTTCATATACTACAGTCAGTGCCATGGAAGTATTTAAATCATCCTCTAATGCCTGCAGGAATTTCTCTTTGTATGCATCAAATTTATCCTGCTCTACTTCTGTAGACGCATCCAGTTTTGCAATGGTCTTACGAAGCTTTACATAGGAATTTTCCATATTATCCATTACTTCATAAGAGAATTCCAATGGCTTTCTGTAATGGGACTGCAGACAGAACATACGATATACCAGCGGCAGATAACCTTTTTCTTCCAACAAGGAAACGGTCAGGAAATCTCCCTTGGATTTACTCATTTTTCCTGATTTATCATTCAGATGATGCACATGGAACCAGTAATTACACCATTTGTGTCCAAGATATGCTTCACTCTGTGCAATCTCATTGGTATGATGTGGAAAAATATTATCCACACCACCACAGTGAATATCCATATATTCGCCTAAATGCTTCATGCTGATGCAGGAGCACTCGATATGCCAGCCCGGATAACCAACGCCCCATGGACTATCCCATTTCAGTTCCTGGTTATCGAATTTGGACTTGGTAAACCACAATACAAAATCACTCTTGTTGCGCTTATTTTCATCCTCAGATACGTCATCACGAACACCTACCATCAGCTCTTTTTCGCTCTGGCTGGAGAATACATAATAATCATCTAATTTTGATGTATCAAAATATACATTTTCTCCGGCAATATATGCATAGCCTTTCTCTAAAAGTACCTCTATCATATGAATAAATTCCGGGATACAATTGGTTGCCGGCTCTACCACATCCGGACGTTTGATATTTAATTTGGAGCAATCGGAAAAGAATGCATCGGTATAATACTTTGCAATCTCCATAACGGTCTTGTGCTCACGCTTTGCGCCCTTTAACATTTTATCCTCACCGGTATCTGCATCACTGGAAAGATGTCCTACGTCTGTTATGTTCATGACACGCTTTACATCATAACCTGCATAGCGAAGTGTTTTCTCTAATACATCTTCCATAATATAGCTGCGCAGATTTCCGATATGTGCAAAATGATATACGGTTGGTCCGCAGGTATACATTTTCACTTTGCCATCTTCGTTTGGCACAAAGGTCTCTACTTTTCTTGTAAGGGTATTAAAAATCTTTACGTTGTTCTCCATGTTATCCTCCATCGTTCCTGGAATTACTTATTTAATTCTTTTCTACTTCCTGCTTTAATGCTTTTATCTCTTTTTCCATATCAATGATACGGTTGCATAATTCTGAATTTTCCCGCTGCAATACATTGATGTCTTCCTGTACCGGGTCCGGCAGATTGCACTGATCCATATCGCTGCGTGGAATTTTTACATTGTTACGTTTTACGATTCGTCCCGGAACTCCTACTACGGTACAATTTGGCGGCACCTCTTCAATTACCACACTTCCGGCACCGATTTTCGAATTCTCTCCTACCGTAAAGGAGCCGATGATTTTCGCTCCGGCACTTACCATTACATTATCCTCTAAGGTCGGATGACGCTTTCCGGTCTCCTTACCGGTTCCGCCCAAAGTTACACCCTGATATAAGGTTACATTATCTCCGATAATTGATGTCTCTCCGATGATAACGCCGGTACCATGGTCGATAAAGAATCCTTTTCCAATTACTGCGCCCGGATGTATCTCAATTCCGGTTTTTCTTGCTGCTTTCTGTGAAATATATCTTGCCCGGAAGAAATGTCCCTTCAGGTAATGCTTATGTGCACGCCTATAACTAAGCATAACACGAAATGACGGATAAAGCAAAACCTCCATTGGAGATTTTAATGCCGGATCACGCTCCTTGATAATCTCAAATTCCTCTTTTAATTCTTTTATAAAACCCATGATTACAGCCTCCTGTTCACTGTATAGATTCTTTCCTTTATGCATGCAAGCCTGCAATTTTTCTCGCGGAGCGATTTTTTACTTTACAGGAAAGCAATTTCCTATAAAGTAAAAAATCGTCTCTATATAAATATAGAGACGAAGTTATTCCGCGGTTCCACTCTAAGTAAAGCATTGCTGCTTTCCCTCAATACACGTAACGTGTGCTATTCGTTCCTGGCTACTTGCTTTCACCGGGACTGCTTCCGGATGCACTTCATATACTTTGGAATCAAGACTGCTTTCAGCCGATGACAGTCTCTCTCTTTTATTCACGCATGTATACTACTCTTTCCGTTCACTGCATTTATCAATTCATTTCTGAATCATTTTTAAATTCTTTTTACGCTACTAGTTTATGCACGAATTGCCATTTTGTCAATAGAAAAGTTATTTTCCGCATCCCGGGCAGCCTGCACAATTTCGTTCACTGCCTCCCACTGCTATGCTGTTTTCATAGATACTTGAGATAGCACAGATTGCCTGGGAGCTGATTCCATCTTCGCTTCCGGTAAAGCCAAGCCCTTCCTCTGTGGTTGCCTTTACATTTACCTGACTGACGTCTATCTTCAATGCCTGTGCAATATTTTCTTCCATCTTCTCAATGTGTGGACGCATCTTTGGCTTCTGGGCAATAATCGTAGCATCGATATTATCAATGACATAATTCTCTTTCTCTAAAAGCTGTCCCACTTCTTCCAATAATTTTATACTGGAAATCCCCTCATATGCCGGGTCTGTATCCGGAAAATGCTTTCCGATATCTCCTAAAGCCGCTGCCCCCAGCAACGCATCCATGATGGCATGTAACAATACATCTGCATCCGAATGTCCCAGCAAGCCAAGACTGTGCGGTATCTCCACTCCGCCTATGATTAATTTTCTTCCTTCTACTAATTTATGAACATCATATCCCATTCCTACTCGCATGTGATTACCTGCTTTCTTTTTTTCTTTTCAACTTTCCGGCTCTCTGCTTTCTCCCTATCTCGGTCCAGCTCCGCAGTGCACGCGGGAAGCTGCCATGCACCTTCCTGCTCTCGGGCTTTCGCCCTATCTCGGTCCAGCTCCGCAGTGCACGCGGGAAGCTGCCATGCACCTTCCCGCTCTCGGGCTTTCGCCCTATCTCGATCCAGCTCCGCAGTGCACGCAGGAAGCTGCTTTGCATCTTCCTGCTCTCGGGCTTTCGCCCTATCTCGATCCAACTTCGCAGTGCCACGCAGGAAGCTGCTTTGCATCTTCCTGCTCTCGGGCTTTCGCCCTATCAAAAACAAGGAAAATCCAGCTTTGTCTGCAAGCAGCCAATCTGGATTTTTCCTGTTTTTGGCACTGCTCAATGCTTACGGACATTATACCACACTGGAGGTATTTTCTGATAGCTGTTTATAGATTTCTTTTTTCATATTATTTCCTGTTTTGCATCATACTATTGTATCAGGAGGTATTTTATGAATTCTAAAAAACTTTTTATCTGGGGTTTTCTCTTTATGTCCGTAATTGGAACCCTATTACATTTTGTCTATGAATGGTCCGGTAACAATTCCATCGTACGGCTTTTTGCACCATGGAATGAATCCACCTGGGAGCACATGAAGCTTCTGTTCTTTCCGATGCTAGCTCTTGTGCTGTTTCTCTTTTTCAAGCTTCCGGAACAAAGTCCGATTCCTGTGGCACTCTCCATTGGGACACTGGTCGGATTGGCATTGATTCCAATTCTCTTCTACACATATACCGGTGTGCTGGGCTTCTCTGTCATGGCGATTGATATTGCTATTTTCTACATCAGTGTTCTGGGTGCCTTTCTTATCGGATGGTTTCTGAACGATAACCGCGAACTTGCCAACCGCAGGGGACTGCTACTTACCTGCCTTGTAATTCTTGCAATTCTGTTTTTTATCTTTAGTTACTATCCGCCTGAGATTGGACTTTTTCAGGAGCCATAAGCTATTTTTAAATATAGAAGCAGGTAGGTAAGGGATTTACAAGAAATTGGGTAAGAAACACTCTGTTTGAAGTGTTTCTTACCCAATTTACTACGATGCAACTCTTCTGGCTTCCCGGAATTGCGACTTTGCTGAGCTAGATTGGGCAAAATAAAGATTGTTTCCAGCTTTTTTGCCCAATCACAACTGTTCTATACGGGAACTAGACCAGAAGCTCTCTTCGCCGCCCACGCACTACCAAAATCCACCACTGACAGATTCCACGCACCGACAGAATTCACCACCTGCAGTTCTTTCCAGACCCCCAGGCCTTTTCTTTCTACTCGCAAAAAAAGAATCCTGCATCTGCAAGATTCTTTTTCAGTAGCGGAAGGGAGATTTGAACTCTCGACACCACGGGTATGAACCGTGTGCTCTAGCCAACTGAGCTATTCCGCCATATTTAATTGGTATGGGGCCTATAGGGCTCGAACCTATG
>OMFM01000036.1_pt1 | contig 67336 bp, 58 predicted proteins | sample 1645661 | NCBI WGS metagenome assembly OMFM01 (sample SAMEA103958128, study PRJEB25191) | human gut metagenome | reverse complement strand
CCCCCGCGGCTGACGCCGCGGGGGTCGGTGTATCTGCAGGCAGGAGACGGCTGACGCCGCGGGGGTCGGTGTATATAAGCGGCAATGGGCCGGCTGACGCCGCGCTGGTCGCTGCGTTTTCGTCGAATGTCGTTGACAAGTGGCGCTTTCTGGTGGTATACTACCACTGTTAAGTGAATAGGGTCCGGTGAAGTCGTGCGGCTGCCCGCTGCAAAGGCCAGGTCTGGCCAGGCGGCAGCCTAAAAGGAAATGGGTCAAAACCCACCGCGAACGGCACTGTGAGCGCAAGGATGCACCGAAACAGCGAGAGCTGTGTGACGAAAGTCAGCCATTGGGCGTGAGCCTGAGAAGGTAGGCGGCAGACGGGGAGCGAGAGCTCCGCGGCGTGAGGCAGAAGAATTGCACGTCGGAGGACCAGGCACAGCGGGCGTTTTCTCCGTGTGGCACCACAGGAAGGACCACGCTGTTTTTGCGATGCAGAAACGGCGTTTTTCCTTACCAAAACGCACCGCCTATCCCTGCAGAGGGATGGGCATTTCTGTTGCGGTCAAGTCGGGGCGGCGTCAGCCGTCTGCTTTCCATAGGGCGGGAGGGGTTTGCCGACCCCTTCCGCCCGTCTCTTTTCATGGCGAGCAGAGAGAACTGGGCGTATGATGCACAGACGGAAACGATCCTGGCTTCCAGTGCTGTGCGTGCTGTTGGCGGCACGCACCGCCTGCACATGGAGGCGGAATTCACCCCGCTGTACGACAGCTGCTGCATCTTGCGCCGAAACCTGTTGCGTTCCGGTGTGTCCGTCTGGTATAATCATGGTATCATTCTGCAAGGAGGTCGACCCATGCGAGATCTGAAGAACACCTGCCGCGTGGCGGTGGTGCAGGCCACCCCTGTGATGTTCCGCAAGGACAAATGTCTTGAGAAGGCCCTGCGGCTCATCGACGAGGCCGCCGGCGAGGGCGCGGAGCTCATTGTCTTTCCGGAGCTGTTCATCCCCGGCTACCCCTACGGCATGACCTTCGGCTTCACCGTGGGCAGCCGCAAGGCCGTGGGCCGCGAGGACTGGAAGATGTACTACGACAACTCCCTGCTGGCCAACGGGCCGGAGATGCGTAAGCTCCTCCGCCGCGCCAGAGAGCTGGGCGTCTATATCAGTATGGGCTATTCCGAGCGCGATGCCGTCACCGGTACGCTGTATAACGCTAACATGATGATCTCCCCGGAGGGCGAGGCCCTGAACCACCGCAAGCTCAAGCCCACCGGCAGTGAGCGCGTGGTCTGGGGTGATGCGGACCGGGATTACTTCCCTGTGATGGACACGCCCTGGGGCCCCATGGGCAATCTCATCTGCTGGGAGAGCTATATGCCCCTGGCCCGGGTGGCGCTGTACCAGAAGGGGATATCCCTGTACATCTCCCCCAATACCAACGACAATCCGGAGTGGCAGGACACCATCCGCCACATTGCCATCGAGGGTCACTGCTACTTTATCAACGCCGATCTGGTCTTCCGCCGCAGCGACTATCCCCAGACCGTCAGCGGCACCGCCGAGATCGCGGCCCTGCCGGACATCGCCTGCCGGGGCGGCAGCTGCGTCATCGACCCCTTCGGCCACGAGGCCTCCGTCACCGTCTGGGACAAGGAAGACATCATCTACGCCGACCTGGATATGCAGAAGGTCCCCGCCAGCCGTATGGAGCTGGACTGCGTGGGCCACTACGCCCGTCCCGACGTGCTGGAGCTGCGCGTCAACGAGAAATAAAAAGAAAACGCCCTCCCGCCGGGAGGGCGTTTTTGCGTTACAGCTCTCGCACCACGCGCTCTACCAGCGCACAGAGCTTCTGGCTGCTCTCGTTGGCGATACGCAGCACCTCCTGATGGGAGTGCTTCTCCCTGGCGATGCCGGTGGCCATGTTGGTGATGCAGGCGATGCCCAGCACCGCCATGCCCAGATAGTTGGCGGCGATGACCTCCGGTACGGTGGACATACCGATGGCGTCAGCGCCCAGGTGCTCATAGGCCCGTATCTCCGCTGCCGTCTCATAGCACGGACCGGGGAAGATAGCGTACACACCCTCCTTGCACGCGAAGCCCAGCGCCCCGGCGGCCTGATGGGCCTTCTCCCGCAGGCGGTGGGGATAGGCCTCCGTCATATCCGGGAAGCGGGGGCCGAAGCGCTCGTCGTTGGGACCGATGAGGGAGTTGGCGCCCAGCATATTGATGTGGTCCGACAGCAGCATCAGGTCCCCGGGGACAAACGTCCGGTTGATGCCGCCGCAGGCGTTGGTGACGATGAGGGTCTTTACCCCCAGCAGCGCCAGCACATACACCGGATAGGTGACCTCCTTCATGCTGAAGCCCTCGTAGTAGTGAAACCGCCCCTGAAGCGCCGCCGCCACCTGACTGCCCAGCCGCCCGATGACCAGATTGCCCGCGTGGCCCGCCACGGTGGAGCAGGGGAAGTGGGGGATATCCCCGTAGGGGATGACGGTCTTGTCCGTCATGGCGTCCACCAGACCACCCAGCCCGCTGCCCAGAATGATGCCCACTGTGGGTGTCTGGGGGATGTGCGCCCGGATGTATGCGGCGGAGGCGCTGACCTTATCGTAAAACTGTTCCATAAACTGTCCTCCTGCATGGGATGTTGTGCCTATTGTATCACGGCGGACGGCACTGCGCCAGAGAAATCGCATATTTTGTGAACAAATATCGTGACTTCTGTGAACATTAGCACTCTCCTATTGACAGTGCTAAAATCGGCGTTATAATAAAGCCGAACCTTGAGGGAGGGGAACGGAAGCGAACCTCCGAGGGGCGATGAAATGTATACAAATCAGTGGCAGCAGCCCCTGTGCTGCGGCGGATGGCCGCAGCGCCCGGGCAGTGTTTCGAATGGAGGAATGACATATGTTGCCCAGCATTTTTGGTGAGAATTTGTTTGATGATTTCTTTGGCGATCCCTTCGGCATGATGCCCCGCGGCCGTGACCCGCTGTACGGCAAGCACGCCAAGAACCTGATGCGTACCGATGTCCGCGAGACGGAGGATACCTATGAGCTGGACGTGGATCTGCCGGGCTTCAAGAAGGATGAGGTCACGCTGGAGCTGAAGGACGGCGTGCTGACCATCCAGGCGGTCAAGGGCCTGGACAAGGATGAGACGGATAAGAAGGGCAAGTACATCCGTCAGGAGCGCTACGCCGGCGCGTGCAGCCGCAGCTTCTATGTGGGCGATGCGGTAGAGCCTGAGGACGTCAGCGCCAAGTTTGAGGATGGCATCCTGACCATCTCCGTGCCCAAGAATGTGAAGAAGCAGCTGCCCAAGAACAGCGCCATCTCCATTCAGTAACAGGAGCGAAACGCCCCGGCGCCGAAAGGCGCCGGGGCGTTTTTGCATGGCAGGGGAGGGGGGATATTTTTCTTGCCTTTCCCCGCTATATGCGCTATACTGAGCCCAACCTGACCCATAGGAGGATGTACATGGACCCGATTTTTGATATTGAACTGCAGGACTGCCCCATCTGCCGCGGCGTGGGTGCCATGCAGGATGAGCAGGGCTGGTCCGTCTCCGTGGCCTGCATGGACTGCGGGGCCGAGACGGCGCACGCCGAGTACCGCACGCCCGAGGAACGTCTGGAGTCCGCGCGGCGCGTGGCGCTGCTGTGGAACATGGGCAAGGTCGTGCATACCGGCGCCAGCGATTGAACGGCTGCACATGACATGAAAGGGCCGCCCCGAATGGGGCGGCCCTTTTCCGCTTATTGCGCTACCGGCGCGTCCAGCCAGTAGATGACGTAGCATTCCTGCATCTCTCCCATATAGAAGAAGATGTTTTCGCCCATCTCGATGTGCTCACCGAAGGTCAGATCCGGCACGAACAGACGGCCGCTGGTGCGCTTCGGTCCCTTGATGGTGAAGCCCCCCGCTGTGGGATGCTGCCGCAGCTCGTTGGCGGCGTCCGCCAGACCGGGAAAGTGCAGCGTCCGTTCCAGCTCTGCCAGCTGTGTTTCGCCGTTGATATAGACCAGGTGATTTTCGTCCTTGAACCAGTTGATATGCATGGTGGTGTCCTCCTTGCGGTCGTCCATATCAGTGTATCATATTTGGCGCGGCTTGTCACCCCCTATCGCCTCCGTATACCCGACCGGCAGGAGCGAAGCGGGGGGCATATGCGTTCTCCGGCGGCGGTGCGTCATCTGCGTGCCACGCGCGTACCGCCTGTATGCCGCATGAGTGCCATGCGCGTATCACCTGCGTATCATCTGTGTATCACCGAAGTATCGCCTGCGTATCACGTTTTCACCTATGTCCGCCGTCCGGGCGCTGCCTCCCCACGCATAGAACGTGTATAGATTTGCTGTATTCTATGTAAATATCATGTAAATGTAAATGTAACGGTTTTCGCAAAAATAGTTTTCATAAAAATGCTGTTTTTGGGTCAATATTGCACATAACAACCGCTTTTCATTTGTTAAATGTTATGTTTTTATCTTTTTCGGCGGTTTTGATATTGACATTGCGCCCTGCCCTTTGTATAATCGGTACTACCATAAAGGTTCGGCAGAATGACCCGCCGGACCGTGGCGGCCGCGTATGCTTCGGGCGCATCCCGACGGTATACAAAAACTATTTTTTCAGAAGAGAGGAACCAACATGAAAAAAGCACTTGCGATCATTCTCTCGGTCATGATGCTGATGTCCACCTTGGTGGCCTGCGGCAGCAAGACTGACGACAGCGGCGATGCCAACAATGACGCCGCTGCCAGCTATCCCACCAAAAATGTGAATGTGATCGTTCCCTTCAGCGCCGGCGGCAACACCGATATGTCCATGCGCGCGCTGCTGAACGTGGCGACCAGCCTTGACAGCAAATACACCTTCGTGGTGGACAACAAGACCGGTAATGCCGGCCTGATCGGCATGGAGGCTCTGGCTGAGGCTGATCCCGACGGCTACACCCTGGGCACCACCAACATCGACCTGCTGCTGCACATCTGCTTCGGCCGCACTGATGTGACCATGGATAACTACATCCCCATCGCCGCCACCATGGCTGACCCCTATGTGCTGGTCATCAGCGCTTCCAACCCCAACTACTCCAACCTGGAGGAGTTTGTGGAGTACGCCAAGGCCAACCCCGGTGTTGTGAAGATGGCTGACTCCGGCGTGGGTGCTGCCCCCAACGTTGCCGCCAAGGCGTTTGAGAAGTATTTTGACATCTCCTTCGATTTCTATACCTATGACGGCGCTCCCGAGTGTGTCACCGCTGTTGAGACCAACGAAGTGGATGCTACTTTCCTGCAGCCTACGCCCGCTACCGCCTCTGTCAAGGCCGGTACCCTGTCCATGATCGGCGTCCTCAGCGATGAGCGTCTGGCCAGCTTCCCCGATACCCCCACCATCATGGAGACCTTCGGTGAGGAGTACAACCTGGTTATGAAGGGCTTTGTGGCGCTGTCCGCCCCCGCCGGCACCCCCGATGATGTGGTCGCCGCCCTGCGCGATCTGATGGGTAAGGCTGTTGAGAGCGACGAGTACAAGACCCAGATCGAGTCCCTGGGTATGCAGTACATCACCCTGTACGGCGATGAGTTGAACACGTTCATCAACGAGCAGATGGCTTTCTATAAGGATATCTGCGCCGACATCGATATCAACGGCTGATTTGGCTGCGGTATGCTTCATCGCGTAAAATAAGAAGAGGTGCCTGCCGCATATATGTTCGGTAGGCACCTCCTTGTTTTGCGGAGAGAGGATCCCCTATGTTCTGGAGGTCATTTGCATGAAAAAATACAACTATATCGTATCCGTGGTGATGCTGCTGTTATCCGGATATATCTTTTATGAATCCAGTGGTTATACCATTGGATCTTCGGCGCAGAAAAACCCCGCGGTATGGCCCTGCATTCTGGCCGGTGCGCTGGCGCTGCTGTCTGTGGCGCTGATCATCGAAACGGCGCTAAAAAAAGAACCCGGTGAGGAAAAGAAGGCTATCGACTGGAAAAGCCCCGGAATGATCCATGTGTACATCATGTTGGGAATTGTTGTGGGCTTTGTGGTGTTGATGAAGATCGTCGGTATGCTGCTGGCGCTGCTCATTATGATCCCTGCGATCGAATATCTGATGGGCTGCCGCAGCAAGGTCATGCTGATCGCGCTGCCTGTGGGCATGGTGGCTTTTGTGTATCTGTTCTTCGTGGTAGCAATGAAGCTGACCCTGCCCGCGCCTATCTGGGCTTGAGAAAGGAGGAAAACAATATATGGATACTTCCGCATTGTCATTTGCTTTCAGCGCTGTTTTCACTCCGATCAATATGCTGGTCATTCTGGGAGGTACGATTCTGGGCATTTTCATCGGCGCTATGCCCGGTATGTCCTCTCCCATGGGCCTGTCCATCATGCTGCCCTTTACCTTCCAGCTGCACGGCTATGCCGGCATCATGATGCTGCTGGGTATTTTCTGCGGCTCCATTTACGGCGGCTCTATTTCCGCCTCGCTGCTGAATACGCCGGGTACGGCTGCTTCCGCTGCCACGTGTCTGGATGCCTACCCTATGTCCGTACAGATGCGGCAGCCGGGGCGGGCGCTGGGTATATCCACCTTCTCATCCCTGTGCGGTGGACTGTTCAGCTGCGTGGTGTTGGTGTTCGGCGCTACGTATCTGGCAAAGGTGGCCTTGAACTTCAAGTCCCCGGAGTACTTTGCGCTGGCCTTTTTCGGCATCAGCATCATCACCAGTGTGTCCGGAAAATCCGTGATCAAGGGCCTGATGGGCGGTATTCTGGGCCTGCTGTTTGCTACCGTGGGCGTGGATAACTTTACCGGCACGTACCGCTTTACCTTTGGCAGCTCCTTCCTCAAGGGCGGTCTGGCTATGATCCCCATCTTGATCGGCGTGTTTGCTTTCGCACAGGTGCTCAAGACCATTGAGGAGAAATACAACGAGCAGCCGCTGCATGAGCGCGTTAAAATCGAACGGGTCTTTCCCCGCAAGGATGATTTGAAGACCATCGCTCCCACGGTGGTCCGGTCCTCCATTCTGGGTACCTTCATCGGTGCTGTACCCGGAACCGGCGGCGATATTGCCTCCTGGGTGGGCTATAACATGGCCAAGCGCTTCTCCAAGCATCCCGAAAAGTTCGGCCACGGCTCCCCCGAGGGTATCGCAGGTTCCGAGGCCGCCAACAACGCTATCGCCGGTGGCGCGTTCGTGCCCCTGCTGGCTCTGGGTATCCCCGGCGATGCCGGTACCGCGGTCATGATGGGTGCGCTGACGATGCAGGGTATCGTCTTCGGGCCGTCCCTGTTCACCGAGGAACCCGGCAAGGCTTACATCGTGTTCATTGCTCTGTTTGTTGCCAATATCCTGATGGGTATTTGCGGTTTCTCGATGATTCGTGTTTTCGGCAAGGTCATCGATGTACCCAACAAATATCTGGTGCCTGTCATCATGACGTTCTGCATTACAGGCACCTTCGCATTGAACCACTATCTGGAGGAAGTTTTCCTGATGCTCATCATGGGTGTGATCGGCTTTGTCCTGATCAAGCTGGACTTTGCTATGCCGCCTATCATTCTGGGCCTGGTCCTCGGATCCCTGGCAGAGAAAAATGCCCGCCGCAGTATTGACCTGCTGGGGTCCTCCGAGACGATTTGGCAGCACCCCATTGCCATTATCTTCATCGTGCTGGCCATTGCGTCTCTGGTGTCCCCCGCGATCAGCGCGGCGATCAAGAAGCGCAAGGCCGCCAAGGCTGCGGCTGCTGAGGAGAACTGAAGACAAACGGCGCAGCTTTCCTGTTCCGTTTATGCCAGCAGGCCCGGGACGGTCATCCGTCCCGGGCCTGCCGCAGCAAAAGAACGGATGCCTTTCTGTAGACATCCGTTCTTTCTTTTGCTTTGCTTGGTTTTCGTATATTGTGGGCGGCACATCACTTTTTGAGCAATGTCTGTACCACCTGGCACAGAGTACCCTCTGTGCCCACATTACCGGGGAAGATGATATAGGGCGTGTGCGGGAAGGTGCTCTCCTCACCGGTCTCCCAAACGGGAACGCCGGGGGCGATCTGGCCCCGGACCCGTGCGCAGTGCACCCGCAGCGCCTTTACGCCTACATCGCTGGAGGTAATGCCTCCTTTGGCCAGCACAAAGGCAGGCCGCACTCTCAGGTCGGCGACCAGTGATGTGAGCGCATCCGAGATCTTCACACTGATCGCCAGATTTTTTTCCCGCTGGTCATCCTCAGAGCGCAGGACCATACGGCTGGTGTATACCGCCACGGTCGTGCCGTTTGCCAACAGTGTGTTGGTACGGTCCAGAATACGTCGACGCTCTGCCGCCAACGCGGCATCGTCAAATACGGTGTTCACATCAAAACAGATGTATTCGATCTCCGGGCAGCCCTTTTGCAGTGCTTCCAGCTGCATTGTGGTTTTGCGGACATGGGAGCCGACGATAATGATGCCGCCGTTCCGCTGATCGGCGCACATAAGATCCTCCCGCCGCAGCAGAGGCTGATCGCTCACTGCGCCCAGGATTTTGACCACGGCTGCCGAGCCGCGGAACATAAATACCTTACCCCGGGCTGCCGCGCGCAGATAGGCGGTAACGAACACCGCTACATCGTCATAGCATACGGCGTTGACAACCACTTTGTTGAAGCCGGAAACGCCCATCAGCTTTTCGCAGACGGCGTCATAGTCGCGGCGGCGCAGCTCGTCAAGCGAGATGGACACCACTTGCTCCGCAGGGTAGGCGCCGCCGGTTTTTTCCTGGCACCATTCCGTCAGGTCGGAGGCGCGATAGGCGAAAGTGGTGTCCCGGGCAAATTCCGTCTCGCCGGCAGGCACCAGCGTGTCACCTTCACGGACATAGTGTACGTTGTCGATGGTATATCTGCCGCCCTCCAGGAAAAACGGCAGGAGTATCTCGCCGTCATAGCGCTCCGGCAGCAGCGCTTCCAGCTCTGTACGAAGCGTTTCCGTTTCCAGAGGGAAGTGTCCACGAAGCGTGGAATCGCTGCGGCTGATGAGGACAAAGGGCACTCCCGTTTTTTGAGACGCGGCAGCCAGGTGCTCGGCGATCTCACGATGGACGCGGGTCGTCTCCCCTGCGGAGAAGCTGCGGGAGTTGGTCAGTACAAAGAACAGCCGATCGTTGCTCTCCAGGCCGGCGCGGAAGGTCTCCTCCGTCCAATCGGTATATACACTGACGTCATGGACGGTCTGCACGCCGGTGGGGTCGTCATCCAGAACGACGACCTTTCGGTCAAAGCGGCGCAGCTCCTCCCGCAGCGCCTGATGCACGGCATCAGTATCCGGCGTGGGCCAGCTGTCCAGCAGGGAGATAGGTTGGCGTTGTACGGCTCTCATGGCGCTTCCTCCTCAGACGTTCTCTGCCTGAATTTCCTCGGGGCGGATGTTCGTCACCTGGCCGTAGATGCACAGGGCGTCCAGATAGCCGCCCTCTTTGTAGCCGAACACGTGCCACTCCAGGGGAGGGAAGTGCATCAGGTCGCCCTCGTGCAGCTCCACCGTGTGCTCCAGAGAGTCCTTGCCGCTGCCCCACTTCACATAGGCATCCTTGCAGGACAGCACCACCACCGATTCCTCGGCGTGGTTGTGGGGCTCCATGGGACCGCTTTCGGCGGAGTAATGGCAAAAGCTGACCGTCATCTTTTCGCTGAGCACAGCGGAGTTGTGCCCTACGGCGTTCTGTACGACTCGGCCAGGCAGAGCGTTTTTCTTGATGTCGTCTCTCTTGATGAAATCCATGTGGTTTTCCTCCTGAGTATGAAATATGGCAAAGGCTTCGCCTTCGTTGCAGTGGCAAAACCGCCTCAGCGGATCAGCTGTGCCAGCTCTTCGCTGGTGGGGATGGAAAAATGTGCGCCGAACCGGCTGCCGCACAAATTTGCGGCATCGTAGGCGATCTCGGCGGCCTGCTCCACGTCAAGCCCCTTGATCCAGCAGGCGCCGAACACGCCGGAAAGTGTGTCGTCCATAGCGGAGGCGTCCGTCATGTGAAAATCCTTCGGTGCTTCCAACGAGGTAAAGCCGCCGTTGGTAGCTGCCAGCAGAAAGCGCGATTTCATGTGCAGCAGCACGGCCTGGCGGACGCCCCGCTTCAGCAGCATACCAGCTGCGATGCGGGCACTTTTGAGATTGGTCACCTCCATGTCTGCCAGAGGCAGTGCCTCGCGGGAGTCCAGCACAAGAATATCTACCATGGACAGCAGCTCGTCACTGAGGGGCCGGGACTGATAGGCCACCAGCATTACGGCGGTGCCGTGCTTCTGCGCCAAACGGATGGCAAGCACCGTGGATGCATACGGTACGCCGAAGCCCACCACCAGCAGCTTGACCTTGGCGATATGGGATTCCAATCCGCGGATATATTCCTCGTCCAGACAGGCATTGGCGCCCACGATGTCCCAATAAATATTCTCCTGTCCGGCAGAGGACAGGATCAGGGACAGGCCACTGCTGCCGGGTACGACCCGTACCAGCTGGCTGTCGGTGATCTCCTCGTTCAGCGATGCCTTCAGCTGCGCACCGAAAGAGTCGCTGCCGATCATGCCGGCCAGCGCCACCGTAGCGCCCATCCGCGCGGCAGCCACCGCTTCATTGTAGCCGTTTCCGCCGGGCGAAAGCGTGAAGGAGTCCGCGTAGCGCTTGCGGCTGGTCTGTTGAGAGTTCTTTTGCTCCAGGATCAGGTCCATATTCAGATTGGCGATCACAAGAATATCACAGGCACTCATTTTATAGAACCTCTCTTCACCAGCTTGGGGGCCACAAGCTGTAGCGGCGCCAGTGTGTCCCCACGGTCCAGATGATCCATCAGGCATTTTGCACCGACCATCCCCACCTGATACCCAGTGGGCGCCAGCACCGACAGTGCCGGGTCGGCCAGCTTTGCCAGCTTTGTGTTCTGTTGGCAAAGGATCTCGATATCCTCCGGCACCCGCAGCTCCTCGCGGCGCAACAGATGCAGCAGCTCTACCGCAGTCTCGTTGTCCTGCACGAACGCGGCACGGGGGCATTCTGTTCCACGCAGCAGTCCGGGGAGCTGCTCCCGCAGCTGACGTATCTCGGCGGAAAGGCGGACCGTCATGCCGTTTTGTGCTGCCACCGCCCGTTCAAATTCCTGAAATACCGGGTCTTCCTCCGGTGCTGTGCACCCCACGGAGGGAATGTACAGCACCGTTCCGCCCGCCGCCGGCAGTGTCTCTGCGGCCAAAGCGCCGGAGGCGGCAGCGTCGCAGGCCACGACCGGGAAAGGCATGGGCGCGGACGGCGTATTCTCCGCCAGAATGACTGCGGGCAGCTCCGGGAACTGTTCCAGGTCGGCCCTGGAAAGAATATCGCCGCAGCCAATAAACAGTACGCTGGCGACCCGAAATGACAGCAGCGCCTGGGTCAGCTCTGCGAACGCCCGGTCATCGTTATCCAGGTTGAACAGCAGGGGGGAGCAGTTGCTGATGCTCAGCACGTCCTCGACGCCGCGCAGCAGGTCGATGTAATACGGCGATGTGAGATTTTCCATGCATACGGCGGTGAGTTGGCTCTCCTTCCGGATCACGGGCCGGACGGGGGCGGCCGTGCGGTACTGTAATTCCTCCATGGCTGCCAGCACTTTTTTCTGCGTGCTGTCCGTCACGGCGGCGGTACCGGCCAATACGCGGGAAACAGTGGCGATACTGACGCCGGCGACCCGCGCGACATCCTTCATCGTAGACAAGCGACCTCCCCCTTTCAGGTACACAGAATGCACGGCGATCATGTCGTATATGCCCTATTATATACGCGCTGTGCAGAGTTTGTCAATCGCAATTGCATCTTGTTTTCAAAATGTAAAATGTAAATTTACATGAAAATGATAATATTTTTCATGCGTGTAAAAGTTGCAAAAACCTGTTGACATATACGGAGAAAAGGCATATACTTGCGTTACAAGTTCCGATTATCTCTTCCTCTCGGTCGCCGATCCGATCGAATATGTCACAGGGCAAATCAGACAGGAGGGCTATTGCATATGAAAGAGTTGGACTGCCTGTTTATCGGCTCCAGCACAAAAGATATTCTGATGCTGGTGGAGGCACCTCCCGCCAGCGATCAGCGCATCGCGGCCCGCCAGCTGGAGATCACCTGCGGTGGCGTGTCGGCCATTGCCGGTGCCGCGCACCAGAGTCTTCACGGCGTTACCGGCGTTATCACCGCTTTGGGCGATGATGATACCAGCCATTTTGTAGAGGCATTTCTGGCACGGCAGAATTTCGCCTACGCCAAGCTGTTCACCTTCCCCGGTCAGGCCTCCTCCACCAGTCTCGTTCAGGTGGAGGAAAACGGTAAGCGCTGTCTCAGCTGTTACGGCGGCTGCATTGACCGGCTGACGTTTGATATGCTGGACAAAGAGGTATTTCATCATACCCGCTATGTGCATCTCGGCGTGATGCGGCCCCAGCTCATGCTGGATATCTGCCGTTACTGCAAGGAGAACACGAATGCTATTGTGTCCATAGATTCCGGAAATCTGTCCCGTGAGAATACGGATCTGCTGCTGCCCTATACGGATATTTTCATTCCCGATAACAAAACAGTAGAGCGTACCCTGCATATGAGCGAGCCGGACGCCTGCCGCTATTATGCGGCGCACGGGGCGAAGATCGCCTGCGTTACAGCTGCGGAGCGCGGCACCTATGCCTATGATGGCCGGACGATGTACCATGTGTCGGCCCCGGCTGTGAAGGTGCTGGATACGACCGGGGCCGGCGACAATTTCCACGGTGCGATCCTGTACTGTCTGGGCCGCGGTATGTCCCTCCCCGATGCGGTAAAGTTTTCCAATGTATTTGCCAGCCTTACCTGCGAGAGTCTGGGCGGCCACACAGTGGTCCCCGATGCCGGACGGATCGAGGAAGTCCTCAACGGCGGAAGCATTACAGTAGATATCTTATAAAGCAACGAAAGGATGTAATGAAATATGTCTCTTGTTACGATGCGTGAGATCCTCCCCTATGCAGAGGAAAAGAAGATCGCCATTCCCGCCTTTAATATTGACACGATGGAGATCACCCAGGCTATTCTGGAGACTGTGGAGGAGGAGAACTGTCCCGCTATCATCGCAGTCGGTCAGGCAGCCATCAAGGACGGCAAGCTGGAGAGCCTGGCCGCCACAGTTCGCACGCTGGCCAAGGATATGAAGACCCCTGTGGTGCTGCACCTGGATCACGGGCAGAGCGTGGAGCAGGTCGTCAAAGCCCTGTGCGCCGGTTTTACCTCCGTGATGATCGACGGATCTAAGCTGTCCTTCGAGGACAACATCGCCGTTACGCAGGAGGTCGTCCGCATCGCCAACGCTGCCGGCGCCTCTGTGGAGGCGGAACTGGGCGCGATCCTCGGCTCTGAGGACAACATTTCCCACGATGACTCCAAGCCGTTCCTGGTCCGTGTGCAGGATGTGATCGATTTTACCGCCGCGGTCAAGGTGGACGCACTGGCCGTGGGTATCGGCAATGCACACGGTCTGTATAAGGGCCGTCCCAATCTGGATTTTCAGCGCCTGCAGGAGGTACGTGACGTCACCGATGTGCCCCTTGTGCTGCACGGTGGTTCCGGTATCCCTGACGATATGATCCAGACCGCTATTGAGATCGGAATTCGCAAGATCAATGTTGCCACGGAGATCCGCATGGCCTATGTGGAAGGGATGCTCAGCGGCTCTGCCAATGGCGACTACTACGAGATGGTCAAGGCCGGTAAAGCCAGCGTCAAGGCCCGCGCCAAGTCTAAGATCGACCTGTTCCTGCGTAAATAAGTTACCTTCCTCCGCGGCGGCGCCTATTCCTTGTGCCCCGCCCCCTCCATACAAAGGACCGTCCCGTTTTAAGCGGACGGTCCTTTTCCCTGCGCAGCCGGCAGGCTGCGAGGCACCGCCGCGGGATATATTTCCGCCGGGAGCGGCATAGGATAGGGCAAAAACAGAAAGGGGCGCACGTTTTATGAGCAAGGTCAAAATACTCCTCCTGCGGCGCTGGTACATGGTGGGCGGTGCGGCGCTGCTGGCCGCTGCGGCCATTTTTTACGCGGTGAACTACCCGGCATCTGTCAGCGCTGCGGCTACGACTCGGCAGCTGCCCATCTACTCTGTGGAGCGCAGCCAGAAGGTCTGTGCCATCAGCTTCGACGCCGCGTGGGGTGATGCAAAAGTGCGGCAGTTCAGTTGCTGAACTGCCGCACTTTATTCTATATTATGCTTCGTTTCGCGAATTCAGCTCATAGGTACACAGATAGAACAGGAACGAGGTCATCTGATAGCGGCTGATATGGGTGTCATAGGCCGCCAGCAGCTCACTCAGTCCGCTGTCGCGGGTGGTGATATCCCGATCGTCACACCACAGCATGGCCTTGACGGCCTCGCCGCTGAGCCGGGGATTTTCCCACATGGTCTGCCGCAGCAGCTCCTGATCTACACGGGTGTCGACGCCGGACATGGCGGCGTAGCGATAGATCAGCAGACAGGCCGTCTGATAATCCATGTCGTCATCATAGGCCGTATGCAGATCGCCCTGACGGAGCAGCCCTGTTTGATACGCCCAGCACACGGCGTTGTAGTAGGGGCAGGCGGAGCTGTTGAATTCCTCGGTTTCATAATCGGGCGGCAAGGCGGTGTTGTCCGTCTCCGGCCTTTGGGAGATGCGGTACAGCACATCCACGAATTCGCCCACCTTTGCCGTGGCCTTTCCGCCGAAGGTGTCCGGCGTTTCCGGGTCTATATATCCGTTGCGGTACATATAGAGGACGCTGGCCTGGTTGAAAATGCCTGTGATGTCCGTAAACACCACCGTATCCTCCAGCGTGCCGCCGCTGGACGCCTTGCCGAAAACATGGGCGTAGTAGTCACTGTTGACGATGTTGCTGGACATCTGGAACTTATTGTCCACATACAGCCGGTAGGCCTCCAGCTGCTCGTCAGAAATAACGATGCTCTCGTCGGCGGGGATCACCGTCTCCGTGCCGGCGTCATAGCGGAAGGTCTTTGTCAGGAAGGACTTGTCCGACAGCACCGCCATATGTACACCGTTGGACAGCACGTCGGTGCCCGCCAGCAGCCGGGAGTCGTAGTCCACGCCGAACAGGTTTAGCAGCGTGGGCAGGATGTCCGCCGTGGAGCAGTACTCGTCCACCACGATATTCTCGGACAGGCCGGGCACATAGCAGATGAAGCTGTTGCGGTACTTCTCAAAGGTGAGATCCATCTCCTGCCCCGCCAGCTCGTTGTACTCATCCTCCGTCAGACCGTAGGGATAGTGGTCATTGGTCAGTACGATGCAGGTCTTATCGGCCACGCCCGCCTGCTCCAGCCGCTGCAGCAGGTAGGTCAGCGCGTTTTCCAGCTCCAGATTGCAGGCGATATACGCCTTCACCGGCTCGGAATAGGGCAGATCCTTCACCACGTCGTGGTTCTTGGCGCTCATGGCGTTGTCCCAGTTGTACTGATAGTGGCCGCTGAAGGTCATGTAATAGGCGTGGAAGGGCTCCCTGCTGCTGAGGTAGTCGTCCACGGAGGCCTCCATCATCTCCAGATCGGAGGAGGGCCAGTCGATCTTTATATCCAGCCCGGAGTCCGCCGCCTTGAAGGTATAGCCCATGTTGGCGTGGGTGATGTTCCGGTTGTAGAAATCGCCGATATAGTCGTGATAGCCCCAGGTCTGGTATCCCTTCTCCGTTAGGGCGTTGCCCAGGCAGAAGGGCAGATAGTTGGTGCCTGCCACATTGAAGCTGGAATCGGTCTTGGTGCGGGACATATCCGGATACAGCCCCATACACATGGTGTACTCACCATTGGTGGTGACGGACTGGAACGTGCCGTAGTAGTTTTCAAAGATGATGCCCGTGTGGGACAGCTTGTACAGGGTGGGCGTCAGCTCCTCGCTGATGAACCAGGGGCAGAAGCTCTCGGCACAGATGGTGATCAGGTTGTAGTCCTGCAAAAGTCCGGTGTAGTTGTTCTTCCGGGTGGGGACCACCTGTGCCAGATACTCATCCGTGGTCCTGCACATGATGTTATCCGCAGACTCCGCCAGCTTTGCAAAGTCGATGCTCTCGATCACATTGTAGGAATTGCTGCTGTAGAGCCGTCTGGTGTCTGTACCCAGCGAGGACGGCGTGATGATGACGCTGCCGCTGCTGCCAAAGACCATATAGCGAAGCTCCTGCACCGTGGTGGCCAGCATGCCCACGCTCTTATAGCTGCTGTCGGTAGAGGTGTTCACGTTGGTGAAGGTCTTGTAGACGGAGAACGACTTGCCCCGCCCGGCGTACATAATGCCCATCGTAGCCAGCAGCAGCGTCAGCAGGATGCCCAGCGTCGCCAGCGCCTGCCTCCACTTGAGCCGCACGGTCAGCACCCGGAGCTTGCGCAGAGCAAGGCAGAGGATCGTCACGATCAGCGGTACCAGCAGCAGAAGGATGGGCACGATGTTCTTGCCGATGCTGTACAGGATCTGCGAGTCGAAATTGGTGATAACGTTCCCGCCCATGCTCACCTGACTGATGGGCATGAAGTTGCCGAAAATGGCGTGGTACATCAGCTGCACCTCGGCAAACAGCACCTGCACGGCGACCAGAAGCACGCCCACGATCTGCCGGGCGATCTTGGGCAGGTGCGTGGTCAGCAGCGTGCAGACCGTGCCGCCCAGCAGTCCGAACAGCACCAGATAGACCGCCCGCCTGTCCAGCGATCGATAGACGCACAGGTGCAGGCACAGCTCCACATAGACGCTGGCGCAGCAGAACAGCAGCAGGCTGCGGAGCCACGCCTGCCACATGCTGCGGCGGAGGGCCTCCGCCGTTTCAGGCGCCTCGCAAGGCGCCTGATGGGTGTCTGTTATCTCATTGGATTTTGTTTTCAGCATATATATCTCCCGCAGCAGACTTTTTCTCGGAGAAAAGCCTGCGAAATTTGTCAAAATATTGGCGCGCAGCATATCATACTGTAAACGTAAAGAAATTGCAATGATTTCTGTAAAAATTAAAGAAAGGTTCACAGTTGTTCCCGGTCGTTCTGAGCCGAAATCTTAACAAAATGTGCATAGCCGAAACGCGAAAACCGTGCTATACTGTACGCGAAATTGGGAACGCAGTCGATTTTAGGAGGTGAGTCCCGTGACAGAATCCGGTTTTCATCTGAAACACCATCTGACATCCTTCCAGATCATGATCCTCGGCTTTGCGGGCGTCATCCTGCTGGGCGCGCTGGTGCTGATGCTGCCCATCGCCACCGCAAGCCACACATGGACGCCGTTTTACGAGGCGTTGTTTACCTCCACCTCCGCCGTCTGCGTAACGGGGCTGGTGGTGCAGGACACCGGCAGTTACTGGTCCGGCTTCGGTCAGACCGTCATCCTGCTGCTGATCCAGATCGGCGGCTTAGGCGTCATCACGGCGGCTGTAACGTTTTTGATGCTCTCCGGCAAGAATATCTCGCTGAAGGAGCGCAGTGCCATGCAGGATGCCATTTCCGCTCCGGTGGTGGGCGGCATCGTGCGCCTGACGCGGTTTATTCTCAAGGGAACGTTCCTTGTGGAATTGGTCGGCGCTCTTGCGCTGCTGCCGGTGTTCTGCCGGGACTATGGACTGCGGGGCGTGTGGATGGCAATATTTCACTCCGTTTCCGCCTTCTGCAACGCGGGCTTTGACATTCTGGGGCGGGCGGATACGCTCTACCCTTCATTGACGGCGTACATATCCGACCCGCTGGTCAACATCGTCATTATGCTGCTGATTATCGTGGGCGGTATCGGCTTTCTGACGTGGGACGATGTCTGCACCCACCGGCTGCACCTGCGGCGGTACCGGATGCAGAGCAAGGTCATTCTGAGCGCAACTGCCATCCTGATCGCGCTTCCGGCATTGCTCTTCTTCCTGACAGACTTTGCAGAGCTTCCCGCAGGACAGCGCGTTCTGGCGTCGCTCTTTCAGGCGGTCACGCCGCGAACGGCGGGCTACAACACCGCAGACCTGACGAAAATGAGCGACACCTCACAGGCGGTCACGATTTTGCTGATGCTGACCGGCGGCGCGCCCGGCTCCACCGCGGGCGGCATGAAGGTGACGACGCTGGCTGTGCTGGCCGCCAACGCGGTCGCTGCCTTCCGAAGGCGGGAGGACCCACAGCTTTTTAAGCGCAGGCTGGAGCCCTCCGCTGTACGGAACGCCGCCGCCATCCTGCTGCTGTATCTGGGACTGACCTTCGCGGGTGCGGCGGTCATCAGCGCGGCGGAGGGACTGCCGCTCGGTGCCTGTCTCTATGAAACGGCATCCGCTGCCGGAACGGTAGGGCTGACACTGGGGCTGACGCCGCAGTTGGGTACGCTGTCGCAGGGCATTCTCATTCTGCTGATGTTCTTCGGGCGTGTCGGAGGACTGACCCTGATCTACGCTGCATTCTCCGGGCATGATCTGACCTATGCCCGGTATCCGAAAGAAATGATCACCGTAGGCTGAAAGGAGCGCACGATGAAAAACGTATTATTGATCGGACTCGGCCGCTTCGGGCGGCACCTTGCCATGCAGCTGAGCGAGCTGGGGCATCAGGTCATGGCGGTGGACCGGGACGAGGAGCGCGTCAACGAGTGTATGCCCTTTGTCACCAACGCGCAGATCGGTGACAGCACCCGCGTGGATTTTCTGCGCTCGCTGGGCGTTGGAAACTATGATGTCTGCTACGTCACCATCAGCGGAGACTTCCAGAACTCGCTGGAAACGACGTCCCTGCTCAAGGAGCTGGGGGCGAAATATGTGGTGTCCCGCGCCGAACGGGATGTACAGGCAAAATTTCTGCTGCGCAACGGCGCGGACGCGGTGACATACCCGGAAAAGCAGCTGGCGAAGTGGGCGGCCATCCGGTACACCGCCGACCACATCTTCGATTACATAGAGTTGGACGAGAAGCACGCCATTATCGAGGTGGCCGTCCCGGACAGCTGGCAGGGGCACAGCATCGGTGAGCTGGACATCCGCCGAAAGTATGGCGTCAATATCCTCGGCGTGAAGCGAGACGGCAAAACCAATGTGACCATCTTGCCGGAAACGGTGCTGGACAGCAGCCTGACGCTGCTGGTGCTGGGCGAGTATACGGCGCTGAAAAAGTGCTTCCGGCTGTAAGGCTGCATCCGTCGGCACTCGTGCGGTTGCAACTGGCTCGCTGGAGTATGTTACGCTGCCAAGCTCTCCGCTCAAAACTTCGGGTCTGAGGCTGCCGGTATAGGAAAAGCGCTCCTGCGAGGATCGACCTCGCAGGAGCGCTTTTTTGTTTCAGGTGTCGGGAGAGCTGTGTTTACTCGCCGATGTCATCCAGCGACAGTACCTGCTCATAAGAATCTGCACCGGCGACAGAGCCGATGGGCAAGACCACATGGAGATTTCCGTCATTATCAGCGTATGTGCGGACGTCCATGCTGATGTTCTCGGCGGACAGCGTCCAGTCGCGGCGTTCCGTCAGGAACTCATCCGTATCACCGCCCGCAATTGCTCCATACTGTGTGTCGAACTTTGCAGCGGCAGCGCGGCGTACCGCCTCCAAGAAGACTGTCTCATCCACATCCAGTGCCTTCAGCAAGCCCGTTGTGGTAAGCTGCTGGCCGCTGACGATGTCATACAGATAGACATTGTATTCGTTCACATCGGCATCCCAACCGCAGGAGACGACCAGCGACAGGATATTCTCATACTGATATGACTCCCATGCCACATAGAAACAGGACAGGCTGACCTTATCCGAGACATCTTCAAGCACGCCATTCACGATAGGGGTGTACGCATCGGAGATGGCCTTGTTGATGGCCTCTGCACCCTGTGTATCGGCCTCGATTTGGGGCACGCGGTAGGCATAATGGCCGCTGTTGCCCACGCCGTCGGTGTAGTCGAAGTCCTCACTATACAGTTCCGCGATTTGGGGAGTTTCATAAGGTGTGTCAGGCGTTTCGGCCTGATGGCCGTCCTGTGTGTTGTTATTGTCTGTCCCATTGGGCGTTGCGCCGCAGGCGGCCAGTGCGAAAATCATTGCTGTGGCCAGCAACAACACAAAAATCTTCTTCATGTAAATGTCCTCCTTACTTCCACGAGAACCGACCCACAACGGCCTCCGTGTACTGATCGTCCGTGATAGCCGTATAACGGTTTCCATCATACCAGTCGGTAAAGCCGTTGTCCGTCTGATAAATCTCGCCGGTCTCCGTGTCCATCACCCGCTCAAAGCCCATGGTGGCGTCGCTCTGCTTCTGGCTGATGATGTCCTGACTGGTATTCCGGCTTTCCCATGAGGACATGATGGCATCCTGCATCTCATTGGCGGATTGGCTCAACTGCTGGGATTGCCGCATCGCCGCGTCGCTCTGCGCCATGGCGGAGGAGGTATAGCTGCCGGAATAGTCCAGGCTGCCCAAGCTCCGTGTCAGGATGTCCTCCCAGTTCTGGAACATCCCCTTTTCAGCGGAGACGATGGTGGTGCTGTACGCCATGTAGTACCCGCCAAGGCCGGGGATGGGGAAGGGGACAAGCTCCACCGAACACATACCCTCCGCCTCGACGCCGTTCTGCGTAAACTCCGCACGCAGCACGCCGGCTGTTCCACCCAAAGAACCGGTTGCGTCAAAGGTCTCTGTCACCGTGAAATCCTCATACTGCGGAAAGTGGAGGCTGCTGTAAAACGGCTCTGCGGCAACCGCCGACAGATACTGCGGCAGCACGTCGAAGTAACCCTCCACGGACGCCTCTGCCATTACGGGGAACGCTGCGTAGGCAGCGTTCCAGTATGTATAATTCTGCTTCAGGAAGTCATCCGCAAACAGCGGCTCTGCCTTTAAGATATACAAAATCTGATTTACCATGCACGCGGGGTCATACGCTCGCAAAGCGTGGTACATACCCGCGTTGGACGTGGCCGCCTCCACCATCCAGCCCTCCGGAACGCTCATAGAGAAATCCGCACAGCTATACGGTGCCAGCTCCAGCCCGGACGCCATGGGCGTAATGACAAATTCTTCCTGCTGCGTGTTTTTGCTGTCCTGTGCGTCATCTCCGCCGCTTTTACTGCCGCAGCCGCACAGCAGTGTTATGGTAAAGGCTAAAATGATACAGATAATTCTCCTCATAAGTCCCCCTCCTTGCCAATTATGCTCCAAGTATAGCACAAGTTCTGCCCCACCGCAACGTGTTCTGCGATGCGCCCTGTCCAAAAACGATCATGCGTATATTTTCTTGGCGAAGATGCGCGGCAAACAGCAACTCCCTGCCAAAGAAATGCAAGAATGGCAGCAGCGAAACGGCTCTATACTGCACGAACCGAGACATACTGCGCAGACGCGTTCTCTAAGATTTTACGGTGCTCATGTTGTGAACTTTACGTTGGCCCCCTACTTTTGTTGCTCCAATTTCGAGCTTTAACCGTTCCTGCTCCGCCTCATAATCAGCTGTCATTTTCTTATACTATACCGATAAACATACGGTTTCTGTAGCGCGCATACGATGGACTATTCTCGAAGAGGAGGTCTGTTTATGCCAACCGTTCAGCAAGCACCCACTCCGGCGATCACCGTCACTCGCAATTTCCTTGGTCAACAGACGGCAGAGGCGCTGGTGGTGGAATTGATCCGCGCCCACACACAGGCGGCTTAATGGCTGCGGGCAGTCTACGGAAAGGAGGGGACTTATGGAGAAGCGATTACTGCCTACTGCGCTGTACTGTCGCCTGTCCCGGGAGGACGGAGACCGGATGGAGAGTGATTCCATCGGCAACCAGCGGAAGCTGCTGGAATCGTATATCGAAAATCATCCTGAGTTGGTAATGGCGGAATGCTATGCCGACGACGGCTATACCGGCACGAATTTCCAGCGCCCCGCCTTTCAACGGATGCTGCGGGACATAGGGAACGGGCACATCCGCTGCGTACTGGTAAAGGATCTGTCCCGTTTCGGCCGTGATTACATCGAAACAGGCCGCTATCTGGAGCGCTGGCTGCCGGAGCACGGTGTGCGGTTCATCGCTGTCACGGACAATATCGACAGTGACCGCGGCGCCTACGACATGATGATGCCGCTGAAGAATCTGTTTAACACCCAGTATGCACGCGACATCTCCCAAAAGGTCAAAAGCTCCCTCCACGCCAAGCAGCAGCGGGGCGAGTTCATCGGGGCCTTCACCAGCTACGGGTACTGTAAGGACCCGCAGAATCATAACCGTCTGGTCATCGACCCGTCTGCGGCGGAGGTGGTGCGGCGCATCTTTACCCTGTTCGAAAACGGAATGGGAAAGATTCGCATTGCCAAACAGCTGAATGAAGAAGGTATTTCCTGCCCCAGTGAGTACAAACGGCTCACCGGCGAAAAATACCGCAACAACCACCGGCTGGAAACCACTACCTACTGGACATATGCCACCATCCACCGTATCCTGCAAAATGAGATGTACATTGGGAATATGGAACAGGGGAGGGATGACCGCCTTCAGATGCACGGGAAAGCCAAGCGGAAGGAGCGCTCCCAGTGGACGGTAGTATCCGGCACCCACCAGCCCATCATCGAAAAGGGCCAGTGGCAGCGGGTGCAGGCTCTGCTGAACGCTAACGCCCGTACGCCGGATTTTCAACAGAATGTCAGCCCCTTTGCGGGTTTTCTCAAGTGCGGCGATTGTGGACGAGCCATGGTCAAGACCACCTGGGGTGGCAAAATCTTCTACACCTGCGGCTCGTATAAACGCTATGGCGCGTCCGTGTGCAGCAAGCACTATATCGCCCATGATGTGTTGACGAAGGTAGTACTGGATGATTTGAACCGGCTCATTGCCGGCGTGGAAAACCTCCACCAGCTGGCACAGCAGGGCACGGCAAAGCGTCCGCGCTCCGGCACCGACCAACCCCAAAAGCTGGAAGCTGCATTGCAGCGCATTCAGCGCCGCCGCCAGAGTGCTTATGAGGACTATCAGGACGCGCTTATCTCCAAGGAGGACTTCCTCCGCTGCCGCGCCGACTATGACGCGCAGGAGAGGGCGCTGCAGGCCCAGCTGGACAAGCTGCGCGACTCGGTACAGGATGAGCCGCTGTCCTTGCCCTGGGTAAAGGAATTGCTGGCGTCGGGGCAGCTGGCGGAGCTGGATCGCCCCTCAGTCGCCGCCGCCATCCGGGAAATCCGCGTCTACGAGGGGAATCGCATTGAAATCGACTATCTGCTCCCGGAGGGCTGCCGCGCTCTGCTGGAGGGGTGAGCGTATGGTGTTCCGTGTAGGGAAAAGCGAAAAAAGCAGGGAGCGTAGAAAGGTTTTTGCTTCACACCCTGAACATTATAGTGGTGGAAAGTTTCACAACTCCCCACCACTATTGTTCCATGTGTGTCCAGCCGCCCGCTGTTTTGACGCTTACGTTTTGTTGCAGATAGGACACATTTATGCTATCATAAAAGCACAATAAAGAAGTGCGACAGTTCTCCGTGAATTGCCGCACTTTTGCATCACCGTGGGGCAACGAGGACACACAGACGCTTATCGACATTCTGGCGCGGTATGGTGTCAAGACCACCTTCTTTGTTGTGGGAGATTGGGCGGAGAAGTACCCGGAGTCCGTCAAAGCCCTGCACGACGCGGGCCACGAGGTGATGAGCCACTCCAATCACCACGACCATTACAACAGTCTGTCCACTCAGCAGATCATTGACGATGTCACCGCCAGCAACGAGCGGATCAGTGCTGTTACCGGCGTGACCCCCACGCTGATCCGTTGCCCCTACGGGGAGTATGACGACCACGTCATCGCCGCCATACGCTCCATGGGTATGGAACCCATCCAGTGGGATGTGGAGCTACCGGAAATGACTTAAAGCCGTTGTGGCGCAAGGGTTTGCGGGATTGGCAACGATGCGCATCAGCCCAAAATTTGACCTGTAAATGGGGTGTTTGGCGGGCGTTTCAGGCACTGGAGAGGTCAAATTTGAGGGTGCGTGCGCAAAGCGCCAATGTCGCATGCTGACTGCCCCTCTGAGGAAAGCACTTACGAGGCAACTAAGCCGCCCGATTTGAAATCGGGCGGCTTTCCTGTTGCGGATACTCATAATCGCTGTTTGCTTAGGCCAAAATATAAGCGCATCGTATTTTGGCCTAAAATCGATTGATTTCCTTTTGCTCTTAGGCTATAATAAAGGTACATCGTATTTTGGCCTAAAGGAGGCGGAACAATGTATATTGAAAGACAGCTTGAAAAGAAGTTCACAGCCGTAAGCGAGGAGTACGCCTGCGTGCTGCTGACCGGCCCGCGTCAGGTGGGAAAATCCACCATGCTGCGGCATCTGATGGAGGGAACGGCACGAGCCGAGGTTTCGCTGGACGATTTGGAGGAGCGCAGACTTGCCAAAACCGATCCTGCCATGTTCTTGAAGCTGCATCCCGCGCCGGTTCTCATCGATGAGGTTCAGTATGCCCCGGAGCTGTTTTCGTATATCAAGATTGCCGTGGATAATGGCGCTGCACCCGGCTCCTATTGGCTGACCGGCTCTCAGGCTTATCGCTTGATGGAGCTTGCGCAGGAATCCTTGGCCGGAAGAACCGCAATTCTCCATATGTCCGCACTGTCACAGTCGGAGCTTTGCGGAGCGGTGGAGGTTTCGCCCTTTTCGCTGGAGCTTGACGAATTACAGAAGCGCAAGGCGTTGCTTTCCCCTACCACTCCGAATGAGATATACCAGCGGATTTGGGACGGCGCACTTCCCGGTCACAGGAGCGGTAAGTATAAAGACCGTGATGTGTTTTATAGCAGCTATATTCAGACCTATATTGACCGCGATGTGACCACCGACATTCCCGGCGTGGATAAGGTGATGTTTGCGGACTTCATTCGTGCCGCCGCCTGCAGAAGCGGCCAGATGCTGAACCTGCATGACATCGCCGGAGATGTGGGCGTCAGTGATGATACTGCAAAGCGCTGGATGAAGGAGCTTGAAAAATCGGGGATCGTGTTCTTCCTGCACCCCTACTCCAACAATCTCCTGAAGCGGACGATCAAAACGCCGAAGATGTATTTCTTTGATACAGGCCTTGTCTGCTATCTGACTCGGTACTCAAGTCCCGAAATCCTGATGAATGGAGCGATAAACGGAGCTATCTTAGAAAACTATGTTGTGTCGGAAATTATGAAAACCTACAGCAACAGCGCCAAAGACTGCCTGCTGCATTATTACCGAGATAAAAACAGCAATGAGATCGATCTGATTATGGAGAGTGACGGTCAGCTGCACCCCATCGAGATCAAAAAAAGCATCAACCCGCCCACACAAATCACGGGTGCTTTCAAGCTGCTGGACAAGGCCTCCGTACCGAGAGGGACAGGCGCGATTCTCTGCCTTCGGGAGACATTAAGCGCAATCGACAGCAGCACATATATTGTCCCCGTGTGGATGATATGATTTCGTTGCAAAAACAATATTCTATGCGCAGCTGCTTGGTTTCAAGGAGAAATCAGTGGAACATCGGTGTGGGGGCAGGGCATAGAAAACAGGCGTCGGTGATCCGACGCCCGTTTTGTAATTTCTCTACCCCAGTAGGTCGCTTATTTCGCATCGTAACGCCCTCGTCAGGCGCGTGATGATGTCGGCCTGGGCTTTGTTCAAGTCCTTGCTTTTGCGTTCGTAGACGCAGATGGTGTTGGCCGGAACGCCGGAGGCTTTGGCAAGCGCTTCCTGCGTCAAGCCGTACTTTTTCCGCACAGCCTTCAGCCGACTTTCACCGGCGGTAAAATGCGCGTCCATGGCCTCATAGCTCTTCTGAATGTCCCCCCCGTGGAGTGTTTCATAAAGGCTGATAATCCTCCTGTTTGTAATACCACAGTATTAGTCCGTCAAGGCATTTCAAGCAGTTTTGAGGTATTTTCTCTTGCATTTCTGGAAACACTCCTGTATACTGATATAAATTGATACTACTAATTATCAGCAAGAGGTGCTATATGGACGCTGCGTTGTTTACTAAAATGCTGTCGGATAAAAGTGTGCTGGACTTGAAGAAGCTGGGTTACAAATATCCGCAGGCGGATATGAGGGAGTTTGTTTCGCTGCTGAAGAATGGTTTCTACCATCCGTTGCCGTTGAAAGATTTTTCAGGACAGGAGCTTGTCTATCTGAATAGTGTCGCGCAGGTGCATCTCTCTGCCGCCAGAATCCTGCTGACACCGCAGAGCAGCACGCAGCTTTACGGCGCGAAGGCCATGGAGGAGGAGATCATCTCCACCTTCACCATTGAGCAGGTGGATTTCTCCCGCGACAGTGTCCGCAAGATCCTGTCCGGCTTTGCTCCGGCAGATGAAAGCGAGAACCGTATTTATGGCATGAAGAAGGGGCTGGAATTCATCAGCGATCCCGCCAACAGGATCACCGAAGCATCTATCCATCAGCTGTATGAGACCGCCATCGGTGCCTATCTGCCGAAGGAAGACCGGCTGCGCCCCGGCAGCTTCTACCGGCACGACAGTGTGTACGTGGTCGGCTCCAAGGTGGAGCATACCGGCCTGCCGTGGCAGCAGCTGCCGGAGCGCATGGGGGAGCTGGTGCGCTTTATCCACGAGGATTCCGACAGCAACGACCTGCTGAAAGCCGCCCTGATCCACTTCTATATTGCCTATCTGCACCCCTACTTTGATGGCAACGGCAGAATGGCGCGGCTGATGCACCTGTGGTATCTGGTACAGCAGGGGTATTCCTCCGCCCTGTTCGTGCCGCTGTCTGAGTACGTCAACAAGAGCCGTAAGGGGTACTACGATGCCTACACGCTGGTCGAGGAGAATGCCCACATCAGCGGCGTACTGGATGTAACTCCGTTTTTGGTGTATTTCATTGAGAATGTGTATCACAAGCTGAATGGAGCACTCCCCGCCCACCGGACGACTGAGGCGTTTCGGGCCGCGTTGTCGGAGGGACAGGTCACAGAGAAGGAAAACGCGCTGTGGAGCTTCGTCCTCTCCGCGTATGGGGACGCTGAGTTCTCCACCAAACAGTTGGAAAAAGACTTCGGCAATGCCGCCTACGCCACCATCCGCAGCTTTATGCTGAAGTTTGAGCAGTTGGGTCTGCTGACCTCAACGCGGTATGGAAACCGTGTGAAGTATAGGGTGCAGGCGTGACGGCGGTCTTTTATGAGGTGTTTATGACTTGCAATCCACTAGGGTTTCCGATGTTGGCCGCGTGGGGGCTGGGCAAGCTGCAAGGCACAAGCGCAGCCATAAAAAACTTCATCCATAGTTAAAGCACAAGCCGGGGCGAACGCCTCGGCTTGCTTTTTCAAAATCGTTGTTTACTTTCTTGCTAATATCAGATATAATATTAGCAAGAAAGGAGTGGTCGCGTGACAGCCTATGAACGGCTCGATCTGCTTTTCGAGCAAAACAACGGCATCCTCAAAACCGCGCAGGTTTTGGAAAACGGCATTACCAAGTCCACGTTCTATGCCTACGCTAAGCAGCGCGGCGTGGAACAGGCCGCGCACGGCGTTTATGTTTCGCCTGACGCATGGACGGATGCCATATACCTGCTGCACCTTCGCTGTGCGCAGGCCGTATTCTCCCATGAGAGCGCATTGTTTTTCCATGACCTGACCGATCGGGAGCCGAGCCCGTATTCCATCACGGTTAAGACCGGCTACAATCCCACCAGCTTGCAAGCAGACGGCATCAAGGTCTATACCATCAAGAAGGAATTGCATGACGTGGGAATCGTCACGATGAACACGCCGTTCGGCAATCCCATCCCCGTCTATGATATGGAGCGCACCATCTGTGACTTGATCCGCAGCCGCAGCGGGATCGAGATGCAGACCTTTCAGGATGCACTCAAGCAATACGCAAAACGAAAGGACAAGGACTTACGGAAGCTGATGCGCTATGCGCAGATGTTCCGTGTTGAAAAACTGCTTCGGCGGTATTTGGAGGCACTCCTATGATAAAGGCTGTGCCGCCGATCTGTCGTGGCATACGGTTATGGATTCCATCCGCAGCCTTTACAGGCTGGCGCAGGGATAAGCGTTGCTCTTGCATTGAATGCTCATATCGACATACGAAGGTCAAAAATGGGAAATTGTATCGTAAATTGATACATTAAGTTTCGTTGCAAATTTGTAACTGGAAGTGAGGGTGAAAAAATGATTATATCCGAATTGAGAGTATATAACTTTCGCCAATTCAAATCTGTGGATAGTACTCCCGGCTTAAAAATCACTTTTCACAAAGGTCTAAACGCTCTGATTGGCGAAAATGATTCGGGAAAAACCGCCGTGATTGATGCATTAAAATTAGTCTTGTTGACACAGAGCAATGAGTATATCAGGCCGTCAGATGAGGATTTTTATAAGTCTGTTGGTGAAGATGCGTGCTCAGAGTTCAAGATTGATTGTACGATTTCAGATTTTACGCAGAACGAAGCAAAGAACTTTATCGAATATCTTTCATTCAACCAGACGGAGAATGGCATTGAATATATGCTTGAACTTCATTATCGCGCATGGAAAGAAGGACATAAAATCTATCAGGAATTGCGTGTGGGCGATATAGACGATGGAATTTCGATTGATGGAAAAGCAAGAGAATTGCTGAAGGCTGTTTATTTGAAACCGCTTCGTGATGCCGAACGAGAAATGAGTTCCGGACGTGGTTCCAGAATCTCACAGATACTTCTCAATCACCCTGTTTTCAAAGGCAAAAAGGAACATACAGTTCTCAATATTTTTCGAGATGCGAATCAACGCATTGAGGATTATTTTACAGATGATACAGATGGGAAACGCATACTCCAGACGATCCGCAGTAATTTAGAGTCATTTAGTGATAAAGGCCAAGCCAGCAATGCAGAATTGAAAACCTCGGATATTCAGCTTAAAGCTATACTGGAGTCCCTGTCATTGAATGCTCCCGAGATCAACCCTGGGCTTGGGGAATTGAATCTGCTATTTATTGCAGCGGAGTTGTTGCTCCTTAAGGATGATACAGATGGTGGCCTGAAACTGGCTCTAATCGAAGAATTGGAAGCCCATTTGCATCCGCAAGCGCAGCTTCGACTAATCAGTTATCTCCAGAACGAGTATAACGAGAATGATGTCCAAATTATCATATCCACACACAGCCCCATTTTGGCATCAAAAATCAACCTCAAGAACTTGATTTTAATGAAGAATGGTACCGGATATGATTTGGCCGAGGGGCGAACCGGATTACAAAAGGGGGATTACCTGTTCCTCCAGCGTTTTCTCGACTCAACAAAGGCCAATCTGTTTTTTGCTAAGGGTATTATAATGGTTGAGGGTGATGCAGAGAATATACTGATCCCTGCCATTGCAGATATTCTCGGCTATCCATTGGAGAAATACGGAATATCTATTGTAAATGTTGGAAGCACGGCTTTTCTTCGATATAGCAGAATTATGGAGAGAAAAGACGGCAACGATATTGGAATACCAGTTTCTGTAGTAACAGATTGTGATATAAAGCCGGAGTATAACACCGATCCGGTAACGCGCAGTGAGGAATTCAACGCAAAAGAAACTCAATCTGTACAGAAGCAAGAAGAAAAAAATAGTAAGTATACAACAGGTTCTATCCGAGGATTTACTTCACCTCGATGGACGCTCGAATATTGCATCGCCCTGAGCAGCCTTTCGGATGACTTTCATAAGGCGGTTCATTACGGGAAGAAAATTCTGAATGCGCAAGAGCATATTTCACTGACTGATGCCAAGATTGATGAAGCAAATCGTGACGCCGAAGCAGAAGCGCAGGCGTGGAATGGGGTCTCCTCTGCTGAAAGGGCATACCATATTTATAAATTAATGCTTAATGGCGATGGAAAAAGCAGTCTGAAAGCGATTACTGCTCAGTGCTTGGCTTCGCTTTTGCGTTGGAAAATATCCATAGTTCCAGATGGACTGACACAAGAAAAGATGTTCGATCTCGAGTTGTATGGATTCAAAACCGACGAGGATAAGAAGGCAGCATTGAAATCTGAGATTGAGAATGATCCGTTTTTAAGTTATATTGTGAATGCCATCAAATATGCAGCAGGAGAAACGGTGTAGATAGGAGGATTCTATAATGGAATGGCGGATTTACGACCAAGATATTCAAGCCGTAGAAGAACTCCTTTTGCCGCATGGTGCACACTTCCCGGAAGACGCAAGAGAAGTTATACGTTGTTGGCATTCAACAGATGTAGCAGCCTGTCCCGGTAGCGGAAAAACAACTGTTCTTCTCGCAAAGCTAAAATTGTTGGCAGACCAAATGCCACTCGAAAACGGTGCAGGAATCTGTGTGCTCTCTCATACAAACGTTGCAGTCGATGAAATTAAAAAACGGCTTTTGGGTTCTGCCGATAAGCTACTTGGCTATCCAAATTATATCGGAACGATTCAATCATTTATCGATAGATTTGTGACCGTTCCATATCTTAGAGCGTCAACCGGTCGGAGCGTGCATACTGTCGATGACACAACATATGTACAGCATATGTTGCACAAAATGAAACATAGCGAAGAATACGGTGATCTTGACCGCACGACCAAAAGCAGCCTTAGGAATGGTAATCAGTTTACAAATCGGTTTGATCATACAAAAGCATTATATATACGGCACGATGGCGCTCTTTGTGTCGGAAGACAAACACGGGCTGTTGCACGTGCGGATTCAGATGCAACAACACAATATCACAAGCTAATTTCTAACCTTCTAAAATATGAGGGCATAATACGGTATCGGGATGCCTATTCATATGCAAGAGCCGCTATCAACGATTTGCCCAAAGAGTATACAGACCTATTTTCGACGCGATTCCAATATGTATTCATAGATGAATATCAGGATTGCGACATCCTTCAGCGCCAAGCCATAGATGCAATATTTGACCCACAAAAATGTGCGGTGTTCAAAATTGGAGATTCCGATCAGGCTATCTATAATTCAGCAGAAGATACAACCCCTGACTGGATACCCCAACCTGACTTTCTACCAATTATGACTTCTTGCAGGTTTAACCAAGAAATTGCCAATGTACTCTGCAAGCTAAAAAAAGGTGAGAAGAATATCGTAACGCTTGCTGGAGAGACAGGTGTTAAACCAGTCTTGCTTGTTTTTTCTCCCGAGAAGATTGACAGAGTCATCGGCGGGTTCATTTCAGCCTTAGAAAGACATGAACTCTATGACCGTGATGGCATATATAAGGCTATTGGATCAGTAAAAAGAGAGGATTTGTCCGGCTTGAAAATCGGAAGCTATTGGACTGAATTTGATGGTTCAGCAAATAAGGAAAGCGAGTATAGCTACTGGGTTTTAGTAGACGAGATTGTCCAGTATTTGCTTGAGGGAAAATTGTATAAGGCAGAGCAAATTGTCCGTAAGCTCTTGTGCCGAGTATTCCACTACATTCCGATAAAGAACCCTGTATCAGGAAAAGACTATACCATAGTAACAATGAAAAATGCTCTCGACGAAAAATATAGAGAGCAGTATCATCAATGGATATATGAAATGCCGAGGATACAAACGTTTGATAGGCATTCGGTAGATCATTTGGTACGGCAGAAGATAAACGAATTTCTAAGAATCAGAAATCCGAGCCTAACTGACATATTTACTGTCCTTCCAGCGTTTTTTCTCGAAGAATCCACTGGTGTTAATCATGCAGATATAGCCGAGAAAAATGTGCTGATTGATCCTATTAGAGGCCGCAGAATTATATTTGACACTATTCACGGCGTTAAAGGCGAAACGCACGATGCGACTCTATATCTTGAAACCAACAGACAAGGCGCATCAGATTTGAATCGGATTCTTCCGTACTTTGGTGTTGGTCGCTGTGGTAGCTCAAATCTACATGATTCCAGCCGTAAACTTGCGTATGTTGGTATGAGTAGACCTAAAAAGTTATTATGCGTAGCAATGCAGGCGGCGACTTATGAAAAAAGCAATGGGGTATTCGATGCCGATTGGGAAGTTATTCTTTTAGATGAATAAGACAAAGAATACTCCCAAGGGCGAAAGAACATAGGTCTATCAGTAACAAAAGTATCAATCCGCGTAGATACTATACTTGTTTGCCTCTTTTGCCTTTCTGTGCTTAGAGTCTCAAAAGGCCCACATCCCTAAGGAACATAGGAGTATACGGAATACACGAAGGTAAATGGCGTGTTTTTTTTGATCACAACGTGGTCATTTTTGCACCGCTACGAGACTTCCATGCCACAAACAGTGACTCAAATGTAGAAACGACAGGGACACAATAGATATTCCACTAAATTGAAAGTGCACAAAAGAGGCGGAAAGGAGAGCGTTGGTATTCAACGCCTTCCTCCTCTCATCGTATCCTTAGACTCGGGAGCTTATCGGCAATTCCTGTCGATGATTTTTTCTTTCGTGCTTACCCGAATACCTCTCCAGCATCCGATATGTTCTCAAGCTGTTGCCCACCGTTCCCCTGCGCAATGGCGCTAAACATACCGCTGTGAGTATTCGTGTAAAAATCCGCAAATTTATATGAAACTTTTACGTCAATTTACGCGAATATTTTTGGAAACATTACACAATACGACACGAACCACGTTTGACTAACAGAGAAGGCCATCGGCTATTTGCCGATGGCCTTCTCTGTTTATTGCTTTTTCATGTACTTTTCCAACATCCGATATGTTCTCAGGCTGTTGATCAGCATTTCCCTACACATCTGCCGATGCGTTTCCTGCCGTTCCTCCTCGGAAGGTTCAGGGATACCCAGTTCGGCAAAGACCTCCTCCGCAGAGAAGAAGTGTTTCGCCCGTTCCTCCGGCGGGAGTTTGTCCAGTTCCTCCGCTTCGTGGAGGGAATCATAGAGTTTCTGCCGTTCTGCGTCCACCGCCTTTTCGTCAAAGCCGAAGAAGGTCATCTCGTACAGCACCGCCGCGCAAAAGGCGGCAATGCCTACCTCCTGTGCGTTGGCGATATTGACCTCATAGCCCAATACCTCGCGCCAGGGCGACAGTTCAAATGCGTAGCACTGAGGTAGCTGAATGGCACGGGCGGCCTGCTCGGTCTCATCTGCGGTCAATTCGTCGATGCCTTTCATCGTGAGAATGTCAGGTAGCGGTGCAAGTTTGGCGGGGAGTTCACTCTTACGGTACAGGTTGGCATCCAGAAATTCCCTGTCATCGTACATGTGATAGACGCCCAGAAGCATGTAATCGGTAGCATCGGGTTCCATGTAACGTAAGCTGTCGATAAGCGCCGTGATGCGGCAGATGCCCTTATCACGCTTGGCGGGTTCAACATCCAGTCGGTCGAGCAGCGCGGCGGCGATGTCCGCCGCAGGCTGGCACAGAATCAGATCTTTTACGTTCATACCTCACCTTCCTTTGGAAAAGTGTGCAATCATTGCACATTTTTTCTGATGAAAAACCGGAGGCCTATAACCGTACTTCGACCTCCGGGGGAAAAGTTTTCTCGCAACTTCCACAGCCAGTTATAGCAACGACCCGAAACATTGAACTCGGGCCACATAACCCCATAACAAATAGAATAACCCGCCTCCGCAGCAACATTGAACACGGTCGGAGGTCACTACTTGTAATAAAAAATGGTGCGGACAGCGCGACGGAACGGTTTTTACTCTTCCAGTTCAAACGTGTCCCGCTGGTTCACGGCGTCCAGCTCCAGCTGGGCACGGGACAGCTCATCGGCGGCCTTTTCGTAATCGGCTTCTACCGCGGTTAGGTCGTAGTTGGCGTAAGAGTAGTCGATGATATTGGACTGCCGGCCATACTGCTCCTCCACCCGCTGCTTAGGCAGGCGGGCTTTCATATCGGCCAGCTTGTTCTTGCGCTGGGTCAGCTGGGGGATGTACACCAACATCTCGTCGATGGTCATACCGAAGTCAGGGATAACATGTGTAGCATTGAAGACGTTGATGGCGTGCTTCACCTTGCGGATACGCTGCTCTAACTCCGCCAATTTCTTCTGGGTATCAGCGTAATCGTAGGCGGGACGTACGGACTCCACGTCCTCGCCCATGGCGGCGCGGAAATCCTTGCTGCGGTTCTCCTTATCCAGCAGGGCGGCGTGCTCGTCGTTGAGCTTTTTCAGCAGCTTGTTGGCCTGTGCGGAAGTATATGTCATGGTCGTTCGTCCTTTCTCCCTTGTGAATTTCTGCTCCCATTGTACCTGATTTTGCGGCGCAAGTCCAGCAGATGCTGGCACTTTCTCAGGCGGCTTGTCCACGTATTCGCGGTGTCCGTCGGGGTACAGCAGATACGCAGCCTTCTTCTCTGCATCGTAACGGGCTACGGGAATGCCCTTCATCTTGGCCTGCTGATACGCAACAAAAGCTACCTGAGAGATGCGCCTGTCCATCTCCTCCTCATCATCGCAATAGGGATCTTCATAAAGCGGCGTTTTGCTTTCATCGGCCATATTCTCGCTCCTTCCTGCTGGGGAAAAGTGTGCAATGATTGCACACTTTTCCTCTTCTGTTCTCACGCGCTCTGGCGGATCACGATGCCCTCTTCATCCCATGTAGCCAGCCGGAAGTTGTAGGGACGTCCATCAGGTGCGGTCAGGGTGTTCAGGATGTCCCGCAGTTCCTTCACCTCAGCCGAATGGCGCTTGGCGATCAGCACGGCTTCATCCACAGGCTTATTGTCCAGCGCGCAGCCGTCCACATACATGCGGAGCTGGTACAAGTCCAGCGCCTTGGTCTTGCCGGCCTTGGCCTCGTAGATGGTCACGCGGTCGATGTAGCCCACGAACAGATCGACCTTGGCCTTCAGCCCGATCTTCTGGAACACCGGCTCTTCGCGGCTCACCCGCAGGGCGGTGGGGTCGTTCTCCCGCTTGGCGGTCAGCTCCTTGACGTACCGCAATTCCATCGAATCCACATCCTTGGCCGGGGCGGGAACATAGGAGGCGATCCAGCTGAGCAGGTTCTTCAGACGCGGATCAGCTTCGCAGAAAGAGGTTTTCGTATTCTTCGTGGCAGGCAGCGCGGCGGGGTTGTCCGAGATAAGATCCACCTGCACCAAAAAACGGTTCTGGCTGGGATGGATGGCCTCGCCCCAGACGCGGTCAAACATTCCGTGCTCAATAGTACGTCCGTTGATACGAAGTTCCACGCCGCTGGACTCCATGTTGCACTTGTAGTAGATAGCGTTGGACGGGTTCTTCAGGATATTGCCGTACTTACAGCGGATGGTCAGCGGGCCGCCGCCCAGGTTGCAGGGGATCTCACCGTAATCCTTTACGCTGCCCTCCTCCCACACCGGCAGCAGCGGCGTCAGCGTATGCTGCGTTTCCTCGCTGCCGCTAATCTCCACCACTTCCATGGTGATGGATGTATTTGCCAGAATGCCCGCGTAGACGTACCGGAGCTCCTCAATGATATACCGCACCAGATTGTGGAAGTCGGAGGGCGCTGCCTTACGGTCAGGCTTCACCGTCCGGAACTTTGCCATGGGGCAGCGGACAGAGACCGATGTGCCGGTGGGATGGGGAAGGCCGCCCGTACCTGAATAGAAACGCACCTTCATGGGCTTGTCCAGCTCAGACGTCCCCATGGAATACGGCGCTTTGACCTCACGGTACTGGTTCGCCGCCGCGTCGGCCTTCGTGCGGGTGCGAATACTCCACTTCTGCTCAGGGCTGCTGTCGCAAGAAGCCAGTGCGTGCTTGAGCCCGAAGCCGTGTTCGTTCAACGGTGTCTGCGCGCCATCCCGACATGCGATGGTCAATGCACTGCTGAGGTCTGCAATGCCCGAGCCGCCGTCCGTCACGGTGATCTCTACCGCATCGCCCAGATTTTCCAGTGACAGTACCACCGTCATGGACAGTTCGGGATCGTTTTTGTTGGCGCGGAGGTTGGAGACCGCGTCATCCATCAGCTCGCAGATGACCTGCGCCACACTGTTGAAGTTGTCCCCGATGCCGGCAAACAGACCGTGACCGGTGGGGTTGTTGCGGATGATCTCCTCCGCGATAGGCGTCTTGTTTTCGATTTTCATAGGTGCAATTCCTCCTGTTATCGGTTGAGTTGATTGGCCATGTCGGAGCGAATAGCGGCGGCGATAATGCGCAGCAGCGCCTGCTGGCGGATGACCTCCTGACAGAATGCCACGGCCAGATCCTCCGGCGTCAGATTGATGTCCTCGCACAGACACAGCAGCTCAATCCACTCGTCATCGGTCATGTTCACTTCGATGGTCGTCTTACGTTCGTCGTTCATAATGGTTACTCCTCATTCGTATCAAATTTGATTTACACCGCCCAGATGATCTCTGCGCTGTCCTTTGCCACCTCGATGCGGCGGATGAACTGGGCGGCCACGGCCTTTTTCTCCTCGAAGGACAGTTCGCTGAACACCAGTTTTTCCGGCAGCGGAACGCGGCCTGCTTCACGCCGCTGGGCCTGCTGGAGCACTTCGCGCTCCTTTTCGATCTTTCCCAGCGCTTTCTGCAGATAGGACGCGGGCAGATCCTCACTCTCGGCAAAGGCGTCCATCAGGCGCTCGGCGCGGCGATCCAGCTCCAGCAGCCGCTGGGTGTAACTGTCCTCCTCCAGCTTCGGCGCAACGGGCTCCTGCGGACATTGAGCCAGCAGCTTTTCGATCTCTGTCTGTACCACCGCTTCCAGTTCCGCCAGCTTGATGTGGATGGCGGCGTCGCAGCGGTTCATATTATACCGCCCGCTGCACGCCAGATAGCGATAGGACTTGTCCGCCACAACGGACAGGCTGTAGCCGCACTTGGCGCATTTCAGCAGGCCGGAGAGCCATGTGTGCTTGCCCTTGCCGCTGTTGCCCACTTGACGGTTGTGAGCCAGCTTTGCCTGCACCGCCAGAAACAGCGGCGACGGCACGACACCGACACTGTTCAGCACGGATGCCCGATGGTTCTCGGTCTTGGTGTACTTCCGCGCATTGGCCTCCCGCTTGCCCACCAGCAGCACACCGTGTACACCGTCGAAGGCCTCCGGCGGGCTGGTGACCTCTACGCCCTGCCCCAGATAGTGGAGCCGCACCTGCTCGTCCGCCATCGCATAGGCGGGATTGTGCAGCAGGCGGGACAGCGTCACGTTGTCCCATGTGGCGCGTTTTGGGGCGGGGATGCCCTCGGTGGTCAGCTTGCGGGCCAGCAGCCCCAGCGACATGCCCTCTGCGGCGTACTCCTGAAAGATCCGCTGCACCACCGCCGCTTTGTCGTTGGGGATAAGGGACGGGACTTCCCTACCATCCCGCCCCCGGGCGCGGCCATTGTCGAAGCCGTAGGGTGCTGGGCCTCCCGGCCACGCGCCCAGCGCCGCGCGGCGGTAATAGTTGTCCCGCACGCGCTCGGCGGTGGTCTCCCTCTCCAGCTGGGCGAACACCATGATGATGTGCAGCATGGCCCGCCCCATGGGCGTCTTGGTGTCGAAGTTCTCGTTGACCGACACGAACTCCACATGGTGCTCCTGCAGCACCTCCCACAGTTGACCGAAGTCCGCCACGCTGCGGGAGAACCTGTCCAGCCGGTAGACATACAGCGTGCCGATGCGGTCGGCGCGGATGTCCTTCATCAGCTGCTGGAAAGCAGGGCGCTCGGTGTTCTTGCCGGAGTAACCGGCATCCTTGTAGACCCGCAGCTCCCCGACGCCCGCCGTGCGGCGGCACAGGTCTATCTGCCCCGCGATGGACAGGCTGTCCTTTTTCTCCACGGACTGGCGGGCGTATACCGCGTCCGTCTTCATGCGGTCTTTTCCCGCCGGGCTGCCCGCAGTGCCCGCAGCTTCGCCATACAGGCGGCGTAGGCATCCTTCATCTGCTGCTGCCGCGCCTGCGGATCCTCATACTGCGGATGGGTGTGCTTGACTTCCACGTTCATTCCCCCTCGCCACAGCCTATGAGCCGGGGACGGAGAACATGCCGGGGACGCGGGAAACGGAATACGATCTTGCCTCATGCGTTTTCCTCCTTTCGGTGAAATGAGAAAAGAGAAACACCGTGCAGGCCGAGGCACTACACGGTGTCATGAGTATGACAAATAGACCGGATTCCGCTTGCAAAATCGGGGTCAAACGGGTATAATAACCCCATGCGGTGCGGATTTGTCCGTTGTGTAGGTGCTGTTACCACCTGCGCAGGCTTTGAGGAGTTGGCGCTCCTCAAAGCTGCCGTTGTTCTTTTTTCTATTGATAGAATAGCATATCTGCGTAGATATATCAATTAACGCAATTACCAAATATATCTGCACAAATATGTGCAATTTGTATATATGCATAGATATTGCTTTATGGTACTATAATACACAGTAGCATCAGGAGGTTCTGCCATGTCTCCAGCAAGTAAAGCACAGCAAAAAGCGGTAAACAAGTACATGAAAAGCAATTATGATCGTGTCAATCTTGTAATGCCCAAAGGAAAAAAAGACATTATTCAGGCACATGCGGCGCAGCAGGGGGAATCCGTCAATGCCTATATCAACCGTGCCATTGATGAAGCCATGCAGCGGGACGATTCTGCAACTTAAATGCAATAGAGGTAAGAAGCCGGCGCAGGATTTCCCTGCGCCGGCTTCTTACCTCTATTATTTATCGTTTTTCTTCAAATACCGCACCTTCTTTACCGCGTCCCAATGCATTGCCTCTGCGTTGATCGGCGGCAAAGTGTCACCCCAAGGAACGGGTGCGTCAGCCATCTTCACATCGACCGGCAGTCCGCCGAAAGGACGCACGGCGTTCGGAGTTGAGATGCTCACAGACGTATTGGGGCCGCCTTCAAAATGCAGATGTAATTTTTGCCTGCGTACGGCTGCCTCCCAGGGAATCCTGATCGTTCCCTGTCCGCGGCCTTCCTGTGCTACGATACCGTCACCCACGGTGATTTGAGGGAAGTGGGGCTCATAAAGCTTCTTGCAGAAAGGAGCTTTGTCCAGCTTCTGCGCAATGCGCCATAGGCGATCCATGTTGCGGCTGTACTCAATGCGCTTTTTCGCACCATCCTTACCGGAGATCCTGTGGCCGAAAATATAATCTTTCTCCTCCAGTGACATGTCTGTACACGCCTGGATTACGGTCGCAAAGTTGCGGCGCAATATCCGCATGGGCGGGTGTGAATCCGATGGCGTAAAATTATCAGGCTCATCGAGCAAGGAAAATCCTAACTGCTCGCTGGAAACGCCAAATTCCTTCAACAATTTGAAAGCAAAATTTGAATAATCCGGCCCGCGGCACGGGTTCTTAAACTGATTTTCAAAACAGACGACGGGTAACTCCCCGATATCCTTGTTCGCGCCCATGCTCTGCTGCACAAATTCCCTTCGCTTCTGCAGAGCACTCTCGATTTCAATGTGAACGGGAATACTACGCAGCGCGTTTTTTGTTTTCAACTGCTTGCTGTACATCAATTTATCATTCAAAATTTCATCGATTTTCAGGTAATGCCGGTCTGGATGATCGGGAAACGATCGGAAATCGTTCCACCGCAGTCCACGGCACTCCGCGGGGCGCATGCCAGTGTACAATGAGATCAAAATGCCGCAGAAGCGGCCATCCTCCAGCACATGTTCCGCCGTATATAGCGCCAGACGTCCCTGCTGCCCAATTGTCAAGGCTCGCGGGCAACTATCGTTCAGCTCCGCGTTTGCCACTGCCGGGGCTAAGATCCTCTGCATCATCAAAGTCGTAAGATTATTTGACTTGTCTCCCGCACGATTTTTTGAAAGGATGTTGTAAGCATGTCCGCATGTGGCGGCATAGGAAAAGACATCCCGCAATGCCGAGATGATCGTCTTGACGGTGGCTTCTTGGTATTGGCATGCCTTGGCGACCTTGGAGACGGCGTGCAGAATATTTGCCGGAGTAATTTCGGAGATTGACATATCCAGATAGCTTGCAACCTTTTTGATGTAGTCATCGTATTGGCGCAGCGTCGCACAGTTTTCAAAACTGTATTGGTCTCCCTTCTGAATTTCCCAGCGACGATCTTTTGCGATAGAAATGCAGTGCTTTTCCCAATATTTATCCAGGGACATATCTTCGTCAGTTTTAAACACCATGTTAACTTTCCTCCAAATTCAGTTTTGTCGTAATGGAAATGCTGTCACTTGACTTAAAGTTGATAATCAGATCCCTTCCAGCCTCGAGGTTGTCATGCGAAATCTTACTGAGATCCACAGTCAAATCGCCGCTGATCCTGCTACCAGGTGCAGCCGCAATAGCGTAATCTTCACCACTGCGATTGATCTTGAAATCAAGTGTGGCGTCGGGAGTGCCCATCAGTGAAAAAATATATCGATCCAGCATTGCAGCCAGCTTTGCCAGCTCCCGAGGATCGTCATAGGCACAGTAATTCCGCGCGAACACGCTTTTGGGCGCATTACCGCACAGATAACGGATTTCTTCCTCATCACATCCGCAAGACTCCAGTGCCGACCTGAAAGTAGCTCTTAAAGTTCGTTCTGGATTTTTCGTCAAGCTCTTTAGCTCTGGCTGTTTTGAGAAATGAAAACTTTTGAAAAATCCTTTTAACCACCGATCAAACTCGTCGGGGCGCATCCGCCGTGCCGCGTTTTTGAAGCTACGCATAAACGGCGCATTTTCTTGTACGTTCGGCGCATTGGTCTTTACCTTGTGGTAAAGCTTTGCCATCGTCGGCGACAGTGGAATAGTCCGTCGCCGCGGCCCATTTAACTCTTCGGTATGATAGACTTCTCCTGCAGACTTTGCCTCTGCCGAAATTTCAATAGCAACAACTCCCGTATAGGTGTTTGAGAAGGAAAATGATCCCCACGTTAACGCACACAGCTCGTTGATCGTGATGCCTGTAGTCAACATCAAGATTAAGCCCAAATATAGGTAGCCGTGGTTACTCTCAAGATTTTCGGCGCAACTCGCAATAATCCGCCTTGCCTGAGCGTGCGTCAGAATGTTTTTTTCGAAATGCCGACTCGCGTCCCGCGGGCCAACGACTGTGCGGCGGTTTCCCATGGTAAAAGTGTCTATGAAGTGCTCTGAGATCAAATGGCAAGCTTGCTCATACGCAATCAATGCCCTGAAGGCGCAGATTTGCCCATTGATTTGATAACTGGAGAACCCGCCTTCACGCAAATGAAAGGCGAACATCTCTTGTGTGATTTCGCAAAATGGCATCCATCCAAGTTTGCTCACAAGCAAATCAAGTAACTTTTTATGGTCTTTTTGAGTGGAGTTTGCCCAGCCCATCTCCTGGGCGACCCGATCAAAGTCCGCCGCGATCAACGCGGCCAGTGGTAAGTTCTGTGCGAATTTTTCCCGCAGCGTACGTCCTTCCTCCGTATCGGGATCAAAGGCCCGTTTAAGGCATTCGGGAATCAGCATGCGCGCATACTCCTCCAGCCCAGTTCCCTCAGGTGCACGACAAATACGTCCCTTGTGCTCGTAATAAATACGTCCTGCACCATCGATGTGCACACCATCGCTAGAACGCAGGGAAAGAAAAACTGTAGGACCAGCCTTACGTGCCTCCATGCGGTAAGTGACAGTTGCACCAAAGAAATCGATACTGCTAAACTTCATATACTAACCCTCATGCGGCACAGTGGCCGGAGGGGAGGTATTAAGTTTTAATTATTATCATCTTGGTGTCATTCTCCTTTCAAGCGAGTAATCATACTCTCGCATATATTAAAATCTCTTGCAGCGGCCCCCTCCCCTCCGTCCACACCCGTGCCTGCGGCAATGAAGCAGTAGTAACTAGCCTTTTTTCATCAAAAAAAGCAAGACCATCCCTAGGATGATCTTGCCTAAAAACATGTGGTGTCTTCAAATTGGAAAGAGGATAACCTTCTTTCCCCGATAAAAAAGCTTCGTAATTATACTTTTAATATATCATATTTTTCAATCCTGTCAATCCCTTCCGCGAAGCAATTTTTCGTTTTGTTCAGAAACGCTTTTGGGATGCGTTTTTCTTCCACATGAGGCAAAAAGATAAAGTGTGCAATCATTGCACACTTTATCTTTATAGTCGGCATTATACGCTTTTCCGAGTGCTTACCACCCTTCCTCCCACTCGTCCCAGGCTTCATCGAGGTCGTCGTAGTCGCCGTCCTCATAGAGATCCTCCGGGTCACCATAGTCCTCGCGGAGACTGTAGCCGCTGCCAGGGCCGGTGTCGGTGCTGCCGCCGCCATAGTTGAAGGTCTGGGGCGGCTTCGGTTTCTGCTGTTGCTGCTGGGCAAGGCTGGCGGCGCGCTCTGCGTCAATCTGCTCCTGCTCTGCAATTTTCCCCGGCAGCGCATCCCGGAGCGCGGCGATCTCCTCCGCAAATTCACCGTTGTAGTCTGGGGGTATTGCTTGCAGCGACTCCAACGCCCAACGGTATAGGATCACATTGAACGACTGAGAATCGATCAGCGCATGCGTATACGCCAGTATTGTTGCAGCATCCTTGTAATCCCCCAACTCCCGTAGACAGTCGCGGGTCGCGTATGCGTCCCCTTTGTGCAGCAGGGAAATGGCCTTCTCATAGAGGGTTTCCTGCAGCCGTGCAGTCAGCTCCGCTTGCAGGGCTGTACCCTGTTCGCTATAAGAACCGAGATCCCACGCATATTCCAGCAGGTCGAGCCCGTCACGAAGCGATTCCTCCGTATTGGCGTTCAGCAGCACACCCGCCCTGGCCACGGTCAGCAGTGCAGGCTGCTCGGCGATATTTTCGGGTACGTCCTCCACCAGTTCCACCGCTTTTTTGTAGCTACCTTCCGCAAATAGCTCCGCCGCAGTCTGATACTGCTGTTCCCATGCTGCGCGTTGGTTATGACTATTCAGCAAAGCGTAGCCAGCGATTATCACCAACGCCACAGCGACGAGGATGGGGACGAGACTCCGTTTGGGAGGCGGAGCAGTCTCCTGCGGTACTTCTGCTGTGGGGGTGGTGTCTGCATCTGAAGTCGGTTTCGCTTCCTCTGTGACAGGCGGTACTTCTGATTTCACAGTTTCTTTTTCAACCTGCTGCGGCTTCGGCACGGCGGGTTCTTTTTTTAAGGGCTCTTGCGGTTTGGGGAGTATCTCCAACACACGCTTGGTTTTCTCCGGCGGCCACGGGGCAGTGTCGCGGGTGTAATCACCCACCGAACGGACGATACCCTCTTTTGGCTCGTTCTTTTTGCCGTAGGGCACACGCACACGGTCGCCCCTTTTCACTGGTAAGCCGGCGGTCAGGTAGGCGTATGGCCGGTTATTCCCTACCTGCACGGAACAGTAATGGTACTTCGGCGCATTATCCTCTGTGTCAAAGCGTTCTTCCATTAGGGCTTTAAACGCATCGGGTTCTTCGCACCATTCCTCTCGCGGCAGCGGATTTGACTGCAGCAGCGCATACAGATGCTCTGCCAACTCCGTTTTGTCTTGTTCAATGGCAACTTGGATCAGGTATAGGTGCAGCTTGCATACATAATGACTGCGGAACACCATCTCTGCAAACGTATCATCCTTCTGGATGGCATCCAGCAGCGGAGCTATAGCATCTTCATCAAATTCCTTGTAGTACCAAAGGAAGTCAAGTATATAAAAGAAATCCTCAGAAAGGAAATCGTCCTGCAGCGGATTCTGCTCTTGCGGCAGGGATCGCCACATGGCGATGGCACGCTGCGGATCGGTATGGTAGACTTCCTCAAGCAGTTCCGAGCCGGACATATTGAAAAGATCCTCGATTTTGTACTCGTCCTTCAGCTCCGGGAACTGCACCGCGATCCGCGCCACAGCAGAGTCTTCGTAGTCCATGGGATCGACCTTTTCGCCGCGAAGCCGCTTCCAATGCGTGGTGAAATACCCTAAAAAGCGATTATTGCGGGTATCCGCTTTTTCGCCTGTGCACCCGGCGAAGAACGATGCCAAGGGCAGAATGCTGCATAAAATATCCTCTATGGCGCTCTCTGTAAGATTTTTACCACCAAAGGCACGTCCCATGTAGAGGTGTCCGCCCTGCATATTTATCCACGCCAAGCTCTTTCATTATGACAGAGAGCTTTTCCTCCAATACTTCACGGACGCGACTTTCAACAGTGTCCCTGACTATCATATTATAAATGTGAACATCACACTGCTGACAGATGCGATCTGCTCGACCACAGCGTTGCTCAATTTTCATTGGATTCCACGGCAAATCATAATTGATTATGATATTAGCAAATTGTAAGTTCAAACCCTCGCCGCCTGCATCGGTTGAAATAAAGATGCTTACGATGCCGATACCATTTACCAGCGGGTGACCTCCAAGGTGCAGCCGGGGAGCATCGTGCTGTTCCACAACGCCGCGCTGCATACGCCGGAGGCGCTGCCCCGAATCCTGTCATATCTTATCAACGAGGGCTACACCGTGGTGCCCATCAGCCAGCTGATTCTGACGGTGGACTACACCATCGACCACACCGGCCGCCAGTTCCCGGCGGAAACAGCAGAGCAGGCGGACTGAGAAGGCCCATCGCTTGCGGCCCCGCTCCGCGCGGCCAAGGCGGCAGCGTTCAGAGTGCACAGCCGCACAATAAGTAAAAAATCGCGTGCGGCGCAAATCTGCGCCGCACGCGATTTTTACTTTTCAGAAAAGACGCTGGAACTGCTGAATGAGTGAGCTATTAACACAAGCACAAAGCCGCACGGCAAAGGCCGTGCGGCTTTTCTGTTGCTTCAGCGCTCCTTCTTCCTGCCGCTGCGCAGTACCGCTGCCAGCGCCAGCCCGCCGGTGCCCAGAGCCAGCTGATACAGCAGCAGCGGGGTGGTATCGCCTGTCTCCGGCGACTCCGCCGTCTGGCCTGTGCCACCGGAATGGCCGGGCCGCCGGTGGGACTCCGCTTTTTCCAGCAGGTAATATCCCGTCTGCTCCATCCGGAAGCTGAGCCCACCTGCCGCCGCGGTACTGGTCAGGCGGTGGGTCCGGGCACTGCCGTCCATATAGAACAGGGTCCTGTCTCCGCTGTTCTCCGCCGTCACGGTCAGCGTAACGTTGCCCCTTGGCTGGGTAGGGGCGTTGCTGCGGCGGAAAGCGAAATAGTATACCACGTGGTCCTTCCCCAGCTGGGCGGCGGCATCGGCAGCCCAGGCGTAGGCCTCCGCCTCCTCCTGAGCGGTGACAGGGATGATAATGATCCGCAAGCCGTTGTCCGCCACGCTGTCGCTGCTGCCGCGGATGCTCGTACCGTCCGGCAGCACCACCGTATCCAGCCCATGGACGCCCAGGGTGATCTCATAATAATTCCGGCTGCTCTGGCAGATGCCGTATACGGGCACGCCGTGGCGCTCCGGCATGGCAGCAGGAGCAGGCTCCGTGGCCAGCGCCGTCACCGGGCAGGTCAGCAGCAGCAACACCGCCGCCAGAATGGTGATCCACTTTTTCATGTCAGCTTCCTCCTTTACCCGATCTGCAGCACGGTGCGCAGCGAGGCTGCGCCGGCGCTGTAATACGTCTCCGGCTCATAGGCCATGACCTTCAGCGTTACGGCCGCGGTCTGCCGCGGCACGGTATCCAGCTTCACCGCCCGCACATACTGGCCTGGGCGGATCAGGCCGCTTTCCCCCAGAATACCGCCCTGTTCATCCAAAACGCGCACCTTCAGCCAGACCTGATTCTCCGCCGGATCCGTCAGCCAGACGTCGATGCTGCCGTCGCGGACGGTCAGCTCACCTGCCGCCGAAAACTGAAAGGCCTTGGCGTCCAGCTGGCCGTAACCGGCATCCTCCGGCACCTGGGGCGTGCCGGTCTGCGCCGCCGGATCGAAGGGCGGCGGCGAAAACGTCTCCTGCCGCCCGCCGCGGGTCAGCGCAAGGAGCATGACCGCCACCGAAACGGCGCACAGCGCCGCGGTGATCCACAATACGCTTTTTCTCATGTCATTTCGTCCCTCTCTGCCGTGTGGTCAACATACGTGATATCCGTCTCAACCGGCGGCTGGGGCGGATATCACGGATGCTGGGCGGCCTTGCGAGGCAGGGGAGAAAGCCCCGCAAGGCCGCTTCGCATACGGCCGTACTCTATCTATTTACGGCTCCTGCGTTACCGCAGAAAGGGAAACGGTGATCTCACCCAGCTTGGTCGATGTTGTCTCCACAGCATTCAGCGTACCGCTCAGCGTCAGTGTGCTGGTGACGCTGTCGGCATCATTGGGCTTGTTTTCCACGCCCGCCGCCAGCTGCTCACTCGTCACGCTCATCGCGCCGGTATACTCGCCCTTGTAGGTCGTGGGATCCTTTTTGAAGCTGAATGCCACATTGACGGGAACATTGGAGTGGTTGGTGACCGTCACCTCATTGCCGGTAGCATGCCAGCTGTCACCCTCCGTAAAATTATACGTATGGTCTGTCGGATTCCAGGTCTTGTCGCCGGTGGTCTTGTAGGTAAAGCTCATCTCGCCCCACTCGATCTTCACGCTGTAAACGTCCGCAAACGTTCCGGTGCCGCTATAAGCGCCGTTGACGCCGATGGTCTCAGAACCAGGCGTGGTATGCGTGTTGCTGCCCGCAAACGCCACGGTGGTAAGGCTCAGGGCCATTACCAGCGCAAGAACAGCTGCGGCAAATCTTTTTGCATTCATTTTTACACTTCTCCTTTTTGTATTTTTTTATTTCAAAACGCTTGCGCGTCCTGAACCGTGTCATTGGACCACCGTGATATTCACGGGGATCTCGGTGTTGACGATGGTCTTTTCGTGGGTATCGGGCTGATAGTACAGCACGACGAAATTGCCGTTATACCCGCCGGGCGTCAGCTGCGCCGCCGCGTCCGGCAAAAGATCCAGCTTTTCCGTCTGCTTGCCGGGGGACAGGGTGCCGGACTGGGCGATCACCACATCCTGCACCACGATCTGCAGCACGATATCCTGATTGGATTTTGAGGGGTTGGCAAAATACACCGTGGCCTGCTGGGCGGACAGACTGACCTCCACCTGGGTGGTGTAGGTGATGCTGACCGCGCCGCCGCCCTGCGCCTGGGTCAGCTTCTGGTCGCCGCTGTCGCCGATATCCTGGGCGTACTGCTCCGCCTTTCGCGGCGCGTAATCCGGCTTCAGCACCGGCGCGGACCGGAAAAACAGCGCCCAGATGGTGATGCCGATGGTAACGATCAACAGCAGCACCAGCAATAGCAGCAGCCACTTTTTCCCGTCACGCCGCGTTTCCTTTTGTTCACGTGTTCCCATGCTCAGTTTCCTCCTCCCACGGTGGTCAGGCTGATGGTGATCTCACCGATCTTTTTCGTACTCCCGTCCTTCAGCGTCTCCGGACTCTTGGATTTTAGATTCAGCTTGGTGGCAAGGACACCATCGCGCTCGATCCGGTTGGCGTCCGCCGCGATGCCGTTGAAGGTGCCTGTCAGGCCGTACTGCGTAAAGGCGTCGTCCGCCTTGAAGGTAACGGTGGCCAGCAGCGCCACGTTGCTGTTGTTCTGCACCGACAGGTCGTTGCCCGTCGCCGTCATCGGCGACCAGCCGCCGCTGTATGTGTGCTTTTCCGGATCCCAGCTGCCTGCGTTGTAGTTGAAGGTCATGTCGCCCCAGGCGATGGTCACAGAGACGCTTTCCGGCTCGTTGCTGTAAACACCGTCGCTGTGCAGATAGACCGCCGCCGCGTCAAACACGGGATAGCTGTCATAGGGGGTATTGCCATTATCGATATCCTGCTTCCATAGAGCCTTGTCGCCGGTGCTGGTCTTGCTGTTGACCAGATAGCACACCTCGCCGCTGACAAAGGCCGCGTTGCTCCTGGCGGGAGCTTCCACATCATTTGTGTATTTCGTGCCAACAAAGATCCCGATGGGAGCGGAACCCTCCAGATAGTAGTTATCCGCAATATTGGCGGCGTTGTGGTTCCGCAAGCAACCGATGACGCCGCCGCAATTGTTGCCGCCGCCATTTTGTACCGAACCGTAGTTATAGCAGTTTACGACTTTGCCGCCGTTGTTGTTCAGATAACCCACCACGCCGCCGGCAAAGGCGTTGACCGCGCCGGTCTTTACCGAGCCGTGGTTGGCGCAGTAGCGAACAGTGGCATCGTTGATATACGCCACCACGCCTCCTACGCAGTCCTGCGTGCTTTCCAGATCAATGGCACCGAAATACATGCACTGAAAAACATCAGAGCCATACATCGCCTCGCCTGCCACGCCGCCCACATGGGGTATCTCCTTTTCTCCGATGCCCGTTATATTGACATAGGAGAAAAGCTGTGTCAGTTTGCTGTTTTTGGCAGAGGCTACAACACCGCCAACATGCTGTATACCCGTGTCCGTTGCCGCTTGAACCACAATTTTTCCCCTGACGATCATCTCCGAAATGCTGACGCCGTCGACGCAGCCAAACAGGCCAACATCGTTTACCGTTACATTTATGCGGCTGATATACAGGTCGGACACCGTGTGGCCATTGCCGCTAAAGGTACCCTGATAAGGCTGGTCGGTCGTGCCGACACAGGGGAAATTGCGGGCCTTGGTGATGCCCTCATATCCGGCAGGCTGTCCGTCCGCGCTGCCCTCCAAATCGATATCCGCGCTCAGCGCGGCGGCACTGTTCTGGTGGATCGCTCCGGCGTTGATCTGCTGGGCAAACCAGAAGAACTGGCCGCCGTTGGTGATCTGATAGACACCTTCTGTCGCCTCCGCAGGCTGAAGAACATCGCAGCAGGCGCAGAAGCCGTTGACATAGTTGTGGTTGATGTGCGCCATCTCGCCCTGGGCGGTGTTGGAATAGGTAATCTCCATCCGTCCCGCCGTGCAGTCGTGGTTGCCGTTGCACATGACGATCCCGCCGTCAAACACAGGATAGCTGTCATAGGGCTCGTTGTCGTTGTCGATATCCTGCCGCCAGACCACGTTCTCATTGCTGACGCTGCCGTTGACCAGATAGCACACCTCGCCGCCGGCAAAGGCCGCCTTGTCCTTGGCATAGACCTTTGCCGTGGTGCTGTTGCTGCCCTTGCCGATGCCCGCCGGGGCGGAGCTGTCCAGATAATAGTTATCGGTGTAGTTCGCTCCCGTGTTGGCGCGCATGCGGCCGACAATGGCGCCGCAGTAATTGCCGTCGCCGTTTTTCACCGTGCCGTAGTTATAGCAGTTCCTCACACTGGGACCGGAGTTGTTCACATAGCCCAGAATGCCGCCCGTATAGGCGCCGGCGGCTTTGGCCGCCACGGTGCCGCGGTTGGCGCACCAGCGGATGCGGGCGCCGCCGTTGGAATAGCCCAGGATGCCGCCGATGCAGTCGGTGGTGGCGTTCGCCCGTATGGTGCCCTCAAACACGCACCGCTCAATGGCTGTTTCCGGCGTGTCCACGCCGCCGACCACGCCGCCGATATGCTTGCAGGCATTGCCGCCGTCGTCGATGCTGACCTTCGAGCAGATGCCGGACACCGTGCCGCCGTAGGCGGTGCCTACCGCGCCGCCGATGCGGACAAGTTTCGCAGACGGCAGCGTGATGCTGCCCTCCACCGTGAAATCACAAATGGTTCCCGTGGTGCGGCCGAACAGGCCCGTATAAGAGGCTGCCTTGGTGATGGACATTTTGGAAATGGTGTGGTTCTGTCCGCGGAAGGTTCCCGTATAATTGTTGCCATCCCCACCGATCGACGTCCACTCGCGGCCCTCCAGATCGATATCCTTTGTCAGCACGGCAGATGCCGCCGCATCCTTTGCGGCAAACACCGCGTGGGCGCCGTCACCGTTCACAAGGGCGGCAAACCAGAACAGCTGGCCGCCGTTGGTGATCTGATACGTGCCGCTGGACTTGGTCGCGGGCTGATACTCGTTACACACGGTACAGAAGCCGTTGCCGCTATACTTGTGGGCCTCCACCGCATTTTTGGCCGCGACCGTGGCGGCAGCATAGCCGGAGGCCGCGTCGGGCGTGACCTTCACAGACAGCGTCTTGCCGATATCCGCCGCCGTGGGGATGTAGCTCTGGGCGGCAGCGCCGCTGATGGCCGTGCCGTTCGCGTACCATTGATACGTGGGATTTGTGATGCCGTTGATCAGCTTCACCGAGATGGGGACGCGGGGATGGGGCGTATCCGCGGAAAGGGTAGGCGTCCACGGCTTCAGCGGCTGTGTGGTAACCGTCAGCGTCGCCGTATAGTCGTTGAAGTCGTTCATGTCGGTCAGCTTTGCTGTCACCGTTGCGGAGGTGTTGGTCAAAGAGACCTTTGCCTGCAGGCCGTTTGCCTCCGTGACTGTTCCGGCGCCGTTCTGCACCGACCATGTGACCTTCGGCCCCTCTGCTTTTTTCGTGCTGCCCCGCCAGACAGCCGCCAGCTGTCCGCTGCCTGCCGTCGAGGAGGTGTAGGTACTCAGCGACGCCGTCGCGCTCTGGTTCAAATAGGGCTTCGTCGGGTTCATGGTGATGGGCGCGGCCAGCGTTGCCTTATGGATCGTGAACGTGACCTCCGCCGAGCCGATCACCGCTTCATTCGTCTGCACGGTGGTGCGGCTGCCGTTCTGCGCGCCCAGCACCGTCACGGTGCCGCTGGGACAGTGGATATTTTCCCCGTAGCCGGAGATGGAATACCCATTACCGGAAAGCGTTTTGTTTATATTGGTAATGTTCTTGCTGTCACGGTCGCTGGCGCTGTTGTACTTCACGCTCTGCACCGTGGGACGGAGCTGCTGTCCCGTATAGGTGTACTGACTGGGCGTCAGGGTGATCTGACAGTCCATCAGGTCATAGACGACGCGGGGCGCAAACTCGGTTGCCGTGCCATTGCCGCCGCCGTCGCCCCAGGAATATCCATTGATGTTGGCCGCAGTGGACAGAATCAGGTTGGCGGAGCTGTGCCAAGCCTTCAGCGGCACGGCTTTGCCGCCTGCGCCGCCTGCGCCGCCATCGTGACGGTCTTTTTTTCCCCTGTCTTTCTCCGTACCGCCTGCGCCGCCGCTGCCTCTGTCGCCCTGCACACCGCTGGCGCCTTTGCCGCCGGAGCCGGGCTCGGCGTCGTAGCGGCCATTGTTGTAGCCGTGGCCATTTGTACCGGTGCTGGTGCCAGAGGAACCGGATCTGCCGCTGCCGTTCACACCGCCGCCGCTGCCGCCAGGACCGCCTCGGGATTTGTTGTCGTTTTCATCTTCCGCGTCGGAGCACTCGGCACCGCCGCCTCCACCGCCACCGCCGTTGGGCCAGCCGCCGCCGCCTCCTCCGCCGCCGGGGCCCTGTACATTGCCCTGATGGTCGGAGCCCTGCGTACCGCCGGAACCACCGCCGGAGCCACCTGCGCCACCTGCACCGAAGGCCTGGGCAGCACAGCCACCGCCGCCTCCGCCTCCGCCGCCGCAGCCGCCGATCATATCATCCTCTCCCTCAGTCGCAGCAAGTCCGCCGCAGCCGGTACCGCCATTGCCGCCGGACGCCGCACTGCCGCCGGTGGCGTTCAGGTTCAGGCGGCCGGATACATAGATCATACCTGCGCCCTGTCCCTGGGAGCCAGCGCCGCCCTCCTTGCCGCTTGAGCCTTTATGGTCGTCCGAATTGGTTCCCAAATGTCCATATATATTGGTATAAATTTCCACAGGGCTCTTTTCGCTCGCAGCGCCGCTGCCGCCCGTGCCGCCGTTTCCGCCGATGGCCGCAGCAGCACCTCCGCCGCCGTTTCCGCCGCCGCCGGTATACCATTTGTAATACAATGTGCCGCTGCTAATTTTCGCATCTTTTTTCGCGTTTCCCCCGTTCGTACCCGCCGCGGCGTTGCCGCCGACAACCGTCAGGGTGTCCTTGGGTGCGTCCTTCGAGGTGGAGAGTTCCTCGTCGTGGGCGCTGTAAATGGTCAGCTTCGCGTTTTCCGGCACGTTGATGGCCGCGGTAGCGCCGATGGTGCCCTTGGCGTCCGCGCCGCGCAGGGTCACGCTGCCGTTGATGATGATGGCCACCGTCGCGCCGCTGTCTATCTGGATGGCGCTCTGGCCCGTAGGCGCAGTGAAGTCAACGGGGCCGTTGATCTGCAGCACATTGCCGTCGGAGAGCTTCAGAGGGAAAGCGCTGGAGCCGGTGGCCGTCCGGTTGGGCTTGGGCTGCCAGCTGCCGCTGGCGGCAAAGACCTCCACGGCCTCCGGCACGTTGTATACTGCCGTGATGGGCACGTCCTTCTCCGGCGCGTCGGCTACCGGATCCTCGTCCTGCGGATCGTCCCACCCGTCATCGGTTGGATCGGGCATATTCATATCTTCCGGATCGTCATACGAAGGCTCCGCCCCGTCGGGAACATCCCCCGTGGGATCTGCCCCATCGGGGTTGTCCCCATCTGGCTCGTCCTCTGCGGGATCTGCCCCATCGGGATCGACCACATCGGGCTCGTCCTCCGCGGGATCTGCCGCGTTGGGATCGCCGCCTGTGGGATCCGTCATGTCCGGCTCCGCCTGCCGGCCATATCCCGCATCGCCCACCGGCATATCCAGCCCATAGGCCGCCGTGTTGGGCACTGCCGACAGCAGCAGCGCAAGGGTCAGCAGCAGTGCGATTATTTTCTTCCGCTTCATATGCTTTCTCCTTTCAAACCCGTTTTTGCCTGAAAAAGCGCAGCAGGCATCGCTCCGTCCGCGTTCACGCGGGCAGAGTGATGCCTGTTATATGTGGATCGTCAAATTTTGGAAGGGAAAATAGGGTGCAATTATGCTTGCTTGCTGAATTATGTTCCTCCCGTTCATATTTGTCAATCTTCCTTTTGCTTGTTTTCGCTGTTTTTGGCGGCGGCAGCGCCGCATTGCGTGCCGCCTTCCATCAATTCCCACTATAAGTGGTCGAATCATAGCACAGAGCTGTCGCCTTATGCAATGCATTTTGCACAAGCGGTCAAAATCTGGCACAAACGGTCGTTTTACGCCCTCTGGCGCCTTTGCTTTTTCTGTTAAATCATGGTATAATTTGGAAAAATTACATGTTGCATTGACCCAAGGCACATCGGGAGGTTTACTTTGAAAATCGCGCTCGTTGATGACGATATCCAGGCCTGCGACCATCTGCAGGCCTGTCTGGACAGCCTGCTGGGGCCGTCCTGTACCCTGACCTGCTATACAAGCGGCGAAGCGTTTTTGGCCGCCTGGCGGCCCGGGCTTTTCGACCTTGTGATCCTGGATATCTTCATGGCGGGCATCTCCGGCGTGGAGGTAGCCCGCACCGTGCGGGCCACGGACAAAACCGTAAAGCTGGTCTTCTGCTCCTCCAGCAACGAATTCGCCAGCGAGAGCTACGAGGTCAACGCCCGCGATTATCTGCGCAAACCCTTTAACTGCGAGCGGGTGGCGGCCATGCTGGGCCGGCTGGAGCTGACGGAGCTGGAACACTCCCATTCGCTGACGCTGCCCAACGGCGTCAGCGTCGTCCTGCGGGACATCTCCTATGTGGATTTTTCCACCCATCGGGTGGTGCTGCACAGCAGGCAGGGCGGGACGACGGTGGTGCGCATCCCCTTTTCCCAGATGGAGTCTCTGCTGTGCGCGTACCCCTATTTCTTCTGCCCCACCAAGGGGATGATCGTCAATTTTTATGAGGTCGCCGCCCAGAACGGAAACACCTTTGCCCTGCGGGACGGCACCATTGTGCCCATCAGCCGCCGCAAGGCCAAGGAGGCCCTTGACGCATACTCCTCCTTCCTCTTCCGGCAGCTCAGGAAAGGAGGAAACGCAGCATGCCGCCCCTGTACCGACTGATTGAGGTCGCCATTTACTCGCTGCTGAACTTTTTGCCGTTTTTGGCGCTGGCACTGTATCCCTTCCGCCACAGTCTGCGGTTTTCCCGCCGTGTCACCGCGGTGCTGATTGCCCTTGTCACAGCGGGGCAGCTGCTGCTGGGTGCGTGGGCGGCCTTTTGGTCCAATGGTAAAGCCGGAACCGTCAGCGCCGTCAGCACCGTGCTGTACGCGCTGTTTTACTTTCTGGCGGTGAAAAAGCATTTCGGCAAGACGCTGTTCACCTTGCTGATGATCTCCAACATCGCCAACTTCGCCGTGATCTCCGGTAAATGTCTGGAGGGCTTGCTGTTTCCCCAGCTGGCGCTGCAAAGCTACCGGTGTGATGCTGCTGTTGATGGAGGGGCTGCTTTCCATCCCCCATGTCTTCTATATGAAGCGGTTTTACACCCCCGCGGTGGAAAAAGAACCGTCGGGTCTCGAGTGGCGGTATCTGTGGCTGATCCCCGCCACCTTTTACGTCATGTGGTATTTTGCCTTTTATGGCAACAGCTCCTACTCCAGCCTTGAAATTGCGCTGCAGCCCAAAAACACGGTGTTCCTGTTCTTCATCAACGTGGGTGAGATTCTGATCTACTATGTGGTGGCCCAGCTGATCCTGGAGCAGGATAAGATCCTTGCTCTGCGTGAGCAGAACCACCTGCTGGCCATGCAATATGAAAACCTGCAGGAGAGAATTACCGAGGCCCGCCGCGCCAAGCACGACGTGCGCCATCATATTGCCCTGATGCAGCAATACGTCAACGACGGGGATTACGCCGCCCTGAAAGACTACCTCCGCCAATACGGCAGAAGCCTGCCGGACGACGCGCTGGGCAGCTTTTGTGACAACATCGCCGCCAACGCCGTGCTGCTGTTTTTCGCCCAGCAGGCCAAATACAGCGGCGTCGGCTATACGGCGGCGGCAAGCATCCCCCGCGAGATCGGTGTGCCGGACACCGAGATCTCCGTGATCTTGGGCAACCTGCTGGAAAACGCCCTGGACGTCTGCAAAAAGGAGACCTCCGCCGACCGGCGGATCATCGTCCACGCCAGCTGTAACGACAACGCCCTGTGCATCACGGTGGACAACACCTGTACCGGTACCCTGAAGCGTACCGTCGATGGCCAGTTTATTTCCACCAAACACACAGGCGAGGGATTGGGCATCCGGTCGGTCAAAAGTATCGCCGCTCAGTATCACGGCGTATGCCGCTTCGAGGCGAAGGACGGCATGTTCTACGCCTCCGTCTATTGCCCCCTCCACGGCCGTGCGGCCCAACGGGCAGCGGAGATCTAAACCGCAAAAAGAAAGCTGCATCGTCTCCAAACCCGCAATCCCTTGCGCCGCAACGGCTTCAAGTCATTGCCGATAGAGACTCCCTGGACTGGAAGGACTACGACGCGGATACGATATGCAGGCGCGTAACATCCAAGGTGCAGCCGGGGAGCATCGTGCTGTTCCACAACGCTGCGCTGCACACGCCGGAGGCCCTGCCTGCCATCCTCGACTGCCTGATCAACGACGGGTATACCGTTGTGCCCATCAGTCAGCTGATCCTCGATCCGCCCTACACCATCGACCATACCGGCCGGCAATTCCCGGCGGAAACAGTTTCCACTACATAAGCACGACATGGGGGCACCTAAACAGTGCCCCCATTGATCTTCGACCTGAAAGCCGCATCTGTTCGCACGCTGATCCATCTGTCAGAGACAGCAACTCCTCGGCAATGTCCATATTCTCAAAGCGGAGCGCGTCCGTATCCCTGTGGCCAAAGGTCAAAAAGTCCACATTACCAGTCACTCCTTTTTTGATTTTTGGGGCAAACGAAAAGAGCAGTTGTTTTCTATGCGAAAATAGCTGCTCTTTTCTAATATTTATATACTTCAACTGTTATCTGTTCAAATTTCTCTCAATCCATCCGTGCATCTGGTTATCAATTTTGAAATAGGACATTGTGCCTCCGCCCTCAATCCAGTCATAGTTCGGATAGAAGGAGATAAAGAAGCGCAAGCCAGAGGCGGTTTCGATTCGGAGATTTCTTCGATCATCGGCAAAAGCAGTGTGCGCTTCCTGTTGATTTTCTTCGGGGATACCATCAAATACTTCCGTCTGGAAATCATCGTTTCCATAACTCACAAGTGTAATCGTCATGCGATAGAACTCAGTGATTTCCTGCCGATTTGTTACCGGTGAGCCAACTTCTTGTTCGTTGTTCCACTTCATTTCTGTAATGGATGCAATATCGTCTGCGCTCTCAATGCCATACACGCGATAAAGCTCGGTGAACGAACAGTTTGTGTTGCTGTCAAACTGATAGAAGTTGCAGAACAGCGCGGCATACCATGTGTCACCGTCTCGCAGAACATATACGCCATCACAAACAGCAGGTGCATACCGGTATAGCTCGATGTCAGTCTGGCTGACAGTGCTTTTATAGCCAATGCCTCCGTCAGATTTCAGGTAGGAAATGTGTTCGCCAGCCATATCGGCGGTGATTTCAGGCGGCAGACCATACTTCTCAAGCACCTCCGGAAGTTTGACAGCCTCGTAAAATTTGCCGTTGTACTCAAGTGCGGCAATGTTCTGCACGGGATCTTTGGTGTCAGGACCTCCCTTATGGTGAAGCACAGGAATGGCGATAGTCACCGCCAGACACAGGCAGGCTGCAACAACTCCCCATTTAACCCACTTGCGCTTCGGCTTCGCATTGGTGCGGACATTGTTGGTTTCCTCGATAATATCATCGTTCAGCATATTCAAAGCGTCACTGATGTGTTCTTTCTTCATAGCTCATAGCCCTCCTTTTCCAAGTATTCTTTCAAACCTTGCCTTGTTCGGTAGAGCATACTCTTGACCTTTGGCTCGCTTACGCCGTAGTAGTCTGCGACTTCTCGGATAGAATCCGCAAAGTAGTATCTGCCGACAAAAGTGTTTCGTGCTTCTGTCGGGAGTGTGTAGAGATAGGTATTGATCGCTTCCGCAAGCAGTTTCAATTCTATGCGCTGCTCCGTGGTTTCGCTGCCGGAAATACAATCCTCCAGCTCGGAAAGAGAGACTGCATATTCCGAGTGCTTCCGTTTATCCCTGTTGCGTGTGCGGAACGCATCAATGGATAGTTGTCGTGTGATTTTTCCTAAATAAGTGGAGAGGACGCTTGGCTTATGCGTTGGCATGGAGTTCCACGCCTTTAAGTAGGTATCGTTGACGGTTTCCTTGCTGTCCTCCCAGTCGGAGAGGATATTGTAGGCGATCTTTGAAAGATACCGCCCATATTTCCGCTCCGTTTCGCTGATGGCACTCTCATCTCTTTTCCAGTATAAGTCAACGATCGTTTCATCCTGCATGGGCGAACCCCCTTTCTCATCTGCTGTCAGGTTCCTTCACTATATATCCCGACAAAAATCGGATTTGGTTTCACGATTTTCAAAATTTCTTCAAAAAAATTATAGCAGATATTTGTGAACGCTTCTACCCATGCCGTTTACGCTGTTTTTCTTCGCTGCTTCAGTAGCGGTACATCGGCGTGTTATCCTCCGTATCGGCAGGTTCCTCCATCAGAGATTTGAACGCATCGGGGTCTTCACGCCATTCCTCTCGCGGCAGCGGATTTGATTGCAGCAGGGCGTACAGGTGCTCTGCCAGCTCTGTTTTGCCCTGCTCGATGGCGGTCTGGATAAGGTATAGGTGTTGCTATGCAGAGTTTTCTGCTTTCATTCGTACCGCTGTGTCTATACCTGCCCGGCCGGCCCCTCCGGCGGCAGCCAGCGTTTGCCTCCCAGCCGTATCAGATACAGCAGGCCCCGGACGCACAGTTCCGCGCACATGGCCGCCCACACGCCGGGCAGTCCCCACCGGGGCGCGGCCAGCCACGCCAGTGGCAGGCGGATGCCCCACATGGTGCCCAGATTGAACAGCGTGGGCACCAGTGTGCTGCCTGCACCCTGAAATACGCCGCCGGCCACGATGGACGCGCCGTACATAGCCTCGGCAAAGGCCTCAATACGCAGGACGCGGGTGCCCAGGGCGATGATGTCGCTGTCCGGCGTCAGTATCGCCATCATCTGCGGGGCGAAGGCGTACAGCAGCCCGCCGGTGACGACCATGACAACGATACCCAGCAGTACCGTGACCCAGCCCAGGCGTCTGGCCATGCGGCGGCGTCCCGCTCCCACGCTCTGCCCCACCAGCATGGCCGCAGCACTCTGGATGCCGTAGGCGGGCATATAGCACAGGCTTTCCGCCGTGACAGCAAAGGAGTTTGCAGCGATAGCCACGGTGCCCAGGGGCGCCACGATGGCGGTGGACACGATCTGCGCGGTGGACAGTATCACCTTCTCCGATGCCACTGGCGCCGCGATGCGGAGCACCATGCGCAGCTGTGTGCGGTCAAGGTGCAGACGCTCACCCTTCTCCAACCGCAGCGCCGGGCTGCGGCGCAGGACGAAATACAACAGGTACAACCCCACCGCCAGCTCCGCAAGGCCAGTGCCCAGGGCGGCGCCCGCCGTGCCCAGTCCCGCGCCGGGCAGGGATAGTGCGCCCAGCCGGATGGTACCGGTGGGGAAAATAAGCAGGGTGTTGAACACCACATCCAGCACACACATGAGCACCATGCAGACACCGGGCGTGCGCATATTGCCGGTGGCCTGCAGCTGTCCCGCCGCCACGTTGTCCAGCTGGAGGGCGGGCAGGAACAGACTGTACACCAGGAAATAGGCAGAGGCATCCCGCCAGATCTCCTGCTCCGCCCGCAGCAGCCGGGGCAGCGGCGCAGACAGTGCCGCTGCCAGCGCCGCCATGACCACGCTGAAGGCCAGGCACAGCACCAGCGCCTGCTTGAGGATGTTGCGCGCCTCGGCCAGGCGGCCGCCGCCCACCCGCTGCGCCGTCAGCACGTTGAAGCCCATAGCTGCCGCGTAGGACAGCCCTCCGAACAGCCAGGTGGTGGAGGCCACCAGCCCCACTGCCGCCGACTGGGACGCGCCCAGGCGGCCCACCATGGCCGCGTCGATATATTGCATGATAATAGTGGCCAGCTGTGCCATGATGGCCGGCCAGCTGAGCTGCAGCGTCAGGCTGATCTGCTGCCGGGTGGACAGCGGCGCGCCGCTGCGCAGCAAAGCCAGATGATCCGTTTTCAAGGGTGTCCCTCCATAGAACTTGTTTTTTCACTGTACCATCGATTGACAAGGACAAACAAGTCCTTGTCAATCGATGGTACCACGGACGCGCGCTTTTCGCAACCCCGGCGTGGCGGAGCACCGTGATATACAGCATATAAATGTGCGGGTACAGTCCGTTGTCCGGGCGTCCAATACCCGGCCGGGCTTGTTCAGGCCGCGCAATATGGTACAATGCCCGTAAAGAATATCGGCGGGACCGTATCCCGCGAAAAGAGGACAATATGGAGTATCGTGTTCTGCCCCACGGCGGGGAGAAGGTCAGCGCCATCGGCACGCAGCCGGAGGAGTTCGCCGCCATGATCACCGACCGCCTGTAGCTTGAGCTGCGGAATAACTGAACTGACCGACCGGCCCCACGGCATAGCCGTGGGGCCGGTTTTACTTTACTGGCACATAAGAAACGCTTTCAGCGCCAGCTGGAAGGTCAGCATCTGCTCGCTGTCGTTATAGTTCAGATCCAATATCTCGGCAATACGGTCCAGCCGGTACAGCAGCGTGTTCCGGTGGATAAACAGCGCCTTGGAGGTCTTTACGGAGTTCTGACAGTTGTTGAAATAGGTTTCCAGCGTGTACAGCAGCTGGGTATTGTGTTCCTCGTCGTACGCCAGCAGCGGCTTGATCCGCTGGATCAGCGCCAGTTTCGCATTGGGTGAGTCATAGATGAGCTCGCAGAGAATATACCGGCGGTAAGTGGCAATACGTTCGTCGCATATCCTGCTGGCCAGATCCACCGTGCGGAGCGCCTGGGAATAGCTGCGGCAGAATTCCGCAAGCGAGGGCACAGGGTCACCGATGCCGAAGATCACACCCCGATCCTGCCCCTTAGCGCTGAGCATCTTCATCAGGTCCCCGCAGTACTCCCGCACCAGCGCCACCTGCTCATACACGGGCAGGCTCTCGCTCTGCTGCAGCACAAGGATCACGTTGTTGTACTTGGCGAAAGCATAGCTGATATTCCCGGACAGCATCTCCCACTTGTCCGCCAACTGGCTGCGCAGCAGGGCGCTGGTGCCCAGCCATTCTGACGTCTGCAGAAGCCGGTTCTGCTCGGTGAAGGAGATCAGCGCACAGATATAGGGCGAATACAGCGGGATATTGCAGTAGTTGGCGGATTTGACGATCTCGCCGTAGGACAAAGCTCCCTCCGTCACCAGGCTGTCCAGGAAGTGGCTGATCTCCCTCCTGGAGGATGAACCCCCGCGCTTTTTGATCAGCACCAGCGTACAGGCGGCGGCAATACGTCGGTACAATGTGTTCTCATTCTCGGTCAGCGGCGCATTGGCGGGGCGGATCGCGCCCAGATACCCCATGATCTCCTGCTCGGAGTGGATGGGATAGATGTGCACGCACTGGTCCTCCTGCTGTAAGGGATAGATCCCGGCGGACAGACCTGCTGTCCGCAGTTTTTCTACCTCCTTGACGCGCTCCGGCACAGAGAACAGCACCTGCCCCACAGCCAGTTCTTCCCGCAGCCCCGGCTGCAGCATCTGGGAAACGCACTGTATCTTCCGGCTCGGTGTCATATACAGCAGCGGCACGTGAAGCAGCGGGCCGCACTTTTTCAGCAGATATTCCACCTCCGCGTGTCCCTGCAGCACATCAAACATGGCCTGATACACCATCTGCAGCGCCTGTTCCTCGTTGATGCCGTAAACATATTTGCTGACGGCTTCACTGATCTCGGATAGGGAGGTGTGGTAGGGAATACGCATCAGCGGGAAGTGCAGCTCATCGGCCAGCTGCAGCATAGCGGGCGGTATCTCATGAAAATACCGTTTCATTTTAATAACAAGGCCGCCGGAGCCGCTGTCGGCCAGGTCCCGCAGCACCTTCTCCTGCTTTACCGGATCGTCCAGCAAAAAGTAGCCCGTAGTCAGCATGATCTCTCCGGCACGCATCCAATTGACCATCTCCGGGTTATCGAACATCACTGCGCCGGATATGGTGCGCGCCAGGCCGTCCGCACCGGCGGCCACCTCCACCACCCGCAGCTCATTCTGTTTCAAAAGCTCCCGCAGCGTCATAAGTGCGCCTCCCTTCGGCAAAATACCAAAACACCCCCTATTTTGATGATACCATTATACCCCATAAGTGTAAACCGCCTTTTGTGCAGACGCACAAAAAACCGGGCGCGAATTTGTGCCGTGCGGCGGGCATGGCCGAGAAAATCGTGCTACCCTATAGGTGAAAATACTTCAGACCGCAAAAGAGGGAGCACATGAAAATTACTGTTCTGACCTGGTGCGTCAGCTTTTTACCTATACTGCTGCTGATTATGCTGCTGGCGGTTTTCCGCGTATCTACCGCCCGCGCCGCAGGTGTGACACTGCTGCTGACCGTACTGTCCGCCTTAGTAGTGTACAAAGCGGACATACAGCTGGTACTGTTCGAGAGTCTGAAAGGCGTGTGGAGCACAGCCACCATCCTATATATCATCTTCCCCGCGCTGCTGCTGTACGAGCTCATCGCCGCCTCCGGCGCCATAGATGTGATGAACGACACCATGCGGCAGCTGAGCCCCCATGAGCTGTTCCGCATCCTGACAGTAGGCTGGGTATTCGTGGGATTTCTGCAGGGTATCACCGGCTTCGGCGTTCCGGTCGCCATATGCGTCCCCATGCTGGTGGCGCTGGGCGTCCGTCCTACCATGGCGGTCATCATCGCCCTGCTGGGCCAAGCCTGGGGCAACACCTTCGGCACACTGGCTGTGGCCTGGGACGTGCTGGTGCAGATCTCCGGCATCACCGGCACGGAGCTGCATCTGACTGCCCGCTACACCGCCTTGCTTCTGTGGATACTGAACCTGGCCGCCGGCGCATTGATCTGCTGGCTGTATGACCGGGGCCGCGGGTTGCGGCAGGGCGCTGTGTTTGTCCTTGTGATCTCCCTGATACACGGCGGCGGCGAGCTGCTGGTCGCACAGTACAACGCCTCCATCGCGGCCTTTATCCCCGCCACCGTGGCTATGGCCGCCATACTCCCCCTGTCCCGTCTGCCCATGTACCGCAGAGCATACGCCTGTGAAGGCAGCCCCATGATGGTCCGCCGGACCTCCGCGACAGGCGCGGAAAAGCCTCGCGGCGCCGTCTGGCTGTACTTTGCCCCCTATATGGTGCTGATCCTTGTTACCGTAGTACTTCTGGTGATCCCTTCCGTCCACGAGGCGCTGAGCCGCTGGAGCGTGGGGTTCGCTTTCCCCGAGACCCGCACCGCCTACGGCATCGTCAATGCTGCCACGGCCAAGTACTCTCCCTTCCACCCGCTAGTGGATTCCGGTACCGTACTGCTGCTGACCTGTATCATCAGCTACGCCCTGCTCCATGGCCGCGGTCTGCTGGAGCGTTCACAGCTCCGCGTCATGCTGTCACGGACGCTGCAGAAAACAAGACCCGTAGCCGTGTCCCTGATCCTGCTGCTGATCATCTCCAAGCTCATGAGCGGCAGCGGCCAGACGCTGGTGCTGGCGCAGGGCATCACCCACGTCATGGGTCGGTGGTACGCGCTGCTGGCCGGCGTGCTGGGTGTGATAGGCTCCTTTGTCACCGGCAGCAACATGTCCTCCAACATCCTGTTCACCGATGTACAGGTGAATGCAGCCGCCGACCTCGGCGTCAGCAGCAGCCCCCTGCTGGCGGCGCAGACCGCCGGCGCCTCCGCCGGCAGTATGATCTCCCCCAGCAAGATCATCCTGGGCACCACAGCCGGCGGCGTACCCGGCGAAGAGGGCACGGTACTGCGCTTCACGCTGCTGACGGCAGCGATCCTCACTTTGGTCACTGGGGTGATCTGCTGGATCATCCTGTAATAAGAAAGGAGAGCAAATCGTGAAAACTTTGTTCCGCAATGGCAGCATCCACACCATGAACGGCACAGAGGTCGTTCATTCCCTGCTGGTGGAGGACGGCCGCATTCTGGATGTGAACTGCGATGTCCCCGCTGGCGAGTGTCAGGTGGTGGACCTGCACGGTAAGACCGTGCTGCCCGGCTTCCACGACAGCCACGAGCACTTCCTCTGCTATGCCACGGATAAGGAGAAGATCAACTTCTTCGGTATCCGCTCTCTGGAGGAAATGGCCGAGCGCACCCGCCGGTACATCGCCGACCGCGGCATCAAAAAGGGCGAATGGATCCAGGGCGGCGGTTGGAACGAAAATGAGTTCGACGTGCCTGTGCTGCCCTCCCGGCAGGATCTGGACAAGTTCTGCCCGGACAACCCCGCCATCTTTACCCGTACCTGCTGCAGCGTGGCCGTGGCCAACACCGCCGCGCTGAAGGCCGCCGGCATTTTTGATGATATTCCTACGCTGCAGGACGGTTACATCGTGGTGGATGAAAACGGCGTCCCCACCGGCATGCTCCACGAGCGCGCCCGGCACCTGGTCTATGACATCCTGACCAAGTACACCAAGGAACAGCTGAAGCAGTTCATCCTGGACTATCAGAAGGATCTGCTGTCTACCGGCCTGACCACCGTACAGACCGACGACTTCAAGCTGTGGGACGCCACTATCGATGACATTCTGGCCGCCTATGAGGAACTGGACAAAGAGGGCAAGCTGAACGTGCGCTTCATCCAGCAGCTCCGCCTCATCACCGACGCGCAGCTGGAGGACTACCTCCACCGCCACAGCGGCCGCACCGGCGACGGCAGCGAGTTCTTCAAGATCGGTGCCTTCAAGCTGCTGCCCGACGGTTCCCTGGGCGGAAAGACCGCCGCGCTGCGTGAGCCCTATGAGGGCGACCCGGAAAATAAGGGCATCTTCGTCTATGACGAGAAGGTGTTCTATGACCTGCTGGAAAAAGCCTACCGCAACGGCCTGCAGCTGGCCATCCATGCCATCGGTGACTATACCATGGACGTGATTTTGGACTGCTATGAAAAGATTGCCGCCAAGTACCCCAAGCCCGATCCTCGGTTCCGCATCATCCACTGTCAGATCACCAGCGAAGATATTTTAGACCGCTTCGCCCGCAACGGCGTTTTGGCGGACATCCAGCCCCTGTTCATCCGTGCGGATATGGAGATCGCCGAGGAACTGCTGGGCAAGGAGCGTGTCTCCACTTCCTACGCCTGGAAGACCATGCTGGACAAGGGCATCCACGTTTCCGGCAGCTCCGACGCCCCTGTGGAATCCTTCGACCCCATCCTGGCTATCCACTGCGCCGTCACCTCTCAGAATTTGGATGGACAGCCTGCGGGCGGCTGGCTGCCGCAGCAGAAGCTGACCGTGCAGGAGGCCGTGGCGCTGTACACCACCGGCTCCGCCTACACCAGCTACGAGGAAAACGTCAAGGGCAAGCTGTGCCCCGGCTATCTGGCGGACTTCATCGTCCTGTCCCAGGACATCTTCTCCGTCCCGGAGAATGAGATCGTCAACACCAAAGTTGAGCAAACCTACTTGGGAGGTAAGTTGGTATATTCTCGTTGACATCCCCTTTCCCACGCATCAGAATAAGACGATACAAGAGAGGAGAGAATCATGAAAAAGAAAAGAAATCTTATCGGTGTATGTCTGGTGGCCGTTCTCATGCTCGCTCTGACCGTTATCGGCTATGCTGCCGGTGACGGCGAAGCGGCACCGGAGTACGGCGCATGGTGCCTGGTCCCCCCGCTGGTCACCATCGTCCTGGCCTTCGTTACCAAGCAGACTATCATCTCCATGTTCATCGGCATCTGGGTAGGTGCCACCATCATCCATCACTTTAACCCCATCGACGGCCTGATCGGCAGCTTCACTGGGTACCTGGTGCCCTCTATTGCCGACAGCTGGAACGCGGGCATGCTGATCATCATGGCGCTCATTGGCGGCTTCATGTATATGCTCAGCGCCTGCGGTGGCGCGGAGGCCTTCGGCCGCTGGGCGGAGAAGGTGGCTAACAACCGCAAAAAGAGCCAGCTGCTGGCCTGGATCGCCCCCTTCGTATTCATCTTCAATCAGGGCTGCCTGCTGGTGGGCGTCATCATGCGTCCCGTCACCGACAAGACCCATATCTCCCGCGTAAAGCTGGCCTACATCACCGATGCCATGGGCGCACCGCTGGTCTCTATGTCCCCCATCAGTGATAACGGCGTGTACCTGGTGGGTCTGCTGGCCGCCGAGATCGCCGCCCTGAACCTCACCGGCGTGGGTGCCTATGACCTGTATTTCGGCATGTTCCAGTTCAACCTGTACGGTGTGTTCTCCGTCATCACCGTCCTGCTGGTCATCCTGTTCGGTCTGGATGTCGGCCCCATGTACAAGGCCGAGAAGCTGGCTATCGAGACCGGCAAGACCTACAGCGACACCGATAACCTGATCGCCACTCCCCCCGAGACCGACTTCGCCGAGGACTGCAAGCTGAGCATGGCCAACTTCCTGGCCCCCATGATCACTCTGATCCTCACCATCTTCGCCGTGGTGTTCTACACTGGCCAGATCTGGGTCAACGGCTTCATTGGCTGCTTCGGCCACGCCAATATCCAGATGGCCATCGCCATGTGCTTCCTCACCGGCTCCATCGCCGCCGGAATCGTGGGCATTAAGTCAAAGCTCATTACCCTGGGCGGTGCCATTGACAAGTGGACGAAGGGTGCGGCCAGCATGATGCAGGTCATTATGATCCTCGTGTGTGCGTGGAGCATCAGCGGTCTGACCAAGTCCATGAACATCGGCCAGTTCCTCACCGGCGTGGTGCAGGATTCTATCCCCGCGGCGCTGATCCCCGCCATCCTGTTCCTGATCGGCGTGGTGGTGTCCTTCGCCACCGGCAGCTCCTGGGGCGTCTGGGCCCTGGGTATGCCCATCGCTCTGCCCATGGCCAACGCAATGGGTATCCCCCTGACTCTGGCTATCGGCGCGGTCGTTTCCGGCGGTCTGTTCGGTGACCACTGCTCCCCCATCTCCGACACCACCATCCAGTCCTCCACCAGCGCCTGCTGCGACCATCTGCAGCACGTAAAGACCCAGCTGCCCTATGCCTTGACGGTTGGTATCTCCTCCCTGATCGGCTTCCTGTTCGCCGGACTGGTGGCTCCCGTGCTGGCTCTGCCCGTGACCTTGGTGTGCATCATTGCCGCCCTGTTGGTCATGAAGAACATCTCCCGTAAACGGGCCGCTGTGGCTGCCTGAGTGATCTCCCTTACCTCCCCTCAAAAAGGAAACCGCCCACCGGGCGGTTTCCTTTTTGCTCTCCGGCCGCAAAAGGACCGTCCAACGGGCGGCCCTTTTTGCGTGTTTGCTCGTGCGCCCGCTTGCGCCGGAAGGTCAGTACCACCACGGCGTATTGGCCGTCCTCCGGGGTAAAGACCCACGTGACCGTCAGCGTACCGACAGCTGGATATTTCGCCTTTGCGACCTTCCGCGCTTTTTCAAAGGAGAACGCCGCCACATGGTGATATTCGTTCACAATGACCATCCCGTATTCCTCTGCAAAGGATTGGCACCGCCTCCCAATAGAGAGTGCAGCTGCTCTATCAGGGTGTATTCCTTTCCCTTATACGGGATACTTTGCCCATATAGCACCCCTTCGTTAGATGCAGCTTTTGCTGAACGGATTGTTATATTTGCGCCGCCGTTGTTCTTAAACGGCATACCTGACATTTCAAGCAAAAGCAACCCTGTCATTTAAACGGGGCATTTGGCGGTGCTTCAGGCGAGGATGGCGTTGAGCGGAATAGAGGAGGCTTTGGCTGGGGCAGGAACGCAGCACATACGGCTAAATCATTTTGAGAAGGAAAAGAGCCAATTGGTGCCGGGGGCAGTGCCAACGCCCGGCTGTCTCTATGCGCATCGGAGCCCTTGCTTTTTGGCAAAATGCAGACTATACTAAGGGCGAAAAGCTGAAACGCACCTGTGGAGAGGAGGCAGCACAGATGAGGGAGATGTGTCAGACCTTCGGCATAACAGCGCTCGGCGAGACCGTGGAAAGCTGGACACTGGAAAATGAGTTTCTGACAGCGGAGGTGCTTACCTACGGCGCAACGCTGCGGCGGCTGGTATTCGGCGGCGTGGATGTGGTGCTGGGGTACGACACATTGTCGGAATACGAGCGAAACGACGGCTATGTCGGCGCGACGGTGGGCCGGGTGTGCAACCGCATCGGCGGAGCGTCCTTCGGACTGAACGGCGTGACATATTCGCTGGCCCAAAACGACGGAGAGAACCATCTCCACGGCGGCGTGCGGGGATTTGACAAATACATCTGGGCGGCGGAGCCGCTGGCGGACGGCCTGCGGCTGCACCGTCTGTCGCCTGACGGGGAGGAGGGGTATCCCGGAACGTTGGCGGTGTCGGTGACGTATCGGCTGGCCGGCGAGTCGCTTCGGATAGAGTACGAGGCGGAAAGCGATGCCGACACCCTGTGCAGCCTGACCAACCACAGCTATTTCAATCTGAACGGTCATGCATCAGGAAGCGTATACACTCACACATTGCAGATAAATGCTGAGCATTACACACCTGTAAAGGATTCCAAGGCTATTCCTACAGGTGAGATTGCACCGGTTGA